>Ga0116183_1000338_pt1 | contig 55392 bp, 45 predicted proteins | sample AD_UKC078_MetaG_FD_89753 | JGI IMG/M metagenome (GOLD analysis project Ga0116183, IMG submission 89753) | Active sludge microbial communities of municipal wastewater-treating anaerobic digesters from USA - AD_UKC078_MetaG | ecosystem: Engineered > Bioreactor > Anaerobic > Digestate | place: USA...
CTTTGTTTCGTAGTTCTTTTCAAAGATCTTGGTCATTTGATAAAAAGTATTTTTATCAGTACATATTTCGGCATCTGGTAATACAACATCTTCAGGAGATGGATTTGTAGCAGAAAAAACAACACTGGAAGTTAAATTTTGTATTTCATCTATTGTTTTGCCTTTCTTTAATAACATAGCCAATTCAGTTATTGGTTTCTCCCCCATTCCGTAAATTAAAATATCTGCTTTACTGTCTGCCAGAATACTTTTCCGAACTTTATCTTGCCAAAAATCGTAATGTGCAATTCTACGCAAGGATGCTTCAATACCTCCAATTACAATTGGCACACCTTTAAAAAGCCGCTTTAAAATATTGGTATATATAATAGTTGCTCGGTCAGGACGTTTTCCGATCTCTCCATCTGGAGTGTAGGCATCATCATTTCGCAATTTTCTTTGTGCGGTATAATGATTTACCATAGAATCCATATTACCTGCAGTGATACCAAAAAATAGATTTGGCTTTCCTAAAACTTGAAAACTCGAATCATTTTCCCAATCTGGTTGAGCAATTATCCCTACTCTAAAACCTGCAGCTTCTAAAGTACGGCCAATAATTGCTGCAGCAAAACTGGGGTGGTCAATATAAGCATCTCCACTAATTAGGATGATATCTAAAGAATTCCAACCTCGTTGTTTCAGGTCTGATTTATTTATGGGAAGATAAGGCATTAGTAAAAAAAAGGGTAAGGGCTGTTTTGCCATTACCCTTGAAAAAGTTAGGTAATTAACTCTTAGGGATTAACCCTAATGATGTTAATTGCTTGAATACCTTTATCAGTTTCCATTAGATCAAAAGTAACCAATTCATCTTGTTCTAGTACCTTCAATTCTCTTGGTGAATTAGTAACTATAGATTTCCAGTGGACAAAGTATTCCTTGTTGTCTTCAGTAATAATAAAGCCATAACCTTTATTCTTGTTAAACCATTTAACTTTTCCTTTCATACTCACCTCACGATTTATAATCCAATTCCTTAAAATATAAATGCCTAAATATGTCAACTATAAAAAAGCAAAATAGCAAGATAGTGATGTTATTATGGATTAAGATTGCTAATTGCAAAATGGGAAAAGCTCGCATGATTGAGTTATTTTCACAATAGGTTTGAATATAGCATAAATATAGAAGTTTGGGAAGAGTTAATCGGTTTTTGTTTTTTCCCAGGGATAATTAACTTTATTAGCTCTTTTCTTTCTATGCCTTAACACAATTGAATAACATTATTCATCCTATACTCTTTTCGTCCGTTAAGAGTACAATCTTTATGGATAGATCCAACCTTTTTTCATTTTTATATTGACTATTTTAAGGATTTGATTATATTTGATGTTATGGGTTAATATTATATAGATAGGAGTTTTTATGAGACCTCGAATTCTATTGGTGGATGATGAAAGATTACTACGCGAAGTAATTGGAGAATATTTATCGAACCATGGATATGAGGTCGACTTAGCTGAGGATGCAGATTATGCTTTGGAGAAATTTGAACCGGGTAAATATCAAATGGCTATTATAGATTATATGATGCCAGGGATGGATGGATTGGAGTTAATGAAAATATTGCTGGAAAGAGATCCCAAGATATTTTGTTTGATTATGACCGGATACCCTACTGTAGATTCTGCTTACCAATCCATAATAGATGGAGCATCCGATTATATTATCAAACCTTTTCATCTAAAAGAATTATTAAGCACTATTGGTTCTTACATCTAATGATTGAAATTGAATTAACCCAACCTTCTTTCTTGTGCAAGAGTTCTTTGAATGTTTGGAATAATCCAGATTTTATGCAAACAGTAGCTGATATTTCTGATCTAAAACCTTATCATCTTGTATGTTACAAAGGAGAAAGTGTAGTTTCTTGCCTACCTCTTTATGAAAAGAAAGTGTTTGGTCGTAAAATATGTAAACATCCTCTTTTATCTTATTATCAGGGGTTAAATCTTTGGCTGGAAGATAATTCTGCTCCAGCAAGAAGATTATTGGATGCTTTACAAATTACTCAGACAATTGCCAAATATCTTTCCTGTCGTTATAAAGTAATCCGCCACATATTATCCCCTGAAACTTATGATGTTAGAGGTTTTCTTTGGAATAATATGCAAGCTATTCCATCCTACACTTTTATTCATAATTTCCAGAATAATATAATCCCTCTTTCTGATGAACGTAAGAAAATTACACTGGCGGAAAAACAAGATTATACCTTCGAAGAAGAAATGAATATAGAAGAATTTATTCATCTAATGAAACTTATGAATGTAAAAAAAAGATGGCAGCCAGGTTTAAGCTACCAAGACCTAGCAGATTTTATCCGCATTCTACATACTGCTGGAATTTTACGACAACTAAATTTAAAAAAAGATGGTAGAATCGTCAGCAGCAATATTATCTTACAAGACTGCGCTAAGGCATATACTATTTTCCGCGCTACCGAGATTGAAGCTTTAAAAAAAGGTGCAAGCAGCTTACACACAGTAAAATTGATCGAATTTCTAAAACAGGAAAATCTGGAAGAACTGGATTTTTGTGGAGCTAATGTTTCTGATATTGCTAGATTCAAAGCGGCTATGGATTTACAATTAAAGGTATTTTTTCAAATTCGTACTACATTATAGGATATAATATGGATTACTCTATTAATTTAAATAGTTATGAGGTAAGATGGAAAAGATTGTTGTTTTAAAAGGAGGTACTTCTCCAGAAAGAGAAATATCCTTAGTTAGCGGTTCGGAAGTTGCTACAGCTTTAAGAACTATGGGATATATTGTTTCAGAAATAGACCCTGCGAATTATCCAGTTTTATCTAATTTTATAACTGCTATCCAAAATGAACATCCTTTGCTTGTCTTTAATGGTTTACATGGAGGCAGTGGAGAAAATGGCGAATTACAAGCAACGCTATCTATGGCCGGTATAAAGTATACCGGTTCAAATTTCAAAGCCAGTTGTATCAGTATGGATAAATACATTTCCAAGCTGATTGCTATAGCAGAAGGAATTCCAGTCCCCAGATACATTTTGTTGCGAGAAGACCTTCTGGTGGATTATCAAGACCCTGAAGATTATTCGGGATTTTCCAATCAATTAGGACTTCCAATTATTGTAAAACCTAATGATGCTGGTTCTTCGGTAGGAATAAGTAGAGTGGAATATTTGGAAGATTTAAAATCTGCAGTACAAAACGCTTTTAAGTATTCTCCTAATGTTTTATTGGAAGAATATATCCCTGGTAGGGAATTAACCGTAACGATTATTGATGGAGAAGCATATCCTGTTGTCGAAATCAAACCCCTTGAGGGCTGGTATGATTACACCAATAAATACACATCAGGGAAAACCCATTACGAAGCACCTGCCCAAATTGATGATACAGTTGCTAAGCTTCTACAACTTTACGCAATCAGGCTATGGAAGGCTTTTGGGTTAAGCGGTTATGCCAGAATTGATTTCCGCTATGATGACCTGAAACCTTATTTCTTAGAAGTAAACACACTTCCTGGAATGACCTCTCTATCGTTAACTCCGATGGCAGCTAAGGCAGCTGGAATGTCTTTCCAGGATTTATTAAAGAATATAATAGATATTACTATCAAGTATGGAGGTTTAAAATGAAACGCTTGATATATATTATAGTGATTATTGCGTTGCTACCGGTTTTTGCTAACGCACAAGCTAATTTTGAAGTTAATTTCGTTCCAAGTTCAATTAGAATAAACAGCTTGAGCACTGCTAGTTTTGATCCAACACAACCTGATTTGCAACCAATTTTAACTACTTTAATGATTAAAAATCTGAACACAACTCCCTGCAGAATAGACCTGAAAGTTGCTCTTTATTGGAATAATCTTCTTTTAGCAAATACTATTTTCTGTTCCAGGGAGGATTTTACTTTGGGTTATTGCACACTTAATAATCGGGATTTGATTACTGATGAACCAATGCTCAATTTCGAATTCAAAAGTGGCAGTACAAGTATTTCAGTAGAAGATATATTAGATGCCAGCTCAACTTTGAAATCTGCTGTTATGGCAGGATATTTTCCCGATGGAGAACTCAAATTTAAGGTTTGGGTTCGAGAATTTTCTGAAACTCCTTGGGAAGGAGCAGATAATTCCCCCTCTGCAGAATTTAAAATAATTATCCGCAATGCCGGAAATATTACTTTACTTGCACCTGGAAGACCAATAGGACAAAATCCTGATAAAGTTAGTGGATTACCGATCAGCTTTTTATGGAATTCTCAGATAACCGGATTTAATGATTATAAGCTAATAATTCGTGAATATGCACCTAATAATCCTCCAACAATTAACAATGTGGAAAGAACAGGATCGCTATTTTATGAAACCCCTAGTGGGAAAAATGAGTGCAGCGGCTTTTCGGACTTTTTGCCTTTTACCGATAGCAATTATTATGCCTGGAAAGTTACTACTGCCCTTGCCAATGAGTTTAATCCAATAACAAGAGGAAACAAGAATAATTCCCTATCCAGTAATTGGTACATTTTCCAATATGTGGATGAACAGGAAGCAGCCCATAGTATTTCAGAATTTCAAGCGCATCTTGATCTGCTGCAAAATCCAACCTTAATTAATATCCACACCCAAGGGTATCTTCCTGTAGGAGTTGTTGTTATAGAGGGCAAAACTTACAGTGGTCAGGAAGCTATTAATTTGATTGATGCTTTACTGGGACAAGATATCTCCGTTGAGCTAAAGAAATAATGAGGGAGGTAAAAATGAAACGGTTATTTTTAATTTCCTTGGCACTAATATTAGCAATTAACATATCTGCTGCCAATTCAATAGCTATGATCTCTGCCTCAAAAGGTAAAGTCAATTTAAGAAGAGCCGCAAAAGTGGTTCCTCATAAAACAGGTGATTTTTTATATAACAAAGATGAGATCCGTACAGGCGGTGAATCTTTTGCTGCATATAAATATATTGATGGTTCCTCTACAGTAAAAATATTCTCTAATTCTATCGTCTATATTACTGCTACAAAAAACGAAAAGATCTTAGATAAAAAAATTGAATTAGATAAAGGAAGTGTATTTACGAATATAAAACCCAATACAGGTTCTTTTTCTGTTGCTACTCCTACTACAGTTGCCTCGGTTAAAGGAACTGCCTTTTTTACCAAATTCGATGAATTCGGCCAATCTACATTTATCATTACTGAAGGTGAAGTAGAGCTTAAAATATTGAATAAGGATACGCAATCTATTACAGCTGGAAATACTGCTGTAGTTCAAGCTAATGGTAGTTTCCAAATTCATAATAGCACTCAAGAAGAACTTCAGGAAATTGAACAAGCGGAGCTGGAATCAACTCAGGGTAAAGAAAATAAAAAAATGCGTATTCCTGTAATTGACCCGAATGGACAGACTAAGTATATAGAAATTACTTGGTAGGAGAATAAAGATGTTTAAACATTATTTGCTTCTTATGTTATCGATGGTTCTTACTGTTCAAATATTTGCTATATCTTTAGTCCACATTTGTCCCCAAACCTATACATTTAACCAAAAGACCGATATAAAAGTAGAAATACAGCAAGGTTTAAGCGATATAGATAAAATAAAGGTTATTTACAGAATTGATAAACAAGATCATTGGTTTAATGAAGAAATGAAACAGGATAGCCCCGGTTCTGTATACTTCACTGCTACTTTTCCAGCTAAATATTTAACTACCAATGTGATAGAATATTACTTCGTAGTAGAATTGAGACAGGGCAATAAGGAATACTTTCCACCTCAGAATGAAACTGTTCCAAACTACATATTAGAACCGGATATTGCTTATGGAGAAGCAGATCCTGGATTTGTCCTTCTAACGGATAATCCAATTGTTGCTGCAGAAGATGGTTATCTATTAGTTGTTTCCTTTTTTGCTTTAGCGGATGAAATTGATCCCAAAACAATTGAGGTTTGGGTTGGAGGTAAAAATGTAACTGCTAATTCTCAAATTATACCTCCTACGATTGTATATAAAGAAGAAAAACCAGCCAGCGGAATTGTAAGAGCTTTGGTTCGAGCTAAGAAAGAAAAAAATATCGTTCACTCACAAATTTGGTCAACAGAAGTTATACCCTCCGGAAAGATATCTAACAAATTAACCTATCAAGGAAGCGTGAATTTTGCTTCCAATTATTATGATTATTCTAATAAAAATGCTGCTGGCTATACCAAAAGCAATGCTTCCAGCTGGGCAGATTTTTACGCAAATTATGGCAAATTTAATGCACAAGCAGACATCTATCTTTCCTCCTTGGAGCATTCCAACAGTCAACCTGTAAACCGTTATACAATTGGAGTTAATTCTCCTCATGTTGATTTATTCGCAGGTGATTATGCTCCAACTTTCAGTCAATTAACTATAAATGGTCAAAATATCCGGGGAATATATACTCGTTTACATACCGAATCTGTTTCATTTTCTGTTACACAGGGAGAAACTGTCCGTAAAACTACCAGTGAGTTAGATGTTGATCTCTTTGAAGATGGAATCCAGAAATCTGGTTCTTTTAAACAGGAAGCCTTAGCTACCAGACTTCAAGTAGGAGACGAAAATTCATTCATCTTTGGATTAAATTTTTCTCACCATAAAGATGAGGTAAGCTCTCTTGATAGTGTATATTATATGTATGAAACTACCGATGACGAAGGTAATAAGAGTATAAATTATACTACCAAAGCGCAAGAAAATGCAGTTATCGGAATTGATGCCCAGCTAAATATTCCTGAACAGAATATAGTACTTGGAGCTGAAATTGCCACCTCCTTGTTGAATACAAATATAATTCCTGGAGCTCTTTCTAAAGAAGAAATTGAAGAATATATAGGTGAAGATATTCCCATTGATCCACAGGATCTAAGTGATCTTTTTATTATTAATAAAAATATGATTCCTTTTCTACCTAGCCGGGCCAGTATAGCTTGGCTTGCTTATTTCAGAACTTACTTTTGGAATAATCTATTTAATATCCAATATGCAGAAACAGGCTCTTCTTTCAATTCTTTTGGCTCCACATATCAAATGCGGGATAGCAGAGTTATCTCTTTTACCGATAATTTAAATATCTCCAGATATCTTATTTTAAGCGGTGGTATAAATTTGATAGAAGATAATTTGATGGGCCATAAAAGTGAAACCAACAATACTTCTTCCTGGTATTTACAATCCATTCTCCGTGTACCTAAAATCCCTTATCTCAAATTGTCTTATTATAACAATTTAAGTGACAATGAAATGAACAAGGATATTGATGCAGATTTCCAAAAGTACGAAAATAAATCACAAAGCTTAATTTGCAGCATTGGCTATAATATAACTCAAATTCCCTATGTTCCTACCCAACTTGATATTAGCTATAAAATTGGATCAGATAATAGCTACCAAATAGTAGAAGAAGAAAATATCGATTTAACAGAGAATGACAATAATAGCCTTAACCTAACAATGTTAAACCGTTTTCAGAAGATACCTCTAACTTTGAAATTTGCCTTCTCATTGAATAATAATGAAAACCTACTATATTTGACGAGTAAGAAAAGTAAAACAAGCAACTTCTTTGCGAGTGCATCCTACAGTTTGTGGAATGATAGAATTAATCCCTATACTGATTTTCGAATTATTAGTTCAAGTGGTGCTCAAAATGATAGAGATTATCTTTACTATTCTTTAGGCGTAGAAGCCTATCCCCTTAGATCATTAAGCATCAATACAAACATTGCTATAACCGATTACAACAATAACAATTCCAATGCTTACGATTACAATAATTTTATTTGGCGCGTTCTGCTTACTCAGCGGTTTTAGTAATGCTAATTAATTTATTGCCCCGTTTGTTAGAAAGCTGTTAATAATGACAGACGGGGCTCAATTATTCATAAGAGGATTATATGAAAATTAGAAAAGCTATTATATTCCTGGTTGTTATCCTGATAATTGTAAAAATAATCTTTGCTTTCCCGTTCTTTAAAAATCTGGAATACAAAGCTCAAGATATGCTATTTAGAATAAGAGGTAAATTACCAACCACCGATAATATCGCTATTATAGCTATCGATGATGCTAGTTTTAGTGCTTTAGATGAAACTTGGCCTTTTCCCAGGGACTATCATTCCAAGTTGATAGAAAATTTGAACAAAGCTGGCGTTAAACAGATTATATTCGATGTAGAATTCACCGAAAATTCCTTCCCGGAAAGTGATCTTCGCTTAGCAAAAACAGCTGCTAAATATCAAAATGTAATTTTTGCTGGAAAGGTGTTGCCTTCTCAACATCCGGGAGAACCAACTCAGATGATACCTCCCATTAATGCTATATTAGATTATAATTTACCTTGGGGAATTGTAAATATGGGTGCTGAACCAGATGGATTTATCCGTAAGTATACCCTATTTGAAGAATTTGATCAAAGTAAACTATACAGCCTGGGTATTGCGTCCCTGGCTAATTTGAGAGTATATCAAAGCACCTACGCTGATCATATAAAAGTTGCTGATCGGACTTTACATTTAACCGATAAAAGCATTCCTATTATTGACAAGAACAAAGCTCTTATCAATTTTCGAGGACCTTCAGGGACATATCCATCAGTATCCTATGCTTCTGTTTTAGATGATTCAACCTTTTTTATGCCTGGTTACCAAGGAGCAGAATTAAATGAATTGTACGACATTATAGAAAGTGGTATCCTGAAAGATAAAATCGTTTTAGTGGGAGCAACAATTGATGAATTGCACGATAAATTTCCTACTCCTTACGGAGGAGAATGGACCCCCGGAGTAGAGATTCAAGCAAACTTCATTGATATGGTTTTAACTGATAGTTATTTGAAAGAACTCAATCTTTGGCTATATTTACTTGTTGAAATCATATTACTAATTGGTTTATGGTTTCTTTTTAAACTCTTAAAACCACAATTTTCCGCTATAGCCCTAATTGGATTATTGATTATTGAGTTTATTGTTACTTACCTGCTCTTTAGTTCATCCAATATTATTTGTCCAATAGCGCAAACGGTTGTTCTTCTCATACTTATATATGTAGCCAGCATATTAAATCACTATTTGGATACACTAAAAGAAAAACGCTTTATCAGAAACGCTTTTCAGCAATATCTTGCCCCAGAACTGGTTAATCAGTTATTAGCTAATCCCAAAAATTTGAAGTATGGTGGTTCATTACAAGAAATAACGGTTCTATTTTCTGATATCCGAAATTTTACTACCTATTCCGAAAAACACTCTCCTGAAGAAACCGTAAATATTCTTCATCAATACTTTACAGAAATGGTTAATATTATTATCGATAACAATGGGATTCTGGATAAATTCGTAGGTGATGAAATTATGGCTCTGTATGGAACACCAATTCCTTTACCCAACCATGCTCTTGATGCATGTAAATCGGCTTTGAAAATGCGTGAACGCCTTATACAACTTCAAGAAAAATGGATTAGCGAAGGATATGAACCATTCGAAATGGGAATAGGAATTAATACGGGGATGGCTGTTGTAGGAAATTTGGGAAGTGAACAGATCTTTGATTATACCGCCATTGGAGATACAATAAACTTGGGAGCACGACTGGAGAGTTTAAATAAAGAATATGATTCCTTCAATCACATAATAATCAGCGAATATACTTATGAGAAGGTAAAAGATTTAGTTAATGCTAAATACTTGGATGAAGTTAAAGTTAAAGGTAAAAATATAGCGGTTAAGATATACGAACTTATAAGTTTATCCTGATGAATGCTATTTCTGCGTTTTAGAGTATAGTATATACTATTGTATTGATAGGTGGGGATGATAAATACTCTTTTAAAGCAGAATTATCAGCTGCAAATTGCACATATCATTATAGTAGTTAGATAGATATCGCTATAATCTACATTATTTATATTGCACTATAGGGATATGTTCAGATCACTCTATCATAATCTTGCCCTTTATTGTTTTCTTATCTATTAAAAATGATTCAAAAAGTAATTTTATACTGTAGTAGTTCAATTAACTAAATGGAAACTTAATCTCTTGACAGTTATGCTCTTTCTTCCTTTTTCTTATTAATTTTATTAAATGGTATAGCTAAGTCATCTTGAATAAATGTATCTATCAATTCCACTATTTCATTGGGGTTATTTACTAAGAAATCTGGATTATAGTGCAACAAAAATTCTGGTGAGTGGAAACCCCATGTTACAGAGATTATCTTCATTGCACATTTATGAGCGGCTTGAATATCCCGAATTTCATCCCCTACATAGATTACTTTATGAGGCTTTAACTTATGCTTTCTTAGCTGGTATTTTATGTGTTTTGCTTTATGTAGTGTTCCTGCAGTTCCTTCCACCCATTTGAAGGTATCAATATTATATTTATCAAGAAACAGCTTTACATTTTCATCCGTATTAGAACTGAGTAAAGCCATCGGTATTCCTCTTTCAGAAAGGTTATTAAGCATTTCCAGAATTCCTTCACAGGGTTCAACTTCAGAAATCAGATGGCGATATTCACTTAGTCCTATGGAAATTAACTTTGGAATTTTATAAAGCGGCAAGTGTAATTCTGATATAATGTTACGCCAGGTTAAAGATTGGAACCGTTTCAAATCTTTTTCAGAAAAGGGTTCATAGCCAAACTTAGGAGCGATATTATTTGCTATTCTAATTCCCAGACGAATTGAATCTGCAATTGTGCCGTCAAAATCAAAGAGCAAAAAGGGGATCAATTATCTCTTTCCTTTTGGGTTTCAACTACCAAATTATATGCTTCTCTTTTATTCAGAGAACTCATTAAACTGACCTTTTCACTTATCTCTTTTGTTTTTAGTCCCAAATCCAGAGCTTCGTTTATATAATCAATAAGTTTGTCTTCAGTAATTTTATCGCTTTCATCATCGGTGTTACTATTAATTCTCTTCCCATCCAAAACCAGGCAAAATTCACCTTTGATTTTAAGAGAGGGATTCTGATTTATTTCTTCCAAAGTGGTATAGATATGTTCTTCATATAATTTGCTTATTTCTCTACAAATACATATTTTTCTGTTTCCACAGTGCAGCAACAGTTCCCTTAATAATCTATGTAAACGCTGAGGCGCTTCATAAATAATTGTAGCATAAGGATATTCAGCTATTTCTTGTAATTTTTCTCGCCTGCTCTTAGGTTGTTGGGACAAAAAACCCACAAATTGAAATTGTCTGGTTGAGAAACCAGAAACAGTTATCGCTGGTAAGAGAGCACTTGCGCCCGGTAAAGCAAAGACCTTTATACCTTTATCAATAGCAGCTTTAACAAGTTTTTCCGCTGGATCGCTAATTGCAGGACTTCCGGCATCTGAAACAACCATTAAATCCTCTCCGCTTTCTAGATATTTCAACAGAAATTCTTCTCGCTGTTTTTCATTAAATTTATGAAAGCTGATTAGTTTAGGTATTGGAATTTTATATTGTTGAAGCAGAAAAGAAGTTACTCTGGTATCTTCACAAGCAATTAGTTCTGCTTTTTTTAGCAGGTCAATTGCTCTTAAGGTTATATCACCCAAATTCCCAATTGGAACGGGAATCAAATATATATCCCCATACTTCATAACAAAAAATATATCAGGTGCCGAGAAAATACCCGGCACCCTTTTTTTCAATTATATCAGGCCTAATTGACTACCAATTTTCTTAAATGCTGCAATTGTGAAATCCAGGTCTTCTTTTGTATGTGCAGCAGAAAGTTGAACTCTTATCCTCGCTTTACCTTTTGGGACAACAGGATACACAAAGCCAATTACATAAACACCTTCTTCTAAAAGCATATCAGCCATCTTGATTGCTAAAGGTGCTTCATATAGCATAATAGGAACAATTGCTGTATTTCCGGGAACAATATCAAAACCTGCATCCAACATTTCCTTTCTGAAATAAGATGCATTTTCCCATACTCTATCTCTAAGTTCACTGGAATGGGTAAGCATATCAAGAACTTTTAAGCTGGCTCCAACAATAGCAGGTGCCAAAGTGTTGGAAAACAGATATGGACGGCTTCTTTGACGCAATAATTCAATAATTTCTTTACGCCCTGAAGTACATCCTCCATTAGCTCCGCCTAAAGCTTTTCCGAAGGTTGTAGTAATAATATCAACTCGATCAGTAACCCCAAAATATTCAGGGGTACCTCTTCCAGTTTTTCCAATGTAACCTGTTGCATGTGAATCATCAACCATAACCAAAGCATCGTATTTATCTGCAAGATCACAGATTTGATCCAGCTTTGCCATATCGCCATCCATACTGAAAACACCATCAGTACAAATGATGCGGTATGTGCAATCCTGGCTCTCTTTTAGAGCTGATTCCAATTCTTCCATATTGCTGTGTTTATAACGCAATCTTTTTGCTTTACATAGACGGACGCCATCTATAATAGAAGCATGATTCAATTCATCAGAAATGATAGCGCTATCTTCACCTAATAGAGGTTCAAATAGACCTCCGTTAGCATCAAAACAAGCTGCATAGAGAATAGTATCTTCCATCCCCAAAAATTTGGACATTGCTTCTTCCAACTGTTTATGAATTGCTTGTGTCCCGCAAATAAAACGAACAGAATTACATCCGTAACCCCAATCATTCATAATATTTTGAGCTGCCTTAATAACTTCTGGATTATTACCTAAACCAAGATAGTTATTAGCGCAAAAATTAAGAGCATTTGTTCCTCCTTGAACGCCAATTTTGGCATCTTGAGGAGTAGTTAGAATTCGTTCATTTTTGTAAAGCCCTTGTTCTTTCAATTCTACAAAAAGCTTCTGCAAGTCATTCTTAATCTTTCCGTAAGCCATTTGATACCTCACTTTATAACTATATTTTTTTCTATTGCTTTACATTATTTTTGAAGCTACGATTTAGTCAATGGAAAAATATTTATATTCCTATTGGTTGAAATGGATGATAAAATCAAAAAGACGGTATCTGTGATCCGTATCCTGCATTCGTTCTGGGTGCCACTGTATTCCTAAAATCATTTGTTCCGAATTATATTCCAATGCTTCAATACAGCCATCCGAACTCACCGCTGCAACTTTAAGCCCTTTACCTATATGAGTTGGATCCACACCTTGATGGTGATTGGAATTCACAAGAATTTCACTCTCAGGTATTATTTTACTAAGCCAATAGCTGTCTTTTTGCACATAAATATCGTGCATTTTTTCTCCATAGTGGATATCCACATTGTCCAAATGCTGAATTAGCTTGCCCCCAAAAAAAATATTAATTAATTGCATGCCCGCACAAATACCCAAAACTGGTTTTCCCATTTTCAATGCTAAATCCAACAGATATAAATCTGATATCGCTCTATGCATTTCCATCGGTTCTGTTTTAGGATGCTGTTTTTCTTTGTATAAAAAAGGGGGATAATCTAAACCACCGATGATTATTATGAACGATACCATATCCAGATATTGCATTAAGACCTGTTTATCTTCAATGGGAGGAATCAAAATTGGTAGCGCGCCATTCTTAAAAAGTGCGTCCAAATATGTATCCCGGATATGATATTGCATATAATCGCCCAGATGCATATAATTTATACTAATACCAATTTTCGGTCTTAAATCCATTATTCTTATCCCTTCTTTACAGTTGATTTAGCTTGTTTATATTATAATTACCGAAAGCATAAAGGCAAATAGAATATTGGGAAGATAGTAAAATAATAAGATGGGTATAGTACTCTATGGTTGATAAAAGTACACCTTATCTGTATAGTCAATAGGAAAAGGAACATCAAATTCAGTCTGATACCTTAACCTGATGATTATGATTGCAACAGTCCTTTATCTTGCTCTTCGGTTCTTAATGCAATATTTTATCTATCAATTGTTTAATTGTAGCAGGTTCAAAATTGAATGCAGCTTCTTTATTAATGCCAAATTCCGTCACGATTATATGCTTAAAACCTTCTATTCCCTTTTGCTCAAAGATTTTTTGCACACACGAAATCGGACAACCGTCAATCACAAGATCCTGATTACCTTCCTGTTGAATTGTATTTTGCACTTCAAATTCACCAGCTGCAACTCCTGAAGCACAACCCATTTTATAATGATTTTCCAGATGTAGTGTCTTCGCAAGCTCAAAAGATATCATACCTACATTACTTGCTCCCCCGCAAGCGTATACCTTATTTTTTGTTAAATTAGTTACGCATTTGTCATTTCCCTCTCCTGTATTGCAATTACAGGAATAACTACAAGTATTGTTGTTTGCCATTTTTCACCTCTTATTTGGATCTAATTTTTAATTTCGGACACACAATTATAAAAGTCCAGCACACAGGGACAGAGCAAATTATACCAGACCTGATTATTCACTTTGTGACTGCTTATTAATCCTGCATTTTTTAGAACAGCTAAATGCTTGGAAACGGTTGAAATATCCGTTCCGATCTGTTTTTGCAGTTCACATACGCAATATTCTTTTTCAGCAAGTAAATCCAGAATAAATAAACGCGTCGGATGTGCCATTGCTTTCATAATTTGGCTCATATATTGATATTTAGGATCATCTTTCATATATTCATCTTCCTTTTTTTCCTATTTGGCAAAATAGGCAAATACGTCAAGAAAAAATTACGCTAAGGATAAAATAAGATTCTTTAAGTTAGACAGATGGAATTTACTTCTCATTTGCATTTGAAATAATTAAATCTAACTGTATAGTACTTAATGGACAAGGTGCGCATTGAGTAAAAATCTCACTTTTTAATTGACAGAAACAAGTTCCAATATAATTTGTCTCAATTAAATACTTAATTCAGAAAAGAGAGGATAATATGCCACAACACAAATCACCTATGAAAAGAATGAAGACGGACAAGAAAAGAGCTGCCCGTAATAATTATGTAAAGAGCACAATTAGAACTCTTTCTAAGAAAATTCACAGTGATAGCACCGAAGAAGAAAAAGAAAAAATACTGTCTGAGCTATATTCTCAATTAGATAAAGCTGCAAAAAAGGGAGTTATTCATCATAGAACTGCTTCCCGGAGAAAAGCTCGTTTAGCTGATTATGTAAATAAATCCAAAGCAGAATAAAACTCCTGGGTTTTCTCTGTTTATTAAATATTTTCAACCTACTTTTTCCTGATATTTTTGAGGTGAATGTTTGAGACGCAGGCGTCCCTTGCTACTGCGTATTTTACGATTTATTGTAATTCTTCACCTTTGCTATTGGGGAGTAATTGCCTTTTTTTCACTTTTATACAATTTTGTGAATCCACCTCTTACTCCTTTGATGGTGGAACGATATTTAGTTCGTGGTTATCCGATTCATAAAAGATACTATGTTCCTCTCGAGCAAATTCCTAAACGCACTCAAAATATGCTGATAGCTATTGAAGACGGTAATTTTTACAAACATTACGGTTTTGAATGGAAAATGGTTAAAGAAGCATATCAACGCAACAAGAAAGCAGGAAGAATTCGTTTTGGAGCTAGCACGATTAGCAATCAACTTGCCAGAACTATTTTTTTAACTACCAGGCGTAGTTATTTACGAAAATATCTGGAAATTCAGGCAACGGTGATTATGGAAATATGTATGAGTAAAAAAAGGATGCTAGAACTGTATTTTAACTATGTTGAATGGGGTAAAGGAATTTACGGGATAGAAACTGCTTCGCGTTTTTACTATGGGAAGAGTTGTAGTAAATTATCACGCAATCAAACTATGAAACTGATAAGCATTTTAACAAATCCTATTCGCTATTCACCTCAAACATATTATAAATCTGCATCAGCAAGACAAAGGTATAACCTGTTACAGAGATATTTTTGATGGAAGAGAAATTTCTTTATCATATATGGGATGAAAGCCATCTGGCTACAGATTTGAAAACTGTAAGCGGTAAAGACCTTAAAATACACTATCAGGGTCAATTTAATACTTTTCGCGGACCTGATTTTGTAAATGCTATCATTTCATTGGATGGAGAGGATTTACAAGGAGCGGTCGAGATTCATCAAAACACTCAAGATTGGTTGAAACATAATCATCACGAAGATGTATATTACAATCAGGTTATTTTGCATATAGTTTTAAATCATAACAGTATTCAACCTTACACAATGAAAGAGAATGGAGAATTTATAGAAATCCTGGAACTGAAAAATCAGCTTTCAGAAGAAATTCAAAAATTGATTACTGATATAGGAGATAGAAAATTATCCAGCGGAAATGATTACTGTGATTTACTTTCTGCCATAGATAACGATAGATTATTCAGTATTCTTACTCTATATGGAAAACAGCGGTTTATGAGCAAAGTTCGCAGATTTAATGCTTCACTTGCTATAAGCGATTTTGATCAAGTCCTCTATGAAGGAATGATGGAAGCTGCTGGTTACGATAAGAATAAATTTAATCTTTTTCAGTTAGCACAAAGTATCCCTTTTATCAAATTACGCGAATGGCATAAAGAAGGTTTAATTAGCGAAGAGATGATCAGCATTTTTGTTGGTTCTTCCAGTTTACTACAAAAGAGTCGTAATCGTATAAGCCCAGAGCTTTATGAAAAACTTATGTGCAATTATGAAAGCCAGCGATTTTATGCGCGTAATCTAAATGTGGATTGGCAGCTTTTTCGTATCCGACCTGGAAATCATCCTATATTTCGACTTATTTTACTTGGTGAATTTCTATATAACTGTTTGCCTGCTGGATTGTTAAATTTTTTTGTGAGCAATGTTGAAGCCCTAACTCCCAATCCTCAAAAAAGGTATCAGAATTTCTGCCAGCAGTTTCAACAAAAACAGAGGGGTCTACTGCAAAATTCAAAAAGCTTGGGATCCACTGTTGTAAACAACATCTATATAAATATTTACTTACCGATTATCTATCTTTATTATCAAAAAATGGCCAATGCTGAAATGCTTGAATCTGTTTTAGAATCCTATCTTACCTTCAAAGCTCTACCGGAAAATTATATCACTCGTTTTATGTGTAATCATATAAATTCCAGCCAAGTGAAAGCCGTAAATAATAAGACACTTTACCAGCAGGGTTTGATAGATATTTATTACCGTTTTTGCCGTTATCATCTTTGTTCGGAATGTGTAAAAAATATCTGAGGGAAAAAATATCCTTGAGAAACGGAGAATTCTAAGTTATCTGCAATGCACCAAGATGTATGATATTGATATTATTTGTTGAACCAGAATCAAGCATAAAACACATAAACTGTCATTTATGTAGTTTTTTCATAAAATAACCTGACAAATATCAGAAATTCATTATTATGTAGTTATAAACTATAAAGTAGATTGCTATGTTAGTAGAATTCAGTGTGGGAAATTACCGGTCTATTTACCAGAGGGTTACTTTGAGTATGGAAGCTATTACCAAAAAAGAGCTTGATGACCATACTATGGAAGTTTCTCAGCAGCGTTTGCTTAAAACAAGTGTTTTATATGGAGCTAATGCCAGCGGGAAAAGTAACATATTTAAAGCATTCTCCTTTATGAAGAATATGGTTCTTAATTCGTTCAAAGAATCCCAAATTGGAGAGCCGATTTTAGTAGAGCCCTTTTTACTGAATTCTACTGGTAAAGATGAACCCAGCTCTTGGGAAGTTATTTTTTTGGTGGATGATGTTCTTTATCGCTATGGATTTTCGGCTTTTAGAGATCATATTGCTAAAGAGTGGTTACTAATGCGTAAAACAACTTCCCGAGCAAGAGAAATAGTCCTTTTTGAACGATTGGGGCAGGACATCCAAGTCCATAATAAATTCAAAGAAGGTAAAGGAGAGATAAAAGATAAATTACGAGAAAACTCTCTTTTCATCAGCTTATTGTCTCAGTTCAATGGTTTTATTGCCCAAAAGATAGTGAAATGTTTTTTTGATTCAAACCTTTGGTATATTGATTCTTATAATCCGATAAATACAACTGCTTTATTAGACAATAATGTTGTCCCCCTTAGATTGGGTAAATGAATTTATGCGTAAAGCTGATTCAGATATTAAGGAAATTAGGATCAATGAGAAAGAAATGGAAATGGATACAAAAGTAAATATCCCACTTTCTTCATTATTTATCAAAGTAGGGGGTAATAAAATGTTTCATCTATTCATTAAGTCCATCCATCAATTCTATGATACCCAAGAAGATGTTCTGAAAGAAGTTGAATTTGATATGGAAAAGCAAGAATCGGAAGGAACAAAAAAAATCTATTGTCTTGCCGGTTTATTGTATTCTACTTTACAAAGAGGCGGAAGGTTGTTCATTGATGAAATTGAAAACAGTTTACATCCTTTCTTAACCAAAATCATCATCAAGTTGTTTCAGGATAAAGAGACAAATCCTAAGGGTGCTCAATTAATCTTTACGACCCAAAATACTCTCTTTCTGAATAAAGATAATTTTAGACGGGATGAAATTTGGTTTGTGGAAAAAGCACCAAATCATTCATCCAATCTTTATTCTTTAGTAGAATATAAACTACCGAAAGGTTCTACCCGCAAAGATGCTTCTTATGCCAAGGACTATATTCGTGGAAAATATGGAGCTGTGCCTTATGTAGAATATTCAGAGTTTGTTGACTTATTCAAAAAAAGCAGAGATAAAACTAAAAATGAGCAGAACTAAAAGACCATATAACATTAGGAAGCCCGCTCCTGATTTGATAATTATAGTTACTGAAGGTGAGAAAACCGAACCCAATTACTTTAAGAAATTTCCTGTTTTTTCAAAGCCGAATTGAAACATATTTAAATACCGGGGAAAATGCCATCTATTTCAACATATTTGAATTGAAATATATAACGAACTTTCTGCTGAAGCACGGAGTTTAGGATAATTTGCCTGATCCCCTTTTTGTGAATAGATTTTATATTAAGCCGGATTAGAAAAGAAGTATAGATAGATTTATAATTAAACAAGATTAGAAAGAGTAATGCACAGCGTATGCCATTTTTGTTATTAAAACAAAGAGTTCAAGAACAGGAATAATTAAAAAAAAATGAGTACTAAAGACCATTGAACAATTAGGAGCGATGACATTATCTCGATGATTGTTGGATAAATTAGAGAAATAAACAAAAATCTTGGTCTTTTTTATCTGTTTTTTTGCCTTCCCAAAACCCTCATATTTGTTCACTGTTATGTGCAACGATTTTCTAGTATGTTTGCGACGGGTTTTTTTTACCCAGCGACAAGAAGAACAAATAAAAAAAGTTCCAACGGGACGACAGATTTGAGCTTTAGAAACAAGGATTTAAGGATTGAGTTCTAGAAACGAGGATTTAAGGATTTTAGGATTTTAGGATTTAGATGTGTAGACGGAGGACGCCGTTCCTCCGCATTTTTTTTCTAGCCACCGAAGCCACCGAAAACAGTTCACGCAGATTACCCAGATATATAAACAACTTTAGGTTCGAAGGCATCGCTGTAGCGAACTTGCATCCTTTCAGTAGAATTTTTGTTCATTTCTTTCTCCTTAATTTTAGTCCACCATTTTTAAGATGGCTTAAACAAACAACCCATCCTCCTCTCCTCTTCCTCTCCTCCTTATCCCGTAGTTAAGGATGAGTTGAGGTGGAGTGGATGACAAGTTGTATCTGAGTAACCTGCAAGAGAAAGCAAGGTTTATAATTCAGACTATCTTTATATGTTGTTAATATTCATTGTGTTAGCAAATCTCAATTGCTTTGGGTTATTGATCCTATTATGCTTTTTTATCTTGATGAATAATCCACTATAAATTGGAGGTGGTAGTATTTCCAAATTTGGCTAAAAATAAATTGGGAAAACCAATTGGATATGTATATCAATTTTTACTAATACATTTCAAAAGATAAGAGAGATATGCTTCAGATAAGAAATCCGATATAAGACATTGTATATTTGATGGAACAGATAGTATTCCAGATTTTACTGATGCTAAATATATGTTGGTGGCTTGTTCTGCTTTTATAAATTATTTACTCTCTAAGGCAAAGATATAATCTGATAGATTGTTGCATCTGAAAACTGCTTGTTTTGACTTTCAATTTTGATATGTATTGATCTAATGTAACTTTTCCTAAAATTTACAGTAAGGCATACTCGTATTAACTGGTTTATCTATTTCAAAATTGAGAGTTAAAACAAGAATGTCACAATAAACATCAGAATAATAACCTACCCAAAAATAAACCGTAATGAATGAAAGATAAAACTATGAAGTAATAAATTTGGCAGACAAGGTAATTGATATTGTATATGGGAACCTTATGTTTTTTAAAGAATGGACTGTTTTTTCGCTGGGTTCAAAATCCGTCGTTATTATCTATCATACTTAAAGGGGAAAAAAATTGTTACACTGTAATTGTTATTTTGCGTATCTGGAAATTTGATAAAATGACTTCAGGATGGATTATTCAGCTTCTTTATATGTAACTATCTTTTTTCGTCAGAAACCCACAGATGTTTTTTATATTTAGAATTGGACAACTCTTTATTGCAGTTATATTTATCGGTTAATCTCCCCTAATATTTTTTACACTTTCTCCTATCTTTTTTCGTTTAGACATTTTCCTTTCTCTCAATTTATAAGCTATTGCTACCCTCTCAACCTTCTCAACTTGAATATAACGACATAGACAGTTAGATCTATAATATGCAGATAAATAGCCATCAATTTTGTCTGTTACCACCCAAAATAGATAAGTGATTGCAACTTAGTTGATTACCTAACAACTCTCTCACACTTTCGTAACACTTCTCTAATCGCGTTACAGAAATATGGTGGAAGTGTTACTGTACTGTTTATATTGAACAAGGTAGAAGAGTGGTTTGAAAGACGAAAATACAGGCAGAAACAAGAAATTGCTTGACGAATGCGGGCTGAAAAAAAGAGGATAATTAGCATCGATAAATGGCAAAGTAGGAGTAAAACCTAAGATGAACTATAGAAAGGAAATTGAACGAATAGTTGCGTTTATTCAAAATTATTGCGCAAATACCAAATTTACCAATCTGCTGATTGGTTTATCGGGTGGGATTGATTCCGCTTTAGTTGCCGCGTTGGCAGTTCAGGCAATAGGCAAAAAATGTGTAATTGCCTATAATTTACCTCATCGAAATAGCCATCCGGAAAGTGCTGCAGATGCTTTATTAATGGCAAATCACCTTGATATCCCCCTGCAAACGATAAAGATAGATGATTTGGTAGAAAAATATTTTGAGCATTATGCTCCAGATGCCAGCTCTTTACGAAAAGGTAATTGGATGGCAAGAATCCGAATGAACATTCTTTATGATCAAGCAGCAAAACATAATGCCTTAGTGATTGGCACAAGTAATCGCAGTGAATATTTGGTGGGTTATTTTACGCAATTTGGCGATTCTGCTTGTGCGTTTGAGCCTATCGCTCATTTATACAAAACAGAGGTGTGGGAAATTGCCCGGGAAATTGGTCTGCCAGATAAGATCATTCAAAAAACACCCACAGCAGATTTATGGGCAGGGCAAAGTGATGAAACAGAAATGGGAATAACATATCCTGTTTTGGATAGCATCTTAAAATATCTTACTGAGGGTTTGCCAAAGCCGGATGCAGAAGAAAAGACGATAGCAAAAGTGAAACAGATGATAGAGAAATCCAATTTTAAAAGGCAAATGCCACCTTGTTTGGAGCGGATATAAATGTTGAAATTGTTTAAGAGCAACCGCTGTCAATCCTGTTACAATGAACGAGCTATGCGACAATGTCCGCGTAAGAAAAAAAATATTTGCTGGCAATGTTGTAATGAAACAAGATGTGATACCCACTGTCCAGATAGTTGTCCCTATTCTCCTAAAAGAGATGCCAGTAATCCTTTTCCTGCATTCAAAGCTGATTCAAGAGCTGAAGCAGAAAATGTGATAAAACTACATATTGATCTTTGGATTGGTAGAGAAAATCCTATGCTGCAAAATATAACCCCAGAAAAGATGGCTGTTGAATCGCCGCAGGAAATGTTAAGTTGGCTAAGCGGTTTTCAGTATCCTCAATATTTTCCAATGGATTATCTGTTGCAAAAATTGAATTTGCCCTTCTCCCCCACTTCCTCAAAAGAAGATCCAGAGACAATAGCCGGGAAATGGATGAATTCTCTAATCCAACTTAAATGGGATAACTTACGCCAATATACAATAAATGAAAGTTCCCTATATGATTTAGCAGAAAGATACACAGAAATTATAAAGTCTATTCCGCAGTTTAGTAAAATATCTACATACAGTATGTTATATAGTGGATTAGGCGAAGATGGAATTAGCGCTATTGTTTATATGGAACTTAATCATAAACAGGATTGGACTTTGGTGCTTAGCAACATTAAAGGTGATTGGAAAATACGACAAAACATAGCCGGTAATCCCGAAGCGTATTTTAAACAAAATAAATTATACTCCAATATAGCTGAAGCAATTGGAAAAGCAGATGATGCAACTGCATGGGATTTGATAGAATCCAATTTAAAGATATATCCGGATTGCGCAGATCTATATTATTACAGAGCATTATATTGGCAGATGGTAAAACAACTTGATCAGGCAACTGTGGATTTTTTTAATTCCATTGCTTTGGATAATGATTGGCAGGAACCTTACTTGCACTTAAGTTCACATTATTTAGCAAAAGGGGATTATGAGCAGGCAAAAGTATGGCTGCTAGAGCTACAAAAAATGCTTCCAGACGATCCCAATGTGCTAAATAACTTGGCTGCTGCTTATGCAGGTAATGGAGAATTAAAATATGCCAAGCAATTATGGCAAGAAATTCTTAAAAAGAACCCTGCCTTTGAACTTGCCCGTAAGAATCTGGAACACTTAAGTGACTGATTTTGAAATAAATAAGTACTTTAATTTAGCAATTCAAGCGGCTGAAAAAGCACGGGGTAAATGCTCTCCCAATCCCTTTGTAGGTTCTGTAATTGTAAAAAATAACAAGGTGATAGCAATTGGTTGGACTTTACAATATGGCGGTGATCATTCTGAAATTCAAGCAATTAAACATGCTGGCAAAGAAGCAGAAGGTGCAACTATTTTTGTAACTTTAGAACCTTGCTCTCATTATGGGAAAACTCCTCCTTGTGCAAAAGCAATAATTGAGGCAGGCATTCAAGAAGTTTATATAGGAATTCCTGATCCCAATCCCATAGTTTCTGGAAATGGAATAGCAATGCTAAAAAATGCAGGGATCAAGGTTCACTGCGGATTTCACGAAGATAAAATAAAAAAGCAGCTGGAATATTACCTATGTCATATTGAAAAAGGGAGACCCTTTGTAACTTTAAAAACGGCTCTTTCGTTGGATGGAAAATATGCTGCCGGGGATGGCTCTTCAAAATGGATAACTGGTGAAAAAGCCAGAAAATATGTTCATAAATTGCGTAGTGAAAATGATGTTATATTAACAGGAATAAAAACTATTCTTGCTGATGATCCTCTGCTGAATGCTCGCCTACCTGGGAACCCAAAACAACCACTAAGAGTTGTTTTAGATCCTTACCTAAAAATTCCTGTTTCCTCCAGATTTATTAACTCTCTATCCGAATTTCCCGGTTTAATTATCTGCTCAAATTCAATGCTAAAAACTGACAAGGCAAAAGTACTAAGACAAACAGGGGCAGTAATTCATGGTTTGGATTGTGAGAATGGTCATTTTAATTTATCAGAAGTGTTAAATATGCTGCATAATATGAATTTTTACAGCATTTTATTGGAAACGGGTAGTGGTTTGGCTGAAGCTTTTTTAGAAGATAATTTGATCGATAAATTCATCTTTATCTATGGAGCCAAAATTTTGGGAGGGACAAAAAGTCCATTCCCGAATTTGGGGCTAAGTAATATTAATCAGGCAATTTTACTAAGCGATATCAGCTATCGTAAAATAGAGCAAGATCTTATGGTAATTGCTTACCCAAAAGTAATTACTTAAGTATTTGGTTTTTTGGCTTTTCGCTTTAGTTTATCTATAAAACACACAAATCCTTAAGGAGGAAAAAATGAAAGTTATTCATTACGATGAGGCGGAACTGGAACCCGTAGATGCAGAGGGAGCTAAAGGCGCACAAATCCGTTGGCTTATTGCTCAAAAAGATGGTGCTCCTACTTTTGCAATGCGTATGTTTGAAATTGAACCCGGAGGACATACCCCCTTTCATCAACACGAATGGGAACATGAGGTTTATTGCCTTTCCGGAAATGGTGCAATAGTTACAGAAAGGGGAGAAATGGCATTCAGCACAGATGACGCTATTTTCGTAGAGCCCAATTTAACACATACTTTTAAAAATGTAGGAAAAGAAACCCTAAAGTTTCTCTGTTTAATCCCGCACGAAAAACCGGTAATTAAAAAAGCCCTCAATCCCTTTGCGGATGAGGAAGCTAATAACTGCTAAGGTACATAAATGAACAGCGAAAATAAAAAATACCTGTTTGATCTGTTGCAAACCCACAGTCCTTCTGGTTTTGAAACACCTGCTCAAGTTCTAACCAATGCTTATCTTTCAAATTACTGTGAAGATATAACTATCGATATCAATGGTAATCTGATTGCTCATAAAAAAGGCAGTGGTAAACATAAAATAATGATTATAGGTCACGCTGATGAAATCGGATTTATGGTAAATTACATTGATGAAAGCGGCTTTATTTATGTTAAAGCATTAGGCGGTTTCGATGTAAATATGCTTCCTGGTTTAAGAGTAGATATTCATCATAACGATAACATAGTACATGGTATTATTGGAAAAAAGCCAATTCATTTATTACGCAATAGTGATGAACCTTCAAAATTGAAATTAGAAGACCTCTGGATAGATATCGGTGCTAGAAACAAAGAAGATGCCCAAAACCTTGTTTCTATTGGAGATACTATAACTTTCAGCTCACAAATCGAGGAACTGAATGAAGAACTGATTGTAAGTAAAGCCACCGATAACAAAGTAGGTGTTTATATAGCTTCTGCAGTTATGAAAGAACTTTGGGAAAAAGATATAAAAGCAGATTATTATGCTGTTTCCTCTGTTGGGGAAGAAACAACTATGCGAGGTGCTATAACAAGTGCTTATCGGATTGATCCTGATATTGCTGTTGCTGTAGATGTAACCTTCACTTCTGATATTCCTGGAGTGGATAAGCACATTTACGGTGATGTTTCTTTGGGTAAAGGACCCGTACTCTGTTTGGGTTCTGCTTTGCATCCTGCGATAAACAAAAAACTGACAGAATTAGCAAAAGAACATAATATTCCACTTCAGATAGAAATTTCCCCTTCCCGAACTGGAACAGATGCTGATGCTGTTTTTGCCTCCAGACAAGGAACCGCAACAGCCATACTTAGTATTCCGAATCGGTATATGCATACTCCTAATGAGATTATCTCTCTTGCTGATTTGGATAATGCTGTGCAGTTATTGGTTGAATTCGTATTGAGTATAGATGATACTTTTGAGCTTAAACGATGAACTGAATGAATGATGTTCTCATTAAAAGCAAGGAGTCCTCGCTGCCATTCGAAACTAGTATTTTCCCGATAATTTGTTTGGCAGTGAGGGCTCATTACAATTGTAAGTTGTTACCATATATGTTCTTATTCCGGCTATAAATTGTTATAGGCCAATTAGCTAATATCATCCTTAGCACTTTGAGCTTATAAAATAATAAAAAGGGAAAATGTCATAGATACAAGAGATTTCTGACTCCCGGAAAAAAGCATTGACTGAAAAGTCACCTTTTTCAGATATGGTTTTAAAAATTAGTATATTAACCCATAAGGAGAATATAATGGCGAAAAATAATCGTGGCAAAGGAATAAAAAAACTTCCTAATTCTGGAAGAGGTGAATGCCCTGTATGTCATCGAACCGGTATAAAACTACTTAATGAAGTTAAAGTTGGTGAGAAGACATATAAGGTTTGCAAAACCTGTAAAAGTGTGGCTGCTAAAAAATTAAGCGCGTAATCTCTTGTTTTCGCTTTCGTTTTGAATTTGTAAAATTAGAACGAAAGCGATTTTTTCTCTTTAATGAAAGCTCTTAAAGCGCTCGGGCAGAATTTTTTAATCGATAAAACAATCGCAAGCGAAATTGTAGCTTTGGGAGATTTACATAAAGGTGATAAAGTTTGGGAAATTGGACCCGGGACAGGTATATTAACCGATGAAATTCTATCCTGGAATGTTCAATTGAGAGCTTTTGAACTTGATAAGCGCTTGCAGAAATACCTTTCTGAACATTATCAGGGGAGATTTGTTCTGGAAAGTACGGATATCCTGCAGGCGAATTGGGATTCCTTAATTCAACAAGATGGATACCCCTTAAAGTTGATAGCCAATATCCCTTATCAAATAACCAGTCCGCTTTTAGCACTGTTAGAAAAGCATTCTAAATTCTTTTCCCGAATTGTGCTTATGGTTCAAAAAGAAGTTGCTCAGCGACTTTGTGCCCAATCCCACAGCAAACATTATTCTCCTTTAACTATTCGATTGCATTTGGTTTATGATATTTATAGCAAAATACAGGTAAATAAAGAGAAGTTCAATCCTGTGCCAAAAGTAGATTCAACAGTTATTCTATTACTCCCTCGAACCGATAAACCCATAATTAAATATCCAGAAAGTTTTAACAACATTATAGACGCGGCTTTTGCCCATCGCAGAAAAACACTAGCCAACAATTTTATCCCTGTTTTGGGAAAAGAAAAAACCAAAGAACTGGAGAATTTGTCGCAAATCAACTTTCGCCAAAGAGGAGAAGAGCTTGAAGAAAAGGATTTTATTCTTCTTTCTGAGCTTGTTTCTTCTTTGTAGTCCATATTGGAAAGCTCAAACTCAGGGATTGGACTGGACAGTATATTCCAGCCAACAAGTTCTCAGCATAGAAAATGCTTTACAGTATAGATTTTATCCTACAGCTAAAACTTCATTAGTAATTAACAGCAAAAGCAACATAGAAAATCGGTTAAACTTTAATCAGGAAGCCAAAAATGCAGATTTGAATGTAGGTTTGGAATTAATGAGTAAACACTTTATGCATACTATTAGTTCGGATTATCAAACCTTTTATGATAATAGCGATTTGGAACCTGCTGCTTATGTAAATAAAACTGCTATTTTGGGTTATCATATAAATTACAGTCCTGTGGACAGCTTAAATATTGGCATTTTCAGCAAAGGTATATTAAGAAATGAACAAGACCGTTATGTGAATGGCTATTCTCTTTCCAGCGAGGGATATTGGTTTGGTTCCAATGCAAGTTATTCTAACTATATTTTAAATTCCATAGCAGGTATATCAGCAAATGCAGAACGCAAAAGAATGGATTGGGAATCCTTTGACTATGCTAATTTGGGAGCGAACTATAATTATTACGGAAATTATCTGAATTTTGCCTGCCTGGCAAATTATAATTATCATAGCGAAGATATCTATGTTCTAGCGGCTCCGGAACAAAATGAAATTCGTAGTAATTATCAGCTATCGGATAATCAGTTACGCTGGAATTTTGATATCTCTGGAAATCTACAATATTCTCCTGAAGACCGTGTTCAATTGGAAATACGGGATAATTACAGTTTAAGGCAAACAAGCTACAGTAAAAGTAAAATTCGTAATAATACTGATCACTATAATCAGGCACAGCTACACTTAGATTATCAGATTTCGCAAAAAGTTTCGTGGCAAAGCGATCTTGCTCATACTTATGCTATTAAGGACTATTACTATGATTTGAATACAAGGCAAACAGATAATAGACATATTGGTAGCAGGATAAATTGGGAATACAGTGAAGGGGATTCATTAATTGCTGCTTATTTTGTTAATTTGCAAATAATCAAATTCCCCGAAGATGATAACCAATGGGATAATGACCTGCTAACCCATAACTTGCGATTTGGCTGGAAACATTATTGGCACGAACGAGTAGTTTTAGGAAACTGGTTTGGTTACAGCTTTAGTAAAGATGTGTATATAGATTCTTTGCTATCGGCAAACAATAAAGAGATAAGCAGCTGGACTATGTTTCCGGAATGCAAGTTTCTGATTGGAGACAGGATAGCTTTTTTCCAGACATATCAAATAAGAGCAGATTATAGTGATTATATATACAATACTGGTAAAAATAATACTCTTTACCGTCAATTGGGCTATCAATATAATCTGGTGTTCGATACTTTTCCTTTAATTGCTCGAACTTTAGATCCGCGTTGGCTAGAACTTCCTTTTCGCAATAGTCCAGAAAATGCTTTTATGATTGATCTGGGCTTTGCATACGAAGAAAATCAATACGCTCAACAAAAACAATCCTATTATGAACTGCAAACTAAAAACAGAAGGTGGACTGCAAGTATTGATTTCAGGCACGACATAAAAAATTTATACTGGACTCTCTCTCCTCAATATACCTGGGGTACCTGGAAGGAATTAACTTTTAATTTAAATTCTGCTTGCCTTTTTAATAATAATTCCCTAATCGAATTTAAACTTGCTCCCTTCATTGATAATTTTGAGAATATAGATTCGGTAAGTTTTCATAACTTTAGTGCAAATAAGTTCTTTAAGATGGTTAAACAATGTTCCGAAGCTGCAGATTGGCGTTTATCCACTACTTTGAGATTGTATTTTTAATTGACAGAATGAATATCCTAAATTTCATGGAATTAGCCAGGCGCAATGCAATAACTGCAAGTGAACTATGTCAGATCAGGAATGAAGCAGCATTAAGCTTTTCCAGTTATGTGACATTGTTTGCCTGGCTTTTTATCTATATAACCAACCAATATGGCATAATTTATGCTGTAATATATGAAAATAATTCTTCATTATACAAGGATTAAAAATAATGAAAAAAATAGCTTTAACTTTTGGACTGATAATCATAGCTGCTTCCATTTTTGCTTATCCTTTGCGAATTCAAAGCTGGAATTTGCAATCAGATATCAAAAAGCTTAATGAGTTGAAAGTTAGCATCGATTATGTAAATCTGCAAACAGGAGTAATCCATATCGAGGTTCGTAATGATTCAGAAAGAGATAAAATTACAGCTGCAGGGATAATTACGGAATTACTACCCAATCCTGCTGATGAGTATTTTAAAGGACTGGAAAAAGGGGATCTGGATGGCCGCTATGCTTATTATACTTTAACAGAATACCAAAATTTTATGCAACAAATAGCTGCTCAATATCCTAATATCTGTCAACTGGTACAATTTGGATCCAGCGTTCAAAATAGACCTTTGTTGATGATGAAAATAAGTGATAATGTTATGGTCGATGAAAACGAACCGGAGCTGAAATATATTAGCAGTATTCATGGAGATGAAGTTGTTGGTTACGATATGCTTATTCGTCTTATTCAATTGCTCACCTCTCAATATGGGATTGACCCCAGGATAACCAATATCGTAAATAACACTGAAATATGGATAAACCCAATGCTCAATCCAGATGGTTATGCTGCAGTAAGTCGTTATAATGCCAACGGGATTGATTTGAACAGGAATTTCCCTATGCCTACAGGAGTTCAACATCCAGATTCAGAATCTTGGGCAGTAGAAACAATCGCAGTAATGGATTTTAGCAATGCTCACGATTTTGATTTATCAATAAACTTTCACGGTGGTGCTTTAGTAGTTAATTATCCTTGGGATTATACTTATGCTTTAACGCCAGATAATGATTTACTTACTGAAATGGCACTAACTTATGCTCGTGAAAATTTGCCTATGTATAATAGCACTGAATTCACTCACGGAATAACAAATGGAGCTGCTTGGTATGTAATTACAGGAAGTATGCAGGATTGGAATTATCATTATACAGATTGCATCGAATTAACTGCCGAAATTGGAACTAACAAATGGCCTGCTGCTTCAACGCTTGATTCATATTGGGCAGATAATGAAGAAGCAATACTGAAATATTTAGAATTTGCTCAAAGAGGGGTTTCCGGAATTGTAACTAATTCGTTAGGAACCCCAATAGCAGCCACAATTACGGTTGGAGGAAATTCCAAACTTGAGCATACAGACCTTCCCGTTGGAGATTATCATCGCTTGTTGCTACCTGGCACTTATCAAATAACTGCCTCAGCTAATAGTTTTATTCCTGAAACTGTTACTGTAACAGTACCTCAAAGTGGATCAGTTACACAAAACTTCACTTTGCACCCTGCTATGATTACTAACTTTCAAGGTCAACTTCGCAACCTGCAAGGTAATCCTGTAAGCGGAGCAAATATAATACTTAATAGTGATCCTCAAATTACTGTTCAGACTGATACTCAGGGCTTATTTTCTTTTTCCATTTATGAAGGTGATTATCAGCTAAGTATTTCTGCTGCGGGTTATACAAAAATTGTTCAGGATATTCAAATAAGACAGAATGATTACCGTAATATCATTATTATGCAAAATCCTGTTTTTTGCGAAGATTTTGAGAATGGACTTGGAAACTGGACGGCCACTGGAAACTGGGGAATTATGAACTACGAAGGATCCAATGTGTTGACCGATTCTCCTTCTGGTAATTACAGTAATATGCAAAATCGCAGTGTTACATTAACTAATCCTGTTTCCCTCAGCGGAATCATTAATCCTGTTCTTTCATTCCGCTGTAAATATGAATTGGAAAGCAGTTATGATTATGTGCATTTAGAGGTTTCGGCAAATGGTACAAATTGGACTGCTTTGGATAGTTTTACGGGAATAATAAGCAGCTGGGTAAATAAGAACTATTCTCTTTCGAACTATACTAACGGTCAAGTATACTTACGATTCAGAATCCAAAGTGATTGGTCTCAAACAGCTGATGGCATTTATATAGATGATATAGCAATGACAGGGATAAATACCAATATACCTATATATGGTGATGTAACTATCGACGGTAGAATAAATATACAGGATATAGCTGCAATCAATGAATATGCAATTGGTCTTGATCCTATTATAGAGCTTGATCCAAGACCCTGGGATACTTTCAGAATTACTAATGCTGATGTAGACAATAATGGTAGTATTGATTCTTTCGATAGTTATTTGCTTTGTAAATACATCTATGAACCGGATTATATTTTACCTGCTACATCTGGAATTCCAGAACAAGTGACTATTCCAATTATGAATGCTACTTATGAGAACAACAAACTAAACTTGCATTTTGATGATATCGATCAGCTGAAATCCCTAGTAGTTTCTACCGCTCCGAATACTATTAATCAGGTTTTGCATCAGGGAATCACTTTTAACCATCCTTTCGTGCAAGCAGTTAATAATAATGATGGTTCTTACGGGTTTGCCGGTTACGCAATTGATCAGGATTCTTTATATATAATTTTAGGAACCAATCCGCAGAACTTTACTTTATACTATACAGTTAATGGAGTAGCAGGTTCTCAATATGTTAATTTGAGTGATGCTATTGATGGTTCTGATTTACCAAAACCGTTTACTTACCTTTTCCAGAATAACCCCAATCCTTTTAATCCCGAAACTACTCTGCATTTTGATCTTGCTGAAAACAATACACCTGTTACTTTAAACATCTATAACCTTAAAGGACAGCTTATTCGTCGGTTAGTTTCTGGCGTTTTATCCTCTGGAAAACACAGTGTCGTTTGGAACGGTTTAGATGATAGAGGCAAAGAAGTTAGTTCTGGAGTTTATCTTTATCGACTAAACACTCCAAACTATCAGCAAACTCGTAAAATGCTGCTATCTAAATAGTACGATATAAATGCGAAAATTAATACTCTCGGTTTGGTTGATCTGTGTTTTATGTATACTATTCGGTTGTAAAAGAGCAGAGCCTCAAAAAAAAGAACCATCCAGTAAAATTGAATTTCGCCAAGATGGAACTTTGAACATATCTAATCCTATGGGAACTGTTAAAGCTACATTCTCAATTGAAATTGTAGAAAAGGAAGAAGAGCTGATGCGAGGATTAAAATTCAGAGATCAGCTTGGTGAAAATCAAGGTATGCTGTTTATTTTTGAATATCCAGATATCTATGAATTTTGGATGCAGGATACATATCTACCTTTAGATATGCTATTTATAGCTTCAGATGGTACTATAAACTATATCTACGAAAATACAGTCCCCTTCAGTGAAGAAAGAATTACCCCCAATTTTACTCATAAATTTGTTTTGGAAGTTAATGCCGGAACAGTTAAAAAATATAATATTCAAACTGGAGATAAAGTAACTTGGAAAAGACACTCCTAATAGTTATCTTGGTGTTTAGCATAGTGTTATTTAGTTGCAATAGTAAACCAAAGACAGAACCAACTATAGAAAAATCCGAAGCTGAACATCCAGAAAGTAATACTGAAAAAATAGAGAATCAGGATCAAGAGAAAACTACCTCTTCTCCGGATATTACTAAAATTAAATCCTATAAATACACTTGGTCTAAATCAGATAATATGCCTCCTATAGCTATAATTATTGATGATTTTGGTCAATATTCAGGAAAATTACTGGAAGATTTCACTTCCCTTCCCAAAGAAATAGCTTTTGCTATTTTACCAGATTTACCTCATACTCAAACAGTTGCTCGTCTTGCAGATAAGACAGGTCATCAAGTTTTAATACACATTCCTATGCAAGCAATTGATCATAAAGCTAATCCCGGAAAGAGATTCATAAAGAATGGAATGGATAAATTTGCCATAGCAGATTTACTACAGGATTTCTATGCTCAAATTCCTAATGCCATTGCAGCCAATAATCATATGGGCAGTGAAGTAACATCAGACATTGCTACGATGAGTATAGTTCTGGATGAATTGAATGAATTGGGAATATTTTTTCTGGATAGCGCAACTACCAATAAAAGTACTACTTACACTGCTGCAGAAAATTTAGGATTGATTACCGCTAAGAGAGATATATTTTTGGATGTTCCCGATAATAGTGATAAAACGATAATCAATAAAATTGAAGGTTTGGCAAAATATAAAGGCAGAAATGAACCGATCGTGATTATTACCCATTGTCACAATCGCGAAAAATTGGTTGCCTTGCAGAAATTTTTGGCTCAAATGGATGATATGGGTGTCCAATTAATAAGCGTTTCACAACTTTATAAAAAATTAAGAGCACCTGCTTAATACAATTTTGTAATTATATTTGAAAGTAGTTGCGCATAAAGCCACTGCTTTTTTGCTTTCAATTTCGCTACGAAATCACTTATTAATGAGCATAGGTTTTATATTGTAGATTACTAAGGATCAGGAAGATAACGCTTTCTTTATTGCAGAACTAAGAAGTGCAGGATTAATTGAATTCATACAATTGAAGTGACCTTCAGGACATTTTACTCTTCCATGAAGAGAACAAGGTTGGCAAGGTAAATCAGCACACAAAACTATTGCTTTATCATTTAAAGGTCTGAAACCCAAACGAGGATGAGTTCCTCCAAAGATAGATATTTGCGGTTTATTCAAAGTTGCTGCTAAATGCATTGGGCCGGTATCACCACTGATAATTACTTGAAAGGTAGATAGTTCTCTATACAATTCAGACAAAGACATTATGGAACATTTATTGATACAGTTTCCAGGACAGTGCTTTCTGATATTATCACAGATATCTTTATCCATTGTTGAACCAAAAAGAGTAAAACAATATTGAGGATTAGAATTTATTAATTGAATCCAAGAAAGAACTGGATACCTTTTTGTAAAGTGATTAGCACCAGGGAAAACAGCAATTTTAATTGGTTTGATATCTTTGCAATCTTGATTTGTAGGATATATGGAATTTGATAGCTTCAAACTGCTAATCTGTAAACGAGGATAGGACCAGGGTTGTTTAATTCCTAGTTTCGTTAAAGCAGAGGCATAAAGAGAAACCGTGCTATCAATTTTTAGCTTTTTATCACCTTTCACTATCCGCTGTCTGAACTTGCGTTTTTTGCAATAGTGCACTTTCTGGGAAGCCTTAATAAAAAGCATAATCAGATAGGTAGCAAACTTGTTATGCAAATCGATAACTATATCATACTTACTCTTGAAAAGCCATAAATGAAATTTCAGCGTCTTTTGATAAACAATAGGATTTACAGGAGGATCAAACATTTCTGGAAGCTCGATAAATGACTCTTTGCAAAGATAATCTATATTGCAACCCGGATAGCTTTTTTGTAACAAAGCACATATCGGTTGAGTGAGAATAATATCACCCATTGAAGATAGCCGCAGAATAAGTATATTCATTTATATGGAACTAATTAGTTCAGGTACCTTTTCTTTTACGAGACTAAGTTTAGCTGTATCTTTTCCTCCAGCCATTGCCAGATCAGCTCTTCCCCCACCCTTTCCATTTAATTCACTAGCTAGTATAGCTACAATTTTTCCTGCATTATACTTTGGAATCAAGTCGGAACTAACTACACAGAGAATATTCAGTTTATTTTGGTATAGATTAAAGATAACGGCAATAGTGCTTTTCATATTAGTTTTTAGCTGTTCAGCAAACTGTTTCAGCTCATCAGGATTGGCAAAAGAAGTCTGTTCTATAATTAGTGAATAGTTCTCTTGAGTTCTTGCTTTGGATAGCAATTCCAGAACTAATTTTTCCCCTTCTTTGTTTTTTAGTTCTTTTATTTCCTTTTCTAAAGAGTTAATTTGTTCTAAAGTTGCATCCAATTTATTTTCCAATTTTTTAATAGGTGTATTTAGCATTGTTGCAAGATGATTTAGCTTATCTTGCAAATCCTGAACCCATTTTAAAGAGGTTGTTCCTGTTATCGCTTCAATGCGTCTTATCCCAGCTGCAGAAGAGCTTTCGGAGGTAATTTTAAATAAACCAATTTCACCCGTAAAGGAAATATGTGTTCCACCACATAATTCTTTGGAGAAATCCTCTACACATACAACTCTTACTATGTTGTTGTATTTTTCTCCAAAAAGAGCTATTGCTCCTTCATTTTTTGCTTCTTCTATATTCTGAATAGTTGTTATTACTTTTCGGTTATCCAAAATAGCATTATTTACGATATCTTCTACTTTTCTAATTTCTTCAAAAGTTAGTGCCTTAAAATGTGCAAAATCAAAACGTAGATAATCGGGATGAACTAAAGAACCTTTTTGGACAGTATGCTCTCCTAAAACTTCTCTTAAAGCTCTATGTAACAGATGAGTAGCAGTATGATTTCGAGCTGTACATTTTCGTCTTTCAATGGATACTTCAGCAGTAACAGGTTCACTGTTTATAGTTCCTCTTATCAGCTTCCCATAATGAACTATTTTGTCATCCTGCTTGCGCACATTGTTTATTACAACTTCAAAGCCATCATTATATATTCTCCCTGTATCAGAAACCTGTCCACCAGATTCTGCATAAAAGGGAGTTTCAGCAAGTTGAATTAAAATTAAACCCTTTTCTTGAACTGCATAACATTGAATATTGGTTTTAATTTTAGTTTCAGTATATCCAACAAATTCAGTAGGATGATTTTCTGCCAACTCAATCCAATCTTCGTTACTTGTCTGTAAAGTAAATTTACTGGCTTTACGGGCACGATCTTTCTGTTCTTGCATTTCTTTATCAAAACCTTGATAATCTATCTTCAAGCCCTTCTCTTCAGCTAAAATAGCGGTTAAATCTAAGGGAAAACCATATGTATCATACAAAGTGAAGGCATCGGAACCGGATATAATATCTCCAGCAAGTTTCTTAGTTATTTCATTGAATTTTTCCAAGCCGGTATCCAAAGTTCTGTTAAAGCGTTCTTCTTCTGCCTTGATCACCATTTTGATATAATCTTCTTTCCCACTCAGTTCGCGAAAGTGATGTGCCATCTGTTCAATTACAATAGGCACCAGTAAATGCAAAAAAGGTTCGGCAAAACCAAGTAATCGACCATATCTGGCAGCTCTTCTTAAAATTCTTCTTAAAACATAACCCCTTCCTTCATTGGAAGGGAAACCTCCATCGCTTAAGGCAAAACAGAGACAGCGAATATGATCTGCAATAACTCTATGAGGCATTCCCTGTTCAATTGTATACTGAACACCAGAAAGCTCTTCAATTCTATTGATTATAGGCATAAAGAGATCAGTTTCATAGTTACTATTTTTATCCTGCAAAACCTGAGTTAAGCGTTCAAATCCAGCACCTGTATCTACAAATTTGTTTTTTAAGGGAGTTAAAGTGTTATCTGCTTCGCGGTTGTATTGAATAAAAACCAGATTCCATAATTCAATAAAACGAGAGCAATTGCCATTTATTTGGCAAATATGCCCCTGAACATTTTGCATCGTGCAATGCTCAATTCCCCGGTCAATGTGAATTTCCGAACAGGGACCGCAAGGACCTGTCTCCCCCATTTCCCAAAAATTATCCTTATCTTCAAAATAGCTTATATGAGTTGGGTCAATATCCGTTTCCTGTTTCCATAGTTCAAAAGCTTCTGTATCTGTTAAATAAACAGTAGCATAAAGCTTATCTTTGGGAATATTCCAAATCTCAGTTAGCAGCTCCCATGCCCAAGAAATAGCTTCTTTTTTATAGTAATCCCCAAAACTCCAGTTACCAAGCATTTCAAAAAAAGTGTGATGGTAACCATCTTTTCCTACTGTTTCCAGGTCGTTATGTTTTCCACCAGCACGAATACACTTTTGGCTATTAACAGCCCTTTTGATGGTTATTTCCTTCTGTCCTAAGAAAATACTCTTGAATTGATTCATTCCTGCATTGGCAAAAAGGAGGGTTGGATCATCTTCCGGAATTACAGATGATGAAGGAATAAAAATATGATCTTTACTAAGGAAAAAATCAATGAATTGTTGGCGAATTTCTTTACTGCTTAGCACTTTCTGTCCTTTATTATAACTGAATGGCATCATAATTTTCAGTTATCCATTTTTCAGCACTCCAACCAGCTATGGCTCCATCACTGGTCGCTGTTACAACTTGGCGTAGTACTTTCTTACGAATATCTCCAGCAGCATAAACTCCCGGAACATTCGTATGCATAAAATCATCAGTTAGAGCAAAACCTGCACTATCAAGATCAATGCGAGATTCCATTAACTTGTTATTTGGTAAAATACCTACGTAGATAAAGACCCCGTCAACAGGAATAACACTTACAGTATTGGTTTTCCGATTGTATACTTCTAATTCTTGCACTTTATTCTCTCCTCGAATCTCTTGAACAACGCTATTCCAGACAAACTCCATCTTGGGATTTTTAAATGCTCGTTCTTGAATGATTTTTTGAGCGCGAAGTTCATCTCGTCTATGGATCACTACAACTTTTTTGGCGAAATGAGTGAGGAAAATACCTTCTTCAATAGCAGAATCACCCCCTCCAATAACAGCTACAATTTTATCTCTATATAAAGCTCCATCGCAAGTAGCACAATAAGAAACTCCACGGCCTGTAAATTTTTCTTCACCGGGAACATTTAGACGACGCGGATAAGCTCCTGTGCAAAATATAACGGCTCTGGCACGATATTTGTTATCTGAAGTTTCCACTATTTTACAAAGACCTTCCATTCCCAGAGCTGTAACTTCTTCATCTTTAAATTCTGTTCCAAAATGCTCTGCTTGACGATGCATTCTTTCTGTAAGCTCATAACCACTTAGAGCTTCTGGAAATCCAGGATAATTTTCAACTTCTTCTGTAACATTTATCTGACCGCCAATCAAGCCTCTTTCGAAAACTGCTGTTTTTAATCCGCTTCGCGCACTGTAAATGGCTGCACTTAAACCGGCAGGACCAGCCCCAATGATAATTACATCATATTTCATCATTCGTTCTTCACCTTTTTTGAATCTTGATTGCAAACAGCTTTAAGTTAGCTGATTCGTCAAGTAAAATTGATAATCAGTTTTCTCTTGTCTTCTTCCACAAAGCATTTTGGGTATCTTACAAATAATTTTATTGTAATTAATATTGTAACCCTCCCGAGTAGCAGTATGAGAGAGTTAAAGAATCATAAGCTTTTACTGATACCGTTTTCCTCGCTAATAGGAGTAGTATTTATTCATAAGCATCAGTTTAACTCAGTTGTTCTCTTAAACACCAGTAATGAAGCAACTACTAAATTATAGGCAATACTGATGATCGTTGACCTTAAATATTGTAGAATTTCACTCTATAATAGTAGTTAGAAGTCAGGAGTCCTAAAGGTTTTATAAGTCATTGGTGTAAAAACCAGAGTTATCAAAAGACTTTTAGACTCCTGACTTATTGAAGGATGTTTATTTTAAAAGCAGCATTTTTTTCACACAGGTATAATTAGCACTTTCCAATCTATAGAAATACATTCCTGAGGCAACATTACAATTATTATTATCTTTCCCATTCCAGACAATTTGATGCATTCCTGAAGGGAGAACCTTATCCACAAGTTTTTTAACCAATTGACCCTTAATATTATATACATAGAGTTTAGCAGGAGCTGTTTCCTTCAGAGTAAATCTGATTGTTGTTTCTGGATTGAAGGGATTGGGATAATTATTCAGCAATTTGGTTACCAGAACAGGATTAACTATATCTTCTCCACTTACTACATATCTATAGTGTAAAGTATCTGATGGTATACTATTACCATCAGCATAAACGCAAACAATATAGTAATAATAGTCTGTCCCCAATTCTCTCATCGTTTCTGTGTAGATTGGTTCAGAAGAATATGCTACTGTATCAAAAGCACCTGCATTTATTTTCTGATGAATTTCATAGCTTATTAGTGGATATTCAGGTTCTACGGGTGGATTCCAATTTAAGGTAAATATACTATCTGCCACACTGTACGAAAGCCCTATAACCGGAGCTAAATATCCCAGATAGAAATCCTGTTGAAGCCAAGGAGTACTACTAGCCATAACCAGATTAGCAACCTCGGAATTTTTATATCCTTTACCTTCTGCCCATAAAGATTGTGTGCCCAGAGGCAGATAAATGGAATAACTACCCTGGGAATCAGGATTGGTAGACAAAGAAGCAGAATTTCGAACTTCAATGTTGCTATAATCGATATCAGAATTGCTACTACTAACGGTTCCCGAAACCTTACTGGCAAATTCAACATATCCAGTAGTCCGCACATCATCAATAAACCAACCAGGTCCATTAATAGAAGTATCACTGGCAAAAGTAAAACGGAATTGGACATTCTGATTAGCATAATTTGACAAGTTAAAGCGTGCTATTATCCATCCATTGCTGTTTCCACAATAACCAGGTCCGTTTAAAACGCTTAAATTACTAGCAGGATATCCACCCTCAGGAGTAAGTAAATTCCAGGTTGAGCCTCCATTAGTTGATATTTTAACATTCCCTCCATCGTAATTTGCTTCGCAATTATAATAGTGCCAGAATTCAAGCATAAAATTGGAGCCGATATACACTGAGGGAGTTGTAAGAGTATAATTAGCATAAGATGGATAATCACTATTTAAACGCGTTCCCCATACTTTCGTACCAGAATGTGCTCCTGCAACAATTGATTCACCCCATTCCCAACTGTTGTTGGCAGGATTGGGAACAAAGTTTCCATTATTGGTTTCAAAATTAGCATTCATTCCTGTAGTGCCTACGCTTAAAACTATTTGTTCATTCTGTACATCAATCTGATCTGCTAGCATATTTAAGTATAAAGTTAGATTATTGCCAACAAAAACATCCGGCGAAATAATCAGCCGATAGACTGATTGCTTTATGTCTCCAGCAGGTATTGCAGACATAATATAGGTACTGTTTTGGATAGATACATATTGTGAAATAGAGGTTAAAGTACTGGATATGTTGGTAGCTGAAACTGGCGAACCATTTTCAATATTGATAATTAAATCAAGTGTTTCTCCTGGATCTACTTGACCATTGCCGTTACCCTCTATACCGTCATTCATATATATACCGCATATTTGGAGAGTAGGTTTACGAACAACTATGGATACAGAATAATCCCAGAAGAAACCTGAAATACTGATATGCAAATTTACAATAATCTCAGCTCCATTGGGACAATTTGGATCTATATGTAGACTGAGTGGAATTCGATTTACAGCTATAGAATCACTCTGAATATTACCATAGGTAGTATAATTATTAATCAGTTCTGCAAATTCATCTTCACAGGTTGCAGATACCTGAACCTGGGTTGCTGGATTTAAACCAATATTCATTAACTTTACTCCCAACTCTATGGTTTCTCCTGGTTCTGCAATCTGATTATGGTTGGAATCATCAATAATTAACTCATTAAGTACGAGATATGGATTTTCATGAAGCACTGGAGCTGTTGTAATAAGTAAAGCAAAAGAATCCGTTATGGGAGCAGATGCATTAGCATATTGATTGTTAAAAGAATATTCTAGCCCAGTAGTATTTGTATGATCTTTGATTCCTATTGTACAATAATTCCCATGCGTAGGACTATAACCTCCCTGGCCAACATCTACATTATTAAAATCCTTATATTGAAATTTTACTTTTCCATCTCCTAACGAGGTTGGATAGTATATTGGATCATAAAATATCACTTGGAATGTTTCTTGAGTGGAGCGATCGTATCCATTACGCATCTTGTCATATTCAATTATAAATAGATGATTTTGGCTATCATAATATTTATATATACCAGCATCATTAATCAAACACAGATCATCCCAAAAAGGTGCAAGCATTGGTGCAGGCCCATATCCACCGGGAAGATGATAATTACGAAATTCTGCATTTTCAGTTCTACCCATCACAATAAAGCCATTTACACAAACAGTAATTTGATCATATTCAATTCCATAAAAACTAAAGGCAAAAGGTAAATTTATTTCCTGTAGAGCAACTGCTCCTACTTGATCACCTTCATCACTGGAACTTCCAGGATCTGAAAAAGTAGTAATCTTGGTTCCCGCTCCTCCTAAACTTGGATTTATTTCAATCCATTCATAACTGGGGCAATCAACATAAGCGATATCAGTTGAATCATAGATAAAATAGCCATAAGTATCTGGACCTAAAGGAGTATGAGAACTAACTTGACCGATAGGAATATTAAAATCAGCATATTGCTCAAAACCACTGTCATTATATAAATGCAAACGCATAGGTATTTGCATCCCAGCGATAAGTAAAGGTCTGGCAAATATTTCCATATTTTCCATAGTGCTTCCCAAACTATTTCCTGAAATAAAACCAACATAGGAATCAGAATCTATAACCGAGACCAAATCGTTCAACGACACTAACTCCGCGTAAACATCATAAATCGGAGCAACAGAATTGTTCTTTATTGTTATATTCAGGAAAGCACTTTCACCCGGATCAAGAATATTGTTGGTTCCTGATGTAATTGTATAATTGTTAACAGTCAATAAAGCATTATAACCGGTAACAAAGAGATCAAAAGAGTATACATCATCAGCTGCAGTGGTCAATTGAACATTAAATCGCACATTGTGTTGAGCAGGTATATTATTATGGATGCTAAACACAAAAGCAGAATTTGACCAAAGAGAGCCATTGCTCTCAATCTCGTTAAAACTGGATTGATTAGTAATAATTGTTATATATGGATCATTAGATGATATGGTTGCTGTAGTAGCAGAAATAGTAGATAAAGTAGTGTTCTTAATCTCTAGATTTAAGGCTATTGTTTCTCCCGCTGAGGCAAAACTATCGCCATTTCCAGTGCTTCCAGCACTACCATTATCAATTATAATTTTGTTTAAATAGACCAAAGAACCATCTGGATCGATAGTTACAATCTTTTGCATTGGTTTGAAATTATGTTTGGAAACTGTAACTGTTAATTCGTTTAACATTCCACCCGATATAATTATATTAGCATTGCCATCTATATCAGTGAATCCTTTCCCGATTATTAAATTTTGAGATGCACTATATAATGTAACACATGCCCCTTCTACAGCTTCTCCCAAAGGATTCGTAACTTCTACATCCAAAATATTGCTACCCAAAGGAAGAACATCTTCACAAATTACATTAAATTGATCTGGTATTTGTGTAAAGACCTCCACTGTTGGATCACCCATTAGATTACACCAATGGGAAAAATAGTTTGCGTAATTATCTAAAGTAGAACCATAAACTTGTTTAATATAGAGCTTTGCATTAAGTAATGCTTCACCCATACTGCGCATACCATAAGTAAATATGCCGTCATAAATTCCCGCAGTAAGACAATTATTAAAAGAAGTATGAGTTCCACTGGTCGACATTCCAATAGCAGTAATTGCTCCCGCCAAAGCTACGGAAGTTCCTAAGCGAATAAATTGTTCAGTTGTAGCAGTGTCATTTTCAAAATTTCCAGTACTGCAGGTTAAAATTGTAGCATGCGGTAGCCTGCTTCCGTTTATTAAACTCCCGGAAGGATCCCAACCGCTCATTCCAATATACCCTCGATAATTGAAAAAACCTACTCCCTGATTAATATTGCTATTAATATAAGTAGAAAAACCACTGGAATAATTCTCCATGAAAGTATAATTAGGATTTGCCCTGCTTGCCATTTCCTTGATGAATTTGTTTATATATATGGTGGAAATACCACTGTGACTGGGATCACCAATCAACAACATTTTATTCAACCAAGAAGCTGCTGCTCCAGTTACATTAATATTCTTCTCTACTGCATAAATTTTATTAAATAGTACATCTAGTTGGCTGATATTTTCAGCTGAAATTCTCCCAATGAAAACATCTCCCAGATAATCGTTACCAGCTAAAAAAGTATATGGATAATCTCCTTTACCAGAGTAAGAGGAAAATTGTTCCGTAAAAGTAGGAATAGCATAACTCCCGTTAGTATCACCTACAAGAATAACATAATCAGGACGAGTAGCAAGATCATTATATTGCGTCTGAATATAATTGTGAATAGCTTGATTGGATGCACCACCAGTTTGGACTGTACTTGCAACATTAACTTCATATCCCTTTTGCTTTTTCCAGACGACAAATTCATTCAGCTTAGCAAGAAAGACAGCATCAGTATTATTACCGTAAATCAATAAGATCCTGGCTGATTGTGGTGCCATTGAAGCATCTCGATAATATTCAAAATTACTTATCATAGATTTATAAATATTGGTGAAGGCATATGAATAACCACTGTAACCATCCATTTCATTGATTCCCGGTTTATCTGTTATCTCAATTTTCACTTCCATATTTTTATATATTTTCAGTTCCTGCGTGTCTGCCAAATATTGGACAGGATTTAATGAAATCTGCACAACCCTAAAATCGCGAATAATCTGGGGTTGACTATAATTATAAGTGCTTGAAGGATATAAAGTAGAACTGCGATAAGCAGCTCTATTATATTCCAATGTAGCTTCTTGGTTTTCATTAATGTAAACAGGTTTAGGAACTACACCTTTTTTGATTATGTAATCTCCACTGGTCACTTTAACTTCTATATCCCCTTTTGGAGGAATTGCAATCCAAGTGGAAAAAACTGGTAGTTCAGGGTAGCCAGTTTCTGCTGTGAAACCCGCATCATCCATATTTAGTGCTTTAAATTCACCTGTTCCTGTATTTTCAATCTGTAGTTCTGGAACCTGCAATTGGAGTGTTATGATGCCAGAATTTTGAGCTATCACTTTCAACGGTCGTTCACCAGAAACAACCGATTCCGCCAATAGTACATTGACCATACATACGAATAATAGTGTTAATACTTTAGTTGCTTTCATTCATTTTTATTCCTTTCTTTATTTAAAGTAAGAGAACCCGAAGTTAGCTTTTTTAACTTCAGGTTCTCCAAAATCATTGTTTAGTCGCCTTAATAAACTATTTTATCTTATATATAAGTATTCCCTGATCCCTTGCTCCAACGACCAACCTATCATCCATAAATTTAACAGTATTGGTATATCCGCAAGAGGTTAAATGTTGAATCAATTTCGGCTGAGAAGGAATGCTGATATCAAATAAATATACTCCTCCGCCACCAGAGGATACGGCAAGTTTGTTTCCTGAAATAGCCAAAGAAGTTGCATAACCAGATGTATCAAATGTAGAAAGCAATACAGGAGCTGCAGGATTATAAACATCCACAGTATGTAAACCACTTTGACGGCTTGCTACATAAGCAACATTACCACAGAGCTCAACTTTCTGTGCTTCTCCGTTTAAATGAATTTTTCCTACCAGATGACGGTCGTTTCGATCATAAATGTATAAACCAAGTTGTTCTGCAGTTACATAAATGTAATTATCAGTCAGTTTAAAACCCGATGCAATTCCAGGAGAAACTGTAAAAACATTATTATTGAAGATCGTTCCGTCATAATAATCATATCTAAAGCTATTTGAACCACAATAAGCACAAACCATTTTATATGTTCCCTGAGCAAATGGAACATCAACAATAGTAAAGCCATCCAGGTCTTTTATATTACCAGTGCCCCCTGTAAAATCATGAACATAGATAAGGGAATCATCATCACTGATATCAATCGCCCTGATAGCATCTGTAGCTTCTGTATCCACTAAGAACATAAACTTACGTTCGGGTACAACAGCAATTTTTTTGATCCTACCTAAAACCTTTTGGCTGCCATCTGAAGCCCAAAATTCAGTTATCCAATTTACTTGATAATTAGAACGGTTGATTCTGGAAATTCCACCTTGATCCTGAGCTACATATATATAATTATCGTCAATCTTGATATCCAATGGGTTGCCAACAATAGGTAGAGCACGTTCAAGGGTAAGCCAATCTTCTTCCTGGTATTCCGTGTTGCGTTTTGCACAGGAACTTAGCATTAGCACTGCAATAATCGCTATTACTATCATATAACTCTTAGGCATCAATTTCCTCCCCTGCCTGTTAGTATGTCTATAAATAAAGCAAGAAGCGTTCCGAAATAGTAGATTTGCTCATTTTTATTTATTTCTATATGGAGCTGCCCCGAAACAAAATACTGTTGTAAGACAGTTCATATAAGCCATTGTATTAAATGGTCTTCTCTGAGAGTACATTTTATATATCCAAAATCGGCTAAAAAAGGAGTTTTATTTATTGTGAAACGGCCCCAGAGGGTGACAAAATCAATCTTGGTCCCCACCTATTAAATATTGTGTTATTTGGATCTTTGTATTCATTTTTTCATAAACATAGATAGTATGCATAACGATAATACGAATAAAATTGAGATCTGGTTATGCTTTATAGTGGACATAACCATAATGTCTCACTTTTAAGTTAAAATGAACATATGGATTATAAGATTAATAACCATCACAATTACTTAAAACAAATAAGCTCCCTACTCTATAGCAGGGAGCTTATTTTTAGGATATGAGATTTCTATGAAAACATTGCTGCAATATCACTATCAGCATCAGTGGTTCTATGTAAACCAAATGTCTCAGTTAGTACATTTGCTACATTGGGAGAAAGAAAACCAGGTAGTGTTGGACCCAATCTAATATTTTTGAATCCTAAATATAATAGCGCTAAAAGCACTGCCACAGCTTTTTGTTCATACCAAGCAATATCAAATGAGAGAGGAAGTTTATTTACATCATCCAGTCCAAATGCTTCTTTTAGTTTCAGTGCGATAACTGCCAAAGAATAGGAATCATTACACTGTCCAGCATCCAAAACTCTTGGAATTCCGTTAATATCACCCAAAGGAAGTTTTATATAACGATATTTGGCACATCCGGCAGTTAGGATAACAGCATCTTTAGGAAGTTTTTCCGCCACTTCGGTAAAATATTTACGGCTGGGCATTCTTCCATCGCATCCAGCCATAACTACAAAGCGTTTTATGGCTCCACTTTTAACCGCTTCAATAATTTTATCTGCCAGTCCTAAAACTGTGTCGTGAGCAAAACCACCAATAATTTCACCGGTTTCAATTTCTTTCGGAGGTTGGCATTTAAGAGCTCGTTCAATTATAGGCGTAAAATCTTTTGCTTTGCCATCTTCTCTTTCGGGGATGTGAACGGCATTTGGATAATTTACCATACCGGTTGTAAACAATCTATCCAGATAAGTGTTTTCTTTGCGTAAAGGCACCAGGCAGTTAGTAGTCATTAAAATGGCTCCGTTGAAACTTTCAAATTCCTCCAATTGATGCCACCAAGAACCTCCATAGTTGCCAATAAAATGTTTGTATTGTTTAAATGCTGGATAATAATGAGCTGGAAGCATTTCTCCGTGAGTGTAAACATCCACACCCTTTCCTTCAGTTTGTTGTAACAATTCTTCCAGGTCTTTCAGATCATGACCACTAACCAAAATACCAGGGTTATTATTTACACCCAGCTTAACTTTGGTGGGCTCAGGACTACCATAGGTTTTCGTATTTGCTTCATCCAATTTAGCCATTATTTTAACAGCATTTTCGCCTGTCTTCAAAACTAATTGGATTAGCTGATCAACAGTTAAATTATCATCCAAAGTTGCTGCCAAAGCTTCCATAACGAATTTATTCACCTCATCATCCTGATAACCCAAAACAGCAGAATGTTCTCCATAAGCACAAATTCCTTTCAGTCCGTAAATAATTGTTTCCCGCAAAGAACGGATATCCTCATTCTCAGTTTTCAGCACGCCCACTTTTTTGGCAAATTCATCATATTCTTCTCTTTTTAGCTGAAAGGTTACCGCTTCTGGACAGGTATCACATTTTCCACCCATCAAATCACATAGCTCTTTTTTGCGTTTATCGCGCAAAGCTAATGTCTGTTCAATGGTGTCCCGAATACTATCTTCATCCCAATTTGTGTTAGTTATAGTTTTAAATAGGGCACCCATCACAAAAAAAGAATCTTCAGGATAATATCTACCTTTTTCTTGAAGGTGAACTGAGGCATAAGCAAGACCCTTTAGTCCAAATATTAAGAGATCAAACAAATTGGCAAGAGTTTCACTTTTTCCACATACGCCGCGAACAGTGCAACCAAGATTGCGTGCGGTTTCTTGACATTGATAACAAAACATACTCATTTCATTTTCTCCTTTTTATGGTTTTGGCATTTTTATCACGAGTAATCTTAAGACACTATTCCCTTCGTTAATAACACCGTGGGGAATATTTTTCGGACTTTCAATTAAAGTATCCTTAGGAAAACTTTGTTTTTCTTCTCCAATTTCCAAAGTAGCTGTTCCTTCCAGAACATAAAAAGCTACATTAACTGGAGTGATATGTTTCTTCAAATGTGACCCAGGAGCTAAGTATAGATGAACTATTTCTCCTTCGGGCGCCTCATAAATTTTCGTTCCCTTAATGCCATTGGCATTTACTTTGGGTTCTATTTCCTGCCAAGTTCGGTTTTGCATTTTCTCCTCCTTATTTTTTTATCCTGCTATCTATCTTCTTCTTTTATTCTTATTAGTTTTATTATGGACTCAAATAAATCAGAGCCCTCTTTTTGAAGGTCAAAAGCACCATCAGATAAATTCCACTGAGTTACGGTAAACCTCATAGAACCAATAATGATTCTAAATAACTGAATAGACGATATATCTTTTTTTATGTTTCCATCTTTTTGTGCCTGAATAAGATAACTTTCCATTGCCTGTTTATGTTTATGCATAATACACTGAAACTGACCTTTAAAAGTTGGGTCATTCTTAAATAATTCCTCCGAAAACATAACTTTAGCCAAATCAGGATTTTTGCTAAAAAGAATATATCTGTCTTCTACAAATTTTCTAATGTTGTCCAGAGGAGCATTGTTTGATTCACAAATTTCATTCAGAACACGATTGGATAATTCCTCAAAATAACTCAAAATCATTGTTACGATTTCTCGTTTACTCTTAAAATGCCTGTATAAAGCAGCTTCAGTTACTCCGATTTTAGTTGCTAAATTTTTGATGGTTAGTTTTTCATAACCTTGATTCGCAATAATGGCTATGGCTGCTTTCAAGATATCTTTCTGCCTGACTGTAAGTTCCATTTAAATTTCCTTATGTTAGTAAGTATTCACATACCAATATAATTGATTTCGCTTGCTTGTCAAGAACTTTTTTAGTAGGATATGAAAAAAGAGGAGGATAGACGCCAATATGTGTCTGTACAACAATATGATATGATATAATATGGTTTAATCTGATTTATGATTAGATACCATCATCCTTAATATTCTCATTTTTCCTGCAATTATTATTGGCGATGGTTGTAGCTCTATTTTTAATGCTATTTTTTATCAAATATGGAAATAGCGCAGAGATTGAAAGCGAATAAATATATTTATCCAGTGCTAAGTTCTTTTGGTTGCAATAGATTCATTACCAATATGTTATCCTATACAGAGAGTTCAATTTGCACTCGTAAAACCTCATCACACTATTTTTCACGCCCTTCCTGTTTTTTATGTTTCTTCAGCGTTTTTGTTGTAAGCAATTATCCTATCAAGAATCATTTTATTTGTATAACCGAAATAATCAAATCTGTATCAGGATCGAAACCAGCAAATTTCATTGCTCTTTTACAATGATCAACTATAGCGTTTGAACTTAAGTTACTTTCAGTGTAATAACCTTTTACTAACGATATTGGATAACGATATATCTCTGGATTATGTGAGATATCATAAGGTTTTGGTAATTTGATATCAGGTACCTTCTCGATTAAAAAATTATAAACGGCGCGTTTAACTTGTTTCCAGTTTGAGACATTAATCGATTCGTTACCATTTATTTTAACCAATATAGGTTTGGTGAAAAGATAATTATTCAAGGAATTTGTTTGAATTTCTCTCGGTAAATTGTCTTGCTTTGGGGAGGGCATAACCTTTTTGTGGACTTGTGTCGGTTCCGAAATAACATTCACAGGTTCAGATATATATTTTGCCTTAACCCATAATCTCTGAATTTCAGATAAAGGACATTCCTTTTTATGCTGGTTTTTTATTAATTTTTGTGCAACTATAAATTGAGAATCACCCAGATTAACAGCTATATCTTCTGCTTGCTTTTTTACCTTGCCAATTAAAATGATCATTCTTTTCTCTTCCAGCATTTCTTCAGCTGTTTGGATTGCAGTTTGTGAAAAATTGTCCCTTCTTAGAAAGCTATTAACCATATTGCATATATCATCTATATCATCAGATAGTAAGTTAAACTCACAAAAAAGCTTATCGCCAAATGAACCACCTGCGGAAGGTAAATAGAACAACCAAGTTATGCCATCGGTTAAAATACTGATTGCGGATTTGTCCCAAAAATTATAGCTTTGTAGTTGATCTTCTCCTGCTTGTCGTTCTGTCTGCAATTTATATGGTGTTTTCACTTCAATGAATACATCAGCAATTTCAGACAGCTTCTCTGTACTAATTAATGCTATATCAACTTTACCTCTAAGCTCTGCATTAATATTTTGTACAGGATATTTCTTAACAGGATACTCTGTATAAAATTCTGCAGGATTCCAAATATTCCATCCTAATGCCTTGCAAGTTCTTCCAACCAGCGAAAAACGGATATGCTGTTCATCCCTGAAAGCACCTTCTTTCATGAGATTCTGGATATCTTCAATTATCTCTTTCATCTATTCCTCATTCGTAGTTTTTTTAACTATGTCTTTATATGATACTATAGTTAAATTGTCAATCTTTAATTCATTAGAAAAAAAATAAGTAAGTTAAAAAAGAAAAGTCTCTCGTTCTATTATATTCTACATAATGATATATCCTCCTGAATCTTTTTTTACACTATTCTGTGTTCATAGTTTATTCAGTGTTTTCGGTGGAATCAGTATCCTTTACTTGCCAAAAGACAAAGATGGATTACTATATATTGTAAAAAGGAAAAAATATGCGACCAGATAAAAAGGATTTAATAGAGCTTCTCTCTACAAGAGGAGAAGAGGATCTTGAAGCTTTATATAAAAGATCTTACGAGATAAAAAAAAAGTATGTTGGAACCAGTGTTTATTTACGAGGACTAATTGAGCTCAGTAATATCTGTTCAAAGAATTGTTATTATTGTGGAATTCGCAGTGGAAATAAAGAAGTTAATCGTTATCAGATCAGTCTCGAAGAAGCAATTGAAGAAGCCAAACTATGTTTAGATTTCCATTATGGTTCAATTGTTATCCAGGCAGGAGAACGAGAAGATAAACCCTGGATAGAATTTATCACCAAACTAGTAAAAAGCGTAAAGGAACTATCGGATAATCAACTTGGTATAACCCTTTCGCTGGGAGAGCAGGAATTAGATGTTTATCAGCAATGGTTTGAAGCCGGAGCTCATCGTTACTTATTACGCATAGAAACTTCAAACCGAAAACTATATCAAGATTTGCATCCTGCTGATCACAATTTTGAACACCGCCTGAATTGTTTGCATCTCTTAAGACAGTGTGGTTATCAAGTTGGAACTGGAGTAATGACAGGTCTGCCGGGGCAAACTATTGAAGATTTAGCTAACGATATTCTTTTCTTCTATGATGAGAACATCGATATGCTGGGAATGGGACCTTTTATTCCACATCATAACACTCCTTTCAAATATTTGATAGATAGTTTTAACCCTATTGAATCATTGAATATGGGATTGAAAATGATCGCTGTTTGCCGTATAGCATTAAAAGATGTAAATATAGCTTCAACAACTGCACTCCAAGCCATCCACCCAGAAGGAAGAGAATTAGGTCTTAAAGCAGGAGCAAATGTTTTAATGCCAAATATCACGGATACCAAATATAGAGCGGGTTATCAACTATATGAAGGAAAACCGGGACTTAATGAAACTGCTATCCAATTTCAAAATGAACTGGAAAAACACATATATGCCATCGGTGAGACAATTGGTTACGACCAATGGGGCGATTCAAAGCATTTCTTTAAGCGGATAAATAAGAGAAAAAGTGAAGCCAATACTGAAAATTAGTCTTAGTAATTAGCTTGGAAAGAGATTGTTTAGAAAAATTCAAACCTGTATAAATCCGTTACAATCCATTTAATCCACATATTCTTTTGCTTATCTCGATCTGCTAAAATCTGTTCAAATATAATAATGCTATTGGTAAAATATGGATAATAACTTCCTATTCGTGCAGAATTTAAAAAAAACAAGATAGTTTAATAATTTTCAACCATCCTAACTTTATAAGCTTATTAAGTAAGTTATCATAGCCATTGAATTGATTACTCTTTTTGGGTAATGTTTGGGAACGAGATCATTGTTCTGGATTATTATAGCTTAGTTAGCTATGATAGAGCTGAGGTAGAACTATTAGGGAGTTTACCCAATTGTCCCACGGCAACTCCACGGCTAGTATATAAGCAGGATGTAAACCTTCTTTCTTTAGTGAAGATTACAATTTTATCTATGTCGACTATATTAATCAGTACAAATCTCTTTCCTATCTTTGTCCTTATTCCCTTTTTTTCTGTGCCAGCTGCGTAATCTATAATAACTAGTTCCGGCAGGAAATGTTTTTCTTGACGAATAAACATAATAAAAAGAATGAGAACAAAACCATAAGATAAGGAGATTTATATGCTTCCCGGTGGAAAAAATATGCAACAATTAATGAAACAAGCCCAAAAGATGCAGGCTGAAATGATGAAACAGCAGGAAGAACTGCAAAATACTGTATTTTCTGCTTCTTCAGGTGGAGGAATGGTAACAGTGAATATGAATGGCCAGTATGAAATTGTTTCCTTAAAAATAGATCCTCAGGTTGTAGATCCTGAAGATGTAGAAATGCTGGAAGACCTTGTTACTGCTGCAATTCAGGAAGTTCTCACTAAAGTGAGTGAGGCAACCAATAATGCTATGAGCCAACTCACCAGTGGTATTAAAATTCCAGGCTTAAATTAGATGCTCTTTTCCGAAAATTTTGAAAAATTAATTCAAACTCTAAACCGTTTTCCCGGAATCGGACGAAAAACAGCTCAGCGTCTTGCCTGGTTTATGGTTTCGCAAGATAAAAATTTTGCCTTAAACTTGGCTGAGACCATTATAACTACAGTAGAAAGCTTTAAAACTTGCAGTAAGTGCAATATGCTTTCGGAAAGCGATCCCTGCCCTTATTGTACTTCTGTTGAAAGATTGGATAGCCATTTATGCGTAGTAGAAAATAGCTCAGATATTCAAATTTTGGAAGGAATGAACGAATATAAAGGAAGATATTTTGTTTTGGGTCATCTTCTTTCACCTCTGGATGGATATGGACCAGAACAAATAAATTCACAGCAACTTATGGAACGCATCCTAACCCTTCATCCAACTGAAATAATCTTGGCTTTAAAACCTTCAGCTGAAGGTGAAGCAACTATCCATTATCTTTGGGAATTGCTTAAAGATAAAGAAATCAATATTACCCGACTTTCTACAGGTATTCCTTTTGGAGGAGACTTGGAATATAGTAACTTGAATACTTTATCTAATGCCTGGAAACGTAGATACATAGTACAGTAGTATGTTTACCGGAATCATCGAAGCTACAGAAAAAATTATCAGCATTCAACATTTTGGCAGGAAAAAACTGATATCTATTTCCAAACCTGCAATATTTAATGATATAGAAATTGGTTCTAGCATTGCTTGTGATGGAATTTGCTTAACGATCGTCAAATTGGATAATAGAACATTTACCGTGGAAATTATGAACGAAACAATCCAAAAAACCACTGCTAAAAATTGGAGTATAAATAAATTACTGAATCTGGAAAGAGCTTTAACGATTACTTCTCGCTTGAATGGACACTTTGTTCAAGGTCACATCGATAGAGAATTACGACTAATCTCACATTTAATAATTGAAGGAACTTCTTATCTGCGTTTTGAATTTCCTTTTAGGGAAAAAGAACTGATCGTTCCTCAAGGCTCAATTGCTCTTAATGGAGTTAGTTTAACTATAGCTGAAATTCGCACTGAGTATTTTAGTGTAGCTATAATAGGTCACACTCTTGAACATACAAATCTAAATACTATAAAACCCGGCGAAATGGTAAATGTAGAATTTGATATTATCGGTAAATATATTATAGCACAAAAGGATAAGATATATGAACTTGAGTAAAGCATTATCTCGTCTATGCTATTTGCTTATATTAATGGTTATTATAAGTGGATGTGGAAATAAAAAGAGCCCAACGGGAGGACCCCAGGATATTGAAAAGCCAACAGTTCTTGCTACTTCTCCTATTGAATTTGGTGATATTTCTTCAGGAGTTATTGAAATATCCTTTTCTAAACCAATGGATAAAAACTCATTGGCCAATTCTATCTATATCTATCCCCCTGTACAAAATAAAAAAATCACTTTGGATAAATCAAATCTTAAAATCCGTTTAAACGAGCCATTAAGGGCAAATACAAATTACTTCATTACTTTAACTAAGCGTCTTAAAGATATATATGGTAATTCTTTAGTGAATAATCAAACCCTTATCTTTCGCAATGGGAAATTAGCCACTAATCGTATCGCGGGTATTATTGAATATGAAGAACCAACCGACAAAGGTTTGCCTTTGGAAGTGACTGTTCTTTCTCTTGATTCTCTTTTAGTCATAAGTAATGTTATTCGAGGTGGAGCTTACGCTATTGATAATTTGAATCCACAGAAACATATCTTGCGATCCTATATCGATAAAAATCAAAATAGTCGTTACGATTTCGGTGTTGAGCCATTTTATGAAGGGATATCTGATGGCTCTCCTTTAGCAAATATGAATATATCAATGACTTACAGTGATACAACCTTGGCAAGAATAAACAAGATTAATGTTAATAGTAGCCGTGAATTGCAAATCGTATTAAGCAAGGATATCACTGATATTAAAGACATTAGCATATATTCCAAAGATAATCCTTTACATATAGCACATCAACTGATTGAAGGAAATATAATTAACCTTCTAACAGCTAAAATGGATAGCACTGAATATCAGCTGATTCTTACTCAGGTTAAAGATAATAAAAACAATATTAAGGACAAGTTGGAAGCCAAATTTCAAGCTAAACCATTGCCTGATACCTTGGCTCCCAAAATCACTTATACTAATCCTCGTAACGGTGCATCAGTAAATACACTTACACCTGTTCTGGAAATTCACTTTAATGAAATTATCCCTTCCTCAAATGTTAAAGCCAAATTGCTCTGCTCAAATCAGGAAATACCTATTAAACACTTGTCGGGAACAGAACGGATCCATCGTTTTCAGCCCACCAAAGAACTGGAAAATTACAAATCACATATACTTATTATTACTTCGGAAACAACGGACTTTAGTGGTAACCATCTAAAAAACAAATACGAATTACAGTTTCTACCCCTTCAAAGAAAATAGATATACCAGGAAAGTAACTCTGATATAAATAGAATTATACTGATTTATAGGATTCTCTAACTTAATATTTAGTAAGTTCATAAAAGTTTTATACTATGTGGGAAAAAGAGAGTTGTTGATTACTAAATCATCATACTCAATAGCTGTTCAATCCTTTGTTTCCACTAATCCGAAAAGCTCGGGATTATCTTTCATAAACTGCCTATGAAGTGACCAAAAAGCCGAATCCTCATCCTTTTTTCTTTTCAAATGAAAATAACCAATCAGAGACACTACTAAGGCACCTATAGTATCAACTATTAAATCCTTCATCGTATCTTTAACACCTAAACGCGTATCAAAAGTTCCATAAATTAACTCTAAATTCCGCGCTTTTTGCATATCAACACCAAAAATGCAATCCACTCCATATTCAAATATCTCCCATAAAGTACAAACCATTAAACCAAAACAAAAGCTAAAAAGCGCCATAAATTTCGGACTTAATTTAATATCTACTTGATTGTCTTTATTCAATGTAAAAATTAAAATAAAACCTGAATAACTCAAAATCACAGCTGAAGCACTATGAAGCATGCGGTCCCACCAACGATAACGATAAAAATAACCATGAATTTCTCCTAAATACATAGAAGCAAAAATGAATAATAATATCACTATCTGTAATGATGGAGGAATCCTTATAGCAATCCTCTTCTCCAAAATCGTCGGTAATATAAATAATAGCAAAGTCATTACTGCAGACCAAAAGGTTTCCCACTGCAACATATAAAAATTATAACCAAGCATAATTGAGGTTAAAATGATAAAGAAGTAACGGAGATACTTTTCTAGCTTTTTTGAGTTAACTTTCATTCTTTTTACTCCAGGGTTCAAATCTACATATGAACTAGTCTATCAATATGCTCCCAATTGTCAAGACAAAGATTCTATTCCAGCATTTTAAGTTTTTGTTAATTCACTATACAAACACCGCAATTCATTGTTTTCATTATTTCATTCTTATATATATTAAAGAAGCCGTTAGCGATGGCGGCGACCTA
>Ga0116183_1000344_pt1 | contig 54668 bp, 50 predicted proteins | sample AD_UKC078_MetaG_FD_89753 | JGI IMG/M metagenome (GOLD analysis project Ga0116183, IMG submission 89753) | Active sludge microbial communities of municipal wastewater-treating anaerobic digesters from USA - AD_UKC078_MetaG | ecosystem: Engineered > Bioreactor > Anaerobic > Digestate | place: USA...
CCCTTTTCCAGTGCGCCAACCACCTCCTTAAGGCCGGCCTGCTGGGCGGCGGCAGCGGTGGTGCTGAACAAGGCCAGCAACAGAACCAGTACGAAACCAAATGTTTTTGCGGCAGACAGACTATGATGATTCATGGTGATCCCTAACCTTTCAGCTTATTCAGCAGCATTTCGTTGACCACGGCCGGGTTGGCCTTGCCTTTGCTGGCCTTCATTACCTGGCCGACGAAGAAGCCGAACAGTTTGTCCTTGCCGCTGCGGTACTCTGCCACCTGGCCGGCTTCGCGGGCCAGGATCTCGTCGATGATCACCTCGATGGCGCCGGTATCGGAAACCTGCACCAGCCCCTGCTCTTCAACGATCTGTTTTGGCGGCTTGCCGCTTTTCCACATCTCGTCAAAGACGGTCTTGGCGATCTTTCCGGAGATGGTGCCGCTGTCGATCAGTTTCAGCAGTTCGGCCAGCTGTGACGGTTTGATCGGGCAGGCCTCAATAGCTGTAGCGGAGTCGTTCAAGTTGCGGGTGACCTCGCCCATGACCCAGTTGGAGACCGCTTTGGCATTAGGGTGAAAGCCCAGGCACTCTTCGTAGTAGTCAGCCAGACTGCGGCTGGCGGTGAGCACCTCGGCATCGTATTCCGGTAGCTCCAGTGCGGTGATGAAGCGCTGCTTCCTGTCTTCGGGCAGTTCCGGCATTTCTGTGCGGGCCTGGTCAATCCAGCTGTCATCGATATGCAGCGGCACCAGGTCCGGGTCGGGGAAGTAGCGGTAGTCGTGGGCCTCTTCCTTGCTGCGCATGGAGCGGGTTACGCCGCTGTTGGGGTCGAACAGCCGGGTTTCCTGGACGACAGTGCCGCCGTCCTCAATCAGGTCAATCTGGCGCTCGATCTCGTATTCGATGGCCTGCTTGACGAACTTGAAGGAGTTGACGTTCTTGATCTCGGCCCGGGTGCCGAATGTGCTGGAGCCGACCGGCATGACAGAAACGTTGGCGTCGCAGCGGAAACTCCCCTCTTCCATATTGCCGTCGCAGATGCCCAGCCAGGTCACGATCTGGTAGAGCTGTTTCAGGTAGGCCACCGCCTCGTCGGCCGAGCGCATGTCCGGCTCGGAGACTACCTCCAAAAGCGGGGTGCAGGCCCGGTTCAGGTCAACGCCGGAGCCGTCCTCTAATCCCGAAACGTCACCGTGGACCAGTTTGCCGGCGTCTTCCTCCATGTGGATGCGGGTGATGCCGATGCGTTTCTGCTGGCCGTCCAGGTTGATGTCCAGCCAGCCCTGCTGGCAGATCGGGTCTTCGAACTGGCTGATCTGATAGCCCTTGGGCAGGTCGGGGTAGAAGTAGTTCTTGCGGGCGAAGATGCTGCGGTGGGCGATGGTGCAGTTGGTGGCCAGACCGGCCTTGATGGCGAACTCGACCACCTTGCGGTTGAGCACCGGCAAAGCGCCGGGCAGCCCCAGGCAGACCGGACAGGTCTGGGCATTGGGCTCAGCGCCGAATTTAGTGGGACAGCCGCAGAAGATCTTGGTGTCGGTTTTCAGCTGCACGTGAACTTCTAAGCCTATAACAGGTTGATATTTCATGGAAACTTCTCCGAATTGATATGGGTTGGCAAACGGTGCTCCGACTCAGAGCGGTGCACGCAGCTTGTGCCACTCGGTGGCCTGTTCAAAGGCATGGGCGGCGGACAAGATCACCTCTTCACCGAATGGCTTGCCGATCAGCTGCAGGCCGACGGGCAGCCCGGAGGCGCTGAAGCCTGCCGGAATCGACATGGCGCAGGTACCGGCCAGGTTGACCGGGATGGTGAAGATGTCCGAGAGGTACATCTGCAGCGGATCATCGATTTTTTCGCCGATCTTGAAGGCCGGGGTGGGAGCAACAGGCGTCAGCATGATATCCACCTGCTCAAAGGCTTTGATAAAGTCGCGCATGATCAGGGTGCGCACCTTCTGGGCCTTGACGTAATAGGCGTCGTAGTAGCCGGAAGAAAGGGCGTAGGTGCCGAGCATGATGCGGCGTTTGACCTCCGGGCCGAAGCCCTGGCTGCGGCTTTTGGTCATCATGTCGATCAGCCCTTCGGCCTGCTCGCTGCGGTGGCCGAAGCGCACACCTTCATAGCGGGCCAGGTTGGAGCTGGCCTCGGCGGTGGCAATCAGGTAATAGGCGGCGACGGCATAATCGGTGTGCGGTAGGGAGACGTCGACAAACTCTGCGCCCAGGCTGCGATAGGTCTCAATGGCGGCGTCCATGGCCTTCTGCACGTCGGCATCAAGGCCACTTATGAAATATTCCTTGGGCAGTCCGATCCTGAGGCCTTTGACTTCGGCTGCGAGTTTTGCGGTGTAATCGGGGACTGGCGCGTTGACGCTGGTGGAATCCTTGGGATCGTACCCGGCTATGGCGGAAAGCAGTGTGGCGCAATCGGCCACGTTGCGGGTCATGGGACCGACCTGGTCCAGGGAAGAGGCGTAGGCGATGACTCCGTAACGCGACACCCTGCCGTAGGTTGGCTTCAGGCCGACGCAACCGCAATGGGAGGCGGGCTGGCGGATGGAACCGCCGGTGTCGGTGCCCAGGGTGGCGGTGGCCTGTCTGGCTGCGATGGCTGAGGCTGATCCACCGGAAGACCCGCCGGGGATGCAGTTTGTGTTCCAGGGGTTGCGGGTGATGCCGAAGGCGCTGGATTCGTTGGATGAACCCATGGCGAATTCATCCTGATTCAATTTGCCCAGCAGGACTGTGTGGCTGCTTTTGAGTCGCTCGTAAGCTGTTGCGCTGTATGGGGGGATGAAGTTGTCCAGGATGCGCGACCCGCAGGTGGTGCGGATGTCCTCGGTCAGAAAGATATCCTTCAGGGCCAGGGGGATACCGGTCAATTTGCCCATCTTCCCGGCCGCAATGACCTTGTCGGCTTCTGCTGCATCAGCCAGGGCGCGTTCCGGTGTGACTGTAATAAACGAGCCAACCTGTGATTCGACGGCCTCTATCCTGGACAGCATGGCCCGGGTTGCCTCAACCGAAGAAATCTGTCTGGTTTTCAGCTGTTCATGCAGATCCTGTATATTCAGGTCGAAAATGTCCATCTCTGTAACTCCAGTTTTTTTGTTCTAAAAAATATTGTACTTTGAATCTGCCCTGTGATGAGTTTTACGGTCTTGGCCAGATTCGTGATCCATGCGCGTTCAGCCCAGTCAAATGTCTATTCGATCACTTTGGGAACCTTGTAGAAGCTGCCGGCCCTTTCGGGGGCATTGGCGAGCGCCTTGTCGATGCCGATGGGCGGCGTCACGAGATCATCCCGAAAGGCGTTTTCGATCGGAACGGCGTGCGAGGTTGGCTGAATACCTGTGGTATCCAGTTGTTTGAGTTTTTCAACATAACCAAGTATGGCATCCATCTGTGATACAAAAAGTGTTTTTTCTTCATCCGCCAGCTCCAGTCGGGCAAGCCGGGCGACATGTACCACGTCCGATACTGATATCTTCATTGAGCAAACTCCCTGTAAAATAGCATGGTTCGAAACATGCTTGTAGCACGAATATGACTGCTTGACAATAATGAAGCACAGCGGGTTTCGATCGCTTTGAAATAGAACTGGTTTTTTTGCTTGACAGTCACCAGGCCTTTTAGTAATTTACACCTCTTCGTAAAAATCGAGGCCGTGTTGCGCCACCAAGGTGACAGCAGGCATGCATGTGAGGATGCTATGAAAACGGAAGTTGCAAAAAACGAAAACATCAAGCGCGACTGGTATGTGGTCGATGCTCAGGACGTAGTGCTGGGAAGGCTTTCAACCCAGGTAGCCAATATCCTGCGTGGCAAGAACAAGGCAGTGTATACCCCCAGTGTGGATACCGGTGATTTTGTCATTGTTATCAATGCAGACAAGATTGCCCTGACTGGGCGCAAGCTTGCGGACAAAACCTATTACAGCCACACAGGGTTTCCAGGTGGTCTCAAGGAAATCACAGCCGGCAAGCTTTTGGATAAAAAACCAGAAGAATTGATAAAGAAAGCGGTCAAGGGGATGCTTCCCAAGAACAAGCTTTCCAGGCACATGCTTAAGAAGCTGAAGGTCTATGCCGGCGCCAACCACCCGCATGATGCCCAGCAGCCCAAAAAAGTGACACTTTAAAACTCTGAGGAGATAAATGATATGGCAGCAGTCAGCTATTACGGAACAGGCAAACGCAAAAGCTCGGTAGCCAGGGTTTGGCTCAAGCCGGGTGCCGGTGCAATTACTGTTAACAACAAGAGCCTGGATGAGTACTTTGGCCGTGAAACATCCAAGATGGTTGTGCGTCAGTCACTTGAGTTGACTGAAAACCTCGGCAAGTTTGACATCTACGTCACAGTAACTGGTGGTGGAGACTCAGGTCAGGCTGGCGCCATTCGCCACGGCATCACCAAGGCCCTGCTGGGAACTGATCCGGAGCTGCGCGCCACACTTAAGAAGGCTGGTTTCATTACACGTGATTCGCGTGTCAAAGAGCGTAAGAAGTACGGGCGTAAATCGGCTCGCGCACGTTTCCAGTTCTCCAAACGCTAACAGCGACGGAGTCCATAACTGCAAGACCAAAGGGGGGCCTAAACGGCTCCCCTTTTTTGTGGCCGAAAGGCCCTGGATGTATCTGCTTTTAACGGAGAAGGGGCTGCTAAATGGGCAGCCCCTTCTGATTATTGGTGAAGATGGACGGTATTGAGTCTTCGTCAGATGCGTTGCAAACGCATAGCTCTCCCCGCTGAGTACATCCCCGTTTACTGTTGTTGTGGTGGTTCTGTCAGGGGTAGGCTGACAGTGAATACGGCACCGTGGCTGCTGTTAGTGGCGGTGATTGTGCCATTGTGGTTCTGAATTATACGGTTGACGATGGGCAGTCCTAGTCCTGTGCCGCGATGTTTTGTCGTGAAAAACGGGCTGAAAAGCTTGGACTGCATTTCCAGGGGTATGCCGCCGCCCGTGTCTTCGATTGAAACTATAAGCATGCCTTCCTTGACGGGCGACCGGTACGCAGTGATTTCAAGCGTGCCGCCATTGGGCATTGCTTCGGTGGCATTAATAACCAGATTCAAAAAAGCCTGCTTTAGCTGGTAGGCGTCACCCAGAACATAGGCTGGTGCATCGTCGATGTTCCTGATAACCCGGATGGCATGCTCATCATGCAATGGTGCGCTGCTTTCCAGGCTACTGTTGATGATTTCAGCCATGTCACAAATACTGTAGCAGATGGTCGGCTTGCGCGAAAAGGCCAGAATGTCCGATAGCATGTTTTCAAGGTGCACTGATTCATCGATGATCGTTTCGGCATACTGGCGTTCCCGTGTGCCTTCCGGCAGGGTCTTGACCAGTCTGCCGGCAAAGCCGCCGATGGTCACCAGCGGGTGTTTGAGTTCGTGTACCAGGTTGGCGGCCATCTCGCCAATGGCAGCCAGGCGTTCGCCATGCATCAGCCGCTCTTTTGCGTCGCGCAGATTGAAGTGTGCATCCTCCATGCGGTTGTAAATCATGGAATTTTCGATTGCCATGCCTGCTTGTCTGGCAAACAGCGTTAAAAAGTTGATTCGGGCGGATTGTATGGGGCGACGGGAATTCGGGTTGTCCACAACCACGACACCAGTAAGCTTGTCTTCGGAAAGAAGTGGTATGGCCACATAAGCTGTGGCACCAAGTTCGTTGAGTGACTGGCAGATTGTCGGGCTGCTGTCGGCATCTTGCTCAACAATAGCGGCCTGTCTGTCAATTACAACCCGTTTGATAAGTGGGCAACGGTCTTCCGTGCTGATGCGTATGTGCCTGACACGCTGGGAAAGGGGGCTTGTACGCTGTTTATCGATCACGCTGCCCAGGATATCCCATCGTCTGGCGAGCGGCGAATCTCCGTTGCCAATCTGAAACAGGCCGTTGTCCGGATCGGTGGTGACACCCAGCATGCCTTGCAATGTTCCGGTCTTGTCATTGTAAAGAAACAGCATGGCCCGCTCAAAAAGCGGATTGGCGTGGTTGGTAAGTGCGGTAAGTATCAGATGGGTCAGCTTGTTGAGGCGGATGGTGGACAACAGGGTGTTGCTGAGCTGGTAGAGGAGCGTAAGCTCCTCGATGCTCAGTTCCGGCGCCTGCATATGGGGTGTACGGCTGCCGGCCATAAGGTCTCCCTTACTGACGTTTTTCCTTTTGCTCCTCGTCAATTTTGCAATTGATGCATAACGTGGTGACCGGTCGTGCCTTCAGTCTGGCGTCACTGATCTCTTCTCCGCATTCCTCGCAGATGCCAAATTCACCATTGTCGATGCGCTCCAGAGCATCCTTGATCTTGTTGATCAGTTTGCGCTCCCGGTCGCGGATACGCAGCTCAAAATTTCTGTCCGATTCCTGTGTGGCGCGGTCGGTAGGGTCAGGAAAATTGGAGGAATCGGCTGTCATCTCTGTAACAGTCTTGTCGGCTTCGCCACGCAAGGCTTTCATCTCTTCGAGCAGAATGTTCCTGAAATACTCGAGTTTTTCAGCATCCATATCCAACTCCTAAGATCATAAATAAATAGATATTAGATATTTATATGATGCAAGTCCAGAAAAAAATGCCTCCTATTGCATCATCATCTGCATGGCCTCGTCAACGGTTGATACCCCAAGCAGCTTGATCTGGCTCTTTTTAAGCCGTTTAAGGTTGCCGGTCGGGACGATGCAGGCTTTAAACCCGAGTTTTTCTGCTTCAGCAATGCGTTGTTCCGGCTGGGTGATGGCACGCACCTCTCCGGCCAGGCCGACTTCGCCGAAAATAATCGTCTGGGGATCAATGGCCCTGTCAAGGTGGCTGGAGGCAACGGCCATGATCATGGCGAGATCAGCAGCCGGCTCGTTCAGGCGAACTCCGCCGGCGGCATTGAGGAAAATGTCCTGTCCGGAAAGGTGCAGTCCGACCTTTTTTTCCAGCACAGCCACAAGCAGTGCCAGGCGGTTGTGGTCAACGCCGATGGTGGTTCGCCTGGGTACGCCAAACGATGTCTGGGTGACCAGCGCCTGAAGCTCTACCAGCAAAGGGCGGCTTCCCTCCAGGGAAGCTGTAACTACTGATCCGGAGACTCCCAGCGGGCGTTCTGAGAGGAATAGCTCGGATGGATTGGCAACGCCCTGAAGCCCATCCTGCTTCATTTCAAATACACCAATCTCGTTGGTAGAACCGAAACGGTTTTTGACCGCCCGCAAAATACGGAACGGATGGCTACCGTCTCCTTCAAAGTAAAGCACTGTGTCGACCATGTGTTCCAGCACGCGCGGTCCGGCGATTGCCCCGTCTTTGGTGACGTGGCCGACTATGAAAACCGGTATGTTGCTACCCTTGGCCATAACCATCAACTTGCCTGCTGACTCCCTCACCTGGCTGACGCTGCCTGGCGCGGATTCCAGTGTCGATGTCCATACGGTCTGGATTGAGTCGATCACGACAGCCTTGGGTGCGAGTGTGCGGGCATGTCCGATGATGGCCTCCAGGGAGTTTTCAGCCAGTATCATCAGATCCCTGCTTTCAACTGAAAGACGTTCTCCGCGCAGCCTGGTCTGTGAAGCGGACTCTTCACCAGACACATAGAGGACCTGACCACAGCTGCGGGACAGGTTGTTCATGGCCTGCAACAGCAGGGTTGACTTGCCGATGCCAGGGTCACCTCCGATCAGGACAAGCGAGCCTGGCACAATGCCGCCGCCAAGTACACGATCCAGCTCTCCAATGCCGGTTTCAATCCGGGTTTCGGTCTGTGCCGGAACATCGCAGATGGGTACTGGACGGCTCTGCTCCCCGACCGGCCTGCCGCTGGATTGCTTTTGAAGCGTTTCTTCGGCCATGGAGTTCCATGAACCGCAGCCCGGACATTTGCCAAGCCACTTTGGTGACTGGCAGCCACATTTCTGACAGGTGAAGATGGTTTTCTGCTTCATGTGCGCTCCATGTATTCAGGGATGTGCGGATTGTATTAACGGCCAGTGTTTGTGTCAATCTTGAATCCCGGGATGTGCCATATGGGCATATGGCTGGTTTGTGGCCAAAACAGCAAATATGCGAGCAGACAAACAGGACAAACATTCTCTTGTTTGGCTGGTCGCGATTTGATATATTCCCGTAAAATCGCAATAAAAGTGCAGCAGGGGGGCGAATCAATGCATGCAACTATAGAAATAAAGCCGGGAGTCTATTGGATTGGCTCAGAAGATCCGGAGCTGAGGGTGTTCGATGATCTGTTTCCCACGGAGCATGGCACAACATATAATGCCTACCTTGTAAAAGGCGAGACAAAAACTGCCATTATCGATACCGTCAAGGGGAAGCGGATTGATGAGTTTCTGGACAAGGTCAGGGGCCTGGTCGACCCGACCGCAATCGATTACATCGTCGTTAACCATGCTGAGCCGGACCACAGCGGATCACTGTCCAGGCTGCTGGAGCTGGCACCGCAGGCTACGGTCGTTTCCAGCATGGCGGCGAAAGGTTTCCTTGGCAATCTGATGCACAAGCCGTTTGAATCCAGGGTGGTAAAGGATGGCGACACAATTGATCTGGGCGGGCGCACACTGCGTTTCATCACGGCTCCTTTTCTGCACTGGCCAGACACGATGTTCACCCGGCTGGAAGAAGAAAACATGCTTTTCACCTGCGACGCCTTTGGCGCGCATTACTGCAGTCCAGGACATATTTTCAACGATGAGGTTGGCGACTTCACCCTGGCGCGGCAGTTCTATTTTGACTGCATCTTCCGTCCGTTCAAGGACAAGGTGCTGGCAGCCGTAGAAAAGATCAGGCACGACGTGATCGACATGATCTGCCCCAGCCATGGTCCGATCATCAGGAAGGATCCCTGGTGTGTAATCCAGCAGTTCGAGGAGTGGAGCAAGCAGCCTGACGGTGGTAAAAAGATCCATATACTGTACATTTCACCCCATGGCAACACGGAAAAGATGGCCCAGGCTGTTGCTGAAGGGGTGGCTTCTGTCGGTGTCAATATTACAGCCAGCCACATCAGCGGGCTGGATCCGACAGCGTTGCGTGACCTGATGGAAGAGGCAGATGCCCTGATATTCGGCATACCTACAATTGTGCGGGACATACCCAAGCCGATGTGGGACGTATTGGCCTATCTCAGCACGGTTTGCCTGAAGACGAATATAGCCGGTCTGTTCGGCAGCTACGGCTGGAGTGGAGAGGCCTGCAAGATGGCCGAGGAGCGCCTGAAGGCGCTGAACTTCAAGCTGCCTGTTGCGGCGGTTCGGGCTCAGTTCAGCCCGCTTCCTGATGCGCTGGATCAGTGCCGCACCATGGGCAGGCAGATAGCTGAAGAAGTGCTGAAAAAATAGTGCGTCTTTTTTGCCAGGCGTTACTATACAGCGGCAGAATCCTCTGGCGAGACAGCCAGGGGATTTTTGTATTTTATGCAAACTCGGTCGTGACAAGTCGGCGAGGTTGATGATAATCTGACGAACGTCATTTAATTCAGCTCTGTCAGCCTTGGGTGGTTGGTGATGCAATACGTTACAATAAAAAATATCGCCATGGCGATCGGAGGCCTGCTTGCGGTCTATCTTCTGTACATGGCTGTTTCGTTGGCTTTGTTGCCACCGGTAGCCGCCCTGGCCGATAAGAGGTTCAGTACGACCATCCAGGTAAAGGACTGGCAGGGCAAGTATCATGCCTTTGTGGTCGGCCCGAAAAACAGGCGCTGGTCGCCGTCAGGCAGTATCCCCCCAGAGATGAAGTGGGCAGTCATCCTGGCCGAGGATAGCAATTTTTACAAACATGAAGGTATTGACGTAAAGGCGATCAAGCAAGCCATAAAATATGATTTGGAGAAGAAAAGCTTCAAACGCGGAGCCTCGACCATTACACAACAAGCGGCCAAGAATCTGTTCCTCTCGCGGGAAAAGACAGTCACCCGCAAGTTGAAAGAGGTTTACCTGGCCTGGCGAATGGAACAGGAGCTGACCAAAGGGCGGATTATCGAACTATATCTGAATGTGGTTGAACTGGGGCCAATGGTCTATGGCATCAACCATGGTGCCCGCTACTATTTTGGCAAACATGTATCGGCCCTGACTCCCAGGGAATGTGCTTTTCTGGCTTCCATGCTGCCGGGCCCGCGGGTGGCTTACAATCCCTACAAGAATCTGCGGCGGGTGGTTAAACGTTCGGACATGATCCTGAAACTGATGCGCCAGCGCGGGGTCATAACGGAAGATGAGTACAGGTACTCCCTGGCGGAACAGCCGAATATTGCCGGCATGCAGCGTAAGGTTGACCAAGCGATCAGTGCCCCCCCAGTATTTGTGCCGCTGTCGTCTGTAACGGCAGCAGAGCCGGGTCAAGGGTTGGCACCACAGCCAAAACCGGAGCAGCCGGCCAAAGATGTGGCGCCTGCGCCTGTTCCGGCGCCAGTTACACCCCCACCGGTTCCCGCACACCAGGCTGCACCTGACAAATAGTGTTTATGCCGCTAATGTAATACAGATCAAAGGAAACAACACAATTGGACAATATGACCGATTTGAAAAATCTAACGCTTTCGGCTTTGGAGCGGTTTCTTCAGGGGCAAGGCAAGGAACGTTTTCGCGCTACACAGATCTTCAAATGGATTTTTCAGAAGGATGCCCACAGTTTTGATGAGATGACTAACCTTTCCAAATCACTGAGGGCTGAACTGTCTGATACGGCTTTTATCAGCAACCTTGAGATTGAGGCGGTCGAGGAAGGCAGTGACGGCACCCGTAAATACCTGTTCAACCTGGAAGATGGCAATGCCGTAGAGTCGGTCTTGATTCCGATCGAGGGCCGCAACACGCTCTGTATCTCATCCCAGGTTGGTTGTGCGATGGGTTGTGAATTCTGTCTGACCGGTACCTTCAGGTTGACCCGCAACCTGACCACCTCGGAAATCGTTAACCAGATCATGGCGGTGAGGAGGGACCTGGCGATTAACCCGGTCAAGGTGTTTACATCGGCGGCTGCCATGCCGTTTGGAGTCGATGGTGATGATGATGTCGATGGCAGTCCTGAAGGTAAACAATCGATACGCAATATTGTCATGATGGGCATGGGAGAGCCGCTGCACAACCTGGACAACGTCATTCCAGCTATCAGGATCATGATCGACGGCAACGGTCTGCAAATGTCCAATCGCCGTGTAACGGTCTCCACCTGTGGTCTGGTGCCGGAGATGAAGCGGCTGGGTGAAGAGGTGCCCAACGTCAACCTGGCTGTATCCCTGAACGCCACTACCGATGAGCTGCGTGACCGGATCATGCCGGTCAACCGGAAATACCCGATCCGGGAGCTGTTGGCGGCCTGTCGTGATTTTCCCAAACCGGGGCGTCGCAAGATTACCTTTGAGTATGTCATGCTGGGCGGGATCAATGATACCCTGGAAGATGCCAAGCGCCTGCTTAAATTGACCAGTGACATCCCTAATAAAATCAATCTGATTCCCTTCAACGAGCACGATGGGTGTGGTTTTAGGGCGCCGACCCAGGCCAGTGTTGATGCATTTCACAAGTATCTGATCGATCGCAATGTGACTGTGATCACAAGAGACAGTCGCGGTAGCGACATTTCGGCCGCCTGCGGGCAGCTGAAGGGGCGCCTGGAGAAAAAATAGCAGGCTATTCTGGTAGATTATGTTTTCAACTCTGTAATCAGGAAAGGAAACGCATATGAAGAAAAGGTTATTAGCAGGCAAGATACTGTTTTTTTCGATGTTCTGTTTAACGTTGCCGGCATCCGGAGGAGAACTTGATGTCTTCGCAAACGAGCGCGGAGAGCTGAAGATTTCCGGAGGCACCGCCCACATCCCGGTTATGAAGGATGCTGCTAAAAAAATCATGATGGTGAATTCTCGAATACAAATCAGTATTGCCGGCGGTGGATCAGGGGTCGGCATAAAACAGGTGGGCGATGGATTGGTCAACATCGGTAACAGTGGGAGAAGGCCTACGGACAAAGAAATTGCCAGGCATAACCTCAAGGTGTTCCAATGGGCAGTAGATGGCGTTGCACCAGTTGTAAACCCGAAAAACAACATTAATAAACTTACCAAAACCCAACTGGCAGATATTTTTTCCGGTAAGATCAGCAATTGGAAACAGTTGGGCGGCGCGGACAGAAAAATCAACCTTTACACCCGTGACGAGGCCAGTGGAACCCGTGAGGTGTTCTGGGATAAAGGTCTGGGAAAGGGATCCATATCACCTGCGGCCAATGTGGTCATATCCAATGGAGCAATGAAGGCGGCTGTTTCTAAAGATCCATACGCGATCGGTTTTGTTTCGGTCGGACATATTGATCGCACCGTAGCGCCGGTAGCTCTGGATGGTGTGATACCTACGCTGAAGACCGTGCGGGAAGGCCAGTACAAGATTTCACGTGGTCTATATAGCAACACCAGAGGCCTGCCTTCCGGATTGACAAAAAAGTTCATAGATTTCCTGAGTGGCCCCGAAGGGGCAAAAATCATCAGTAAACACGGTTTTATCCCGGTCAGATGAAAAGATGGTTTGAACTTGTAGCGGAGAGATTTTTCATGCTCTCCGCCTTGACCTGCGCCTCAGTAATCGTTCTGATTCTGCTTTTTCTGGTGTATATGGGGCTGCCCGCCATAAAGGGGGCAGGCCTTGGTCAGTTGCTGTTGACGTCTTGGGATCCTTATCGGGACAGCTATGGCGTATATCCGATGATGATAACTACCGGTGCAGTGTCCTTGTTGAGCCTTGCCTTTGCTTTCCCGCTAAGTCTCGGTTGCTCTTTCCTGATCAATGCCGCCGCATCGAAGCAGATTGCCAGACAATTAAGGCACATGCTGGAGCTGATGACCGGTATACCGACAGTCATATACGGTTTTGTCGGTATTTTTCTGCTCGTTCCCGTATTGCGGGAATTCTTTCAGTCCGGTTCAGGCATGTCCATCCTTGCTGCATCCATGATGCTTGGCATCATGGTCTCTCCAACCATGACCCTTATTTTCTGTGACAGCTTCGACAGTATCCCCCGCCCATATCTGGATGCTGCTGACGCACTTGGCGCCAGTCGCATCCAGAGGCTTTATTATGTCACGCTCCCAGCAGCGAAATTTGGGATGCTGAATGGAGTGGTGCTATCGCTGGGGCGGGCAGTGGGTGATACGCTCATCTCTCTGATGATAGCCGGAAATTCGGTCCAGACTCCTGGGTCAGTGCTTGATTCCGCAAGGACGTTGACTGCACATATCGCCCTTGTGTTTGCTGCTGATTACGAAAGCCCGGAATTCAGATCGATATTTACATGCGGCCTGATACTTTACCTCTTTATTATGCTATTAACGGCAGTTGTCCGTTATGTGTGCCGCCGGGAGGCGTGACGACATGAAATGGCGTGACATCGAGATGCTGACAATCATTTTCTCCTGGGGAGCAGGATTGGTAATTGTTTCTGCCGTGCTTGCTATTCTTGGATTTCTTTTTTATTGGGGCCACGAGTCAATTGGCATACCGCTGGTTTTCGGCACAGCATCTCCACTTCAGGCGCTCATGCTGAGTGAACGGGTTTTTGACGGCCTGTTCCCGGCCATTGTCGGGACCGTTATGCTTGTTGTGCTGTCGATTGCCTGGGCCGTTCCGATCGGCATTGCAACCGGCATATATCTTGTGGAGTATGCAAACATAAGAGTAAAGAGGGTGTTAAATCTGCTGATTGACATACTCTCTGGCATACCATCAATAGTGGTAGGTCTTTTTGGATTCGCGTTGACGGTGTTTCTGCACAAGCGCTATTCAGCAGACATCCAACCGTGTCTTTTGGCTTCTAGTGCTGCCCTTGCCTTGCTGGTGCTTCCCTACATGATACGGACGACACAGTCTGCGCTTGAGGGCATCCCGCGGGATATTCGGCTGACTGCGCTGGCTCTGGGAGGTACACGGCTTCAGAATCTATTTTACGTGTTGATACCCAGGTCGCTTTCCGGAATAATGAGCGGTGTTGTTCTTTCAATCAGCAGATGCGCCGAGGATACGGCTGTAATCATGCTGACCGGTGCCGTGGCCTCGGCTGGTATTCCCATGTCGGTGCTTTCCCGGTATGAAGCGCTCCCGTTTTACATCTATTATATTTCATCCCAGTATTCCTCTCCCGAGGAACTGTCGACAGGATATGGGGCTGCAATCATATTGCTTATTCTTTGCTGTCTCCTGATTTCAATGGCACACTTTGTTAGAAGAGGACTGACCCATGCAACACTATTCCGGCCATGAACAGAGTTGATACGGACAACATAAAAATCAGGGTCAGAAATCTGGCTTTTTCTTATAACGGTCGGGAAGTGCTGCACGATATTTCACTGGACTGTGACGAAAATACCATAACAGCGCTTACCGGTCCTTCAGGTGTTGGCAAGTCGACCTTTTTGATGACCCTGAACCGACTGTGGGAGAACTTCCAGGAAGCTAACATGTGCGGAACAGTGGAGATCAAGCTTCAGGGAGTGCTCCGCGATGTGTATCATAAATCCATGCCGTTGACAGAGCTGAGAAGGAGCGTGGCCATGGTGTTCCAGGCGCCTAATCCGCTGCCGATGAGTATTCGCAAAAACATACTGTTTCCAATGAAAATCGCGGGAATAGGCGACAAACAGTTGATGGAGGGGCGTCTTGAGCATGTCCTGTCGGTTTCTAACTTGTGGGAGGAAGTAAAGGATCGTCTTGATGATGATGCACGCACACTTTCTGGTGGCCAGCAGCAGCGGCTTTGTATTGCACGCGCCCTGGTGCTTGAGCCTGAAGTACTACTCCTTGACGAGCCCACCTCTTCGCTGGACAAGGTCGCAACTGCGGCTGTTGAGGACCTTTTGCTGGGCTTGAAGGAAAACCTGACTATTCTGGTTGTGTCGCATTATATGGAGCAGGTTGGCAGGATATCTGACCGGGTCATCGGTTTTGCTGACGGCAGGATCGTGCCCTGAGAGGATCGGGGGATAATTCAAAGGCAAAAGCCTCCGGTGGTTAGTCCGCCGGAGGCTTTTTTTCTGATCAGGCTTGGGTTAGCCCTGTTTGCCCATCTGCCTTTCGGCACGCCTGGATCGATATTCGATCACAGGCTGTTGAGAAGGTTTTTTGTTTCCGCCGCGAGATCCCGAAGGGCGGGTGGCGTCGCGTCCGGCCCTGTCAGCAGGAGTGCCTGACTTCCCCTTGGGGTGCGGCGCACCAAAGCGCTTACCTGCGGGGCCGCCGGGGCGCCTGGCGTTATTGCCTCTGCCGGCGCGACGTAGTGCCGATAGGGGTTCAAAGCCGTCGATGTGCTGTTCGGGGAGCTGTTTACCGATGAAACGCTCGATTCTCTCCAGATAACTCAGCTCGGAGGAAGAGACAAACGAGATAGCGATTCCAGAGGCACCGGCGCGTCCGGTCCGGCCGATGCGGTGTACGTAGTCTTCGGCAAAACGAGGCAGGTCAAAGTTGATGACATGACTGACTCCGCTGACATCAAGACCGCGGGCCGCCACGTCGGTTGCTACCAACAGCCGGATATGGCCTCTGCGCATTTTTTCGATGGTTTTGTTACGTGCAAACTGGTTCATGTCGCCATGCAGCGCGGCAGCGGGATGACCGTTGTTGCTCAGCTCTCGGGCAAGCTCGTCGGCATCGCGTTTTGTAGCTGAAAAGATGATCGCTCTGGTCAGTGTTTCATCGCTGATCAGGTGGCGCAGCATCTCTTTTTTGTGTTGCAGGTTGTCAGCCACATGCAGGCGCTGTTCAATCAGCGTATGGGCATCTGTGCGTACTGCCAGTTCGATACGCTGGGGATCTTTGAGCATCTGTTCGGCCAGTTTGATGATGCTTTTGTCCATAGTGGCTGTAAACATCATGGTTTGACGGTTTTCTGGCGCGGCTGCCACAATCTGTTCCATGTCTTCACTGAAACCCATATCCAGCATGCGGTCGGCTTCGTCGAGAATAAGTACTTCTAGCCGGTTGAGCTTGATGGTTCCGCGATTGATATGGTCCAGCAATCGTCCAGGTGTGGCAACAATGATGTCCACGGGTGCGGAAAGCAGCCGCATCTGCTCACGATACGGCATGCCGCCCAATATGGATCCGCAGCGCAGCTTCATGCCACGTCCGTAAGTACGGGCAGCATCCATGACCTGTGCAGCCAGTTCGCGGGTTGGGGTCAATACCAGTATGCGCGGTCCTTTGCCAGGTACTGCTGCTGGCGACAAGAGTCGTTCCAGGGCAGGCAGCATGAATGCGGCGGTTTTCCCAGTGCCGGTCTGGGCTGTTGCGATCAGGTCACTGCCGGCCAGAACATGCGGAATGGCCTGTTCCTGGATCGGAGTGGGGGTGGTGTAGCCGCAGGCGGCGACAGCTCTGACAATTGCAGGATTCAGATTGAGTTCTTCGAAAGTCATGTTTTTCCTTTTGCGGCCTGGGCGCACATATGCCATGTGACGGAATGATCAGGCCGTTTTTGCTCTGGTGTTGGGTTGGGGCACTGCGAAGCCGCCGGACCAAAACGATATGGCCCGAAATCTGAAACGACAGTTCGCATGTGCAGGCTGCACTTAAACTGTTCAAGCATTTTGCAATGAACAGTATAATCTTCGCCTTCCAAACGTACTGCCAGGTTCAATGATGGAGGATTGAAACAGGGGATCGGTAAGCGATGATAAAAAGATAGCGACGGACACCTTGCCGTAGCTAATGACAGACTTTTGCTAACATACAGCTATGTGCCATTGAATGCAAGATAATTTATTTGGGTGTTTTCCGGGTAGACTGCCGGCTCATGTTTCAATAAAACAAATAATTATTGAACTTTGTGGTGGAAAACCGTAAAGTTTAGCGCCTGCAAATCATTTGTTGGGCGTGATCAGTATTGTGAATAGCAGAAAGGACAGGCGATGGGTTCTGCAACAATCGGTGTAATTGGCGGTAGCGGTCTTTATGAGATGGAAGGGCTGGAGGATGTCGGCCAGGTAACGGTAGAAACGCCTTTTGGAACACCTTCCGACGCATTTGTTACCGGGGTGCTCAACGGGGTGCGCATGGTTTTTCTGCCACGGCATGGCAGGGGCCATCGGCTACTGCCATCCGAGGTTAACTACCGTGCCAACATATATGGCATGAAGAGTCTTGGCGTGGAGCAGATTATTTCTGTTTCGGCGGTTGGAAGTTTGAAGGAAGAAATTGTGCCGGGACATATTGTCATTCCGGACCAGTTCATTGACCGCACCAAGGGGGTCAGGAAGGATACGTTCTTTGGAGAGGGAATTGTGGCGCATGCCGGTTTTGCTGACCCGGTGTGTCCGCGGCTTTTACATCTGCTTTATGATGCTGCATGCAGTGCCGGAGCTACTGTTCACAAGGGTGGGGTGTATGTTTGCATGGAAGGGCCCGCCTTTTCTACCAGGGCCGAATCCTTCATGTATCGCGACCTGCAGGCGTCTGTGATCGGCATGACCAATCTGACAGAGGCCAAGCTGGCTCGTGAGGCCGAGATATGCTATGGCATCATTGCGCTTTCAACCGACTATGACTGTTGGCATGAACATCACGAAGACGTTACGGTTGATGCGATTGTGGCCATCATGAACCAGAACGTTGCCATGGCCAAGAATATTATCCGCCATGCGGTTGCAGCGGTAGCCAGTGGGCGTGACTGCCCCTGTGCAGACGCCATGCAGTATGCGATCATTACTGACAAGAAGGTTATTCCGCCGGAAACACGTCAACGATTGGCGCTGATAGCTGGCAAGTATATATAGATAAAGGAGCAGGTAATGGGTATTGTGGTCGTTGGAACAGTGGCTTTTGATACGGTAGAGACGCCTTTCGGCAGGGGAGAAAATATCCTGGGTGGATCGGCGACATATTTTTCCACATCAGCCAGCTTTTTTACGGATGTCTCCCTGGTGGCGGTGGTAGGTGAGGACTTTCCCCAGGAGCACGTGGATTTTCTCCAGTCACGTGAGATCAATACTGATGGTCTGCAAAGGATTGCCGGCAAAACCTTTCACTGGACCGGTCGCTACGGCTATGACTTGAACGAGGCCCAGACGCTTGACACACAGTTAAATGTGCTGATGGATTTCAAACCGGTTCTTCCCGAATCCTATCGTGACGCCGAATACCTGTTCCTGGCCAACATAGATCCAGACCTGCAGATGGAGGTGCTTGAGCAGATTCGCAAGCCGAAACTGGTTGCTTGTGACACTATGAACTTTTGGATTTCCTCCAAGCCGGATGCGCTCAAAAAGGTACTGCGAAAAGTTGACCTGGTGGTCATCAATGAGGGTGAGGCACGCCAGCTCACCGGTGAGCCCAATCTGGTCAAGGCGGCTCGTCAGATTATCGCCCTGGGCTGCAAAAGGTTGGTGATCAAACGCGGAGAGTACGGCGTCCTGATGTTTACACCTGATTCTGTCTTTGCAGCCCCCGCCTACCCGCTGGAGGAAGTGTTCGACCCAACTGGTGCCGGCGATACCTTTGCAGGAGGGGTCATGGGCTATCTTGCCAACACGGGCGATCTGAGTGAAGATGGTTTCCGCCAGGCGATGGTTTTCGGAAGTGTCATGGCCTCTTTCAATGTTGAACAGTTCAGCCTGGAGCGTATGCGCAGCCTGCAGTATCATGAGATCGAGAATCGATACAGGAGCTTGAAGTCTCTGACATCGTTTCGCGATATCGCCTAGTCTGTCAAGACTGTTGTTGCCGTTGACAACAGAAGGACGCTGCAATCTCGAACCAGTTTTCTTGCTCATGTTTTGGTGCTTAAAATCAAACGAACGGGATCAATATGGACAAACGAAGTTGCCAATTTACTATACTTATCCTGCTCGCATGTTTGAGTGGCTGCGTAAGCAGTCAGAGCGGCCTGTTGAACTCCAACGCCAATCCGGCGGCCTACCATTACCAGATGGGGCTCTCGCACCTGGGAGAAAGCAACTACACCAGCGCACTGATTGAGCTGACAGCGGCGGAAAAACTGGATCCTGACAACCCGGAGCTGTTGTACAACCTGGGTTTGGCTTACTTGGGCAAGAAACGTCCCGATCTATCGCTGCCTTTTTTCAAGCGCGCCATTGAACTGAAGCCCAACTATTCTGTGGCGCGCAACGACATGGGCGTGGCGTTTATGGAGTTGAAACGTTGGGATGAGGCAATTCAGCAGTTCCGGATCGTCAAGGACGATCTTTTTCATGCCAATACAGAAAGCGCGGCAATCAATCTTGGCATGTCCTATCTGGGCAAGGGAGATTTCGCCAAAGCCAGGGCGGAACTGGAGGCGGTTACATCAAGTAGCCCCAGAAATCCGGTTGCCAGGCTGGCCCTTGGAAGAGCCCTGTTTGGGATGGGCAAGAATGAACTGGCAATTGTGGAGTACAAGAAGGCGTTGACACCCTACAGGGATTTCGGCGCAGCACACTACTACCTTGGATTGGCCCAGCTCAAGTCTGGTAAAAAGGATGAGGCCAGACAGTCGTTCAATGAAGTGTTGCGTATTATTCCGGATTCTGAACTGGGACGACTGGCCGTGAGTTATCTTGAGTTGCTCAGGTAAGCGAGGCCGCCCTTGACAGATTCATTAAGCGAAAATCTGCCGGAACAGGACCAGATCAGTTCCCCCGGAACCGTGCTGAAGCGCTGTCGTGAATACCACGGCATTTCACTGGCGGAGGCGGCGGAGGCAACCAAGATCGGTGTTAACTATCTGACTGCTCTGGAAAACGGAAAAACCGGGGAATTTGCAAGTATCGCCTATCTCAAGGGTTTCCTGCGGATATACTCATCCTATCTCGGGCTAAACCCGGATGATATGCTCAGGCTTTTTGAGCGGCTGTATGAACCGCAAAAAGCTGTTGCCAGTGTCCACAGGGCTTCCAGTAGTTCTTTTCCGGGCAAGCGTAACTTCCAGTGGAAAAAACTGTTGCTTCCATGTGTGCTTTTCATATTACTGGTGGCCACATCTGTTTTGATTAATAAAACGCCGCCGCCGACCAAACCGATGCCAGTCGAACCATCTCCCCCGACAACTCAATTACAGCCTGCGCGGTCAAGCAGTGTTTTACCAGAAGTGATTAACCAGCACCCGCAGAAAACGGTCTCCGTCAAACAGGAATCAGGGGAGCCACGTATAGAGGTAGAGCCGCCAAAGCACAAAGAAACGCAGCCGTCATCCGGTTTGCAGCCATTTGTCGTCAGCATCAGGTCATTGGAGGTTTGTCGGCTGGCTGTTACTATTGATGGCGCACCGGCACATCATTACGAGCTGGGTGTTGGCGACATCATTGAATGGAAGGCGCAAAACAGCATCGGTCTTGATATTTCCAATGCAGATGGTGTCGAGGTGTTGCAGAACGGCAAAAAGCTGGCTGCCCTGGGCCAGTCCGGCCAGCCTGTATTTGTTGTTTTGGAGGCCAGTGGTATCAAAACCAGATAAACGCTTCGTTACCCTTGAATTAGACCTGGGGCTGATGGTAGGCTGATTAGGATGTTGCAGATTGCGTTTCTTGACAGCGTTTGCCTTCGTGTTAGACTACTTTTCACAGTCTTGATGAGGGGGCATGCATTTGCCAGAGTCGATGAAACGCATATTGATAGTTGATGATGAGGAAAACGCCTGCATTGCGCTGGCCAAAATATTGGCGCGAGAGGGTTATGAGGTTGATACTGCCGGTAATGGCTATGAAGCACTCAATCATCTGAGCGGCAAGGTGGCAGATCTTGTAATTACTGACATCAACATGCCGGAGATGAATGGCATTTCCTTTCTGAGAGAGCTTAACCGCGCCTATCCATCGTGTCATGTAATTATGATTACTGCCTATGGTGAAGTGGAGTCATATATCGAGGCGATGAACCTTGGCGCGTTCGAGTACATCAATAAACCGGTCAAAATTGATGAGCTGAAAAGGATTATATGCAAGCTATTTGGGCAGGAATGAGTCCTGTCAGACAGGGGATAACACATGAAATCATTTGACAGAATTCTAATGGCAGTGGATTTTTCCGATAATTCCGGATACGCGTTGGATTATGCTGTGACATTGGCCAAGCAGTTTAACAGTGAGTTGCTATTGTTGCATGTGATTAATGAACCGGTTGACCTGCGGGGTTTTTATGTACCCCACATCTCTTTTGAACAACTGGAAAAAGAGATTGAAACCGGTGCAAAGGCAATGATGGAACAACTGTGTGCGGAAAAGTTGCCCAGCCTCGGCAATTACAAAACCAAGATCGTGACCGGAACACCATTTGACGAGATCATCAGGATTGCGTCAGAGACGGAAGCGTCGCTGATTGTTATGGGCACGCATGGTCGCACTGGCCTTGACCACATCATCTTTGGCAGTACGGCAGAACGTGTCGTGCGTGGAGCCGCCTGCCCCGTCCTCACTATTCGACTTCCTGAAGAAACCTAACCCCTTTTTAGTTCATTGTCTGAACATACATGTATCGACATGCGGCTTGCCTGGCTTGGCAATGCCGCATATTTATTTCCGATTTGACACAATCTTGTGTATTATCCACGTTGTTTGTTTCTGTGCCGCCAGCGCCATGCCATGCAGAATCAGATTTAATCGCTGCCACAACAGCAGCCGAATAATACACCAACTGTTTGCCGGATGGAGTCAATGCCGTTCATATTGCGAAACATATGTGTCTTGCCGAGTGATGGTGAACAACATCTGGCTACACAAGTAGCCGGAGTTCTCAGTGTTCCGGTGGCAGCTATTGCAGATTTGCGGATAGTGCGTAAAGGTGTGGATGCCAGACATAAGGGCCTTATCAAGCTGGTCTATTCGGTATCTTTTTCCATAGATGAAAAGTATGGCCTCAGGCAGAGGATCGCTGAGGTTTCCGGCCTGGAATGGCTGCAGGAATTGCCGGTACAGCCGTTTCCACGCTTGAATTCCAAAGAACGCATCGTGATTGTGGGCAGCGGGCCGGCCGGCCTGTTTGCTGCTTTAAGGCTGGCGGATTATGGCCTTGCGGCGACACTAATCGAGCGCGGGCAGCCGGTGGAGCAGCGCCAGCGGGATGTAAGCCGGTTTTGGAACAGTGGCGTTTTGGACACAGCCAGCAATGTCCAGTTCGGCGAAGGGGGTGCCGGTACCTTTTCTGATGGAAAGTTGACCAGTCGTTCGCGTGATCCCCTGGTTCCCTGGGTGTTGAAGCGGCTTGTGGAATTCGGAGCACCGCAAGATGTCGCATATCTGGCCAAACCCCATATCGGCACCGACAGACTTCGTCTTGTGGTGGTTGCAATTCGTTCTTACCTGCAGGCCAAGGGATTCGATATCCGTTTTGCCAGCAGGATGACAGACATGATCTCCCGCAGTGGCCGTATCAGTAGCATTGTTGTCAATGATAGTGAGGAAATGCCCTGCGACCGTTTGGTGCTGGCTACCGGGCACAGCGCCCGTGATACCTATGAGATGCTGCATAGCCGTAACGTAAGGCTGGAACGCAAAGCCTTTGCCATGGGTCTCAGGGTAGAGCACCCTCAGGAGTTGATAGATCGCATCCAATATGGTGTACGAAGGCACGTCAGTCTGCCTGCGGCTGATTATGCTCTGGCATGGAACAATCCAGATTCTGGACGTAGTGCTTATTCATTTTGCATGTGCCCTGGTGGCATCGTAATCGGCAGTGCCTCAGAAGCAGGTGGCGTAGTTACTAACGGCATGAGTGGCCATAAGCGTAACTCGCCCTTTGCAAACAGTGCCCTGGTTGTGAATGTCATGCCGCAAGATTTTGACGGCGAAGACCCGCTGGCCGGGGTAAGGTTTCAACGCAGATGGGAACAAACGGCCTTCCAGACTGCGGGAAGTGGTTTTTTTGCTCCAGCACAAAACCTGATGGATTTCATGAAGCTGCCAGCGCGCGGCAAGCTTCAGTCATCCTATCGGCCCGGTGTTGTGGAGTGTGATTTGGAACAGGTCTTGCCGGAATATGTCAGTACGACGCTGCGAGAGGGGATCGCAGTTTTTGGCAAACGTCTGAAAGGTTTCATATCGGCAGAAGCGAATTTGATCGGCATTGAATCACGCACATCCGCTCCTGTAAGGGTTATGCGCAACGAGTTTTACGAGTCACCCGGCCTGACAGGACTTTACCCCACTGGTGAAGGTGCTGGTTACGCCGGTGGAATCATGAGCTCTGCCGTGGACGGCATCAAGGTGGCTGACATAATCGCCAGACAACTTGAAAAATAGAAAAGGAGTTCAGCGTGTCAAAACAGTTTGTTGCAGATATCAAAGATCGTGATGCGATTAAATCGGTTTTCCTGGTCAAAGACAAAATATTGGCCATGGCAAAAAATGGTAAACCATATATGAATCTGCGCCTTATGGACAAGAGCGGGGAAGTGGAAGCCAAGGTTTGGGATAACGCTGACATGCTGGACAGGCAGTTCAGCAAGGATGATTTTGTTCAGGTACGCGGCAAGGCCTCCATATACATGAACAAGATGCAGGTTGTTGTGTCAGAGATCGAAAAACTGCCGGAAGAGCAGATCAATCTGGCTGATTTTCTGCCGGAATCGCCTTACAGTATTGTTAAGATGAAGCAGGAACTTATGGCTGTTGCGGCAGATATATCCAATCCGCACCTGAAGGCGCTGATGATGGTGTTTGTGTCGGACGTGGAACTGTTCAACCAGTACTGCCAGGCTCCGGCTGCCAAGGGTATGCACCATGTCTATCTGGGGGGACTCCTGGAACACTCCCTGTCTGTTGCCAGGCTGGCAAGGGCAATAGTGCCGCTATACGATGGGATCAATGGGGATTTGCTGGTGGTTGGGGCGTTGATGCATGATGTTGGCAAGATCCGTGAAATGAGTTTTGCCAGGGCCTTTGATTATACGGATGAAGGCAAGCTGCTGGGACATATCACTATCGGTGTTGAAATGGTGGAAGAGATGATCCGCAAAGTGGAAGGTTTCCCCGGGGAACTGCGCATGCTGCTAAAGCATATGTTGCTTTCCCACCATGGTCAGTATGATTACGGTTCGCCCAAACGGCCGAAGACGGTTGAGGCAACCGTGCTGAACTATCTGGATGACCTGGACTCCAAGATCAACGGAATCCAGTCCCATATTGCCAGGGAAACGGCCAGTACATCACGTTGGACAGCCTATCATCGTCTATATGATCGATATTTTTTCAAGAGTAATGGGTTTGCCGGAGCACCGGAGGAATGCAGCGATTTGGATGAGATACCACCAGAAGAGATGGAGCCTTTGTCGCAAGTTGCTGAAACCCCGTTGACACGCAAGGAGAAGGAGAATTTCAAGCATAACCCCTTTCAGACCTTGGGCAATATGGAGCTATTTTAACCTGGTTTTTTGTCATGCTATCTGACAAAACCGCCTGTGATCACCTCTGACAGGATGCCGTTTCGAAAGATCAGCGTATGCATCAGTGTGGAACCCTTGGTATAGGTCCATTCCTGTACTTCGATGTAAACGGTTTTCCTGCCGCGCATTCCGGTAGAACCAGACTCTGTCGGTTCTTCACGTTTGAATGTGCCGTCGGGAGGGTCGCATTTTACTGCTACGGTTGAGATCCTGTCGCCGGTGGAAACAATGTTGCCGTTGGGGCAGCGGAAATTATCGGCATATGCCGCCGCCGCAAATAGTGTGAATACTAATACGCTGCAGAGGATGGTTTTCATCGGTAGCTCCCTTTTGATTTGTTGTTTGATTGTTCATTGTGCGAACGTTGTTTCGGTTCTGTTCAGTCCACAATCAGGCTGCGTAGGATGGCAAGATTAACCGCATCCATCTCGTCATGATCCCCTTTGGGGGTTTCCAGTATCTTTGGAACCCTGTCAAAACGCTTGTCACCCAGAATAAACTTGAAAGGGTTCAGTCCCAATGTGCCCTGACCGATATGGTCATGCCGGTCTACCCTTGACCCCAGACCCTTCTTGGAATCATTGAAGTGAAAACAATGCAGCTTCTGCAGACCGATGATGCGATCAAACTGCGCCATGGTGTCATTGTAACCCTCATGTGTGGTCGTGTCGTAACCGGCTGCAAATGTATGGCAGGTGTCAAAGCAGACGGCGAATCGGTTCGACTTTTTTGATCCGGAGATGATGGCCTGCAACTCTTCAAAAGTTCTGCCGAGATTGGTGCCCTGCCCGGCGGTTGTTTCCAGCAGTACCTTGCCTTCATACTGTGGGACTGAATCAAACAAGTGGTCGAAGGCGGTAATTACGCGTTCGAGACCTGCTTCCGGCGAGTCATTCAAATGGGATCCCGGATGCATCACAATCTTGTTGATGCCTAATCTGGCACAGGTTTCCATCTCTTCTTTGAAGGCGGCCAGGCTCTTGTCGCGGATCTCACCTGGCGCTGCTGCCAGGTTTATCAGATATATGTCATGGGAAACGGCCTCATGTAGTCCGGAACTCGCCAGTTTCTCCCTGAACAGCTGTACGTCGCTGTCACTGAGCGGCTTGCCTCTCCACTGGTTGGTGTTGCGGGTGAATATCTGTACAACGCCGCATCCGGCTGCTAGTGCACGGTCGATGGCCATGTGCAGTCCACCTGAAATGGACATGTGTGCTCCCAGATAATCTTTCACGAATACCTTTCCTGATGTTATCCCATGAACAAAGCGATCTGCCCGGAAACGGATAACGTATCTATAAACTTGCATGAAACGGTGATTTGCATTATAGCAGGGATGAGGCGTATGTAAACGCATATACAGGCAGGTGAGCCATGACGTTTTCAAGAGAAGCACGGGTCGGAATGTTTTTTGTCATCAGCATGGTGCTTTTCGGGCTGATGCTGGAGGTTGGCAGCCGCTGGGACATGTTCAAGCGGGGTATCAGTTACAAAACTTATCTGCCCTCCAGTACGGGGCTTAAAGTCGGAGACTCTGTAAAGCTGGCGGGTGTTGACGTGGGTACAATTACTGCCATAACTGTTGCAGGAAGCCGTGTTCAGGTTGATTTTGATGTTAAAAGCGGCACCCGTGTGAAGCATGACAGCGAAGCAGGCATACGCATGTCCAGCATGCTGGGTGGGCAGTTTCTTGGCCTGACATTCGGTACGGCAGACAGTCCTGATCTGCCGCCTGGAAGTGCCGTGAAAAGCGCTGATTCAGCTGGTATAGATGTGGTCATGGATAATGTTGTGTCACTGACAAAAGACTCGCGACAGCTTGTTCAGGACTTGAACAAAAATCAGAATGAAGTCATGTCCAAGATATCTGTTATGCTGGATGAAAACCGGTCTTCAGTAAAACAGTCTTTGTCCGGTTTGGCCAGCATCACAAGCAAGATCGACCGTGGTGGCGGTTCTCTGGGCAGACTGCTGAATGACGGATCTTTGTACAAAAACGTCAATGAGTTGAGCAGCAGCCTGAAGGATGTAAGCGGCAAGTTGGAGCGTGGCGAGGGAACGCTTGGCAAGCTTATCAAGGATGATGAACTGTACGTCAGTGGTCGTGCCGCCATAACACATATCGAGGACATCTCCCGCCGTATCAGCATGGGGGAGGGCACGCTTGGAAAGCTGGTCAACGATCCGCAGCTGTTTAATGAATTACGCGAGACAGTGGCGAATCTGAAAGAAATTACACGCAAGATCAATGAAGGGCATGGCACGATCGGCAAGATGGTGAATGATGATAAACTCTACCTGGATGCCGTAGCTACCCTTAAGAAAACAGAAAAGGCCATGGAAGGGCTGCAGGATACAGGTCCGATTTCGGTTATTGGCAGTATGGTTGGAACCCTGTTTTGAAGAACAATAGCTGTTCAATTAACGAACACGCACAGGGGGATGGTATGTACATATTTGTCTGGCGACATAGCAAGAAGTTATCCAGCTGGTCCATGTTCAATGAGCCCCGCGTCTATCGGGAAAACTACATGCGCGCTGAAGTGGTGGTGCTTGCGAACAGCAAGGAACAGGCCCTAGACTTGCTGGGCCAGGACGGCAACTGGGATGTGGATGAGCTGATGAGGATTGAGCCTACGGTCGTCAAGCTCGAACATGCCCGTGTAGTTACCAGTTCCATAGAGTATCTCTGAGCCTCGGTATTTTCTGCCCTCCAATAATACCCCAGTATATATGTCTGCTTGACTAGCTCAAAGTGCGGATATAAACTCACCTGTGTAAAAAATATACTCTGGAGCAGTACATGCCTATTGACGCCAAGCTTGCTCAACTTCGTTCCAAGATCCAGGCCTATGGAAAAGAAAGTCTTGGAGAGTTACTCTATGCCCTTGCTGAAGGCGCCCAGGTGGTTTCCGGCAATCAGCGCATACGCATCTATCTGGAAGATTTGACTACCGGGGCACTTTCCTGCGTGCATGCAACCGGAGAATTGTCAAATGATATCCGTAGCGTGACGTTTTCTCTGGTTCAATCGGAAAACCTGGTATCCAGAGTTTTCATAAGTCAGTATCAGGCCGAATTTATGTCGACCGGCAACAATGTTGCCTTGACCGATGCGGCGATCGCCAATAGGTTCGGCTATGCTTTCAGTTATATGATGCCAATAGTCAGCCTGGGCAAGTCAATTGGAGTACTCTGTATTGATTATGACTCGCCTGAAGAGGGGCTGGCAGCGACTGACAAGTCTTTACTGGCAGATTTTGCCGGATTTGTGGCTGAAAAACTTGATCAGGCCCGCATTTTTCACCAGCAGGTGCAGCTTGCCCGGAGACTTGATGAGTTTAAGGCCAGAGAAGTTGCCAGTATGATGGCTAAATCTGCTGTTCGCCTGATCGACAGGGTTTCGGTTGCATCGGTGCTGGTGCCGGAGCAGGTGCAGGATGGCTCTTGGACGCTCAGGATACTTGCCAGTTTCTCCAGCGATGAGAATCTTAAGGCTATTTATGATGAGCAGGGGGCGGTTGATCTGAGTCGGGGGAAATCGCTGATAGCTCAGTATGTGAATGACCAGGGCATTATTGATGACGACAGATTGCTGCGCCCACTTTTTATTGATGACTTGAAAAGATATACGCTGCAGAAACCCGCACTAACGGAAACCATGGGGCTACGCTCCATGTATGTTGTGCCGAGGTTTGCACCGGATACCAGGCGTATTATCTGCCTGTTGAATTATTTTTCCCGGGATCTTTACCGTTTCAGTGATTTTGAGATGGGTTTGCTGCAGACGCATGCAGAAATGGTGGAGCATGTAATTAGTGGGGTGGCTGGAGAGAATCTGGAGGTCCAGGTACTCTCAGAAATCAGCGATCTGCTTAATGAACGTTCGGAAAACCTTCAGCCATTTCTGACCAAGGTACTTTCAAAGGCCACGGAGCTTATCGGGGCTGATACGGGTAGTATTGCCATGGTGGTTGAGCGTGACGGCTACCGGTGGCTGGTTGTGGAGGACGAAAGCGGGTCACTGATCGGTGCCAAGAACAAAGAGTGGCTTAAAAAGTATATTCCTCCGTTCCCGATTGGTGGCTTGGAGCTAAACCCCGAAGATCGAAGCCTTACCGGGTATGTTGCCCATACCAAGCAGCCAAAGATCATTGACAGAACGGATCAAGAGCAGCAGCCAGGCGGATTTCATCGCTCGATGAGCGATTTGATAAAAAGCGAGATCGCCGTGCCAATCATCTGTGATGACGAGGTCATTGCGGTGATCTGTCTGAATTCTCTGCACTATGGGTATTTCCGTGAGGAACATCGCAGAATCCTACAGGTTGTCGGCAGCTTGACGGCCCGGCATATATCTGACCTGCAGCGCATAGAAGGCTTGCAGAGTGAGGTTGACAGGCTTGCCAATGATGTTGCTTACAAGGACCCTCATGTGTCCTCGTACCGATTGGGAAATATCATCGGTAACAGCCCAAATTCCCAAGCAGTGGTTGAGTTTATCAACAAAGTGTCGCCACCGCTCTTCAACCGCATTACGTTTTGGAGCCGCAACATCCTTCAGGAGGCCACGATTGGCCTGCCTTCAATTCTTATTACCGGTCCGACCGGATCGGGTAAGGAATTCTTTTTCAACAATCTGTATAACAAGTTGAACGAGCTGTACCGTGAACGGATTAATCCGAATGGAGAATTACCGGTAAAGAAAACCAACATTGCTTCGTACTCGGGTGACCTGACCTACTCTGAACTGTTTGGGCATAAAAAGGGCGCCTTTACTGGAGCATACAGTGACAGGCGCGGTATTCTTGAAGAAACCATGGGGGGGGTCGTATTCCTTGACGAAATCGGAGATGCAGATCCCAAAACCCAGGTTCAATTACTGCGCTTTCTTGATAATGGGGGTTTCGTACGGCTGGGTGAGAATGTGGAGCGTTTCAGCAGGGTAATGCTGGTTGCGGCTACCAATCGGAATCTGCCAGAGGAGATTGCAGCCGGACGATTTCGCGAGGACCTGTTTCACCGGCTTTCGGAATTGTCCATCAGGCTGCCATCCCTGAATGAGCGGCGGGAGGATATCTCGGATCTTTCAGTGCACTTTCTGGGAAAGCTATACAGGACATACCGCAACGAAAACGAGTTGCCCGACAATCCTCCCAAGCTTTCAGAGCAGGCCAAACAAGAGCTGATCAGGCATAACTACAAGGGTAACATCAGGGAGCTGCGCAGTATTCTGCTGCGGGCGCTATTTTTCCGTAACCGAGATATTATTAGTGGCGAGGCTATTCGCTTGGCAATCTCTGGTACGGGGGCCGTTGAAGTCATGACCCCGCGGCTGTCAACCAGGGATTTGGACGAACGATTGGCTGAATCGTTGCTGGAACGCATAGAAGCCGGAGGAAATTTCTGGGCAGATGTTTATGAGCCCTTTTCGCGAAGTGATGTTTCTCGAGATACGATTCGGATTCTGATTGAAAAGACCAGAACGGTTTCCGGCAAAACGCTCCCTGCCGTTGCCCGGTATTTGAAAGCGCTTGCCCCGGGCCAGACTGCCGAAGAGGAGAGGCGTCTGTTATTCAAGTTCAAGAATTTCCTGTATAAGACCGTAAGGCTGTAAGTCATATGGGTGGTGTGCCGAGACTTCTGCAGGTGGGATTGCTGGGACTGTAGCGTAATTACAATAACGACGCTGGAATTGAATTTGAGAGGCAATAAAAAAACCGCTTTCCATTTGGAAAGCGGTTTGAGTGTTTTGGCGTCCCCTACCGGATTTGAACCGGTGTCGCCGCCGTGAAAGGGCGGTGTCCTGGGCCGGGCTAGACGAAGGGGACGCTTGAAAGTTCACGCAAACTGCATATCATAACGACAGTTGGCCCAACAGCTGCGCGAGAGATTTGTATCTATACCGGAACCTTTGTATGTAGTCAATATTTTTTTTGTGATTATGTGAAAAATGATCATTTTTTTATTCGACTCAGGTAAAGATGTTTTTTAAAAAAACAAGATTAGCGATTGCATAATCGATGCGTGTATGTATAATTTGTCCATCTTTGTTAATGTCCGTGCAGTAGACCATATAAACAAACAAAGGAGAAAGCAATGAAACGAGGAACAATTGCTCTGCTGGCTTCGCTCAGCATGGCGGCTCTGGTAGCCGGTGGTTGTGCAAGCAACGAAACTGTCAAGAAGGAAGAACCGGTGGCATCGACTGTAAAGGCCGAGCCTGTCAAGGCTGAGCCGGTAAAAACCGAGCCTGTCAAGGTTGAGCCGAAAGAAGATTCCGCTGCCAAGGCCTCTGCGGCAATGGTCCTGGAAACCGTCTATTTCGATTTTGACAAATCTGATCTGCGTAAGGATGCCCGTGATGTGCTTTACAAGAATGCAGAGCTGCTGTTGAAAACTGATCAGACCGCCAAAATCAGGATTGAAGGCAATTGTGACGAGCGTGGTTCTGCCGAATACAACCTGGCACTTGGTGAGCGCCGTGCGAAAGCCGCCCAGAAATATCTGCAGACCCTCGGAGTTGCTGCTGACCGTATTTCCATCATCAGCTATGGTAAAGAAAAGCCTGCTGTTGACGGTCATGACGAGGCAGCATGGTCTAAAAACAGAAGGGGTGATTTTGTAATCATCAAGTAAGCGTCTGAGCATATGTTTTATAAGAGCCGGTCTGCCACATGAGCAGATCGGCTTTTTTTGTGCCCGGGAAAGGGTTTGGAAGGCAGTTGTTGATTGCTGAGCTGAATGTACCTGTTAGTATTGTCTTGTTTAATGATAATGCTGCTTGCGGAAAATGAAATTTGTGGCACATTTTCTCGACATACGTAGTAATGTCCCGGGTCTCGCAGCAAGCAGAGGCTATGGCTTTTTGGCAGGCAGGCATTATGAAGTGAGGCAAATATCAGTGGGGGTGTCAAAGTGACTAAATGTGATGCGAGAAGTTTGTGTGTGAATCAGCAAGTCAGGGCGTGGGTCAATGAGATGGCTGGATTGTGCAAGCCGGATCGGATTCATTGGTGTGATGGTACCCAGGATGAGTACGATCTTCTTATGGAGGTAATGGTCGCAGCCGGCGTTGCCATACCGCTAAATCAGGAAAAGCGCCCGGGGTGCTATCTTTTTCGCAGTCATCCGTCTGATGTAGCTCGGGTTGAGGACCGAACTTACATAGCTTCAAGGGAACAGACAGACGCGGGGCCAACCAATAACTGGATTGATCCAGATGAACTTAAAAGCCGTATGTCAGGGCTTTTCAGCGGCTGCATGAAGGGTCGCACAATGTATGTGATCCCTTTTTCCATGGGCCCGGTTGGTTCACCGATATCGAAGATAGGCATAGAAATTACTGACAGTCCTTATGTCGTTGTAAATATGCGGATTATGACGCGTATGGGCGCTGAGGTGCTGAAGGTGCTGTCAGACGGTGTTGGTTATGTGCGTTGTCTGCATTCGGTTGGCGCGCCTTTGGAAGTGGGGCAGACCGATGTGAGTTGGCCTTGTGCACCAATGGAGAAAAAGTTCATCAGCCATTTCCCGGAGGAGCGGCTGATCTGGTCTTACGGTTCCGGTTACGGCGGTAACGCGCTGCTCGGCAAAAAGTGCTTTGCCTTGAGAATCGCTTCTGTGATTGGACGTGACGAGGGTTGGCTGGCAGAGCATATGTTGGTTCTGGCGATTACGAATCCGGCAGGCGAAAGAAAATTCTTTGCTGCCGCTTTTCCCAGTGCGTGTGGCAAAACGAATCTTGCCATGTTGATTCCCTCCATACCTGGCTGGAAAGTCGAGACGGTTGGCGATGATATCTGCTGGATGAAGTTCCATGCGGATGGCCGTTTGTATGCGATTAATCCCGAGGCAGGCTTTTTCGGTGTTGCGCCGGGAACATCTCAGGAAACCAACCCGAGCGCCATGCGAACCATTGAAAAAAATACCCTGTTTACCAATGTTGCCATGACAGATGATGGTGATGTGTGGTGGGAAGGGATTGGTGGTGAGATGCCTGAGCACTTGGTGGACTGGATGGGGTGTGACTGGTTCCCGGGGGCTCAAGAACCGGCGGCGCATCCCAATGCACGTTTCACAACACCGATCGGGCAATGCCCTTCAGTGTCTGCCGAGTGGGACAATCCTGAAGGGGTGCCCATATCAGCCATATTATTTGGCGGGCGACGTCCCGGAACTATCCCTCTGATTCACCAGAGCTTTAGCTGGGAACACGGTGTGTTTCTGGGATCTACGGTTGGATCTGAGATAACTGCGGCGGTAATATCGGACAAAATCGGACAGGTACGTCGCGACCCTTTTGCGATGCTGCCCTTTTGCGGTTACAACATGGGCGACTATTTTCAGCATTGGCTCCGGATTGGTCAAAGGGGAAAAAACGAGCTGTTGCCAAAGGTCTTTTACGTTAATTGGTTTCGTAAAAAAGCTGACGGAAAGTGGTTGTGGCCAGGGTATGCCGAGAATAGCCGTGTACTAAAGTGGATTTTTGAACGAGTTGCCGGGACTGCAGATGCGATTGAGACCCCGATCGGTTATATGCCGGCCAGAGACGGTATTGACAGGGACGGGTTGTGTGTTGGCGATGATGACATGGGTGAGTTGTTGAAGGTCAACAGAGCGGAGTGGTTGAATGAGGTGTTTCTGCTCCGTCAGCATTATGCCAGCTTTGGCGGGCGTTTGCCAGGTGAATTGCTGAACCAGCTGAACGCATTGGAGAAACGGCTTCAGGCAGCAATCTAGTTTGATGGGGCGGTTAGCTGTTGATTGGTTTTGAAATAAAAAAGCCTGCGGAGGAAATCCGCAGGCTTTTTATATTCCTTGTGGGAATACGGATTACTTCTTGTCAGCAGGCTTAGCATCAGCAGGCTTAGCATCAGCAGGCTTAGCATCAGCAGGCTTAGCATCAGCAGGCTTGGCATCAGCTTTCTTTGCAGCAGACATCGGCTTCTGAACCGGTTTAGCGGCGTCAGCCTTAGGTGCGGCAGGTTTGGTTTCCTGTTTGCAGCCGGTTGTGAAAGCAGCGGCAAGTGCAAGTACCATAGTCAGTGTGATCAGCTTTTTCATTTGTGTCCCCTCTTTTGATGAAATTTACCATTTGGGCGCAAAAGCGCATGGTTTCTAAAACGATGTCCAAATATACTTGATGAAATACTAATGTCAAGCAGTTTTTATGGAACGTTTTTTTGCACCATAGAACAATCAAAAACAGGATGATAGGCTGATCCTTCAATGGCTCAGTGATGGAAACGGCCCTTGCGCGTCAGGTGGGCCGGGGTCGGCGCCTTATGACATTCAAAACACGGTAATTCTGCTGTTTTTGTGGCATGCTGCTCTGATGCGATTCTGCTACCTTCGGGCCGGTTATACTCTGGAGTCTGAAAATATGGGCGACCCCTTTCGTCAGATAGTGCTGCTGGCTGGTAGGCAACCTTCCAGTTTGTGTCGATAGCCATGGTGTGGCACTGGTCGCAGCCGCCGGGAGGAGGAATGCTCTTCCATGCGCCCAGCATGGCACATCCTTCAAGCATGATGAGAGCCGAGATAACCGAAATGGCGACCTTTTTCATAATTACCTCCTGTTACAGCTGCTGTATCAAGCGATTTATGTCTTGCTGCAGGCTGCATAGGGACTGATCCACACAGCTTTGGTAAGACCCGCAACGTGTTCGCAAGGGTGGCATTGGCGATCTGCCCAGGTGATTCTGAACGCAGTGCGCACAATTCCAGAAATACATCCATTAGCCAAGTCGGCTGATTTATTTGTCCCTTGTATGTCTGGGGGGCCATATTCGGGGCATCTGTCTCAAGCACAACAGCATCCAGTGGCAATTGACAGGCCAGCTTGCGCAGACGTTTGCTGCCGGGCCAGGTCAGGCTGCCAGAAAATGATATGCAGAAGCCCAGGCGTATAAATTCTAGTGCCATCTCGCGTGAACCGGAAAAGGCATGCATGATGCCGCCTACATGTTGTATAGCCTCTTCCTTCATGATCTGTAGTGTCATCTGAAATTTGCTGCGGCAGTGGATAATAACGGGTAGGCCGAGCCGTGCGGCAATCTGAAGCTGGCTTCTGAAAACCGTTACCTGCACATCCGGTGGCGGATCAAAATCCGGGTCGATACCAATCTCGCCGATTGCTACACAGTGTTTTGCCAGTTCTTCCAGTCTTGACAGACATTGCGAATCAGCTTTGAGGACATGCATGGGGTGGATGCCAAGGGCGGCATGCAGATCAGGCTGCTGAGCAGCCAGTTGCAATATGCGCGGCCAGTTGTCAGGGTGAACACCAGGGACAACAAAGCCGCCTATACCGGACTTGCGTGCGCAGCACAGCATTTGGTCAAGCTGGGTATAAAGCGGTTCGCAGTCCAGGTGGCAGTGGGTATCGATCAATGGGGTGGACAGCGCACTGGTGTTGATATTTGTGTCAGGCATGGCCGGATCTCCAGTACTTGACCCAGAAATACATATACTATACCACCCTACGGTGAGCATGCAGCACTATCCCGCAGAAATGTGATATTCCATAGCGCCCGGTGCCAAACTGTCCGTTTACAGAAACCAGCCGAACAGCCCAACAAATTTTTCGAGCAAGCGCGTCAGTATCCCCCGGCGTTCATGGCCTTCGATTGTAATCGGCCTAGCCCTGATGAAATCGTTTTCCAGCACCATATGGATCTTATTGGCAAAATCCCTGCTGTCAATCACGACATTGATTTCATAATTACGGTGGAAGCTGCGCTGGTCCAGATTGGCAGAACCGATAACGGTACGTTCTCCGTCAACCAGCATAACCTTGGCATGCAGGATTTCCTGATCCATCTCGTATATTTCCACCCCGCCTGCCAATAAGATGCCATAGGAACTTCGACCTAGCAGCATGACTACAGGCACGTCGCTGCGTGCTGGCAGCAGCAGGCGCACCCGGACTCCACGTTGTGCAGCTCGCAACAGTGCGCGCATGATTCTGGGGCCTGGCACAAAATATGGCGTGGCGATGATAATGTCTTCAGAAGCCGAGGCGATATTGAACAGAAAGGCACTGCGTATGTATGATTTTCGATGGTGAGGGCTGCCGCTGACAATGACAATATTGGCCCTACCCGTGGCGGTGTGCATTTCGCAAGGAACAGGCAGCTCAATGGCAGGCTCAATTTGCCTTTCCGTAGACCATGCTGCGGTAAAAATGCGGACGAGCTCGTTGACAGCCGTGCCGCTGATGCTGAAGCCGATGTCCCGGAAGCGTTTTGAGTGTTCGGCAATGCCGGAATACTCGTCACCGATGTTGAAGCCGCCCAGAAAGGCCTGCTGATAGTCAATGATAACCATTTTGCGGTGATCTCGCCGGTCAAACCAACGGATACCTTTCCGGAAGGAGGGGGGATTGAAAGGCGTTAATTCCACTCCGCAGCGAATGAGTGCATTGAAATAGGACGAGGGTGTTTCCAGACAGCCAATGTAATCATACATAAGCATTACGCGGACACCACGATCAATTGCCCGGGACAGTTCGTTCAGCAGCTTTTGTCCGGTACTGTCATCCCGCACAATGTAATACTCAAGCAGGATAATGTGCCTGGCAGCTTGAATGGCAGAGATCAGCGCAGAGAAGAAACTCTCGCCGTCAGCATGAAGGGCAACCTTGTTGCGGCGATATGTCACCGGCAGAACAGCCGGAGTGACTCGCTTGAGCAGGCGCAAAAATCTGGTTGAACGCCGGGAAGATCTGATTTGGTTTGCCTGTCTAATGGCCACACCGCCTGTTGATGTGCGCTGACCTGCCCGCTGGCTAACTCAGCAGGCTTGCTCCTGTCATATCTGCGGGTTTGGGAATGCCCAGCAAATCCAGCATGGTGGGTGCAATATCGGCCAGGCAGCCGCCTTGCCGCAGAACTGTATCTTTTCGGTTTGCATCAGCTAGCACCAGCCATACGTTGTTACATGTGTGGGCTGTGTGTGGTGCACCGAGTGCATCAGCCATCTGCTCGGCGTTACCATGGTCGGCAGTAATCAGGGCCGCCCCACCCATTTCCAGAATCTTTGGTATGATCCTGCCTACACAGACATCAACAGCCCTGACAGCCCTGACGGCAGCATCGAGTATGCCAGAATGCCCTACCATATCGCAGTTGGCAAGATTCAGAACAACCACGTCATAGCTGCCTTGATCAAGCCTGCTGAGTAGTTCGTCTGTAACCTCGAAAGCACTCATCTCTGGTTTTTGATCGTAGGTGGCTACTTCCTTTGGCGACGGGATCAGGCAGCGCTGTTCACCGGTGAAGGGGGTTTCATTCCCGCCGTTGAAGAAGAAGGTTACATGTGCGTATTTTTCGGTCTCGGCTATACGCAACTGGGTCAAACCGGCATCAGCAAGTACCTCCCCCAGAATGTTACGGAGTTGCTGTTGTTCAAAAGCAATTGGCAGTCCGAAGGTGGCATCATATTCGGTCATACAGACATAGTCAGCCAGTTTGGGATGGCAACAGCGATTGAAGCCATCGAACTGTTCCAGAGCGATGGCACGTGTGATTTCCCGGGCCCGGTCAGAGCGGAAGTTGAAAAAGATGAAGCCATCACCATCCTGAACCGTTCCCAGCGGCAAACCGTTGTTAACTATCACAGACGGCAACACGAACTCATCGTTTATCTCGCGGGCATAACTGGCGCTAATCGCTTCGGCTGCGGAACTGTGCTGTTCGCCTGCCCCGCAGATGATGGCGTTATAGGCCTTTTCAACCCTGTCCCATCGGTTGTCCCTGTCCATGGCGTAATAACGTCCAATAACTGTGGCTATCTGGCCACACCCGATGGTTCTGATCTGTTCTTCCAGTTCGGCGATGTATCCAGCCCCGCTTCTTGGGGCTGTATCGCGACCATCCATCATGCAGTGAATGAATACATCCGTGAGTCCGTTCATTTTTGCCAACTTCAACAAGGCATACAGATGTTCGGCAGTTGAGTGTACACCACCGTCAGACAATAGCCCGGCCAGATGCAATCGTCCGCTGCCTGCTTTGGCCCTGGTGATGCATCCCAGTAAGACCTCGTTATTAAAGAAATCGCCATCCGCGATGGATTTGCTGATGCGCGTCAGATCCTGATATACGATCCTGCCAGCGCCGATGTTCAGATGCCCGACCTCCGAATTACCCATCTGGCCATCCGGCAGGCCGACAGCCAGGCCAGAGGTGCGGAGCTCGGTATGTGGCCAGGTAGCGAGCAGGTGGTCAAGGTTAGGGGTGTCTGCCATGGCAACGGCGTTATTGGCTGGATTGCGATTTATGCCCCATCCGTCAAGGATCATTAGTAACAGAGGCTTTTTCATGGCAAGTCCTTTCTGGCGGTTCGATAACATAAAAACACGAGTGCAGAGTGTACGGTAAAAACCATGCAGGTTCAAGCAGATTCAGGGCCTGGACAGGGTTGGACGGACGGGAGCAAGCGGTTGGTGCATGGACAGATATGTATCGTGAAGGGTGTAAAAATTGTGATTACAGTTGCACCGCAGAAAGGTTTTGTGTAATTTACTGCTTTCTTGCCGAAAAACTTAAGGGCTTGCAGCAACACTGCAAGCCCTTTAAAAATAACTGGTCGGGATGACTGGATTTGAACCAGCGACTCCCTGCTCCCGAAGCAGGTGCGCTACCAGGCTGCGCTACATCCCGAAGAAAAACTTTTATATACTCTTTGCTGTTTGCTTGTCAAGCGGCAAGACCATTGGAGGGTTGCACAAATGACTGACTCAGATAACCGCAAGCAGATCAAGGGGTTGCTAAAGGAACGCAACGCCATACTGCTGGCACATAACTATACGTGTGATGAAGTTCAGGACCTGGCTGATATTACGGGCGACTCCCTGGGCTTGTCTTTGGAGGCAGCCAAGACGGATGCGGCAGTGATCGTGTTCTGTGGCGTGCATTTCATGGCGGAATCCGCTGCGATTCTGTCGCCCGAAAAGAAGGTGTTGCTGCCCCGCCTGGATGCCGGATGTCCCATGGCCGACATGGTAACAGTCGAGGGACTGGAAGCGCTCAAGGCCCAGTACCCAGGCATTCCGGTGGTCACCTACGTTAATTCCTCGGCAGAGATCAAAGCCCATTCCGACATCTGCTGTACCTCGGCCAATGCCGTCAGTGTGGTTCGTTCACTTCCGGACAGCAAGGTAATCTTTGCGCCGGATCGCAATCTGGGGCGTTATGTGGCCAGTAAGGTCCCAGAAAAGGAGCTGATCTTCTGGGACGGATTCTGCCCGACACATCAGCGCATGTCGGTAGATATGGTCAAACAGAAAAAACAGCAGTATCCGGACGCCTTGTTCGTGTGCCATCCGGAGTGTAATCCGGATGTTGTGGCGCTTGCCGACCAGGTATGCTCGACCAGCGGCATGTATGATTTCTGCCGCCAAAGTCAGGCGACCCGCTTTATAATCGGAACGGAGTGCGGCATTCTATACCGCTTGAAACAGGAAAATCCGGATAAGGAATTTATGCTGATATCCCCCGATGCAGTCTGCCGCAACATGAAAATTACGTCGCTGGAGGATGTGCTAAAGGCCCTCCAGAGGATGTCGCCGGTGGTGAATGTGCCGGAACATGTCCGCATTCCGGCCCTGCGTGCGTTGGAGCGTATGCTGGCAGTCCCCCGGGACTGAATGGTCGAAAATGCCGGCCGGTTGTCTCATGACATCCGGTCGGCCCAGGACGTGACTCAAAGCCCTGCACGGCGTATGATATGCTGTAATGCCTGCCAGTTTGCCATCTTGATCCTGTCTATCACGTTGATTACAGGTGGCCGCCTCCCATTCGTTGTGCAATTAGTACCATTCATCAATATATTCATGCCATTCATATAAATATCAACACTATCAACCCGGCCTGTGCTTAAGTCATAACCAGAATAAAATCACGGGGAGGGAGACATGGTTACTTTTTTTATTTCTCTTGCGATCTTGGTGCTGGGTTACATGCTTTACGGCAGCTTTGTGGAGAAGGTCTTCGGGGCGGATGCTGACCGACCGACTCCGGCGGTGACCATGGAGGACGGCGTGGATTATGTCCCCATGCATCCGGCCCGGATCTTTCTGATCCAGTTTCTGAACATTGCGGGGCTGGGGCCGATATTTGGCGCCATTGCCGGAGCACTGTGGGGTCCGGTGGCCTTCCTTTGGATTGTTCTGGGCACCCTGTTTGCCGGAGCGGTGCATGACTATTTTTCTGGCATGCTTTCTGTCCGGCACAAAGGGGCCAGTATCTCGGAAGTGGTCGGTATCTATCTCGGGCCGGTGATGAAGCAGGTCATGCGCGCCTTTTCGGTTGTGTTACTGCTGCTGGTCGGGATTGTGTTTGTGCTTGGACCGGCCAAGCTATTGGCAACCATCAGCCCGCTGAGCGTGTCGGTTTGGGTAGTGTTGATCTTTCTCTACTATTTCGCAGCCACCATGCTGCCGATTGATCAGTTGATCGGCAGAATCTATCCGCTTTTTGGTGCAGCACTGCTGTTCATGGCGGTGGGTATTGCCGGTGCTTTGATTATTGGCGGTTACCAGATGCCGGAGTTGACTTTGGCCAACCTGCATCCCAAAAGCCTGCCGATTTGGCCGCTGATGTTTATCACCATTGCCTGCGGTGCCATCAGTGGATTCCATTCCACCCAGTCACCAATGATGGCCCGCTGCATAACCAATGAAAAACAGGGCCGTAAGGTGTTTTACGGAGCTATGGTGGCAGAAGGTGTGGTTGCCTTGATCTGGGCGGCGGCGGCCATGACGTTTTTTCATGGTACGGGCGGGCTGGCCGGTGCACTGGCCAAAGGCGGACCGGGTGCGGTTGTTTATACGGTCTGTACCACCCTGCTGGGTGGTTTCGGCGGCGTCCTGGCCATGGTCGGGGTAATTGCCTGTCCGATCACCTCCGGTGACACCGCCTTCCGCAGTGCGCGCCTGACGATAGCTGATTTTCTCAATAAGAGCCAGACCACCATCCCAAGCCGCCTTTTGATTGCCGTGCCATGTTTTATCCTTGGCGCGATTGTCTGCCAAGTAAACTTTGCTATCATCTGGCGTTACTTTGCCTGGACAAACCAGACTCTGGCAATGTTTGTACTCTGGTCAGCTGCTGTCTACATGTATGAAAAGGGCAAGCTGCACTGGATTGCCTCGCTGCCGGCCACCTTCATGACCGCTGTTTCGGTCACTTACATACTGCAGGCGCCGGAAGGGCTTAAATTGTCGACCTCCATATCCTATCCGGTCGGCATAGCCGTGGCATTGGCTGTGTTTGCGCTGTTTATGATCAAATGCAGGCGGGTTGAGAATCTGGAAGAAGAACCGGTCGAGGAAGCTGCTTCATAACAGTCAGTTGCAACAGAAGGAACCGGACGCGGGAATGGTGAAATTGCCATTCCCGCTTTTTTGTGCTGAAGTCAAAGATCAAAAAAACGTCGCAACCCCTTGACATTATAACGGCTGACCGGGATCTCTGTTTTGTCGCCACCATCCATGAACAGTTTATAGCTGCCGTTGAACCAGGGTACGACCTCGCTGACATGGTTAATGTTAACCAGGAAACTGCGGTGGGGCCGGGCAAATCCGACAGAGGCGAGTTTATGTTCCAGTTCGTTAAGTGTACAGCGTGACCGGTAGCGACCGTCCAGGGTATGAACGATTGTATCGCCATCCTCGCAATGGGCGTAGATGATCCGCTCCGGTGCCGTGGGGATGATGGTCTCGCCTTTCAATAGTGTAACCTTGCGGCATGATTCAAAACTCTCCGGTCTGGCGATTGCGGTGCCTGGCTGGATGACTAAAGCCTTGGCGACTTTGGCGACAGTCTTGGAGAGGCGCTCGCGGGTGAATGGCTTGCTGAGATAGTCGAGCGCATCCACCTCAAAGGCCTGCAACGCATAACCGTCGAAGGCGGTGGCAAAGACTATGATCGGTTTTTCCGGCAGTTCGCAGAGAAACTGGGCCAGTTCCAGTCCAGTCATGCCTGGAATCTGTACATCAAGAAAAACAAGCTGCGGTTTCAAGTCCCTGATACCCTTGAAGGCGCTGGTGCTGTTGGCTGCCTCACCGACAATCTCGATTTCAGGAAACTGCTGTAGCAAGAAGCGCAATTCGCGTCTTGCCGGTGCTTCGTCGTCAACGATGAATGTTTTTATGATCATATGTCTGCCTCGAAATAGCGGCCCCTAAAAGTCCTGATCATTACTGCACTGGCAGGGTACCGAAAAGGAAACCAGCGTGCCTTGACCAGCAGTGCTGCTGATGTTCAGCGTGTGCTCGGGGCCAAATAGTGCCCTGATCCTGGAGTTTACGTTTTTTAGGGCGATTCCGGCGCCGTCCTGAGTGGATGGCTGGTATGTTTCGTCCAGCAGTGTGGCCAGCTGCTGTTGCGGGATGCCAACCCCATTGTCCTTCACCTGGATCACAATCCGGTCGTTTTCCTGGCAGGAGCGGATAATCACCTCGCCACCCTCTTCCCGAGTCAGTATGCCATGTTTCAGGGCGTTTTCCACCAGGGGCTGCAGAATCAGGGGGGGCAACCGACAGGTCAGGGTCTCCTCGGCGATGTCAAAACTGACCCGGATACGCTCTTCGAAGCGTGCCGATTCGATGGCGATGTAGGCCTTGCAATGCTCCAGTTCGGTTGCCAGGGGCACGCTACCGGATGACGGATTTATGTTGTTGCGGAAAAAAGCGGCAAGCTTAATGAGCAGTTGTGACGCAATTTGCGGGTCCGTACGTGTGTAGCTGATGATAGTGTTGATGGCGTTGAACAGGAAGTGCGGATTGATCTGGGCCTGCAGGGCTTTAATCTCGGCGTTCTTTAACAATTTGCGCTGGTTATCCAGTTCGGAGATCTCCAGCTGATTTGAAAACAGATGGGCCAGGCCGTTGGCCAGTTCCATGTCCAGGGGGGTAATGCCGTTTTCCTTTAGCCGGTAGAGCTGTAATGTGCCGATTGGCTTGCCTTGCTTTTTCAAAGGCACCACGATGGCAGAACCGAGTTTGCAGTCGGCCTGGCAACAGCCGATTTCCTCGCGGGTCTGCGGTGTGGTGATGTCTCCGATTCTAAGCGATATGGCGGTGGAGCTATGCATCAATGGTGTCCCGGACGGATGCTTGGATTCGTCCGCACCCTTGTATGACAGCAGGTGGGTTTCATCAGTCAGTGAAACACCGTCCAGATCGGTGGTCTGCAGGATGATGCGGGCGGTTTCGGCGGCGGATGTTTCATTTAACCCGTTACGCAGGAAGGGCAGGGTTTTTAGTGCAATATTGAGTGCGGTCTGGGCCTGAAAAGCGGCAAAACGTTCCTTTTCGCGATAAACCGAGGCGACCAGCTCCACAAACAGCGCCAGGCCGAAGGAGTTGATCAGGATCATGGGCAATCCGATCACGCTGACCAAACTGAGCGCAGCCGGAAAAGGCTTTGCAATCAACAGGATAATTCCCATCTGGATCATCTCCACGATGATGCCGGTATAGAAGGCGCTGAACGGATCGAACTGTCTGCGCTTTAGACGATGGTAGATCAACCCTCCTGCAATCCCTTCGATGATAGTGGCAACGGCGCAGGCAACGGCCGTGAATCCCCCGATATCAATCAGGAAGCGATGCCCTCCCGCAATCAAGCCGGCTGCTGCCCCAACCAGCGGGCCGCCCAGAATCCCGCCCATGACAACACCAACAACACGCGAATTGGCAATGGCATTCTGGATCGGCACTCCCATATAGGTGCCGATGATACCGATCAGGCCGAAGATTATTGAAAGATAGAGTTTTTCATAGCGACTGGTCTTTCCGGTCAGCAGGCGCTTGAAGATGTCAAAGCGCATGATCAGGATGAAGGTAATCGCAAATATTCCAAGCCGTTCCAGCATGTCGATCAACAGTAGTAGCATCAAGGCTCCGTTACATCAGTAATCTGGTAAGCACATAGTCCGCAACGAGTATCAGCATAAAGGAAAGCACAACCGATCTGGTGGTGGAGATGCCGATGCCACGGGCGCCCCCCTTGGTTTTCAGCCCCACATAACAGCAGATGACTGCTATGATCCCTCCGAAGGTGAAGGATTTTATCAGGCCGTCAAATATCTCCCTGAATTTGAGGGCTGTCTGCAGAGAGTCGATATAAGTTGCGTAGGAGATAAAAAGCCTGGGATGCATATGGCTGATAATTGCCCCGCCGCTGATACCAACAAAATCGGCATAGATGGTCAGGGCCGGGACGCAGATCAAGGCTGCGATCAAGCGCGGCATTACCAGATAGCGCACCGGATCTATATCCAATGTTTTGAGCGCGTCAATCTCCTCGTAAACCTTCATCACGCCGATCTCGGCCGCCATGGCTGAACCGGCCCGACCGGCTACTAGAAAACTGGTCATGACAGGGCCCAGCTCTCGAACCATCGACAGGCCGACAATGCTGCCGATAATATCCTGGGTACCATATTTGGCCAGTTCCATACCGGTCTGCAGCGCCAGCACCATGCCGACGAAGAATGCCATCACAGAGGCGACCGGCAGGGTCTCGCAGCCGATGATGGCCACCTGGGCAAATATGGAGTTTCGATTGCGCGGCGCCTCGCGGAAGGAGATGATGGTGTGCCACAACAGTAGCAGCACCTCGCCTGCAATATGAAAAAAGTAGAGCAGTTTGCGGCCTAAGAACTCGAGTATCCGAATCATGGGTTCCATCCTGTCAGCGGTATCCAGAACAGGGACAGCGATGTCTTGCCGCCAGTATCGGAATAACCGAAAATACCCTTAAATATTAACAGATCTGTCCCGGTCCGGGTTGAGCGATAAGATGCAAGCGGGAACAGCTCCCAGGCCTTTTCCTGCCCCCGCTTTTCGCTCCAGAAGAGATTCCAGAGCACAGAGGTGACACCATTACCGTTCTGATCCCATTTCGAAATGAAGATTCGCCATAGTGGCGCCCAGTTGCGTTCCACACCGTCGTTGCGGATGACTGCCTCGGTCAGTGCGGGGAAAGAGAAGGTGCTGACACCCTTCTCGTCGCGATTCCAGGCATATAGCGGCCAAAAGCTGCTGCTGCCCCGGCTTTTGCCCGCCTTGGGCCAGGTCTCTTCCGAGTGGTTGAACAGAAAAAACAGCAGACTGGTTTTGTCCTGGGTAAAAGAGGGTGACTCGATCTGTTTGCGGCGGTATATGGGCCACATGATCCAGCGGGTGGTGGAATCCTTGGCGCGGGCAGTGGAATAGAAGGGCAGGTAGCGCTCTGTCTCGGCGTCCTTGCCACGTGAAGTCATCCAGAATGGCCAGAGATAATAGCGGTCCAGAACCTGTCCGCTGCCGTCCCGCACCGTGCCGCAGAAGGGCCAGGGGGCATATGTGGCGGTACGTTCGGGCGAGCGGGACGAGGCATAAAAAGGGAGCAGGTACAAGCTGTCAGTGGGGTTGTCTGTATTTAGCCCTGTTTTTTCGGCTATATAGAAGGGCCAAAGCATAAAGCTCTTTTCGTAGACCCCTGTTTTTGATGCATGACCGTATAGTGGCCAGACGTGAAAGCCGCGCTCATGCTCTCCAGTCGTGCTGTTGAAAATCGGATAGAGCCAGTTGGTTGAAGTTGTACCTTTTTTTACGGTGCGGCCGTATAGCGGAAACAGGGTGTAATGGTATTCGTCCCGCCAGAAGCGCTCGTAAATGTCTCCGTAGAAAGGAAAAACCGATGTGTAGGCCCCATATTTCTCGGATCGCCCTTTTATATAGAAGGGAAACAGCATGGTGTCGCTGTTCTCACCTTTTGTGCCGGCCCGGCTGATCTGTTTGCGGAACAGTCTGAGGATCTGGATGTCGCTGGCATCACTGGAACTGCTGGCGGAGGCTATCGGGTAGAGAATATCCGTCTCTTCGCCCCTTTCGGAGGAGGTGTTGAAGAATAACGGCCGGATGGCTGTTTTGGATGTGCTGCCGTTATGCTCGCGCTTGAAGAGTGGTCCCAGAATACCCAGATTGCTGTAGCCGGTTGCCGGACTGGAGCGGTAATCAAGCAGAGGCCAGATGGTCAGGATCGTACCGCTCTTGCGCTCCCCTGCTGTCAAATCAGGCGGGTTGGATGCGGCCAGGGTCTTACTGGCTGAGATGGCGATCAGCAGCATGGTTATGCAGATATGGTGGGCACGCTTTCGCATCCATGCTCCTGTGCATTAAATATGCGGCATTATTCACGATTGCATCATGGTAGTCAATTGATAAAGGCGGCTTGTTTTACAAAAATATTACACTTGTAATCCGCGTCTGCTGGTATATTTCGTCCTGTAAATCCAGACACGGAGGCAGCCATGACGCAGCCGCTCAAAATTGGTAAGCATGTTGTTCGTTATCCCCTGATCCAGGGTGGCATGGGGGTGCGTGTTTCGGCAGGACGCCTGGCAGGTGCCGTGGCCAAGTCCGGCGGGGTCGGCCTGGTGGCTGCACCTGGCATCTGTCTTAACAGTCCGTACTACGACGGAAAAAACTATTTCAGTGCCGATGCAGAGGCCTTTGCTGCTGAAGTCCGCCGGGCGTATGAGATTGCCCCGGACGGGATCGTAGGCGTCAATGTCATGGTTGCATTATCTGATTATGAGCAGCTGGTTCGTGCGGCAGTCAATGCCGGGGCCAAAGTGGTGGTTTGCGGGGCCGGCATGCCCATGAGCCTCCCCGAGCTCACCTCGGACCATCCCGATGTGGCCCTGATCCCGATTGTCTCATCGCTACGTGCGGCGCAACTGATTGCGAAAAAGTGGCACAAGACCTATGACCGGCTCCCCGACGCCGTGGTGGTCGAAGACCCGGACACGGCAGGCGGCCATCTGGGTGAAAAGCTGGAACATATCGGAACCGGTGAGTATAACCAGTATGAAACCGTCAGGCAGGTCAAGGCGCTGTTCCGTGACGAGTACCATGCTGATGTTCCGATTATCGCTGCCGGCGGCATTTGGGATAGGGCGGATCTGGAGCATGCCCTGGCCGAAGGTGCTGATGGCGTACAGATGGCAAGCCGTTTTGTCTGTACTGAGGAGTGTGATGCCGAAGATGCCTTCAAGCAGATGTATATCAACTGCCGCAAGGAGGATATCGGGTTGATCATGAGTCCGGCCGGGCTGCCCGGTCGTGCAATCATCACCAATCAGGCCAACATTCGGAAGCACGATCTTGATCGCAACATCCGTTGCCGCTTGGGCTGCCTCAAAAAGTGTTCTTACAAAGAGTCAGGTGAAAGATTCTGCATAGTTACGGCGTTGGATCGTGCCCAGCGCGGTGATGTGGATACCGGTCTTGTGTTCTGTGGCACTAATGCCTGGAAGGCGGACCGGATTACCACCGTTCAGGCAATCTTTGACGAGCTGTTTAGTTAACAGCCTCTATACCGTTTGATATCAGATAGTTAAAAGCCCATCACGATTGAGATGGGCTTTTTTTCTTACAGCACTGCAATAAAATTTCGAGGATACCGGGGCGGGCCCGGTTTTAGTGGTAGGGGTAGGAGATATAAAACAGTAGGGAAAAACCAGCCAGAATCCAGAGTGGTGGCGGTACTTCCTTGCTGCGTCCGGTAATGGTTTTCAGTAGCGGGTAGGCCAGTAGCCCGGCTGTGATGCCGACGCCGATATTGAAGGTAAAACTGACCAGGCTGATGGTCAGGAAAGACGGGATCAGTTCGGTATAGTCGTCAAAATCCAGTTTTGCCACCGGGCGGATCATCATGCAGCCGATCAGCACCAGGGCCGGGCCGTAGGCGTGTGGTGGTACGGCGGTCAAAAGTGGTGAAATAAAAAGGGAAAGCAGGAACAGCCCCGCAACAACCAGGGCCGTGAAACCGGTTTTGCCGCCTTCCTCAATACCGGCCGCCGACTCGATATATGCGCCGGTCGTGGTTGTGCCGAGCAGCGGTGCGGCCATGTTGGAGACAGCGTCAGCCAGCATGGGGCGTTCGATCTCGGGCAGGTTGCCGCGCTGGTCAAGCAGTCCGGCACGGGCCGAAAGGCCGATCAGGGTGCCGATCGTATCGACAAACACCATAACAAAGATAATCATGACAACTGGAAAGGCTTTGGGTGAAAGGGCGCCTATGATGTCCAGCTGACCCATGATCGGGCTGAGGCTGGATGGCATGCCGGCAAGACTTTTGGGCAAGGGGGTGATGCCTGTTGCGAATGAAATCAAGGAGATAGCAAGTATGCCGATCATCAATGCCCCCCAAACCCGCTTGACCATCAACCAGGCCATCAGGGTGAAACCGGCAACGGAAAGCAGAATCGGCGGGGCGCTCATCTTGCCCAGGCAGACCGGTGCGCCCGGCACCCCCAGTGTAACCATGCCGATCTCGTTCAAGCCGATAAAGGTCAAAAACAAACCGATCCCCACGGAAAAGCTGTACTTCAGGTTTAGCGGTATGGATTCTGCCAGCCAGCCGCGTACGCGCATAACCGTCAACGCCGTGAAGAGCAGACCGGCCAGAAAAATGGCCCCCAGGGCCACCTGCCAGGTGTAGCCCATTACTTTGACCACGGTGTAGGCGATAAAAGCATTCTCGCCCATGTATGGTGCGATGGCAAACGGGCGCTTGGCGTAGACCCCCATCACGAGCGTGCCGAAAGCTGCCGATATTATCGTGGCTGTCATGGAGGGGCCTTCCGGGATCCCGGCAGCCTTTAAAATAGCAGGATTGATCACAATGATATAGGCCATCGTCATAAAGGTGGTGACGCCTGCTATAATCTCTTTGCGGTAGGTTGTTCCGAACCTTTCGAACTCGAAATACTTCTGCATAATGTTGTCCCCCCAATCCGCTGTCGTTTGTCATTTTACTACGCTAAACGTTTCTGCTTGGCAAGCAGGAAGAGCGAATCCCGCTGAATTGCATAGACAAAAGCATAAATCAAGAAAAGTTGATAAAAGATATGTGGCCTTAAAGTATTGTGGTGCAGGTGGCTGGTGGAGTCTTTTGGTGCTTGGGTGTATGCAGATCTGTACAGATGTGCCCAAGCTACCGGGCTGCAGCTGGCAGGGTGTGGTTGAGGTGGCATCCCCCTGTGTGGTTAGGCAGTGTAGTTATGTGCAGTCGATGGATTTGCTGTTGCTTAGCCCATCCTGCTTCTGAATGGATAGAGCGGCGCTACCTTGACAACCCTAGCAATAATGGACAGTTACAAACATCAAGAAATACTGATACAAAGTATCAATGCATTGTGTGCGCCTGCCGGGTGAGTTTTTGTGCGAGCAGAATGCAATGTTTGCTGTAGTCGGCAGGTCGTGATGCAGTTGTTGGTTTAACACCCCTTTCAAGGTTGACGATGTCCTGGTGCACTTGCCGATTGAATGATGCCAATAGAGATAAATGATTGTAATTTTGCAGCCATTATGCTAAATCAAAAAAAGCTGATATAGATTTTTCGAAAAGAGTGATGTTTATGCTCACGGTATTAAAAGCATTGGCAGACCCGTGCCGGCTAAGGCTGGTGGCTATTCTGCTCACGGGTGAGTTTACCGTTCAGGAGCTGACCTGGATCATGAAGATGGGTCAGTCCCGGATATCTCGTCATCTCAAGATCTTGACGGAAGCCGGGATCCTGAGCGTCAAATATCAGGGCACCTGGAGCTACTACCGTGCCGAAGGTGATGCCCCCTTTTTCTTTCTTATCCGTGGTGCGATTAAAAAGGGGCTGGAAAAGCTGCCCGAAAGGGCTGCAGACCTTGCGGCCTCGGCCGAGGTGCTGGAGGCCAGGCGCAAGCGCAGTCAGGCCTTTTTTGATAAGCATGCCTGCCAATGGGATGATCTTGCCAAGACGCTGCTGGCGATACCGGATTATCGAGAATTGCTGTTGGCTTTGGTGCCGGATGACAAGGTGGTGGTTGAAGTCGGTATCGGCACCGGAGGATTGCTGCCGGCTCTGGTTGCCAAGTCAACCCGGGTGATCGGCGTGGATCACTCAACCTCCATGCTGGATGAGACCCGACGCAGGTTGGGACAGATCGGGGTCAGCGGTATTGATTTGCGTCTGGGTGACATGAATCACCTGCCCATGCCTGATAAAAGTGTCGGGTGTGCTATCCTGAACATGGTGCTGCACCATGCGGCAGCGCCGCCTTCGGTGCTGGCCGAAGTCAGACGTATTCTGATGCCGGGAGGCATACTTGTGCTGGCTGATCTGGCCCGGCATGAACACGAGTGGGCGCGTGAGAGACTGGCAGACCAGTGGCTCGGGTTTGAAACGGGTGAGCTTGAGGCATGGCTGTCTGCGGCCGGTTTTGTGGATATTCGCTGCGGCAAGGTGAGCGGTACTGTCGAGCAGCAGCAGGTATTGGTCTTGAGGGCGGCTTCCCGCCCGGACATCTTTACATAACAACCAGGAATAACAACAAAAAGGAGATAGAACCATGTCAAAAGATTACATTGTGGCAGACCTTGCCCTGGCCGATTGGGGACGCAAGGAGATCAGGATTGCCGAAACCGAAATGCCGGGCCTGATGGCTATCCGTGAAGAGTTCAGCGCCAGCCAGCCGCTCAAGGGAGCGCGTATCACCGGTTCGCTGCACATGACTATCCAGACCGCTGTACTGATCGAAACCCTGACTGCACTGGGTGCACAGGTGCGTTGGGCATCGTGCAATATCTTCTCCACCCAGGACCATGCCGCGGCAGCCATCGCAGCCAGCGGGGTGCCGGTGTTTGCCGTCAAGGGGGAAAGCCTGGAGCAGTATTGGGATTATACCCACCGCATCTTTGAATGGACCGACGGCGGATATTCCAACATGATCCTGGATGACGGCGGTGATGCTACCCTGTTACTGCACCTGGGCGCCAGGGCCGAAAAGGATATTTCCGTGCTGGCCAAGCCCGGTTCCGAAGAAGAGACGATCCTGTTCGCCGCCATCAAGGCCAAACTGGCAGCTGACCCGACCTGGTATTCGGTGCGTTTGGCACAGATCAAAGGCGTAACCGAAGAAACCACCACCGGCGTGCATCGTCTCTACCAGATGCACGAGCGCGGCGACCTGAAGTTCCCGGCCATCAATGTCAATGACTCGGTCACCAAGTCCAAGTTTGATAACCTCTATGGCTGTCGCGAATCGCTGGTGGATGGCATCAAGCGTGCCACCGACGTGATGATCGCCGGCAAGATCGCAGTCATCTGCGGTTATGGCGACGTGGGCAAGGGCTCGGCCCAGGCCATGCGTGCCCTTTCCGCCCAGGTATGGGTCACGGAGGTCGATCCGATCTGCGCACTGCAGGCCGCCATGGAAGGTTATCGTGTTGTTACAATGGAGTACGCTGCTGATAAGGCCGATATCTTTGTTACCTGCACCGGCAATTACCATGTCATCACCCATGACCACATGGCCAGGATGAAGGATCAGGCAATTGTCTGCAATATCGGACACTTCGATAATGAGATTGAAGTTGCCGCTTTGGAGAAATACCAGTGGGAAGAGATCAAGCCGCAGGTCGACCATATCATCTTCCCCGATGGCAAGCGCATCATCCTGCTGGCCAAGGGACGTCTGGTGAATCTTGGTTGCGCAACAGGCCATCCCAGCTATGTGATGTCCTCTTCCTTTGCAAACCAGACCATTGCCCAGATCGAACTGTTCTGCAATCCGGATCGCTATCCGGTCGGGGTCTATACATTGCCCAAGCACCTGGATGAAAAGGTCGCCCGCCTGCAGCTCAAGAAGCTGAGCGCTGAACTGACCGTGTTGACCCGGCAGCAGGCAGACTACATCGGAGTAAAGGTGGAAGGGCCGTACAAGGCTGAGCATTACCGTTACTAAGTTTCCATCCGAAACTACCAAGTTAAATTGATGCAGAAAGCGGCATAACTACCCGCGAGAGAAGCAGAATTTCAAGTACAATCAACAAGGATGGCAGGTGCTTTTGTCTTTAAATGACTCAGGTGCTTACAGGCTGAATATCTTTGTTTGGTAGCTGATTTTCATGGCTCTCGCGGGTATTTTTATTGTAATGGTTTTCAACAGGCTCAATTATCCAAGGAAAGCAGGGAGGTCTGCCAATGGGTGAGTTGATATGGCTGGACAGTTTGCAGTGGGAGCCGTTGCGTCCGGATGTTGCCAAGGGGGTAAGTGCGCGCACTTATTATAATAGTTGCGGGATAAAGGTCTCGTATGTCAGGGTGGCGCCGGGCGGACAATTTGAGCTGCACAGGGATGCATATGGTCATCTGCTCCATTTTCTGGAGGGTACCGGTCTGGCGGGTATCAATGGTCAGGAGTTTGAGGTCGGACCGGGTGCCGTGCTGAAGGTGGTGGCCGGGGATGAACACTTTTATTGTAATACCGGTGAAGGAGAACTACGGCTTATTTCTGTAAACCTCTAAACTTAAAAAGCTTTGGTGATGACATGAAGAGCTGGATGTTGGCGGGTGTGATATTGATGATGGTCATATCGTGCAGTTCCGGACCCAAGCTGCCTTTGATACCTCCGGATGGGGTGGTGCTTGCCTTTGGCGATAGCCTGACCTATGGCACCGGCGCGGCTGAAGGGTATAGCTACCCGGAAATACTGGAGAAACTGACGGGAAGACGGGTGATACGTTCCGGTGTGCCGGGCGAGGTGACAGCCGAGGGTTTACTGCGACTTGAACGCGTGCTGGACACCCACCGACCGGCCCTGCTGCTGTTGTGCCACGGTGGCAATGACCTTTTGCAACGCCTTGACCAGCATAAGACCGCCGATAATCTGCGGTCGATGATCCGCATGGCCCAACAGCGCAAGATACCGGTGCTGCTCATTGCCGTGCCTGCTCTAGGTTTCTCCCTGGACGCGGCGCCGTTTTATGCGCAGATCGCTGGTGAGTTGAACATCCCGCTGGAGGGGAAGGCTTTGCCGCGTGTACTGGGGCAGGGCAAACTAAAGTCAGATTACGTACATCCCAATGCAGCCGGTTACCGCAAGCTGGCCGAGGATATTGCAGCCAGTCTGAAAAAATTCGGTGCCTTGCCTTGATGGTCAAAATGGCAGGAGCCTTGCAGCTCTTGCCAATAGGATCATCAGGCAAACAAATATACTGCCGTCAGACAGAGCGATGGAATGGCAACTATGATGCTGTAATGTGCTGATCTGGCGAATAAATCTGCCCGGAATTCTGTAGGCTGATACAAATCCAGGGCACGGGTGGTGTAATGGAATACCTTGCAAAAAATGCAGATGATGCCCGAAATCTGTCACACCAGCTGCCCCGTGCACTGCTAGCAGGCAAGGATGAACTTTTCGGCATCATGCAGGAGCCGGATACCGATCTGCTGCTGGCAGCGCTGCGCAACCCGGTTCTGGATGAAGGCCATCTGTTGGTACTGTTGAAGCGCCGGGGGTTACCGGAAGAGTTGTTTCAAGCGATCTATGCCAACAAGAAGTTGCTGGAGAATAATCGGGTCAAATATGACTTTGTCCGCCATGCCGATGTTCCGTTGCATATTGCACAAACAATCCTGCCCCAGTTACACCTGTTTGAACTGACGAAAATCTGCCAACTTCCCGGGATTAATACAGACCTGAAGCTGGCGGCCGAAAGGGCTATCATCCAGCGCCTGCCTACACAGCCACTGGGCAACAAGCTGACACTTGCCCGTCAGGGCTCGTCAGCCATCGTCGAGATGCTGATCAGGGAGGGGCAGCCCCAGGTGGTAGAGGCCTGCCTTGATAATCCGCACCTGAAAGAAGGGTCAGTTTACCAGTTCATCACCTCCTTTCATGCCAATGCGGATACGATTTCCATGGTGGCCAGACATGCCAGGTGGAAGGGCAGACCGAACATCCGCTTTGCCATCCTCAAAAATCCGCGCACACCACTGGTTTGGTTTGCCAGCTTCCTGCCCACCATGCTGCCCCAGCAACTCAGGGACCTGCTGGCGATGCCGAAACTGGCTGCCGCACAGAAGGACTTGGTCAGGAAGGCCTTGAATGTCAAGGGTAAACATCATTAATTATAGCGTGTTACGAGGCTACGTGGCGAACACATGAAATAATGTTCAATTTTGATGATCGCTGGCTTACGCGCAACATAATCTATAAAACCCAGGAGCTCTACCCACTGAAATCAATGACTTATAAAACATATTTCAACATATCAGCCATTGTGTGGCTGATATGCATGCTGCTTGCCGCCGGCAGTGCGGAGGCAGCCGGTTTTGCGGTGGCTCGTACTGCTACACCTGTACTTAACTCTCCGGAGTTCTACAGTATTTTCGGCGGCAGGGATGGCAAGGCACTGAAAACCGATAGCTGCGGACAGGTGCGGGAGATGGAGTTTATCGCCCCGTCCGGCACGGCGTTCAAGTTGACCGGCCAACTGGAAAAAGGTGGAACAACCGTTTACCGGGTGGTGACGGACGACTATCCCGTATCCGCTGATACACCGCTGTATGTGGACAGCCGCTTTCTGAAACTGCGCGATCAGCAGCCCGAGCCGCGCAAGCGCAACCTGCCGTCCCGGCAGAAGATTGTGGCGGCCATGAGGTCGGCGGCCGGGCAGCCTTATGTGTGGGGCGGGAACGTGCGTAGCGGCGTGCCGGAACTGCTGGCATATTATTACCGCAAACCGCTGGAGCCCGGCAGAATCAAGCGGCTTACGCTGGGCGGCCTGGACTGTTCCGGGCTGCTTTATGAGGCCACCGGTGGCTGGACCACGCGCAATACGTCCTGGCTGGTGCATTACGGGGATGCTGTTGCCGTCAGCGACAGAAGCGCCGCAGAGATTGCCGGCCTTGCGGAACCATTGGATCTGATCGTCTGGAAGGGGCATGTGCTGATCGTGCTGGACAGGGAGCAGGTGATTGAAAGTGTGCTCAAGTGCGGCGCGGCAGGTCATGGCGGGGTGGTGATCTCACCGCTGAAGCAGAGGCTGGCCGCAATCATGAAAACGAGAAAGCCGGCAGACCAGTGGCCTACCGGCAAAGGGAAACGGGATATATTCGTGGTCAGGCGCTGGTATCCGGAATAAAAACAAACAATCTAAGATAGTTACCGTAGAGGCGCAAAGTTCGCGGAGAAGTAAAAGTAAACGGTTTTAGCAATCCCCAGACAGGTAAACAGGTTTTTGATGCCAGCCTATTGGTTTTGCTCAGCGTTCTCGGCGTCTCTGTGTTTCAGATGATATTTATTGGGGCCGCGTCTGACTGATATCCGTTATGTACACGGAAAGGTCGCCATTCGGGCGGCGGATAATCGCTTCATCATCCAGCTGCTTGTTCAGCAGCGCCTGGCCTACTGGTGAATCAATACTGATCTTTCCGGCCTTCACATCAAACTCGTCCGGCCCAACCAGCTGATAACAA
>Ga0116183_1000377_pt1 | contig 53187 bp, 32 predicted proteins | sample AD_UKC078_MetaG_FD_89753 | JGI IMG/M metagenome (GOLD analysis project Ga0116183, IMG submission 89753) | Active sludge microbial communities of municipal wastewater-treating anaerobic digesters from USA - AD_UKC078_MetaG | ecosystem: Engineered > Bioreactor > Anaerobic > Digestate | place: USA...
CTCCACTTGCTCAGCGCATAGGCGCAGACAGAGCCGAGAAAAACGGAACCCGCCGCGCCGAAGAGCGTGATCAGCAGCGAGGTCATCAGCGGCAGCCCGAGTTTCTCCATGGCGCTGGCGTAACCTTCCAGCGTCCACCGGGAAGGCGGCGTAATGGGCGTGGACGTCATGACCTCGCTGTTGGTCTTAAAGGATGTCATCACCGTTCCCCAGAAGGGCAGCATATAAAAGACCAGAAACACGACCATGAGAAGATAGTACACCGTCTTCAGCACAGGCATGCGCCACCTGGGCCTGATCCGCAGAGCCTGCGCCTGCTGGCCGTCCTTGCTCCTCTCAATGCTGTTCACATGATGTTGCATTTCCTCATGTCCTCCTGTTGGTCCAATACGTCAGCGGCAAGATCAGCACCAGCACCAGCGCCAGCAAAAAGCAGCTGATGGCCGCGGAGTAGGCGAAATTGTTGCTCTGGAACGCCTCATTGTACATCCAGATCGGCAGCGTCCAGGCAGAGGACGTGGTATAGCCTACCAGCGAAACGATAAAGTCAAAGGAGCGCAGCGCGTACATCGCAAGGATCGTGACGCAGCTGCCCATGGCGCCCTTCAGCTGCGGGATGATCAGTTTCAGGTAAATCCGGGGCATGTATGCGCCGTCCAGCTTGGCGGCGTTGATGATGTTGGTCGGCACGTTCTTGATGGCGGCCAGGAAAATCACTGCCACATAGCCTGAGAACTGCCACACCATCGCGATGATGATCGACGGCATGATGGTTCTGTTTGAGGAAGCCCACATCAGGCTGCCGTGTTTCATCGCCGCGGATACGTCCACGCCGAGCATCGACAGGAAGGAGTTCAGCACCCCGCCTGTGGGGCGATACATATACGCCCATACCGTGCCGGTCACCACAAAAGACAGCGCAAAGGGCAGCAAAATCAGCGTGCGGAACACAGCCGTTCCGCGCAGCCCCTGGTCCATCAGCAGCGCCAGGCCCAGGCCCAGCAGCAGGCACAGCGGAATCAGGGAAAACAGCAGGAGCGTATTCTTCAGCGTCGGCCAAAAGCTGTCGCTTGAAAACATGCGCGCATAATTCCCAAAGCCGCCCCAGCCGTAACTGGCTTCCAGATCGCCTGCCTGCCAGTCGGAGACCGAGACCCACAGGTTCCAGCCGAGGGACACGTACACAAAGTAAATCAGCAGCGCCGCCGGGATGCAGATCCAGATCAGCGGGTGCCTGCTTAGGAATCCGCTGACCGGAGCGACCGCCCTGGGAGCGAATCGCTTCAAAAGCTGATAGCAGAGAATGACCGCCATGACAATCAGAATGATCCTCCAGAACCTGTCGCTGGAGAAGGTCATATACCTTAAGTTTTCAAAAAATTCGGTCATTTGCTCCATGGTCGGTACCTCCTCTCCCTGAAAAAACAGGAGCAGGATGTCGAAGCTGACAGCGGCTCAGGGCAAAAACCACACCGTCAATCCCGCCTCATCCTGCTCCCGGCTGTCGCTCACTCTTCGTAGCTGAGGCCCCAGCCATAGTCATACAGCGGGTTTTCCAGGTCGAAAGAAACATCGCCCTGCTGGTTGTTGACAGACTGCATGTCACGCGGGAACTGCACAGGCGTCTTGCCGGTAGGGTTGTTGATGCCGTACAGCGTCTCGGCAATGGCGATGCCTCCCTGGGAACCGGGATAATAAGCCGCGAGAACTGCGTTGGTGTTCTCGTCGCACCAGGTGAGGATATAGGGGCGTCCGCCGGTCATCACGGTCACGATGGGTTTGCCGCTGGCTTTGGCAACTTCAAGAATCTCCTGCTGACTGGGGGTGATTTCAAGGGTGTCGTAGCCCCATGGCGGATCATGCTGATAGCTGGGCTCACCCACGGACACGATGATAAGGTCCGCTTCCTCAGCCAGCTGCCCGATGCGCTCCAAATGATCCGCTTCGTAGATGACTTTGGTGTTTTCGCCCGCGTATTCGGCAAGGGCTTCCGCGATGCTCAAACCCTTTTGTGAGGAGGACCAGCCGCCCACCAGGGAGTCCATATCGCCTGCGCGCGGCCCGGCAACCAGAATGGTCTGCGTCGCGCTGGCGTCAAGCGGCAGGATGCCGTCGTTCTTGAGCAGCGTCATCGCTTCTCTTGCAGCCTGGAGGCTCAGCGCCTGGCTTTCCTCATTGCCCACGAAGGAAACAGCATGCTCAACATCACAATAGGGATTTTCAAAAACGCCCATCTCGAATTTGACCTTGACGATACGGGCAGCGGCAGCCGTTAAAATGGCCTCGTCAATCTTGCCGTCAACCGTATATTCTTCCATGTAGTCGATCAGGCGGATGCTCTCGCCGCCGATGCCATCGACGCGGCTTTGGGTCACACCGATCAGGATGGCCTCCTCATCCGACACTTCCTCGCCGGTCATGGTGCCAAGCGCCTCCTGAATGGCCCAGATCATGCCCCAATCCGTCTGAATGATGCCCTCAAAACCCATTTCGCTGCGCAGCAGATCCTGCAAGGTGGCCTTGGAGCCGATGGCGGAATTCTCCATATCCAGGGCCAGCGGCACGGAATAATACGGCATGATGGAGGCGATATTGGCTTCCAGCGCGGCGTAGTAAGGCTTCAGGTGGATCCGCATCATCTCCTCGCTGGAGATAATGGGCGATGTGTCCTTGCCGTCCATCTGCGGGCCGGCTCCCGGGAAATGCTTCATGCAGGCCACGATGGAGCCGGTATTCAGCCCGTCTGCGCCATTCTGAAAGGCGATCACCTGCGCGGTGACCATCCGCGTCACCAGGTCCGGATCCTCGCCGAAGGTCTCCATGACACGGCCCCAGCGGGGTTCGGAAGCAATGTCCGCCTCCGGAGACAGCGTCATGCGCACGCCGATGGCGATATGCTCCTCGCGGGCGATCTCAGCCAGCTTGACAACCAATTCCTCATTGCGGGTGGCGGCCATCGCGAGATTATGCGGGGTAACGGTCGCGCCGGTCACATAGCTCAGGCCATGCACGGAGTCCATGGACACCAATACCGGAATGCCCAGACGGGAACCTTCCGCAAATTCCTGGATGGTATTCATGGAAGTGGCGGCCGCTTCCACGCTGTTCAGCTCCCGGATCAGCAGCATGCCGACCCCCTCGGTTTTGCACCATTTTTCAAGATAGGACGGTATCGAACCATCGGCGCGGGGGAGATAGGTGGGATGCTGCATCTGGGCGATCTTCTCGCGCGCGGTCATCTGGCTTACCAGATCATTGGCGCGGGTCTGCGCATCCTGCCGCCAGTCCTCATACACATCAAGCTCGCCGTTGCCATTCAGGTCAATAAACCGGTAACCATCCGCCTCGATCGTGGATTTTACGCGGGGATTGAGCGCAGGCTGCTCATCGCCCCCGCTTTGCGCCATGCCGGGCGTCATTGCGCCTGCCATCAGGACGGCTGCGGCGATACACAGGCAGCGTTTCCAAAAATCTTTACTCAACAAGGTTCCAGTCTCCTTTCACGCCGGATTCTTTAAGGATGTTCACGATTCTGTTCGCGAAGTATTCCGCATCATGATCCGAGGAGGTTGCGAACTCCTGAATTTGAACCTGAAGGCTGGTGGAGGCGCTCCAGGGCAGCGCGGTCCCATGGGTGAAGCTTGGATATACCTTTGTGCTTTCCGCAATCAGTTCGTTCTTGAAGCGAAGGGTCAGCGCGTTGTAGATTTCGTCAGGGGTGTCGCTATAAGGCGAGATGGATTCCTTCAGCGTTGAGAAGGCTGTCTGGACGCTGGGCGTGGAGACATTGTAAGCCCACCTTACACCGCCTTCCACGTCGGCGGAATCATTGCTGACAACAAAACCGTCGATGCACATGCCAAACCATCCGTCCGTGCCGGGGAAGGTAAACACGCCGTAATCCTCGCCATAGACCTGTCCCATGCTGGTCATCAGCGGCTGCATCCATGCGCCCATGATCTGCATCGCATAGGTGCCCGCCACCACCTGGCCGGACGCCTCATACCAATCGCGGCTGGAATGGTCAGGCGCTACATAATCCATCAGCTTTGCGTAGGTTGATAGCACGGAGGTCACTTCCTCCACGCTGTAAATTCCGTTGATAAAATTCTCATAGATCTGCGCATCGGTGCCCAGCATGATGTCCTCAAACACCTGGCACGCAGGCCAGCCCTTGCGGTCTCCCAGATCCAAGGGATATTCGCCATCCGGCATGGCTGCGGCCAGCTGGTCGCAGATCGCCCAGAATTCGTCCCAGGTGATGTCCTCGTGATCCGGAACCTCGACGCCGTATTTTTCAAACACATGAATATTGTAGAAAATAACGTTGGTCTTGTGGATGCCGATCGGCACGATATACTTGTTGCCATCGGACGCTGTGGACAGCTCCTCCATGCCGGGCAGGGCGCGCCCCGCAAGATTGGCGTATTCCCATACATCGTTCAGGTTCAGCAGCAGATTTGAGGACAGGTAAGGCTCGATCTCCTGGCCGGGGTGCGCCTGGAAGGTCTCGGGGCTCTTGCCCGCCTGTTGCAGCACTTTGACCTTCATCACCATGGCGCCGCCGGCGCCGCCGGGGATGGCATTGGACTTTGCCCTGATATTGCTGTAGCTGTCCGAGAAATCATTGACAACGCTCTCAACGGCGTCCTTCTCGCCGCCGGCTGTCCACCAATGGTACACATTGATGGTCCCTTTGGCGTCCACATCCTCCAGGATGGCCGGAATATCCATGTCGGCCACATCTTTTTTTTCTTTCTTCGCCGCCGTTCCGCCAATGGGCAGCGCGCCCAGAACAAGCGCAAGAACCAGTGCGAGCAGGCCGGCTTTTTTCAGCTTCATACACACAACAGTCTCCTCTTTACCTTATTCCACAAAGGTCAATGTTCCCCAAAGGCTGGGATTCCTGTCCACGTCGTGCATCGCCGGCGTACGGTCGCGGCCGTCAAGCCTGGCGGAGGACTGAATCCGCAAACTATGAATGCCGGGGCAGGGCAGATCCACATCCAGAATGGAGAAATCAAAGCCCACCGTCATGCCGGCTGCCGGCACCAGCCGGGGAATATCCGCGTTTGAAAGATTGTGCAGCGGAATCCTGCCTTCCCAAACGATACCGCCGTCTACCTTGACGATCGCGCCCTCGTAGTCATCAAATACCAGCTCATCGCCATATTCGCCCCGCGTGCCCCAGCCCTTGTTGTCAGCGATCATCTCACGATCCACATAGATAAAGAAATCATAGTTGTTGTTGAACCGGTCAGCGGACTGCACGATGCGCCAATCGGTGGCGGTGTATTCCGTCCGCTCGGGATCCGCCAGGGGATCGGTGCTCAGGAACAGGATGACGGAATCCAGCTCGTCCAGCGGAAAACCTTCACGGTACACAAGCGGCGTATCGTCCATAATCTTCATGGCGACATAAAGGTTTTCCTCGTCCCACATCACATAGATCTCCATGGAGCAGTCCTCCACCCCATCCCAATGCTCAATCTGATCGATAATCTGGCTTTGGTCATCAATCTTCAAACCCCGCGCAGTGTCCCACTCGCTGAGGTCGCCGTCGATCACGACGTTCTGAGCCTTTGGCGCTTCCAGATTTTTGCCCTCCGTATAAGCCAGGACGGAAGTTGCAAAACACATGATCAATGTGATTGCCGCCAGCAGAGAAATCTGTTTTTTCATAAAGGTTTTCCTCCTTCAACAACTTCGCGGGTGTATGTCTCCGCCCATTTTCCCAAAACTATTGTATCAAACCCGCAGTGAGCGCAGACGCAAAAATTCTGACCGCCTGATTGCAAAAACATAACTCAGGCGCATTCAATAAGAAATTCCGGCACAAAGAATGGGCATATCCGGCACTGAATGCCGAGATCGATGATATGCTTTTGGTTTTCGCCATGATTATGATACACTCTCCGGTACAGCGATGTAAGGTGGTATCCGACATGAAACTGAGCATAAAAATAATGCTGATCTTTTCCTGCATGATGCTCGCAGCCCTGTTGATCTTCTCCTACAGCGCGGCACAGATCAACATCAGCGGCGCGAGAGCATATACAGTTTCCCGCTTCAGAAACATGAGCGTCAGCATCGCCAGGGACATCGAGCAGGATTTTTCGATGATGCAGTGGACGATGCGGGAGCTTACCGGCAACATCACCTTCATGTCCGCCCTGAACCAGTTCGTCCGGGATGACAGTGAGGATCAGAAAATGGGCATTGCGGCCAGCAAAGCCGCCATCTCGCAGTTTTATCAGTCTCCGTTGGTGGACAACTATTTCCGGGTGTCCTTTTATACGCGGGAAGGTTTGTTTATTACCAGCCATGTGGACAAGGCGGATACGCTGATGAGCGGATCGGCGGAGGCGGCTGAGGTGATATGCGCGTTGCCGTGGCTGGACAAAGCGGATGCAAGCTCATCCCATGTCATCCTTTCTCCTCACAAAGACTATCTTTCCCCGCACCGTGAAACGCTGGTGTACGGCATCGTGCAGCGTGTGCTCTATAAGGGAAAGCCCCTCGGGTATATCGAAATCAGCAATGAATGTTTTGATCTGGAACGCATCACGGGCTTCCTGGACAGTTCGCATGTCGTTGTTCAGGCAATCTTCGGAGATGGGGCGATGCTTTTTTCAAACAGAGGCCAGCTGTTTCCCTGGTCTTTGGAGATGCCTGTCGATGCGCTGACAAGCGTGGGCCCGGCCGCAGACAGCGCGGCTTTTGATGTGCTGCACACCACGATTGACAGCATGGATCTTCATCTGTACATCGCCCAGGACAGCAGGATCGCCAAAACGGGAAATGAGATGCTGCGCCGGAATCTGTATCGCCAGGCCTTGTATATCATCTTGCCAACGATTGTGCTGATCTCGCTGCTTTCCTTCAGCCTGACAAGGTCAATCCGCAGGCTGACGAAAAAGGTTCGGCAGATTCCCACAAAGAAGATGCTCGGCAGCGACAAAGTCTCCGTGCGGGAGCTGACGGCAACCGTTTCCTCCCGCACCGACCAGGAAATATATGAGCTGGAGCAGGTTTTCAACAAAATGCTGCTCCAGCTGCGTGACAGTACCCTCGATGAATTAGCCTCGCGCGAAGGCGCCCTGAAGGCCCGTCTCAGCGCGCTGCAAGCCCAGATCAATCCCCATTTTGTCTACAACACGCTCAACATTATCAGCGCAAAATCCATGGAAAGCGGAAATTATGACGTCATTGAAATCTGTGAGCAGTTTGCCAACATGCTTCGTTACTCCACGGACACCCATACCAGCACCGCAACCATGCGCGAGGAAATCGAAAATGCGCGCAACTATCTGTTGCTGGCAAAGGCGCGCTACGAAGACAGCCTGGAATACATCATCGACGTGCCGGAGGAGTTGAACAGCATCTGCATTCCAAAGCTGACGCTGCAGCCACTGGTTGAGAACGCCTTAATCCACGGCTTCAACGGCAATAACATCCTGCGCAAGCTGTCAATCACGGGATATATTGCGCAAAAGCAGCTGATTCTTGAAATCCGCGACAACGGCACCGGCTTTTCTGAAGACACGCTTGAGGTCCTGCGCGGCCGCATTCAGGATATTGAGGAAGGCAAGCTGTCGGTAGAGGATACCGGCAAGCACATCGGCCTGATCAATACCTGCCTGCGATTGTATTACTACAGCAAGGGCGCCATGCGCATCGCGATACGTAACGATGGCGGCGCAGTCGTCACCATCAGCATGCCCATCCCATGAAACATCAAAAGCGGAGCGCCGGCTGACGCGGCATGCGCATCACTCATGCCTCAGCGCCAATACAGGCAGCAGCCTGGAAGCCTTGTTCGCCGGATACAGGCCAAACACAACGCCGATCGTAAGGGAGAAAACAAGCGCCACCGCCGTGATAAAGGGCGAAATCCGAAGCGTCATCTTCAGCATGGGGGACAGCAAATGGGTGCCCAGAACGCTGACGCCAAGGCCCAGCAAGCCGCCAATCAGGCTGACCACCAGGGCTTCTACCAGGAACTGGCTGAGGATATTGCGCCGGGAAGCGCCGATGGCTTTGCGGATGCCGATCTCGCGCGTACGCTCGGAAACCGATACCAGCATGATGTTCATGATGCCAATGCCGCCCACCAGCAGGGAGATCGCCGCGATGCCGCCCAGCATCAGGGTCAGCGTGGCCGTGGCTGTGTTCAGCGTTTCCAAAGCAGTGGTCTGGTTGTAGATATTGTAGGTGGTTGAGGAAGAAGCGCCTACCATCAGCGCGTCCATGTAGGCGGTCAGGCTTTCCTGCGCGGTTTCGACTTCATCTGCTGACAAAGCGGACACATACACGCTGTTGATGCCTTTTCGCTGGAACAGCCGCTCCCCGATCGTATAAGGAATCAGGATCAGGTTATCCCCTGAACCTGCCATGCTGGTCCCGATTTTATCCAAAATGCCCACCACCGTAAAAGGATATCCCTTCCAGGTGAAGGTTTCCCCCATAACGCCGGCGCTTCCGAACAGCTCCTCCGCCGCCTCCTGTCCCAATACCGCGACAAAGCTGCGGTTGCTCACATCAGGCTCCGTCAGAAAGCGTCCCTGCGCCAGGGTGTAATTGCGTATCACATCATAGCCGGGGGTGGTGGCGATGATAGAGCCGTCCTCATACTGCTGGAGGCCTGCCTTGAGCGTGCCTGAGCTCATGGAAACCGGGCTTGCCTGCGCCACGCCCTCCAGGGTGCGCATCTCTTGCACCCGCTGCAGGGTAATGGGGTTGTTGCGGCGCATGTTGATATTGACGCTCAGCAGGTTGGTGCCCATTTTTTGAATGCTGTCGCTGACGGATTGATTGGCTCCCTGGCCAATGGACACCAGAATCACCACGGACGCAACCCCGATGATGATGCCGAGCATCGTTAAAAAGGAGCGCATTTTGTTGCTCAGGATGGATTTGAACGCCATTTGAATTGATTGCATCGTTTCTTATCCCTCCTGGTCTTCTTCCTGCTGGATTTTGCCGTCCACAATGCGCAGCGCGCGCTGCGCGCGGGCGGCAATCCCCGGGTCATGGGTAATCAGAACAATGGTGTTTCCCTGCGTGTGGAGCTGTCCAAACAAATCCATGATCTCCGACCCGGTGCCCGTATCCAGGTTGCCGGTGGGCTCATCCGCCAAAATCAGTTTCGGCTTTGCCACCAGCGCCCGGGCGATCGCCACCCGCTGCTGCTGGCCGCCTGAAAGCTGCGCGGGCCGGTGCTTCATGCGGTCAGCCAGGCCGACGCTGCCAAGCGCTTCCTCAGCCCGCTGCCGCCTCTGCTTGCGGCCGATGCCCTGATAGACGAGCGGAAGCTCCACATTCTCCAGCGCGCTCAACCAACCCAGCAGATTAAAGCCCTGAAAGATGAATCCGATGTGTGTGCTGCGAAGCCGGGCAAGCTGCCTGCCGGAATATTTGCTGGTGTCCGTTCCCGCCAGGCGGTAGGTGCCGCTGTCCTGAACATCCAGGCAGCCGATAATGTTCATCAGGGTTGATTTCCCGCTGCCGCTGGGGCCGATAATGGCCACATATTCGCCGTTTCCAATGTCAAAGCTGACCTTGTTAAGCGCGTGAACCTTCTCTCCTCCCAGCTGATAACACTTGCTGATATCCCGCATTTGGATCATGGGCGCTGCCCTCCGCTGGGCGGCTGGAAGTTGCCGCCAGGCCCGCCTCCAGGGAAATCCATCTGCCCAAAGTCCGGCATCTGTCCGAAGTCCGGCATCCCTTGCCACCGATTGTTGCCCGGCTGCAAAGCGCTGGTCCGCACCAGCACCACGTCCCCCGCCTGAAGGCCGGAGGTGACCGCCGCATGGGTGGCATCGGAAAGCCCCAGCTTCACATAGGTCTTGACCCCCGTTTGAACAGCGTCGGCGGCCAGCGTTTTATCCTTTAACATCACGTAATTTCCCTGCCTGTCGTTCATGATGGCGGACAAGGGCACCAGTACCGAACCCGCTTCTTCGCCGACAGTCAACGTCATGGTACCGTTCATGCCGCTCAGCAGGCGGCTGTCCTCCCGCACCGACAGCGTGACCGTATAATTGGTGATGCCTGACGTGGTGTTTCCCAAACGGGAGATGCGCTCCACCCTGACTGGCAGCGGAATATCTGACAAGGCATCCAAAATCACCGTTCCCTCCTGCCCTTCCATCACGGTCAGGATATCCAGCTCGTCCACCGATACATCCATCATAAAGGCCTGCTCAGGGTACAGATTCAGCAGGCAGTCGCCCTCTTTGAGCGTCTGTCCTGTCAGCGCGCTGACCTCTGCTACGATGCCGTCCATCGGGCTGCGGTATACGGGATCCTTCAGCAGCGCCTGCAAGTCCAGAAGGTGCTGCGCCATGTCTTCCCGCTCTTTCACCGCCTGCTGGTATTCCGCCGAAGGCTCGGCATACTTGACCTTAGCAATTGTGGAGTTTCTGGTGACAGAGGCGTTCACTTTGACGGGGATGCTGTCCACTACCCCTTCCACATCGGTGTACAAATAATAGGGTTGGCCGATCTGCGCGCTGCCCTCGCCCACGGTCACCCCGCTGAGGGTGACCTGCACTGTTTCATCCGCCAGCGCCCGGGTGTCAGGGAAGAAAATCAGCGCGCTGCCGTCATCCATCAGGCGCGCCACGTTGCCCGCCTGATTTTGTGTGCCCACGATGACACGCACCGTCTGCCCCAGAGACAGCTCAGTTGTGGGCTTGATACTCACCTGCATCAGACCGTTGGTTGAAAGGACGGCAAGCGGCTGGCCCTGCAAGGATTGCTGCACCATCTGCCCTTCCTGAAGGTTCACTGCCTTTACAACCCCTGCCATGGCCGGCTTGATGTTCTGGTCGCTCCGCTGCTGGCTGAGCAGCATCAGCAGGGTTTCATCCTGTTCGTCCAGCGCGGTCTGCGCCGCGTCGATGGCGTCCTGAAGCGCCTCGGCGTCATAGCGCGCCAGCACCTGCCCTGAGCTGATGGCATTCCCTTTCGCGGCCTCAATGGAACGCAGCGTGACATCCTCCGGCAGCGTCAGGCTTTCCATTTTGTCAAAGCGCAAAGAGCCTGTGGCAATCACCGTTTTGGTGATGTTGCCCAGGTTCAGCGTAACTTCGGTATATTCCGGCGTCGCCTCCGGGCTTGTAGTAGTGGCCAGAACCGCCACGATCGGCAGCAGACCGGCCAGACAGAGAATCAGGATTCTTTTTCCAAGCTTGAATGGTTTGTGTGTCATAATGCCTCCTTTCGGGGAATGCCCCTTCATGTGCATCCTATCAAAGCAAACTGAAATGATACTGAAAACCGGTGCCATAATTTTTCAGGTTCCTTTCAGAATTGTTCCGTATCATATAAAATAGGACGGGGAGGAAAACAATTTGCGGATTTTGATTGTTGAAGATGAGAAAAACCTTGCCAGCGCCCTGGTCAAGCTGCTTGAGGGGCAAAAATACGCGGCGGAAGCAGTTTATGACGGCCAGACCGGCCTGGACTACGCCCGCAGCGGGCAGTATGACGCGCTGATTCTGGATGTGATGCTGCCGGGCCTCAGCGGATTTCAGATCGCTTCCGCGCTGCGCGAGGAAGGGCTTGATGTGCCGATTCTGATGCTGACCGCCCGGGACAAGGTCGCAGACAAGGTGCGCGGCCTGGACAGCGGCGCGGACGACTACCTTACCAAACCCTTTACCACCGAGGAGCTGCTGGCGCGGGTACGCGCCCTGCTGCGGCGGCAGGGCGCGGTGCAGATGGACGCTGTCACCTTTGGCGATATCACCCTGTCCCTCGCCACCAGCATCCTGTCCCGTCAGGACAAGCAGGTGCGCCTCAGCCGGAAGGAGCAGGAGGTGATGCACATCCTGATGTCCCTCCCGCCCGGATACATCATCAGCAAGGATGACCTGATTATGAAGGTGTGGGGAGCGGACAGCGAAGCGGTTGACAACAATGTGGAGGCCTATATTTCCTTTCTGCGCAAGAAACTGCTCTATCTGAACAGCGCTGTCCAGATTGTTGTCCAGCGTCGTCTGGGCTATCTGCTGGAGTATGCCGCATGCTGAAAGCTCTGCGCCGCAAATTCATGCTGGTCAGCATGGTCCTGGTCGCTTTGATTTTAACCGCCGTGCTGCTGGCGGGCATCATTTCCACCCGTATGCAGTTTACCCGGGATTATCAGGCCGCCCTTGCGCTTGAGCTGTCGATCGATATAAGAAAGCAACGCTGGGAACCCTTCCGAACCATCCTGCCGCCGCCGGGCCAGCTGCCGCAGCCCTCCAAAATCACCTTCACAGCCACCCGGAGCAGCGCCGGTGACTGGGAGCTTGTCACCCCCTGGATGCAGATGGATACGGACATGCTTCTGACGCTTTGCAGCCGCGCGCAGGCCGCGGCCTCAGCCACCGGCTTCTGGGCGGACCTGGGCATCGCCTATGCCAGACAGGATGGGCGGATCGCCTTTGTCAACCTGCAAAACGAATATGCGCAGCTGAGAAACAGCCAATGGGCCTGGGTCTTGGTCTATGTCGGGGCGCTGGGCTTATTTTTTCTGCTGGCCCTACTGCTGTCAAGCCGTGCGCTCAAGCCCGCGAAAATCGCCTGGGCGCAGCAGCAGCGCTTTATCTCCGACGCGTCCCATGAGTTGAAAACGCCGCTGACGGTGGTGCTGGCCAACCTTGACATCCTGGAGAGTGAGCAGGGCGGCAGCCAGTGGCTGTCTGCCGCGCGCTCGGAAGGGCTGGTCATGAAACGGCTCATCGAAAACCTTCTGTTTCTCGCGCGGACGGATGAGGCGCGGGAGCCTGCAGAGCATGAAGTCATCAACCTGTCAAACCTTGTGGATGAGACAGCGCTGGCCTTTGAAGCGCCTGCTTATGAGAAGGGATTGACGCTCAGCGCCAGCGCCCTGCCCGACCAGATGATGCGGGGGAATGCGGTCTTGCTCAGGCAGCTGCTGTCCATCCTGCTGGACAACGCGGTGAAATATACCCCGGAAGGGGGCGCCATTCAGGTGACGCTGAAGAAACACACGGACAAACTGATGCTAAGCGTTCACAACAGCAAAGTGTTTATCCCCCCGGAGCATCTGAACCACCTGTTTGACCGGTTCTACCGCATCGACCAGGCCCGCAGCAAGGAGGAGGGAGGCTATGGGCTGGGCTTGCCCATCGCAGCTGAGATCGCCAGGCAGCACGGGGCCTCGCTGAAGGTGTCCAGCCAGCCGGAGGAGGGGACCAGCTTCGTCCTGGTCATTCCTGTCTGATCTGAAAAGCCTGTGACTGTGATGATTGTGCGCAATGCTTAATCAGCATTTTCTTCAATATCAGCGCCGGTATTTCGCCACGATGACGATCCCCAGAAGCAGCAGCAGCGCACAGGCGCCCAGCATGATCCGGACGGATGTTTGTGCCGCGTCGGGTTGGTTTTCGGGCGCAGGCCGCGGCATGCCGGCAGAAGTCCCTCCCTCACCTGAAAGGAGCGTATTGCGCCCTTCCCGGGGCGTCCGTTCCGTGTCCGGCGGGAAAGCAAAGCCGCCTTCATTCGGAAAAGCGGGAGGACCCTGATTGTCTCCGCTGCCGCCCTCGCTCAAAGCAGCCGTCTGGCCGGCGTCCGGGCTTTGACTGCCTTCCCGGAAGCCAAAAGAAGGAAAAGCCGCCTGACCGCCGGGCATATTGCGCTCTCCCTCAGGCGCGCCGCCAAAACCGCCCAGGCCGCCGCCCATGGTCCCCATCTGGCTGATGCTGATGTGGGATGCGTCCACAAAGCCCGTGCTGTCAGCACCCTGCCCCGCCTGCGTGGAGGGGATGTCCCCCGACAGCTGGGCAGACACGCTTTTTGCCCGCAGCAGGCAAAACTCACGCAGGGTATCGACACCTGTTTCAAACTCTTCATATGTACAAAACGCCGTGGGGTCTTTTCGCACGTAAGGAGAGATCAGCGCGATCGTTTGATCCATCATCTGCTCAAAGCAGCCGCTGTCAAAATAACTTGTGATGAATTCCGCGTAATATTGGTGGTACAGGTCAGTGTACGCCTCATCCTCGAAAATCCACGCCACCATGGGCCGGGACGCCAGCGTGCCGCCGCTGACAGGGGAATCAATGGGTGAATTGATCTCGCCGGTCGCGCCTGCCCTGTTCCCGCCCATGCCGCCCATGGAAAACCCGCCAAAAGCCAGGTTGTAATCCCAGGGAATGATCGAAAGCGCGCCGTTTTTCTCGTATAGATAATAATTATGCACCATCATGCCGGTGTAGCTGTCGTCATTGCGCACAAAATCATGGGCGACCAGGTATCTGATGACGCTGTCCACATCAACCACATCCGCAATGTCTTCACCGGCGCTCAGTTTCTTTAACGAGGCGATCAGCCGCGTCTGGTCGTTTGAGGTGATTTTGGTTTTCGCCTGGTTAAAAATGTTGGGATAGCTGGCCGGATCATCGTCAATGTATTGCAGCCTCACATCCCGCTGCCCTGTCATGCCGCCGAAGCCGCCCTCCATCGGGGAAAAACCTTCCGGCGCCTGTCCGCCCCGGCCGCCATCCGCAAATACAGATGGATCAAAGCCTTCAGGCATGGCCCCGTTCCCCGGGAACATGGAGGACGGGTCAAAGCCTCCAGGAGGAGCCATCCCGCCTCCAGGCGGCTGAAAGCCCTCCGGCGGGGTTGGCCAAGCAGGGCTGACATCCTCTGTGTTTTCACCGTCTGTCTGGCGGTAAAAATCATCTATATTAAAATCCCTGCCGAAGCCGCGGCCGCCGCCCATGCTCATGCTGTCGGGTTTGTACAGCTTTCCGTAGTCCCTGCCGTAATTGCGCTGCAGGAAGCTTTCCTCGACCGCTTCCACAGCCAGGTACAAGCCCCATTCCTCCCCGTTGACCGTGATGTGCGCATAGCTTGCCAGGGGGGAAGCCGCGCCTGCGCGGCTGATCATTTGGTAGGAAAGGTAATCCTTCATATAGGTGTTGTCATGGATCATATTGTTCAGGTTCAGTTTGTCCAGCCCGTAATAATTGCCCTGGCGCTCGTATTGATCAAATTCTATCTTGAAGCTGTACCTGTTGTTGCCATAGGCAGCCACCTGGGAGAGGGAGGTGTTGCCCTTGGCGCGGATCCCTACATTGGCGTATTTTTCTCCATCGATCACCACAGTGCAGGGCGAGTATTCCTCCAGCATGGCAGTTTTTAAGAAGCCTTCCCAATCCTCCATGACAATGTCAACGGTATGCACTCTGGACGTGTCGAACAGCCTTTTTTCATAGCCCGAGCTGTTGTCGGACACGATGAGCCCCTGGGAAGCCGCCGCGGCAAACAACACAGAAATCAATACCGTCATTACCAAAGCGGCCCAGCATATTTGATTGATCTTTCTGTGCTTGAGCATGCCGCTATCCCAGATAATCGCCCTGGTAGCTGACCAGCACCGCGCTGTTGACCCCGTTCATCGCAGAGAGAAGGTTGATAAAATCAGTATTGTCGTCTTTCAGGCGCACCTCATAATGCAGCTCAATCGCGTCTTTCCGGGCGCTTTTGCTTTTGATGACCGCACGGGTGGTCTGATCGTCCAGAAACTCCTTCGCCCTGACCTCGCTGTCGTAGTCGGCGCAGCTGAGCACGACAATAAACGGCTTGTCAACAGACTTTCTGTTCGCAAACACAAGGATCATCAGGCCGATAAGAACGCTTCCGCCCACTGCCAGGGGAATCATTCCCGCGGCGAGCACAATGCCCACCGCAATCGCCCAGAACAAAAAGGCGATGTCTGTCGGCTCCTTGATCGCTGCCCTGAAGCGCACAATCGACAAAGCGCCGACCATGCCCAGGGACAATACCACATTGGAGGTAACAGCAAGGATGACCAGCGTTGTAATCATGGTCAGGGCCACCAGCGTCAGGGAGAAGCCGGAGGAATACATCACCCCGTTGTAGGTTTTCTTGTACACCAGATGGATGAAAAGCCCCAGCCCGAAAGCCAGAACCATCGCAATGCCCATGTCCATCAGGGATACGCTGGCAAAATTATCCAAAAACTTGGATTTGAAAATGTCGGAAAAGCTCATGTTAACTGCTCCTTTTTCGTGTTATCCGTAAATACGGCATGCCCTGTACTTGGAAAAAGCCCCGCTGCGCGCGTGTTCCAACCCCACCGCCTTGCGGATGATGGAGGGCAAAAACTCATCCCATTTGACCTCCATGATGATGACCGGATCCCCGGCGGAAATGGTGACGCAATGCGGATCCAAAAAATCTGTGCAGCCCAGGCCGGTGCGGATATTGGAGTCCAGGGTCACCCGTACATTGCCGGGCGCGAACACAAAAGGTTCCCTGGTGTAATCCACAATGGTTTTAGGCCGCAGGCCTTCCGTGATGATTTTGCTGTACAGCTCCGCCACCAGAGGCCTGCCGCTTTGCAGCATCCACCCATAATCGCCATCCACGATGGCCTGCGCTTCACAGGCGGTCAGACCCGCAGACTGCTTGTTGCCAAAGCCGTTGCGTTTGCTCTTTTTTTCAAGCTTGATATATGAGGTGTCGTCATTGTAGTAACGGATCCGGAATTTCTCTCTGACATTCACGCCATCGATTTTCTCCCTCAGAGCCCTGTCCACAGGGGTGTCGAAATACAGACTCCGCACCTGATACGTGCCGTCCGGTCCCGCATGCTCGTCCACCTTGGCCACCGCCCGCATGCGCTGGCGGATGGTCAGCATATCACAGTAGGATATTTCATGCTTCCATTCGTTTCGATACTCGACCATCGCCTTCTCCTCTCTTTGATTTTTATTGCTTTCAAAGCTTGCCTGGGACCGAGCTGAATAATCCAAACACATCATTCGATGAAGTTGGTTTTTGTTTCAAGGGTTTCCCTGGTTGTGGCGGCGGTGCCCGCATCCACCGCATTGTCCACCCGTCCGATCAACAGAACTGCGACTGCCTGCATGGCGGGGTCCACCGCCATTTTTTCACAAAGCGCGTCATGCTTTCCCCCGTTCAGCATCATGACGGGCGAGGAAACAATTTTTACGCCATACCCCAGGGAAGCGGCTGCAATCACCATGTTCTGCGCGGCCAAGCCGCAGTCGAAGTCCGCGTTCGGGGATTTGCTTCTGTCATTCCGGTAAATAATGATCGCAGCGGGAGAATCTCCAAGCCCTGCCTTGGCGCCGCCCGTCATCATAGGCGGCGCCGGTCTTCCTTCACCCGGACCGCCATCGGGTTTCCCCGTCAGACCGGCAGGGGGCGCAAAGCCCATTCCGGAGCCGGCGATTTCATCCATCAGTTCCTGATTCGTGATTGCCACGAAAAACCACGGCTGTTGATTGATAGCGCTGGCTGCGGCCAGCCCTGCCCGCATGATCGTATTCAAATCATCCGCTGAAACCGCCTCGTCTGTAAACACCTGCGCAGTCCCCACATTCATGATCGTGTCTACTACCGCCGTTTCCGCCATGGCGGAAGAGATGACAAGAAGCAGCACAGCTGCTGTGATGATAGCAACGCTTTTGTGCGTCATGATAATAACCTCCTCGCTTTCCAACCCGGCAAACCTTTCTTCTCTTTGTTGCCGGTTCCGTTAAATTATTGGGTACGCCATTTTAATCGTTCCAGTATATAGCGCATCATGTGATCCTGACACGCCGGGCGCAAGTTCATTTTCCGGGCGCGCCGTCCTGCGGCGGCAGGGGAGGATTGCCGAATTGGGAGGGGTCAAAGTCGCCCATTTGGGAGGGGTCGAAACCGGGCATCGTGGATGGATCAAAGTCACCCATCTTGGACGGATCGAAACCGGGCATCTGGGACGGGTCGAAATCACCCATCGTAGACGGGTCAAAACCGGGCATCATGGACGGGTCAAAGCCGCCCGGTCCCCCGGGGCCAAAGGAGAACCCGCCCTTCACCTGAACCAGCTCATTGGCTTGGCCGAAGACGGCATCTGTCAAGAGGTTCCCGCTTGGCGTCAGGGTATAGGTCCCGTCACCGTTGTCCCTGATGTCCGCATAGACGCTTCCGCCTTCTTCAATCTGCAGATAGGTAATCAGCGAGGCTTTCTGCGGCCGCCATTCCCCGCCTTTTCGCACGGTGACCTGAATGAAGTTGTTGCCGTTGAAGTATTCACGGTTCGCAACGCGGCCGATATAGTAATACCGGTCGGAGGTGATACGGGTATTCTGCGCTTCCAGTGCATTCGTCCCATCATACCGCTCGTTCACATGGATCACTTCCGTGGCGCTGATATCGCCCCGAAGTGACGCTCCGCGCCCGATGAAGATGACCAGGCTCCTGCCGTTTTGCCCATGATACCCGGTGCCGTTGTACAGGTTCCCTTCCAGGGCCGCGTCCTCAACGGTAAAGGTGACATAGCCGCCATTGCTGGTGTCGGTGACCCCGCCGTTTTCCGAAGGCCAGCCGGGCGCTTCCGTGAATTGGGTATCGAAAATCTGCTGCGCATCCGTTCCGACCGCATTGTTTTCATCATCGATCATTTGCAGCAGCACCCCGTTGTCAACATGAATCTGAGAACCGCCCTCCACCAGAATCGCCGTATCCGGGCTCTTGACAAGGAAAGCCGCCTCGTCCGTATTGAATATCGTCCCTTCCGTCAGCTTCACACCGGCCGATCCCCATGTCATGATGCCAAAGCCGTCGGAGTTCAGGATGGTTGGCTGTCCCTTGCCGCTGATTCCCTTAAAAGCAGCCTCGGAAGAAAAACCCGTTACATAATGGCCCAAGAAGTCATATCTCTCCGCATCGCCGGAAAGAGGGTGGACATCCAAGGCGCCATTTTCAAAGTCTGAGTCTGCGAACGTCATGTATCCGCCTGTGATCACGCCGCCATAGGTTCCGGCATTGATCGTCGTGCCGTAAAAAAACTCCTGCGCCTGGCCGATGGCAAAAGCGCCATAACCTGTTGCATACCTATCCAAATAGGGGTCCGATGTATTGCCCGCGGTAAATCGATCAAGCGTGATTTCGCTGTCCACTGCGACGATTTGCATATCGGAGCCGGAATCCGTGGACAGAACGCCCCAGCCTCCGGCGGTCATCCTGCTGTCCACCACTGCCAGGAGCGAGTTTCTTCCTTCAATGTTTGAAAGCCGCGCATTGCCGCCGATGCCCAGCACCCAAGGCGGCGACACCATGGTGGCCATGCGTGAGTTGTTGCGATACCCCTCATACAGCGTCCCGCCCTGCACGCTGACCGTGGAGTTCCTTACCATCGTGGCGGCGCCGGAATCCGTTAAAAAGGCAAGCTTTGCGACGCCTGTCGTGTTGATCGTGCTGTCCTGAAATATGAGCTTTCCACCGTTCGCATTGACGATGGCGGTTCCCAGGCCCGTAAAGTCATTGACATTGGAGCCGTCGGAATGACTGGTCAGATTCAGCGCCGCCCTGGAAACGGTATAGCTGCCGCCGTCAAGGATCATGCCGTTAAAACTGTCGCTGGTGGCGTCAATGGCAATCCCGTCCGCCCCGGCATCCGAATAGCTTCCGCCTTGAATGACCTCCGTCACAGACCTGCGCTCGTCGATGCCGTCTCTGGTCACATACAGCGCGGCCCGGTAGGCATAGTCGGATGGCTCTCCCTGGGAGCTTGAACTGAATCTCCCATAGGCCTCGCTTTCTGCAAGAATTGCGTTTTCATAGACACCTTCCTTAAGCGGTACTTCAACGCCGTCCACAATCAGCGTATAGCGCCGCTGCGTATCGGCAGCCATCTCTCTGGTGACAACCACCGTTCCGACTGCCGTGTCCGCCATCCCGGTGATAAAAATCCCGCATGCCAGTATCACAGCTGCCGTAAGCGTTAAAAGTTTTTTGTTGAAGTCTTTCATGATTCGTTCCTCCGTTTCGATGTTTAAGGATCATTCTATGTTTATTACTCCGCATTACCTCCTATTTGCAGGGCATGCTTCTATTTGAAACATGTTAACAGGATAAGCTGAAATGATTCTGAAAAAACAGCTCCCAAAGCGTAAACAAAAGGCCCTCCTACGTTTGACGCTTACAGGCAATCTCGATCCTGTTTTGAAAAGGAGGCTTTGGCGTGTTTATCTGTGAAATGATATTTTTTACCCTATATCTTGTTTTTTCTGTTCAGATTCGGGCGGCGGAAGAAAGCTTTTATCAATCTCCCCAACCCCCGGAAACCATGGCCATTTACCATGAATAGAATCGCCTCAGCCATCTCCATGGATACCATGCCGTTCATCATTTTCGCGATGCCCCTGAAGGTAATATTGTAAATGAACAGGAGGTTGAGATCCGGTTTCCCTTCCGCGATGCTCTTGTCCTTCATATCGCTGACTATACGGCAAGCGAAGCGGGCGATGGGATTCCTGGCATAGAACAATTGCGATACGGCATCGTTCATTTGAAGCGGCGCGCTTCTATCCCAGTTTCGGGGTGGAATCTCACGCCCAAGAAGAGCGCAAAACTGATCGTCCGGAACGTTGTTCAGATCGCATACTTCATAACAGCCCAGATCCTTCCCTTCGTAGGGGTTGCAGGCGCCTGTGCCTTGAACAACCAGGCTATCAGTCAGCCGGATATCCTGAACGCTGGCACCCACCATGAGCCGGTACCTTCCGCCCTCAACCTCAAAGCGATTCGTCTTCACGTTAAAGTAACGGAACGTTTTATCATCCAGCCGGATGCGCACTCGTTTGGTTTCACCCGCTTCCAGATGCACCTTCACAAACCCTTTCAGCTCCATCTTAGGGCGGAATACTGTAGCGTCGGGAAGGCTTACATATAGCTGCGCCACTTCCGCGCCAGCGCATTCGCCTGTGTTTGTTATCTCAAAGCTGATCTGAGCATCGCTGACATCCATGTTCGCATATTCAAAGCTGGTATAGGACAGGCCAAAGCCGAAGGGAAAGCGCACCGGCAGATCGGCCGTTTCGTACAGACGATATCCTACATAAACGCCCTCCCGGTATTCGCTGGTTTTTTCCTTGCCCGGATAATACCGGCTGATCGCCGCTCGCTCATAGGTCACGGGGAATGTTTCGCTCAGTTTGCCGCTGGGGTTCACCTCGCCTGTCAACACGCGCAAAACAGCTTCCGCCGACGCCTGCCCCCCAAGCCCTGCCCACAAAAGAGCTTGACACTGATCTATCCAGGGCATTTCCACAGCGCTGCCCGCCGACATTACCACGATAATGCGGGGGTTTACCTGATGAAGCCGTTCCAGAAGGACCCGCTGGTTATCGGGAATGCGCATGTGTTCACGGTCCAAGCCTTCTGTTTCAAACCCCTCCGGCAGTCCCAGATACAGCAACACACAATCGGAATGTGCGGCGATCTCCTCAGCCCGGGCCAAGAGCTCCCCGTCCGGTTCATCCAGCCTGCGGAATCCTTCAGCGTAACGAAATTCATTCTGAAAAACGTGACGGAGCATCTCCAATCCGTTTTCTTCCATTGCAGGATTTACCAGGCTGCTGCCTGACCCCTGGCAGCGAGGCGTCCTGATAAAATTGCCAATTGCCGCGATTTTGGCATTTTTAGCAATTGGCAGTATATTCCCTTCATTTTTCAACAGAACAATTGATTCTTCCGCCGCTTTTAAAGCCAGTTGGTGGTTTTCCTCAAAGGAGGCTGAAACATCCTGTTTGCGTTCACTTGCAGTCATGACAAGCTCCAGCAGCTGATGTACCCGCTCATCCACCAGCGTTTCAGCGATCCGCCCCTGCCTTACGGCTTCAATCAGCTGACAGGCGCTGTCATCCCCGGAGCCGGGCATCTCCAGGTTGCAGCCTGTCCGGACTCCTTCCACATAATCATTTCCGCCCCCCCAATCGGTCACCACGGCGCCTTCAAAACCCCATTCCCTGCGCAGAATGTCATCAAGCAAATGCTTGTTTTCATTGGCATACACGCCATTCACCAGGTTATAGCTGCTCATCACGACCCTGGGCTTGCCTTCTTTGACTGCAATTTCAAAGTTGGTTAAATAGAGTTCCCGAAGCGTTCTCTCATCCAGGACAGAGTCATTGGCCATGCGGTTGGTTTCCTGACTGTTGACGGCAAAATGCTTGGGACAGGCTGCCGCGCCGTTTTCTTGAACGCCGCGGATAAACGCGGCAGCCATTTTGCCGGAGAGATAAGGATCCTCAGAATAATACTCAAAGTTGCGCCCGCAAAGGGGGCTGCGCTTGATATTCAGCCCCGGCCCCAGCACCACCTGCACATCCTGCATCGCAGCTTCTGAACCAATCACCTTCCCTGCGATTTCAGCAATCTTCACATCCCAGCTGTTCGCCACAGTGGATGCGGAGGGCATGCAAGTAGCTTTTGCCGATGCGTTCAAACCCAGATGATCGCCTTCGTCCGCCTGCTTGCGCAGGCCGCTGGGGCCGTCTGACAGGGTGATGGCAGGAACGTCCAGCCGTGAAATCGCCCGAGTATGCCACACATCCTTTCCTGATAGAATGGCGCACTTCTCTTCCAATGTCATTTTTTCGATGATCTTTTTATACATCCTTGCTCTGCCACCTCGCGCGATAATCAGTTGAATCCGAAGACGCTCTGCGCCAAGGTATAGCACGCCAGCGCTACGCTGCGCCCAAGGCGTCCCGGAAGGTGAAGTATGCGGCCCATAAGCCCTCCGCGCAGACGGCGATATGTCCATGGGGCGCTTTGCTCAATTTCCTGCCAGAGCTGATTGAGCTTGGCCTCTGCCTCCGCCGTGTCCGCGCGCAACAGCAGTACAGAGGACACCATGGTCACAATCTCCAGATAGGAAAACAGGTACTGCCTCTGCCGCCGCTCCCCGATCGCCTCCAGATCGATCGCGTGCAGCATCAGCCGGTTCACCCTGAGCTGCTGGTCGATGCGGCGAATCATCACTTCCTCATTAATGGACTGATCGTCGCGGCCGATAAAATAGTGGTAGAGATCGACATCCAGGTAATACAGCGTGCGCACGCAGCGCATTGGCTCGTAGACAAAGAGGTTGTCCACATAGAATGTATGTGCGGGAAGGCGCAGGCCGCAGGCGTTCAAAAGCCCCGTACGATAGATGACGGAATGCATGAGAATATAATGTCCTATGGACAGTCGGCGCACATCCGCCCAGGTCAGCACAGCCTCTCCCGGCAGGGCGCGACGGTATTGCATCACCTTTTTCCGCTTTGCGCCTGCCTTGTCGTAGATGAAGTTGGTGATCAGCAAATCGACCGCACCGCCCTTCAGCGCGAAGCCGCGCAAACGCGCAAGCACCTTTTCGAGCGCCAGAGAATCCAGCCAGTCGTCGGAATCCACCACCTTGAAATAGGCGCCGGTCGCGTGCCGCAGGCCGGTGTTGATCGCGCCGCCGTGGCCAGTATTCTCCTGATGGATCGCGCGCACCATACCCGGATAGGCGCGCTCATAATCGCGCGCGATGGCGAGCGTATCGTCTGTGGAGCCGTCATCGATGACCAGTATCTCCAGATCATCGCCGCCGGGCAGCAGCGATTCGATGCAACGGCGCATATAGGCGGCTGAGTTGTAGCAGGGAACAACCACGCTGAGTATCTTCATTGCCGCCCTCCCGCTCCGCGCGACAGCAGTGCAGCCGATGCGGAAGGCGCGGAACGCTCCAGCGCGGCGGAAATCACCTTATGCACGTCGCAGTAACGATACTCGGCCAGCCTCCCGCCAAAGGACACATTGGGCACCTTCGCGGCAAGCGCAGCATTGCGCGCATCGCTGACAGGAGAGCAATTGGTTAAGCGGTTGAATCCGGCAAAACGCCATGCCTGCGGATCGCTGGTATGGAAAATATGCGCACCAAACAGGATCATACATGAACAGCCTGCCGCGCGAATGCGTTCCGCCATCGTCGCGCCATAGAGGCCGCAACCAACAATCAAAAAATCTTTCAAAAAATCTTTCATTGCAAGATCACCTGTGTATATTGTATAAGAAATCGGCGCGTTTTCCAAAGGCGCATCCTGATTTGTTGTTTTTTCGCGCTGGTTTGTAAAATCTATGGCGACAGCAGGGGGACATACGGGACAGACGGCAAGCGCCCCTTCGCTGGCCGCGTTTGCAAGGTACGCATGTTGATGTTATAATAAATATACAACTTTATTGTATCCGAAACGACGAGGGATTTTATTGTCATACAGGGAAAGAAACAGAAGGCCTAACCATAGCTGCGTGAAGGCTGGCACACGCAGCAGGGCAATAAAATTGCGCAACGATGCGACAAAGACAGGAATCAGCATTATGATAGATTTACAGCTATGCAAAAGAGGTGACGGCGGTGTTGCACATTGCGATCGTGGAAGATGACCCGAAATATCAGCGGGAGCTTCAGACCGCCGTGGAGCGCTATGCACGCAAACACAAAGAACTGATCCGCACCAGCATCTTCAGCGACGGCGACGAAATCCTCGAAAACTACACGGCCAATTATGACATTATACTGCTCGACATACAGATGCGCCGCATGGACGGCATGCGCGCCGCGGAGCGCATCCGCGAGCTGGACACGAACGTGATCCTCGTCTTTGTCACGCAGATGGTCAACTTCGCCGTGCAGGGTTACGCTGTCAACGCCATGGATTTCCTCATCAAGCCAATCAGCTATCCCTCGATGGAGCGCGTGCTGCGCAAGGCGGTGGCGCTGTGCAAGAAACACACGCAATATATCACCGTGCCCACAAGCAAAGGTCTCTTGCGCCTGGACGCTCAGAAAATATACTACTTTGAGAGCTTTAGCCACCGTATCATCGTTCATGCCGAAGAAGGCAAAGAATACCAGCTGCGAGAGACCATGCGCAAAATGGAGGAGACCTTTGGCCCCCACGGTTTTTTCCGCTGTAATAACTGCTATCTGGTCAATCTCAGCTTCGTGGAAAGCGTCGAATTGGGTACCGTGGTTGTCGCGGGCCATCAGCTCGCTATCAGCCGCCCGCGGCGCAAGGCGTTTATGGAAGCTTTGACCAACTATCTGGGCGGGATAAAGGTTTGATGATAGAGCTCAACGAAATGGTCATGCCGGGTATCTATACAAGCATCGCCGAGTGGATCGCCTGCTTGATTTTTATTTACTGTTCTCCCCGGCGGCTGAAGGGCTGGAAGCTGGCGTTCGTGCTGCTGGCAACGTTACTGGTGCTTATCGCGGTGAACGAGAAACGCGTCCACACCTACGGCTTGCCGTGGTTTGGATTTATGGCGCTGGGGCTCGCAGCCATGTACGCCTGTATCTGTCTGTGCGCAGGGCAAAGCTGGCTCGAAGCATGCTACACCTGGGCGAATGCTTTCGTACTGGCGGAATTTGTCGCTTCGCTGACCTGGGAAGCTGTATATTACTTCTCCCTGCGCATGCAGGGCAGCATTTCCCGTAACCTGCTCATCATGATTGCGCTCTACACGATTTGTTTTGCCCTTGCGTGGCTCTTCGAAAAACGCCCATGGAGGGAGCCGAAGACCATTCATGCCAGAGGATGGGACACAGGCAGCGCCGTGATCATCGCCATAGCGGTATTTTCCATCAGCAACATCAGCTTTGCCTTTCAGGATACGCTTTACGCACAGTCACTGGGCGTGGGCATGCTTACCGTGCGCACGGTGGTGGATTTTGCCGGCCTGATGCTGCTCTATGCCCACAAGGAGAACCTGCGCGAGGTACAGCTTCGTTTTGAGCTGGAAAGCATGAATAAACTTTTCCACAGCCAGTACGAGCAGTACCATCGCTACCGGGAAAACGATGAAATCATCAAAAAGCAGTATCACGACCTCAAACATCAAATCGCCATGATTCGCGCCGAACGCGACCCGAAAAAGCAGGAACACTACCTCGCACGGCTCAACGAGAGCCTTGAGCTTTATGAGACGCAGCACAAGACCGGCAACCCTGTGGTGGACACGATGCTTTCCGGCCAAAGCATGCGCTGCCGGGAGAAGGGCATACAGCTCATCTCCTACGCCGATGCTGCGCAGCTTGACTTTGTCAGCGCCATGGACCTGTGCTCCATTTTTGGCAATGCTCTGGACAACGCCATCGAGTGCGTGGAAAATATCAAGGACCCGGAAAAACGCCAGATCACCGTGTACGTCTACGTGAAAAACCAGTTCATTATTATCCGCTTTGAAAACTTTTATAATCAGCCCCTTCACTTCAAGGACGGCCTGCCTATCACCACCAAGAGAAACCAGGTGCTGCACGGCTACGGCATCCGCAACATCCGCGAGAACGCACGCAAATACGGTGGCAACGTCAACATTCACGCTGAGGACGGCTGTTTCCAACTTCTCGTATTGCTGCCGATCAAGCAAAATACACATTAAGCCGTTGTTTGGCAGGGGCATTAAAGGCAATCCGGGCAGAAAAGACATTGCGCGGATATAGATCAATATTGCTGCTTTGTGGAGAAGCAAGGGACTTCTTTCATTCACCTGTTTCAACAGAATAGCGACAAAAAATGACAGTTTAGGAATCCAACACTCTCTTTTCCGTACCGCATATTATACTGATAGCAGTAAAAATAGCCTTGCGGTATCTGTGAGGAGGGACGGGAATGACACAGGCAGTCAACCCTTATCTGCCTAGCTACGAATACATACCGGACGGTGAGCCGCGTGTGGTGGACGGGCGCGTATATGTATACGGCTCGCACGACCGCTTCGGTGCGCCAATGTTCTGCGTCAACGACTATGTCTGTTGGTCTGCGCCGGTGGAGGACCTTTCCTCCTGGCGTTACGAGGGCGTCATCTACAAAAAGAATCAGGATCCCCTGAACCGCCGTGGTTTTCGCAGTCTCTACGCGCCTGACATGGTACAGGGCCCGGACGGTCGCTTTTACCTCTACTACGCCTTTGACTTCATGGGCGTGATGGGCGTCGCCGTGTGCGACACCCCGGCAGGCAGGTACGAATACCTCGGCCACATCCGCTTCCCCGACGGCCGCGAATGGGGAAGCCGCTCCGGTGACGAATTTCCCTTCGATCCCGGCGTATTGGTTGATGATGACGGGCGGGTCTATCTCTATTCAGGTTTTCAGACCAAAGTTCCTTTTTTCATGAGCCGCTTCCGCAATCTGAAGAACACCGGCTGCGTGGTCATGGAGTTGGAAAAGGACATGATGACCATCCGCAAAGGCCCCACGCTCATGCTGCCCTTCAAGGGCAAGGGCGACACGGGAAGCTTTGACGGTCACGAGTTCTTTGAAGCCTCCTCCATCCGCAAGATCGATGGCAAATATGTCTTTGTCTATTCTTCGCGCCACAACCATGAATTGTGCTACGCGGTGAGCGACCGCCCTGATGGCGGCTATCGCTTCGGTGGCACGCTGGTGGATATCGGCGACGTCTTTCTGGATGGCCGCGATGAAGCCCGAGCCACCAATTATTTGGGCAACACCCACGGAGGCATGTTCCATTTAGGCGAGGATTTTTATATTTTCTATCACCGTCAGACCAACCGCACCTCCTATGCCCGGCAAGCCTGCGCCGAAAAGCTCGTCCGCACAAAAGACGGCGGCTTTGCGCAGGCTGAGGTTACCAGCTGCGGCTTAAACGGAGGCCCCCTGCTTGGAGAAGGCCGGTACGAGGCACGGATTGCCTGCAACCTCTGGTCAAAGGACGGCGCAGCGCGCATCGACACTTTCCTCTCCAAGTGGAAGCTGCGCAAGCATCCCTACTTCACCCAGAATGGCAAAGACGACGACCATGAAAGCGCGCAATACATCGCCAACATGCGCAGCGGCGCGGTAGCCGGCTTCAAATACTTCCGGATCAAAGGGCTCGCCGGCATCCAAATCGAAGTGGGCGGCAAGTGCGCCGGCACGGTTGAGGTTTCCACCGTCTCGGACTTTTCCAGTGTCAATGCCTGTCTCCCCGTGCAAACGCAGGGCAAGCGCACGGAACTAAGCGCGCCCATCGCCATCGATGACGGCGTGCATGCCCTCTATTTCCGTTTTCAAGGAACGGGCGCGATGGATTTTTATTCTTTTGCGTTCATTTCCGATTGCAACTGACGGTGGTTCTGACGTGTTTTTGTTACAAGACCGCTGGCAAAGGTGAAAAAGGCACAATGAAGAAAGGAGGTTTCAGGCAGGTTTTCCACAGCGTCCCAGCAAGACAGAATTAGAAAAAAGGAGATGGCAACAAATGAGAAAACGTATCATAAGCTTCGTATTATCCCTGGCAATGTTGTTGAGCATACTTGTCGTACCCTCCGTCATGGCCGAAGGCGCAAAGTATACCGTTGAGACGACACCCGATGGCTGGATCAGGGTCACGCAGGAGGGCGGTCCCACGCTCGGCTATTCCCCCGATTCCGGAGTGACCCTTCTTGAGGACGACGGATTCGCCTTCAAGGACTTGGACAAAGACGGTGAACTGGATGCCTATGAGGACTGGCGTCTGAGTGATGATGAACGCGCCGCCGACATTGCTTCCCGGGTAGACATCGAGCAGGGCGCGGGTCTGATGCTGCTGCAGTTCGGCTCCAGCGGTTCCGCCGGCGAACTCAGGGATGACGTCAAGAACAAGATGGTTGCAGGTGTCCGTACCTTTGCGAACAACGAGTCCACGGATGTGGCGCTTACCACAAGCTACGTCAATGAAGTGCAGGCCTATGCCGAAGCGCTGACGTTCGGAATCCCTGTGTCCTTGCATTCTGAAACGGGCATTTCCAATTGCACCGTGTGGCCGAACAACCTTGGCATGGCCGCGACGTTTGATCCTGAATTGGGCCATACGCGCGCGCAATGGTATGCCAAGGAATTCAGGGCGCTGGGCATTACCGAACCAAACCTCCCGCAGATTGATACTTCCACCGACCCGCGGTATACCCGCTATCCCGAGACTTTTGGCGAAGATCCGCAGCTGATTATCGACATGGGGCAGGCTTATGTCGATGGTATGCAGTCTACCTACGATAAGGACGGGACCGACCTCGGCTGGGGCGAAGAGAGTATCATTGCCGTGATCAAGCATTTCCCCGGCAACGGTTCCGGCGAGGGTGGTCGCGGACGCGGAAGCGCTGCGGAGTATGACATATACCCCGGCGACAACTTCTATGGCCAGGTTGCTGTGTTCGAGGCCGCGATGAACACTGACGGTTTGACCGGCGGAGCTGCCTCCGTGATGCCGAAGTACAACGTGGATGTGAAAGAAAACGGCGACGCCTTTGATAATCAAAACGTTGGCGCGAACTACAATTCCTACATCATGAACGATTTGCTTCGCGAGGAATTGGGTTTTGACGGCGTGGTTGTAACGGACTACGGCATTACTCCGGACGGCATGTCCACCTTTGGCGTTGAAGATATAACCGAAGCTGAGCGCCACAAGATTCTGATTGAGAACAACGTGGACATCATCAGCCTTGGCGGCAAAATGGGCGACGGTTCCAATGCAACCGCGGTGATGATGGAAGCGGTCGAAATGTATATGGCTGAGCATGGAGAGGAAGCCACACTGGCCCGGCTGCAGGAATCCGCGTTCAGGATTACCCGCAACATGCTGCGCCTTGGCCTGTTTGAAAATCCTTATCTGGATACCAAACATTCCAAGTCCGTTGTACACTGCGATGAGGCTCAGGAAGACGCGTATGAAGCCTGCCTGAAGTCTGTCATTCTGCTGAAGAATGCCACGAACCTGATTCAATCCCGCACTAAAAAGCCGACCGTGTACATCCCCATGATTTATAAGCCGGCAACTGAGGGCAATCCCTGGCGCGGGACCCCCGGCAAACCCGCCTCCATCGGGTTCCTTTCCGATGCCAGAGTCCTGGGCGAATACTTCAATATTGTAACGGATACGATCGGCGCACCCTCCGGCCCCGCTGACGAAAGCGGCGCGCCTACTCTGCAGGCATCGGATATCATCCGCAAGACCGCTGAAGAATTGACGGGTGTCGACTTTGCGCTTGTGCTGATCAACAGCCCGCAGAGCGACGGCTTTAACAATGAAACGAAAGAAGTGCTCCCCAAGACGCTCCAGTACCGTACTTATATAGCCAATGGCATCTATGTCCGTCAGACGTCCATCAGTGGCGATTACATCACCGTAACCCGTCAGGACACCTATGGCGCGCAGGAAATCGTAACGCGCGAAAACCGCTCCTACTATGGCAAGAGCGTGACAGCCAACAACGAGTCCGACCTGGATCTGGTTGAACATGTGGCCTCCGTGTGCGAAAATGTGGTGGTTGCAGTTCGTACCGACAACCCCTTCATTCCCGCTGAACTTGATGCGGTGGCGGACAGCCTCTTGCTCTTCTTCAACAATAATATGTATCATACCGACATCGGCGCAAACACGAATGTGGAAAGAGCACTGTATGATGTCGTTGCCGGCAATTACGAGCCTTCCGGCCTGTTGCCTTTCCAGATGCCGGCGAACATGGACACTGTCGAGGCGCAATTGGAAGATATTCCGCGCGACTGCGAAAGCTATACCGATTCCCAAGGCAATACATATGATTTTACCTTCGGATTGAACTGGTCAGACAAGATTGAAGACGAGCGTGTGACGAAGTATAATGTGAAACCCCTGATCGACTGAGCAAAGACAGAGCGCTTTCCGGGGCATGTGTTGGCTGCTTGTCCGCATGCCCCGCTTTAAAACAATACCAATGCTGCAAAGGAAGTGAGTCGTTTTGAAAAAGAAGAAATGGTGGCTTAAGCCGTTGATCGTCCTTCTGGTGGTTGCAGCTATAGGGTGTGGGGCATATTTCACAGTGACGAGCATGCTCAGCGGTCGCGGCGTTACAGCCACCGCTGAGGACATCATGGTGGTCGTCAATGCCTGTAAGCCCTACCTCATCGCCATCGCCTGTATTCTTGCGGCGCTGGTGCTGATCTACATCGCAACCATCTTTGTCAAGAAGCATCTCGTGAAAGCCACTATCCGCCGGCAAAGCGTCGTCGCGGCGCTGATCGCCGTGGTCGTTGTTGTGAACATGATTTGCTACGGCCCTGTCAACACCCTGCTCAATGTCTCCATGGCTGCCGGTGGCGAGCTGTCGGAGGATCTCGAAGCAGAATCCTATGCCGTAGCGGAGCAGATCGCTGAAGATGGCATCGTCCTGCTGAAGAATGAAGACGGTGCTTTGCCCCTTTCCACTGATGTGACCAACCTGAATGTGTTTGGTTGGAGCTCTACCAACCCCATCTACGGCGGCACAGGCTCCGGCGAGTTTTCAGATACAAGCCACATGGTCTCGCTGTTGGATGGTCTGCGCAACGCGGGTTATACGCTGAACGAAAATCTGATTAAGTTCTATGAGGGTGAAGCGAAGGAACGCCCTGAAATCGGCATGTATATCCAGGATTGGACCAATCCGGAGCCGCGCGTCCGCAACTACGACCGCAAGGATATTTTCGAAGAAGCCAAGGCTTTTTCCAATACGGCTCTGGTGGTGATTTCCCGCTCCGGCGGCGAAAACGCCGATTTGCCCATGAGCATCACGGACGAAAACAGCATCGCCCAGGCCGCTACGACCGGGCGTGGCGTTCGCTATACAAGTCAGCGCGACGATGTTGACCCCTCGAAGCATTATCTGGAGCTGACCACCCGTGAAACGGAATTGATCGAGCGTCTGAACACGGACTTTGAAGACATCGTCGTTATCATCAATTCCGCGAATACGATGGAGCTGGGTTGGGTAGATACCTACGAGAACATCAAGGGCGTGATCTGGTGTGCCGGCGCCGGTCAGAGCGGCTTCAACGCCCTGGGAAAGATACTCAATGGTTCTGTCAATCCCTCCGGACGCACTGTGGATACCTATCTCTATGACCAGCTCTCCATTCCCGTTGTGAACAACATTGGCGCATTTGTATACGACAATGTGGCCAGCCTCGTGAATGCGGATGAAAGCACCAACTACGCCGCGCATTTTGTGAACTATATAGAGGGCATCTATGTCGGCTACAAATTCTATGAAACGGCCGCGGAAGAGGGCCTTATCGACTACGGCGCCACTGTGCAGTACCCGTTTGGATACGGCCTGAGCTACAGCACCTTCGAGCAGGAGTTGGTGAGCTGCGAGGTGAACAACGGCATCATTTCGGTGAAAGTCAATGTTGCCAATACCGGAAAAGTGGCGGGCAAGGAAGTTGTGCAGGTCTATTATACACCGCCCTACTACAACGGCGGCATTGAAAAAGCGTCCGTCAATCTGATTGAGTTTGACAAGACCGATCTGCTCGAGCCTGGCGCCAGCCAGGAAGTGGAGATCTCCTTCAAGCTGGAGGATATGGCTTCATATGATGACAAGGTGAACAAATGCTATGTCCTTGAGCACGGCGACTATCAGATCAGCATTCGCAAAGACGCGCATACAATCATTGCCTCAAAGACCATTGCTGTCGATGAGGATATTGTGTATGGCGACGGGAATCCGCGTTCCACCGACAGCGTAGCCGCGACCAACCGCTTCGATTACGCCGCGGGAGAACTGACGTATCTCTCCCGCGCCGACGGCTTTGCGAACTATGCGCAGGCAACCGCCGCGCCCGCCAGCCACAGCATGAACGACGCCGTCATGGAAGGCTTCATCACCATCGCCAATTACGATGTATCGACCGATGTTGACGCCAAAGCCGCAATGCCTGCCACGGGCGTGTCGGGCAACCTCACCCTTGGCGATTTGGTCGGCAAAGACTATGATGATCCCAAGTGGGACGACCTGTTGAATCAGATGACCGTTGCCGAGATGTCAAACCTTGTCGCGGTCGGAGGATATTCCACGGTGGCCGTGAATTCCATTCGCTTGAACGCAACGATTGAAACCGACGGCCCATCAGGCCTGCATTCCAACTTTACCGCCCTGGAGGGCACCAGCTTCCCCAGCCCGGTCATGGTCGCCTCCACCTGGAATCAGGAGCTGGCGGAACTTCGCGGAGAATTGATCGGCAGACAGGGGCAGGAGCTGGGTATCACCGGCTGGTACGGTCCGGCCATGAACATCCATCGCAGCACTTTCTCCGGTCGTAACTTTGAATACTATTCCGAAGACCCGATACTTTCCGGCATCATGGCCTTCCGCGAAACCGCCGGCGCGCGCCAATACGGCATGCAAACGTATGTGAAACACTTTGCTCTCAACGATCAGGAGGACGAGCGTACAGGCATGCTGCTGGTGTGGAGCAATGAGCAGGCTATCCGCGAAATCTATCTTAAACCCTTTGAAATGGCGATAAAGGAAGGCGGAGCGCATTCTCTTATGACCTCCTACAACTACATCGGCAACAAGTGGGCCGGCGCAAATCCTGAACTGCTGAATGATGTCCTGCGGGATGAGTGGGGATTCAAGGGCGTGGTGGTCACGGACTGGTTTGGTGGCTACGGCTTTATGGATTCCGATCTTGCCATCCGCAACGGCGGTGACCGCATGCTTACCACCACGGATTCCGCTGCCCTTCAGGATACTGCAAGCGCCACAGCTGTCGCCGGCATGCGGCAGGCAAGCAAAAACATCCTGTACTCCATGGCAAATTCCGTCATCGGGGATGGCATGGAAACGAGCACACCCATGTGGCAGAAGATTCTCAACGGCGTCAATATCGCCGCGGCGTTGCTGGCACTGATTCTTGAAGGATTGTGGATCCTGAAAATTGTCAAGGTCCGCAAACAGTCCAGGAAGAAGGAAGCATGAGTTTCCGGTATATGAGCTTCCCTGTTTGAAAGCCTGTATACGAACGGTAACGGCAAGTGGGGAATCGTCCTCACTTGCCGCTTTGATGGATTTCAGAATTTTGAGAATCATACGCGAACAGAAAAATATGTCAAAAAACAGACAGGTTGCGACATTTGCCTTATAACTGATTTTTTTATCTGTATAGTAAAAAATAAGAAATGACACGATGCGTGCGGTAAAAGTGCACGATCAGCATCGCGCTCAACTATATGAAGAAAAGGAGGGGCAATCGGGTCTATTCCGGCACTTACTGAACAGGAAAAAGAGAGGAGAATAGTCATGAAGTCCATAAACACCTTCTGGAGAAAGCGCATTATTCCCTTTGTTTTTTGCTTTGTCATGCTGGCGGGCGTCATTGTTCCCGCTACCGCGGCAAAGTATTATTCCAGCTATAATAGCCTGGAGAAGGCAAGGAATGCGTCGGCGGAAATCAATTTACAAATTGCGGAGGAAAGCGTTGTGCTGATGAAGAATCAGAACAACGTTCTGCCCTTCAAGAACGTGCGCTTTGTAAGCGTGTTCGGCAAAGCGGCGGAAGATCCTTTCTATGCCGGCGGCGGCTCAGGCACCGCACAAGGCTACTACGGGAAAGAATACTATGTGAGCATTTACAATTCTCTGGAAACGGCCGGTTACAGCGTGAACCCCGCTCTGCGTGCTTTCTATGAGAAGGAGGTCAACGCGGTTAAATTGACGGGCGGCGCTGATTTCAATTATCAGATAGTTGACGGCAACGTCGTCTTTTCCGGCAACCGCGCTGAAATATGCGATACCAGCCCCAATGCCTTCACTGGCGCTGTGCTGGATTCCTATGCCCGTTACAGCGACGCCGCCATCATTGTGCTGGGCCGTACCGGTTCCGAAGGCGGAGACAGGGATATGGGCCGCACCCGAGAAGCTTTCATCGCTGAAGAATACAACAAGGCATTCGCAGCCGGAGCTTCCCAGGCTGAGCTGGACATTTTGAAAGCATCCCTGGAAAATGCCCTGGACAACGATCCCGAATTTGCAGCGAACGCCCTGCGCCATGGTCTGCAATTGACCTGGGAAGAAGAACAACTCATCAAGCATGTGACCGCCAGCTTTGATACCGTTGTGGTGCTCCTGAACTCCCCCGAGCAGATTGAAATGAGCTGGATGAAGGATGGATCCCTGGGCGACATCGACGCCTGCCTGTGGCTGGGTCATCCCGGACTCAACGGCTTTGCCGCCATTGGCAAAGTGTTGTGTGGTCAGGTGAATCCTTCCGGCCGTCTGGTGGACATCTGGCAAGCGGATATGACGAAGGATCCGACTTACTTCAACATCATGGAGAACCTTCAGGCTGAGAACGGTACTTCGGATTATGTCTATACCGATCAGGATGGCGCGGATCACCTGATGCACGCGCTGGAGTATGAAGAAGGCATCTACTATGGCTACCGTTACTATGAGACTGCCGCAGTGGAAGGCTTCATCGACTACGATCAGGCTGTGGTGTATCCGTTCGGCTTCGGTCTGAGCTACACTGACTTTGTCAAGACCCTGGACAGCGTGGAAAAGAAGGCTGACGAGAAGGGCGACGCTTACTACGATATTCGGGTGACCGTGACCAATCACGGCTCCGTGGCCGGCAAGGAAGTGGTGCAGATTTATTATACCGCGCCCTATACCAAAGGAGGCATCGAGAAGGCTCACGTTGTGCTTGGCGCGTTTGACAAAACTGCCCTGCTGCAGCCCGGTCAAAGCGAGACATTGCATCTGACCATCTACGAACAGGATATGGCCTCCTACGACTACAACGACGCCAATCACAATGGCCATACCGGTTATGAGGTGGACGGCGGCGAATATGCCATCAAGCTGATGGATAACTCCCATGACGTGATCGACCAGGCCATCGTGACCATCGAAGCCCGGAACTTCGATACCGATCGCATCACCGGCAACAAGGTTGACAACCTGTTCTCCAGCAAAACGGATGCCACGTACAATTCCCTGTATATAAAGTATGATGAAAATGGCAATGTCCTGTATGATGGCAAGGGGGGTCTACACCATGATATGGTGCTCATGAGCCGCGCGGACTTTGCGGGCACCTTCCCCACCACGCCTGTTGTTACCATAGGTGAGAACGGGAAAATAGGTTCGGAAAAAACCGTGGTTTTCACCATCGACGCGGAAACCTACAATGACACCTGTTTCCCCTTCGTCTCCGGTTCCACCGAGGATGAAGCGGACTACCCCTGGTATGATTACCTGATGGACTTCTACAACAGCGAAAACGGAAACGGTCAAGTCTGGACCCAGGGCAAACTGGCTGATCCCGTAATCAATCTTCCTGACATGACCGGCAAAGCCTGGGACGATCCCGCTTGGGTGGATTTCCTGAACCAGCTTTCCCATGGGCAGCTCTCCAGCTTCTTGGGCTACTCCGGTTATTGGAGCATCTCCCTGTCCAACGAGCTGGCCCGCCGGAAGAACCAGAGTCTGGAAAGCAACGGCGTCCCGCTGGTGGAGGGCCAAACCCTGGGCGTTCCTTTCACCGAGCAGGCGGACGGCCCTGTGGCCCTGAAGCGCCAGAACACCGGAAGCGGCACGATCGATGACGTGGGTCTGCAGTGGACCAGCACCATGAATATCGCCGCTACTTGGAATACCGAACTGGCCAGGATCCGCGGCATCATGATCGGCGAAGAAGCCCTGGCCCTGGAACTGGACGGCTGGTACGGCGTAGCCATGAACATTCACCGCAGCCCCTGGGGCGGCCGCAACTTTGAATACTTCTCCGAGGACCCGCTCCTGTCCGGAAAAATCGCCGCAGCCCAGGTGATCGGCGTGCAGTCAAAGGGCGTGATGGCCTTCATCAAGCATTTCGCCGTTAACCATCAGGATACCGACCGCGGCCCCGCCCTGCCCGGCATGGTGCTGCCCGGCGCTTCCGATTACGGCCTGATGACCTTCCTGGACGAACAGACCCTGCGCGAAATCTACACCAAGTCCTTCCAGATTTCTGTGGAAGAAGGCTGCGCCAAGGGCCTGATGAACTCCATGAACCACATCGGCGTGCGCAGCAATTCCAACAACTTCAATCTGTTGACAAACCTGCTTCGCAACGAATGGGGCTTCAGCGGTTATACCGTGACCGACGTTGTACCCGCTGATGCCGGCAGCTCCTATGCAGATTCCGAAACCCTGGTGCGCACCGGCGCTGACCTGGTTCTGAGCGCCAGACCCGGCGGCTTAAAGTGTGTGGGCGACTGGAACGCTGAAAAGAACTGTATCGAAGTGAACGGTCAGCGGAACGACATGATCTGGGCCGCCCTGCGCATGGGCGTCAAGCGCGTGATGTATGTGAACGCCAATTCCAGCGCGATGCGCAATGCCCTGAATCTGGCCGTTTTTGGAGAAAATGATCAGATTGACTTGACCATCGGCGTGGCTACCCGCGCCACTGTGGCGGTAGAAGCCGAAGCCTTCGGGACCAGCGACGTCACCTACACCCTGACAGACAGTCTGCCCCAGGGCGTGACTTTCAACACCTTCACCGGCACTTTCTCCGGCACTCCTGTGGAAAACGGCAGCTATCCCCTCATGATCTCCCTGGCGGCTGACGGCGGCTGGATCAAGGATACGAAGATGTTCACCCTGACAGTGAAGAACGATATGTTTGATCTCACCGGCATGAACGGCAAAGTCGGCGAGGAATTCACCGGCAAAATCGATTCCGAAGCGCTGCGGGAGGACGAAGCGGATGTGCAGTACCGGGCGGAAAACCTGCCTGAGGGCATCATCCTGAACGGCGACGGCTCTTTCTCCGGTATTCCCGCTGCGGCCGGAAGCTATGACGCAGTCATCCATGCCACGGCACAGATCACGCGGCAAGGCGGAGACGGTCCGTTCTCCGTCAGCAGCAATCAGGTACAGACTACAGAATATATCATTCATGTGGTCATCGAAATTGCTGAATAACTGATACAGACCCCGGCGGGACGGCTATGCGTCCCGCCGGGGAATTCTATCCCGGGAAAGAGAGGTCGAAGCATATGTTGAAATCCCCAAAACTGGCCGCACTGATGCTTTCAGTCATCCTGATTTTATCAGTGTGCTGCGCCGCACAGGCCAAGGGTACTGTAAAGGAATATGTGTTTGAAGCGGAGAATGTTGATCTGACCTATATCTCCGGCCATGGCTGGAGCAATGAAGTGATGGGCTTCGGCCTGCTTCTCAAGGATAAGTACAACGCAGGCGCATCAAACGGTTTTGCCCTGGGCTATTTGTATGAAAACGGAAACGAAGTTGAATTTTATATCAACGCTTCCGAGGCTGTGAAGGATGTGACCCTGGTGTTGCGCTGCACCATGGAGCATCGGGTGACTTCTGCTTCCATCGCGTGGGACGAATTGGAAATCACAGTGAACGAGGGTGATCCCATCGAATACCGTACCATATTCTTCAACAACATCCCCGGTTTGCTGACTGTAAAAGGCGAGCTGCTTCCCTTTGTCAACAAGACCATAGGCAAAATCAACCTGGAGCAGGGTGAGAACCTGATCAAGATCACCGTGACCAATGACATTACCATGGAAGGCACCATGCAGGCTACCGCGCCCATCATCGACTGCATTATCCTGAAGACGGACGCGGATGTGGAATTGACCTGGGCGGAAGGCTTCCCCATGAATGATGAATACATCGAAGCCAACAGATAGATATGAGAACGATTTGGAAGAACAGGGGAAGCAGAATCTGGCTCATTGTGACCAGCATCATACTGGTGATCATGGTTGCTCTTAACGTGGTGATGACGCGGGTGCTTCTGGTCAGCAAAACGCTGGATCAGGTGTTCGGCGGGCCGATCCCCAGAGCGACAGAGAACGGACAGCTTTTTTATACCCCTTCCACCGCTGAAGATAACCTGCAATACTACCCGGCGGGCTCCGGCATCATCGAAAAGCAGGACGCCCTGAAAGCCGCCAACGCGCTGAACGTGAAGATTTGTGAAGAGGGGGCGGTGCTGCTGAAAAACGAAAACAGCGCGCTGCCCCTGAAAAGCGCAAGCACAATCAGTGTGTTCGGCAAGAACTCCGTCAATCTGGTATATGGCGGTTCCGGCTCCGCTTCTTCAGACCGCACCGGCGCGAAAACCATTTATGACAGCCTGGCTGCCGCAGGCTTCCAGGTGAACGAAACCCTGAAAAAGTTTTATATGGATACCGGCAAGTCCGGTGGCGGGCGCGCGAACAACCCCAGCATGGAATCCGGCGTGCCCACGGGCATTGAAGTGGGTGAAACACCCCTCGCCTCCTATACCGACGACGTGATCGACAGTTTCAAGGGGAGCGACGCTGCCCTGGTGGTCATTTCCCGGATTTCCGGCGAAGGATGGGATTTGCCCCGCTCCATGAAGGATAAGAACGGAAACGCTCTTGCCGGGGCTATGAGCCCGGACGACCATTATCTGGAACTGGATAAAAATGAGCAGGAAATGCTGAAACTGGCCTGCGAACACTTCAACAAGGTGATCGTTGTCATAAACAGTTCCAACGCCATGGAGCTGGGGTTTCTGGACAGCATGGACGATCATGATGAAACCACCATCGATTACGATTTCGCCAGCCATATCGATGGCGCGTTGTGGATCGGCGGTATGGGCAACGAAGGCATCCTGGCATTGGGCAGTATCCTGAATGGAGCTGTAAATCCTTCCGGGCGCTTGACGGACACCTATGTTCGTGATTTCTCCCAGGATCCCACCTGGCAGAACTTTTCCGTGAACCTGGGCAGCACAGACCGGAAAGCGGACGGCGGCACTGGTAACAGCTACTATGTGGACTCTGCTGACAGGAAGGGCAACTACCTGGGCAAATATACCGGATACTTCTATGTGGAGTACGAGGAAGGCATCTATGTGGGCTACCGCTACTGGGAAACCGCCGCGCATGAGGGATTCATCGACTATAATAAGAGCGTGGTCTATCCCTTCGGCTATGGCTTGAGCTACACGGATTTCATCCAGACCTTCGACAGCCTGGAAAAAAAGACGGACAAGGATGGGAATGCTTGCTATGAAGCCACAGTGACCGTGAAAAACAGCGGCAGTGTCGCGGGCAAGGACGTAGTGCAGCTGTACTACACCGCGCCTTATCATCCGGGCGGCATCGAAAAGCCTTATGTGGTGCTGGGTGCATTTGAAAAAACCAAACTGCTCAGCGCGGGCGAACACCAGACCCTGACCCTGACCATTTATGAGCAGGATATGGCGTCCTACGATTACAGCGACGCCAATGGCAACGGAAAACGAAACTACGAGCTCGACGCGGGAGACTACGAATTCAAGCTTATGAAGAATGCCCATGAAATGATAGATTCCAAATCAGTGACGATTGCGGAAACAGTCTACGATGCAGACCGCGTAACCAAAGCCGCCGTAGAAAACCGCTTTGATGACGTATCGGAAGAAATCCATGAGAAAACCATGAGCCGGGCTGATTTCAACGGCACTTTCCCCACAATTCCAACCTATGAGGAACGAAAAGTTGATCAGGACTTTATTAATGAAATCAGCGCACCGTTTACCGACGCGCAAGATGCGAACATGCCCTACCATGCCACCGAATTCCCAACGCAGGGCAGGCAAAGCGGCGTGAAACTGCGGGATCTGGTCGGCAAAGACAAGGATGATCCCCTGTGGGACACCTTCATGGATCAAATGACAGTCGAAGAAATGGCCACGCTCATCGGTACGGGCTGCTATAACACCCAGGCATTTGAGCAGTACGGCATTCCTCATACCGTGCACGGCGACGGTCCTGTGGGCTTCGTGGATTTCTTAAAGAGCGATCTGGTCAAGGATCGGGAGGTCTGCGGTTATGCGAGCGCATGTGTGACAGGCGCCAGCTGGAACAAGCAGCTGGCCTATGAAATGGGCATCGCTTACGGAAACGAAGCGCTCTTCGGCAATGGAAGCGAGGCCTACTCCGGCTGGTATGCTCCCGGCGTGAACATTCATCGCAGTCCCTTTGGCGGGCGGAATCCGGAATATTACTCCGAGGACGGTCTGCTCACCGGTTGGATGGCAGCCAATACGGTAAAAGGCGCTACGGAAATGGGCTGTTACACGATGGTAAAGCATTTCGTTTTGAATGAACAGGAAACCAACCGCAATTCCAATGGCATCCTCACCTGGGCCAATGAGCAGGCGATTCGGGAAATCTATCTGCTTCCCTTCCGCTACGCAGTACAGGAAGGCGGCAGCAAGGGCATCATGAGTTCCTTTAATCGTATCGGCACTACCTGGACAGGCGGCAGTCATGCCTTGTGCCAGCAGGTGTTACGAGATGAATGGGGCTTTGACGGGATGGTGATTTCCGATTTCAATGCCAATACTTCTTATATGTCGCCGGATATGATGGTTCGAGCGGGCGGCGATTTGAACCTGTGCCAGGACGGCCTGCCTTCCGCATCAGGCGATAAACTGACGCCCACTCAAGCCAGCGTAATCCGTACAGCCGCCAAGAACATCCTGTATGTAATTGCCAATTCCAGCGCCATGAACGGGGATTTTACCTATGGTCCGGCCCCCTGGAATATAGCGCTCTACATACTTGACGGTGTTATCGCAGCAGCCCTGATCCTTTGGGGTATCTTCGCGGTGAAGAAAGCCAAAAAGAAAGGGAGAGCGTAATGAATCAGTTCAGGCCGGCCGGTTCCATCTGTAAACCGGCCGGCCTGAACTGTGGATGACGGGACATCTATGCAAGGACAGATAAAAGGCCGGAAACACAGGCTTGTTTTATTCTTTCTTCGGGCTGTCTGTTTTGGCGTGCTTGCAGTTATGATTCTTTCCTATGCGCTGTATGTGTTGACTCCCAAATATGATTTCGGAATTTGCAGCATGATGAATCTGTATGCTCAGCCCCCAAACAGCATAGACGTATTGGCTGTTGGCAGCAGTTTGCTGTATTCCGGAATCAATACAAACGTGCTCTGGTCACAGTATGGCATAGCTGCCTATAATCTGTGCAGCGCTGAACAGCCTTTCTGGGTCAGCTATTATTTGATCAGGGAAGCGCTGAAAACTCAAAATCCGAAGGTGATCATCCTTGATGCAAAACCGGCAACATATTTCGCCGATTATTCCAAGCCTGGGAGGATTGTGTTGTCAACCTATGGCATCCGAGGCCTGGAAAATAGAATCAATGCGATAATTGCCTGCACAAAAAATATTCAGGAGGCCTGGCCATATATTTGGGGTTTTCCGATAGTGCATGCAAATTACAAAAACATCGGGCTGTCAGATTTTGTTTGCCCTCCTGATAACGGAGGAAGAGGGGTCAATTGGAAAGGCTATATTGAAATGTCTGAAACCACTTCTTTTCCGCAGCAGACGTTTCAATGGACAAGCGAAATCCGTTCCGTGAACAAAAGAGAGGAGATTTATTTCCGGAGAATATTGGATTTGGCGCAGTCTGAAAACATAAAAGTTCTGCTTCTTTGTCTGCCGTATTATGATTATCCAGCAGACCATCCATATTATAATGGTGTATGGGGTATCGCGGATGAATACAAGATTGCCGGCCTCAACTTCAATCATCCGGCTTTATGATCATTAATCAATGATTCTTTTGATTATGCGGACCGGCAGCATTTGAATATAAGGGGCAGTATCGTTCTCACCAGAAGATTTGGATATGAACTTAAAAAAAGGTTTGAGTTGCCGGACCGCAGAGGCGACGAATACTATGAATCCTATGAAAAATGCTGTGCGCTATGGACTCAGCTCTATTCAGCACAATGATTTCAGCGGTTGCGTGTTGATTTTATGTTCAGAATATTCTCCCCTGCTGTGAAAGGAACACCGGAAGATGGACACTGCGATTAAACAACAAAAAAAGCGTTCAAGAGTGCTTGCAGGGTTCTATATTCGGATGGTTTGCTTTTTTCTGATTGCCGTGCCTGTGCTCGGTTATGCCCTGTATGTTCTGACACCTAAGAATGATTATGGCATTTGCAGCATGGTGAATTACTATTTTCAGCCAAGAGATACGGTGGACGTTCTGGTTTTGGGCACATCCACGGCGTACTCCGGTGTAAACACCAATGTGTTATGGAGGAAATACGGAATTGCAGCGTATGACCTTTGCGGAGCTGAAATGCCTTATTGGGCGATCTATTATTACTTGCGGGAGGCCCTGAAAACACAGCATCCCAAGGTGATTCTCCTGGACGCGAAACCATCGATATACGCCTTGCCCTATTCAAGAAAGAGCAGGGTCATTTTGTCTACCTATGGGATCAAATCTCCTGTAAACCGGTTTGGATCCATCATTGCAAGCACTCATCCTTCCAATACCCTGAGTTTTCTTGTTGGTTACCCGCATATTCACAACAACTATGCCAATATAACTGCGGAAGATTTTTTTATACCTGCCAATAATGGAAACCGTGGCGCAAACTGGAAAGGCTATATCGAAATGGACGCGACGGATACGTTTTTCGCCCCTGTGTTGGAGTGGAACGACACACAAAAACCATTACAGGACAAGCAAAAATACTATTTGGAAAAGATCTATCAAACAGCAATGGAGCACGGCATTCAATTGGTGTTGGTCGGATTTCCGAATCCGGACTATGCTTACGATCACCCCTATTACAACACAACCAGCGCCCTGGCAGCGGAATACGGCTTTTCATATTGGAATTTCAATCAACCGGAAGAATTGACCTGTTTGGACTATGAAAGGCATTTTGCGGATTGGCAGCATCTCAATATAGAGGGCAGTATCCTGTTCACAAAACAATTGGGAGCCAAAATAAAAGGAGAGTTTCAGATGCCGGACCGTCGTGGGCTTTCAGCGTGGAATTCGTGGGAGGCATGCGCGAATGAATGGTTTGCTTATTATCAGCACCAAGAAAAGGAGAGGGATGAATGATACAAAATAATCCTGAAAATTGACAGTCTGAGTCAAAAAAGTTTTGCGATGATGAAAACATGATAAGCTTTAATATGAAAACTCCTTAACATCACAAGGAGAGAGAAATATATAAGGAGGCAATCGTATGTTCGGTATGAAAAAAATCGTATCCTTTTTCCTGTCGTTCCTGCTGGTAGCAAGCGCCATGGCAATTCCGGCCAGCGCAGGAAACGTAAACTACACGACGGAAACGACCAAAGAAGGTTGGATCAAGGTGATCAACGAAGGCGGAGCGATCCTGGGGTATTCCCCCGGCAGCGGTTTGAAGCTGATCGAGGCTGATGGTTTTGCCTTTAAGGATTCCAACCGGAACGGCGTGCTGGATCCTTATGAGGATTGGCGGCTGGATGCTGAAACCCGCGCCGCTGATCTGGCCCAGCAGATTCCCAGCGAATGGCTGCCTGGCATCATGCTGCTCTCCACCCAGGGTGGGCGCGGCAAATCTTTGACCGACGAATGGAAAGCGAGTTTGGGGGATGGAACCCGCACCTATGACGGCAACGCTTCGACAGTAGACAGCGCCGTAGCAAACGTAAACGAAATACAGGCTTATGCGGAAGCCCTGGATTACGGTATTCCCGTTGACTTTCATGCGGAAACCGGAGGCGGAATGAGCGTGAAGGTCGGTTCCAAATGGCCTGAGCCGCTGTCTGTCGGCGCTTCTTTTGACCCCAGCATCGCAGAAGCAGTGGGCAACGCCAAGTCCACCGAATATCGCTCTGTAGGCATTACGACCGTAAACAGCCCCCAGATCGACCTTGCCACTGAACCCCGTTGGAGCCGTATTTCAGGCACTTTCACCGAGGATCCTCTGTTGGCGATGGACATGGCGAAAGCGTATGTGAACGGCTTGCAATCCACCTTTGATGAAAACGGCGAGGATTTGGGCTGGGGCGCTGAATCCTTGAACGCCACCATCAAGCATTTCCCCGGCAACGGCAACGCCGAAGCGGGGCGCGAAGCGCACAATGATTACGGCAAGTACAACGTTTATCCCGGCGACAACTTCTACACCCAACTGCTTCCATTCAAGGCGACCCTGGAGTTGGACGGCAAGACCGGTTCCGCCTCAAGCTTAATGCCTGATTATGGAATCGGCCTGGATGAAAACGGAAACCCCATCGGTGATGACCGAGTGGCTACCGGCTTCAATTATTTCACCATCACAGAGATTCTGCGGGAAGAAATGGGCTTTGACGGTCTGATCTGTACAGACTACGACATCGTGGACATGCGCGGCTGGGGCCTGGAGGATGCTTCTGAAGCCGAGCGCATCATGTGGATCGTCGCTGCTGGCTGCGACATATACGCAAGCTATGATGACATTGTCACCGTGCGCGAAGGGCTCAAGCTCTATGAAGAAAAGGTCGGCGCGGAAGCCGCTGAGGAGCGTTACCGCGAGTCCGCCCGCCGCATCGTTCGGAACATGATCCAGATCGGCCTGCTGGATCAGCCCTATCTGGAAAAGAGCGTGGCAATGGCTGCCACCAACAATGAAGCGCGCAGTGCCGCCGCTTACCAGGCACAGCTGAAAACTATCACGATGGTCAAGAATGCCGGGAACCTGATCCAGGAACGCAGCGACAAGCCCACCGTTTATATTCCCCTGGAATATACCGCAGCTGTGAAAGTTCCCCCCGAATCTGCAGGTTCCTCCGCCGATACGCCGGCCAGCGGCGATTTGCCCATAGACATCAGAGTGCTGAGCAAATTTCTCAACGTCGTGACTGATACTGTGGCGTCCCCATACACCGGCCCCGCCGATGAAGACGGCAATCCTACCATGATTCCCGAGGACATCATCCGCGCTTCCGCCGAAGATATCGCCAAGTGTGATTTCGCTCTGGTCATTATCGATTCCCCCAGCAACGACGGCGGCGGCTTCGACAAAGAAAACAACGAATACCTGCCCCTTTCCCTGCAGTATGGCCCCTACACTGCGAACAGTATCTATGTCCGCCAGCAGTCCCTGGGCGGCGATATCATCACCGTGGAAGTACAGGACACCTACGGCGCGCAGGTGGTCAAGACCACACAGAATCGCTCTTACTATGGCAAATCTGCCCGCATCAAGAACGCGGATGAGCTGGACAAGATCAGCTATGTGACCAGTGTATGCGAAAACGTGGTGGTGCTGGTCCGCGCTGGAGGCCCCATGATCTTCTCCGAATTTGAAAACAAGGTGGACGCGATCCTGATGACCTTTGGCGGCGTCTCCGATGAAGCGCTGTGCGAAGTGATTGTTGGTAAATTTGAACCCTGTGGCCTGCTGCCAGTTCAGATGCCCGCCAACATGGACACCGTGGAAATGCAGTATGAGGATGTCCCCCGCGACATGGAATGCCATGTGGACAGCGAAGGCAACACCTACGATTTCGCCTTCGGCATGAATTGGAGCGGCGTGATTCAGGACGCCCGCACCGAGAAATATTCCGTGGAGCCTTTGGTAGATTAATCTGAGCGTATCTTGCCGGGACGGAAGAAGAGCCGTCCCGGTTTTTTTTCAAAGCTTTTCTCCATATTGACAAAAAATTGGGATGCTCATGCATCCACGCTGACGGCTGTTTCACAGTCGCCATAGGGCGAGCTTGCCGAGAGGCGGATCATCGCTTCCCGCGGTTGGATGATGGCAAGCGCCTCGCCGTAATAAGTATCGGTATAATCGTGAAGATACCCGTCTTCATTGTACGGGCAGGCATGGCCGAAAGCCAGCAGCTTTCCGCCCCTTACTCGCAGCGTGATCCGTCCGCGCGCCAGCGGCTTAAGCACATTGTTTTCATCGACATACCGGTATCGGACATAACAAAGCTCGTCAGCGCGAACGCAGGCGCTTTCGGGCTCCGCTGAAAGCATTGTCCGTTCACCCGCGCTCCGCAGCGTGGCTTCGCCGAGCATGGCGCCATCCTTTTTGTAGGCGCATGCTTTGAGTTCGCCCGGCTCATACCGGATATAGAAATATGTTTTGCAGTGTTTCCCACCCGGTTGATCGCCAATCAGCCGACCGTTGAGGAACAGCTTGATCCGGTGCGCATCAGCGTAGACCTCCACGCGCGTTTTCCTGCCATCACAGCCCTCCCATGCCCAGCTTCGCCGCGCGTTCGTCATGTTCCACGCAGACTGTGAGTGAGGCTTGCCATAGCTGTTTGCGGGCACAACGCCGATGTTGATCGTATCAAGCCCGTATGCCACGCGCAACCAGTCCATCTCGGAAAGCGGCTTGCCGGTCAGATCAAGCCTGCCGCAGCCTGAGGAGATCCACCCGAAGCCGCGCGCGAAATTTTTAGCGTAATCCGCATATTCTTTTGCGCCCAAGCCTGCCTCACCCAGATAATCAATGCCTGTCCAGACGAAATCACCGATGATGGCCGGATACTTCTGCGCCATGCGAATGTTCGAGCACGCATCCTTGCAAAAGGTTTCACTTCCGACGATTACGCGGTCAGGATATCGCCTGATATCGCGCAAATAACGTAAATCGCCATAATTGTACCCCGCGACGTCAACCAACGCATACGCTTCCCGGCATTTGCGGTCACAGCCATACAGCGTCGCGCCGAGTTTCATGGCCTTGCCCCCGAACAAGCCTGCAACATGATTGATGAATTCGCTCCCGACCGCTCGATGTTTCTTTTTTTTCGATGCTTTTTCCGCTTTTTTGTCGGAATACACGCCAAGGCCCAGAGAACTGAGCAGATTAAAGAAGATATTGATGCTGCAGACCACAGGACGGCTGCGATCGAATGCGCGCAGTGTCTCCGCCATCCGTCCCGTCAAGGCGATACCCCGCTTCTGCGCGGTTTCGGACACTTCGTTTCCAAGGCAATACATGACGACAGAAGGGTGATTGTAATCCTTCTCGACCATCGCGCGCAAATCCTCCCGCCACCACGTGTCATAATGTGTCGCGTAATCGTATCGCGTTTTATGGATATACCAACAATCCGCCAGTTCGTCCATGACCAGCATCCCCATTTCATCGCACGCCTCCAGCATCGCCCTGGAGCACGGATTATGCGCCGAGCGGATGGCATTGAACCCCGCTTCTTTCAGCAGACGGACTTTGCGCCGCTCGGCGTGCGCGTACGCGCACGCGCCCAGCAAGCCGTTGTCGTGGTGCACGCAGGCGCCGCGCAACACGGTGCGCTCCCCATTGATGCGCAATCCGTTCCGGGCGTCACACTGTACGGCGCGAACGCCGAAACAGACCTTTTGCTCGTCCTGCCCGAAACGGACACGGCAAAGATAGCGCTTGGGCGTTTCGGGCGACCAAAGTTCCATATCCGGCAGCGTATACGAAAGAGAAAGCGCTCCTTGCGTCTGCTTTTCATCGCTTTGCAGCACGCGCCCGCCATCCAGAAATTCAATCTTCACCGTGCCCGACGTGCTGGTCTGGATATCGACCCGGATGCTGCGCGAAAGATAGTCGGTCGTCATCACGCGCACGCCGTGTGGGAGGATGTGCGTAGGCGGCATCAAGTGCAGCCAGACCGGGCGATAGATACCAGAACCCGTGTACCAACGGCTGTTGGGCTGTTCTTTGTTCTTGACCAACACACGCAGGACATTCTCACAGCGCTTCAAATGCCCCGTCATATCCGCGTAAAAACCACTGTAGCCATACGGGCGCTCAGCAACGAGAACATCGTTGATATACACTTGCGCGTTATGATACACACCCTCGAACTCGACGAGCGCATGGCCTGACAGCATTTCGTCACTCGCGGCAAAACATTTTACATACTCGTAGTCATGGCCTTCAAACCATCCAATGTGCACATCGCCCGCGCTGCCTTGTGTGCGTTTTTCCCTCAGCATGGCGTCATGCGGCAGTGTAACAGGCTCGCGCAGATCTCCCTCCAGGTATCCCACCTGCCAGCCGCCGCAGAAATCGAGCGTTTTCATGCTTATCCCTCCGGTCAAACGCTTGTGGTCGATGGATGCTCCCGCTTGCCTCCGGGAGAAGCGGGAGGCGCACACAATACAACAATCGATTGCGTCAGCTTTCCCGGGCAGCAGAATATGCCGCCCGAGGATGCTGTTTTGTGTTTGAATGGGCAGCGCCAAACTAAATAGCTTGAAATAAAACCGCGCACAGAATCCCCGTAACAGCTCCCATTACAACCTCAAAAGGCGAGTGCCCTATTTTTTCTTTCATGTCCGTGGTCCGAATGGAAGGGTCTCCGGTAGCGATAAAATTCTGAAGCACATTAATGACATATCCTTGTTTTCCAGTTTCTCTTCGCACGCCCATTGCGTCATACATCACGACAACGGAAAACACCATGCACGCAGCAAACAAAGCGGAATCAAACCCGTCTTTGAGACCCACCATTGTGGTGAGGGCCATCACTGATGCCGTATGCGAAGACGGCATCCCGCTGGAACCCAACAAACTGCGGACATCCCATTGACGGTTCTTGAACCAGTTCTTCACAAACTTAAAGCTTTGCGCTACGCACCAAGTAAAGAAACTGCACCATAGATACTCGTTTGATAAAAGTTTCGTTAAATCGCTCATACGCTCACCTTATCGCAATTGCTTGTCTGGCCTTGCATCGGCACAACATGTTTGGAAGGCGTCCTTCAAGCTTTCAAGCGCTGGGTAGTCACAGTAACTTTCTATATCATAGCAGGTTTGGTCTCACGCAGGAATTCTACCAAATAAAAAGCCGGCGTTGCAGGCTTTGGCTTCCTTTGCGCTGTTTTCCTCATAAACTGCTTGGGATTTGCCGCGGTTCCTTCTTTGACTGCCTAAATTTGCAAAACGAAGTCAAAAGAAATCAATGTTTTTCGAAAATGATCCTCTGTGCCTTGCCGGGACAGCTTTCCTGACCCCGTCATGACTTCCTCTTTGAACGAATCCCCTCACGCAAGCCGGCATGGAAATTCGTGTTATTCTTGCAGATTGGTCTCAAAAACCGACAATCGATGTCATATGTGCCCCTAATTCGACCGCAAACACTAAAATGTATATAAACTCTTAAAAAGGAAATAAAGGAGGAAACACCATGAATAGGTTGAGAAGAATGGCAGCGCTGGTTCTGGCTTCCGTGCTGGCTCTTTCTGTCTTCTCCGTCCCGGCGATGGCCCGGGGCGAGAAGTACTCGGAAGAAACTACAAAGGACGGCTGGATCCGCGTAATCAACGAAGGCGGCGCAACCCTTGGCTACAGCGCGGACAGCAGCGTGACGCTGATTACTGACGACGGTTTTGCTTTCAAGGACTTGAACAAAAACGGCGCGCTGGATCGCTATGAGGATTGGCGTCTGGACGCTGAAACCCGCGCCGCCGATCTGGCCGGGAAGATGAAAACGGACTATGGCCAGGCGGCCGGCTTGATGATGCTGTCCATGGACATCACCGCCGGCACCGGCGAACTGAGCGATGCAGCCAAGGCGCTGATTGACCAGGGCGTGCGCACTTTCGCTACGGCGATGTCCTTTGCCAGCATCAACGATGCGGTGGGCTACATCAACCGGGTGCAGGCTTACGCGGAATCCAGCAAATACGGTATCCCCATGGAATCCCAGGCGGAGCCCGGCACACTGGTGACGTCCTGGCCCAGCTCCCTGTCCCTGGCCGCCACCTTCGATCCTTCGGTGGTTGCCGGTATGGCCAATTCCAATGCCCGGGAATACCGCGCTTTGGGCATAACCAGCATCAACGGCCCGCAGATTGACCTGTCCACCGAGCCCCGCTGGAGTCGCATTCGGAGCACCTTTGGCGAGGATCCCCAATTGGGCAGCGATATGGCGGCGGTCTATGTGAACGCCCTGCAATCCACCTATGACGAAGAGGGCAACGACCTTGGATGGGGCGCGGAGAGCGTAAACGCTTTCATCAAACACTTCCCCGGCGACGGCGCCGCTGAGAGCGGCCGCGAATCCCACAACGATTTTGGCGCCTACAACGTAATGACCGGCGATAATTTCTATACCCAGCTTCTGCCCTTTGCCGCTGCATTGAACTTGGAGGGCAAAACCGAACAGGCTTCCGGCGTGATGTCCAGCTATTCAATTACTCTGGATGAGAAAGGCGATGCGCTCGGCGACGAACGCACGGGTTCCGGCTTCAATTACTACAAGATCACGGAGCTCCTCAGGGAAGAGATGGGCTTCAAGGGCGCGACCGTCACCGATTACGGGATCCCAGATGGCCGCCCTTACGGCGTGGAAGACCTGACCCTCACGGAACGCTTCCTGCTGATCATCGAGGCGGGCAACGACAAGGTTGGCGCCACCACGGACCATGAGAATCTGATGGCCGCCATAAAGCTGTATGAAGACAAGAACGGCGCGGAAGCCACGCAGGAGCGGCTGGCTGAAAGCATTCAACGCCTCTCCCTCAACATGTTCAGGCTTGGCCTGTTCGAAAATGCGTACTGCGCCGCCGCTTCCGCCAAGGAAACCGTCGGCAGCAAGGAGACAATAGCCGCTTCGCTGGACGCCCAGAAGAAGGGCCTGGTCATGCTGAAGAACGCGGACAGCCTGATTTGCGAACGCGGCGACAAGCCCACCGTGTACATCCCCATGAAGTATGACGCGGGCAAGCCTGCCACAGAAGCCAACGACTCATCCCCCGGCACAGCCGCCGTGCCCGCCAGCGCCAACCTGCCCATCGACATCAGGACGCTGAGCAAGTACGTCAACATCATCACCGATACCGTGAATACGCCCTATTCCGGCCCCGCCGATGAGGACGGCAACCCCACCATGATCGCGGCGGATATCATCCCGCCTTCGGATGAGGAGCTGGCCAAGTGCGATTTCGCGTTGGTGTTCATTTCCGCTCCTTCGACCGGTACCGGTTTTGATTCCGCCACCAGCACCTACATCCCCAAGTCTCTGCAGTATCGCCCCTATACCGCCAACGGTCTCTATGTGCGCAAGAATTCCATCGGCGGCAACATCATCACCGTGGAAGTGCAGGATACCTACGGCGCGCAGAGCATCAAAACCGTGGAGAACCGCTCCTACTTCGGCAAAACCGTTACCGCCTCCAACGAAAGCGATCTGGACAAGGTGCTGAACATCGCCGCCAAAGCGGAACATACCGTGGTGGTTGTGTCAGCTTCCGGCCCCATGATCTTTTCCGAATTCGAAGACAAGGTGGACGCCATCATCATGAACTTCGGCAGCATCAGCGACGAAGTCATCCTGGAAATCGTGGCCGGCAAAACCGAGCCGTCGGGCCTGCTGCCCATCCAGATGCCCGCCAGCATGGACACTGTGGAAATGCAATACGAAGACGTGCCGCGCGACATGGAATGCCATGTGGACAGCGAAGGCAACACCTACGACTTCTCCTTTGGCCTGGATTGGGACGGCGTGATCCAGGATGAGCGCGTGACCAAGTATCACGTTGATCCGATCGAAGGCTGATGAAGTTTCGCCAACAAGGGGCTGTAGCAAAAAGAAAAACAGCTACAGCCCCTTGAATGCCATGGTGTACCAGCCAAATCCATATCCGAACTCGTTACATCCTCAGGGGTGATAGTTTTCCCGCCTTCCCTGTGGTTGAAGGTGATGACTACTTTGTCAGCAAGACAATTCATACAATATAACTTTCAAATATTTCTTCTCAGCAGTTTCTTGTTAATTCCGATGGTTTCTTTTTCTTGCACATTTCGCGCGCCTGTACGATAATGTGTCCGGTAGTAGTTGTTTTTCATACATCAATTCTACCAAAAAAGCAGAGCCTGTGTCGCCGTCTTCGCTGCTTCCAGGCTCTGCTTTTTCTTTGTCAAAGGGGCCGTAGTTTTGCTACAGCCCCCGCGGAAAGGGGGGAGATAATAATTGAACTTCATTGATTACTCAGAGTACATTTTTTGTGAGGACATTCCCCATTGGACGCCTGACCCGTATTGCCGGGCCATGAGTTCTTGATGCCTGAAATATCCTGATATGCCTTGTAGCCTCGGTCTGCATTGCCACGCGCGCTCTACTGGACGAAAATGCGGATATGCGCAAAAAAGTTCAATTTAAGCTTGCAAAGCAACCCCGTATCGGGTAGTATAATGATGAACAAAATTGCGCTTACCCGCAAATATGTCCATTAGGAGGGCGGAAACATGGTAGTGAAAAGAGATGTATATTTGAGCAAACTCATCAGCAAGAAACACAATGGCCTTATCAAGGTCGTTACCGGCGTCCGTCGCTGTGGAAAGTCCTTTCTGCTGTTCAATCTTTTCAAGGAGCATCTTCGCTCGGAAGGAGTGGACAGCAATCACGTCATCGAAATAGCGTTTGACGCATTTGAGAACAAACGGTTTCAAGACCCCTATGTGTTGATGCCATATCTGAAAGAACAGATTGCTGATGACGGGATGCACTATGTTCTCCTTGACGAGGTACAGCTTTTAGGCGAGTTTGAAGCCGTGCTCAACAGCCTCATCCGTAAAAAAAACGTAGATGTGTATGTGACTGGCAGCAACGCCAGATTTCTGTCCAAGGATGTCATTACAGAGTTCCGGGGGCGTGGCGACGAGATTCATATGTTTCCGCTGAATTTTTCCGAATTTATGTCGGTTTACTCCGGTACAAAACAGGACGGCTGGAATGAGTATATGCTTTACGGCGGACTGCCCCTTGTCCTTCGTTTTGAAAAGCC
>Ga0116183_1000379_pt1 | contig 53031 bp, 33 predicted proteins | sample AD_UKC078_MetaG_FD_89753 | JGI IMG/M metagenome (GOLD analysis project Ga0116183, IMG submission 89753) | Active sludge microbial communities of municipal wastewater-treating anaerobic digesters from USA - AD_UKC078_MetaG | ecosystem: Engineered > Bioreactor > Anaerobic > Digestate | place: USA...
TCCCTCCTTTGACAGTATCGAGCCATAAGCTGCTAGTAAGCGAACGCTATCTGGATAAAGAGAGAGCCCAGTTTTATAAATTGAAACGGCCTCTTTGTTTTTATTTATTGTTTCGTAAATACTTCCCTTTAAGGCGTAAACTGAATCATCAGAGGTTTTCAGACCTAAAGCGATATCTACGGTCTTAAACGCTTCATCATAGTCTTTCATGTCTGTTAATGTAATAGCCTTGTCTTTATAAACACCGAGCATTGACGGGTCGAGCTCGATTGCCTTATCATAGAGTTTTATTGCATCATTAAATTGTTTTTTGGCATCATACGATTTACCTATATTGACATATGCAAGTGCCATTGTCGGTCTAATATCAATAGCCTTCTGACATTCGCTAATAGAATCGTCATATGCTTTCATTGAAAAATATACTCTACAAAGTCGAAAATGAAGGTCGGCATCAGACGGATTTGTACTTATAGCGTTTTGATAATGTTTTACGAGCTCTTGCCCACGTCCTACATTAACCATCTCGTTATCATATTTTTTGCCAGCCTCATAATCTGATGGGATTTTCTTTAAAACCAAATCACAATAAATAATTGCATCTTCGCCGTATGAGCTTTTGCATTTGGTAACAGCTTCTTCAATGCTAATTGTTTTATGAAAGTTAGTACTATTACGACCATTAATGAAATATATAGCTGTTACGAGGAAGATGAATACACCCAATGCAATGATAATATATTTTAATTCTTTGGATTTATTATCCTGAACCGAAGAGTCATGTTGTAAATCGATATTTTCCGCTAAACGCCCTGTTGGCCCTTTCTCAATTATCGTACTTTTTTTAATAAATAATCCTATTACCAGAGCAGCAAGTGTTGGTAAAAACCATATTGCACCTATCATTGCAAAACCAATGGTTGTACCAATTGCGGCACCAGCACGTTCTGCATCGGATTGTAGTGTACTAACGTGTTCGCCAACTGATATAAAACTGGCTATGGATGCAATAGCAATTATTATCGTCCAAAACAGGACAAACATTTTTAATACATTCCAACCCTTTCCACCTTCTCTCATTTCCCCCGCTTTTAATGAGCGGTTGGCATAGTAAAATGGCGTTACAACAAAAGGTAGCAAAAATGCTCCCAAAGCCCATCCAATGACCCGCATTCGTCTTCTCTTTGCATCCAGAATGACGAGGATTGTTACAATAGAACTAAAAATAAAATACCACATATTTTCTCCTTTCATTTGTTAAAAAATAATCTTTACAACCCACATTCATTAACCCACAGACCTTTTTTCTTTGCCTTAGCGTCTGTTTCAGCCTGCTTAAATTTTTTTTTGAACTTGAATGATGTGCTTAGATAAACTCGCCCATAACCATCGGCTATTATTTTTTCATTTATAAATGTCCCGTCCTTAGTGAATACATATCCCAGTGAGCGCCCGTACATATCTTTGCGTTGATTGTCGTATTTCAGGCGTATTTTATTACCCAATAGAAGATTGCTAAGATAATCGGCTGATTGTGCGCCCATTTTAATAATGTCATCGGCCTTGCACTTAGAGCGGACTACATCACGTTCAATTTTTTTGTTGTAATGACTTTCAGGGGTATCAACGCCAATGAGCCTTATTTTATTTCCGTTGCTTAAAACAATCGTGTCACCGTCCACAATTCTCACGACCGTCTTTGCACAGCCAGACAAGAGTAATGATAAAAATAAAATGAAGATTGCTGACTTTATGCTGTTACAGGTTGCCTTCATTGCGATTTACTCACTAACACAAATGCCTCGCATTTCATTTTCCGCCTTGTGACAATAACACCATGTGCCGCATTGAATATCGTAATAGCAAGGGTCTGTTCTACAATGCCAGCAATCGGCTTTGCCAGACCAGAAAAACACACCCCCTGCGATAAGAATTGAAATGAAGATGAGAATCACCAATAATCTGTTAGCTCGTTTTTGCAGATGGTGTTTCGTGTTCGCCATTAATTCAATATCTCCATAGTTATCATGTTCTTACATATGGTATGGTCTATCATACCATATCTATAAAGGCCAGAGGTATTTATAGTCCTTCATGTGAAGGATTATACTGAAACATATACAGCTTTTCAGAAGCGTTTTTGTGACAATCTAAAAAAGGCTTTGAAAAAAGCGGGGATGAGCCAAAGACAACAACTTCTATCAGGTCTTGACCCACGTTATATCGCACGAATAAAAAAGGGCGAAGGCAACCCCACTCTGATGACGGTGTGGCGCATTTGTAAAACCATCGGCGTTGACCCTAAGAATTTGTTTGAGAAATCTTGAAGTACATATTGATATGAGTAATCAGTAAGTTGAAAGACAATCTTTCTTCCATTCTTCGAAAGACTGTCTATTGTTTTCAATGCACGGATATTTATCAGACACTAACTGTTCACCAGCATCCCACGCATGTTGTTCATGTTCTTTATTTCTGATTTTCGACAAATCAAAAATTAGCAAGTGACCAACTTCGTGTACTAAATCCCATATTATCGTGAGATTTTTTCTGTCATGGATAGAGCCATCTGTATTTTTTATTTGGTGTCCAAGATAAATCCGACCGCCGCTATCTGGATTATCCTTATCATGATATTGAATAAGCGAATTACTGACTCTGGGCGTAGCCACAACATCAAACCTTTTTTGCTTAGCATAATCGGTCAAAAAAATAGTCATATTCTTAAAATCAACAACGTGAGTCGGCAATATCGGAGCAGATGCCCCATATTGCATATCAAAACGTTTTCTTCTTAAATCTATATTTATCAATCCAGCCAAAAAAAGGAGTTCATCAATTTTACTCTCTTTTCTAGTATCCACGCTATTCATGGTGTGCATACAGGTATCAAGTTTGTACCCGAATGTCAGTATTATTTTGCATTGTATAAGTCGCCTAAAAGATTTTTCAGCCTTGTAACGCCATCACACTTTTTATGCAGATATGAGAGCGCCTGTGACATGGCATCCACTTGGTCATCGTTCTGGGCGTTTGGAAAATCGGCGCACTCATCCAGAAAATCATTCACCCATGATTTTATCTTAGGGTCGGGAAGGTAGATATTGCCGGATTCCTGTAAATAAGAGACTGCCTGTGCTCTCGACTCCTTTGAGCCGTCGGGAGTCATCGGCAATACGCCCTGAAACTTTCGTTTCAGAACGTCGATGATTGCAGAGCCATTGGCCTTATCTTCTATGAGCTTACTGTATGTTTTTGGATAGTCCTTTACGAGTTTATTGATAGCCTTTATCGTATCGACGAAACCCATCTTTCCTCTCACTTGGTCGATGAGATAAATATCAGGCCCGACCTTACCCCACACCTGACCGACAACATAACTCGTGTTTTTGCCATCCTTGAAACTCGAATCCCACGACTGAATCATCATATCGAATCGTGACGGCGAAACCTGATAAAATCGCCATTTATTTCGTTTGAAGATATTGCCCTCTCTTGCTGATGGTCTGCCCATGTAAAGGGCGTTCCAGAAATATGAGCCGAGTGTTTTTTCAATATCTCTAAGAGCCGAATCGCCGAACATCTCCGGCCACAGTGGGTTATTGTTTTCATCACGAGCCGAAAAATTGATGACCGTCCAGTTTTGGTTAGTAAGTTCATTTATAGCCCAACCGATATTGTCGTCCTCATGCCAGCGTGTGCCACACATAACGACGGCCCCATCCTTTTGAAGGCGTGTGCTCGCAACAGAGCGATACCAGTCTTTTATCTGTTCTCGAATATATTTGCTGTCAGCCTCTTTGTTGTCCTTAAACATATCATCAAGAATAAGAAGGTCTGCACCTTTGCCAGTTATTGAGCCGCCACGACCGACGGCATTGTATGTGCCACCTTCGATTGTGTTGAACTCATGCTTAGCCTGTGAATCCTCACTAATATGGCAATTCGGGAATATCCTTTTGAACAGAGGGTCTGCGAGTTGATTTCTGACAAGGCGACCGAATTTTGTGGCCTGATTCTGGCTGTATGATGAGTAGATTATTTGTTTTGATGGATTCCTGCCGAGATACCATGCGGGGAAAAATTGGGCGATGTTAAGCGATTTGCTACACCGAGGCGGCATCGTAACGATGAGGCGGTCGATATTCCCGCACTCAATTTCTTCTAGGGCATTACACAGTTTCAGGACATGCAAAGGAGTCTTGTATCCAGACCACATCGTCTGGGCATATGCGGCTAGTCTTATTCGAGAAAGTTCGAGAATATCTTCAAATTCATGCTTCATTTCTCATCTTCTGGGCTTTAAGGAAAGTTTGTGCAATCTTGACAGCGTGACCCTCGTCTATATCCGATAAAGGCCGTCCGGCGGCTCCTGTCCATTCCTGACGTGTGCTGAACTCATCCTTCTTCTTGCGTTCCATAAACTTCATAGCAAATTCAGGGTCATCCAGACGGTCGAAAATGGCCTTTCTAGCCTTCAATATAGGCGTTTCCTTCAAGACCTCTTTTTGTTCCCGAAATTCAGGATTTTTTTGTTGATAACGGCCAAGTGCAGAAAGCGAAATTTCTGCATGGTTACAGGCTTCTGCGTCCGTTGCACCAATGGAAAAAGCCCACTCCAATTTCGAGAGGACGGTTTTTTCGTCTTTACCATCAAATTGCGGTCTGCCGACCTTCTTATTTTGTGTTTTCTTACCGTTCATAAATCCTCACTTTATGCCGCACATTGCATCGTATATTCAAGACATGCAGTTCTAAAACTTTCCAACAAGCCACCCCAAGTAGGAGAAGAAGCCATTTCGGCAACTAGTCGGAATGGCTTTTTCAATTCAAAGGCTCCTTAGATAATCGACAATTGTTTCTCATTTCTAGATTCTAGCTTCTTGATGTTGGTCGATGGTCAATTGTCCATGGTCGAAGTTATGGTCGTAACGGGATTCCCGCTTAGTGCCGCGGGAATAACCTCCAGAGGTGTCATCCCCGAATGCCTTTATCGGGGATCCACAAAAAAATGGGGACACGTACCATACGTGTCCCCATCTCGAGCAAAAAAACGATATTACTGCTTATTCTCATCAGCAAGAACCGCCTGCGCGGCCGCGAGCCTCGCAATCGGAACGCGATACGGCGAGCAGCTCACGTAGTTGAGGCCTATGTCGTGACAGAACATCACCGACTTCGCCTCGCCGCCGTGTTCGCCGCAGATGCCGATATCGAGCTTCGGATTCACCTTGCGACCGAGTTCGACGCCGATCTTCATCAGTTTGCCAACTCCGGCCTGATCTATAGATACGAACGGGTCGCCCGGCAGGATCTTCCTGTCGACGTATTCGCGGATGAACTTTCCGGCATCGTCGCGCGAGAAACCGAAGGTCGTCTGCGTGAGATCGTTTGTACCGAAAAGGAGACAAAAAAACGGGGACACGTACCTTACGTGCCCCCATTAATGACATTCAATTGAGTAAACTAAAGATCCATCAACTCATCGAAGGCGGCATCAGCTCTTCCTTCAATATCTTCTTTCGAGGAAGGCCCCTCTTTCTTTTGACGCGCAATCGCCGAACGAGCATCCTTTGCAAAATTAACAACGCCGGTATCCGGTTTAAATCCCATATCAGGAAGCCCTTTTTTTATTTCCTCTCTAGATGGAATTTTAGCCTCTGCTTCCGCAGGTATTTCCTTAATGGCAGCCGGAGCAGCTGCGGCAAGAGATGGATCTACGCAGGTAACCTCAACTTCCAAGGTTGCACAGACGGTATTTCCATCAATCTCACGTTTCCTATCTAGAGTTGTCACATTTCCACTGCCTTCAGGACCGCAAACCTTTTTTACAGCATCAGCCCTAGCTCTTGAATCGGCCGCTGTAAAAGCCATCGATAAATTTTTACCTGAATAACATCCTCTGCCAGAAGCCTTAACAGGTCCATCTCCCATATCAATTCTCCTTTGTTATGAGTTGCAGAAAAGTTATCGGTAGCTGCACAAGCAGAAGTTGCGTGTCGGCAAAAAAAACGCCGACGTGCGAGACGTCGGCGTTTTTGAACTTTCATTTAACTAGTTGATATTACTGCTTATTCTCATCAGCAAGCACCGCCTGCGCGGCCGCGAGCCTCGCGATCGGAACGCGGTACGGCGAGCAGCTTACATAGTTGAGGCCGATATCGTGGCAGAACATCACCGACTTCGCCTCGCCGCCGTGTTCGCCGCAGATGCCGATATCGAGCTTCGGATTCACCTTGCGCCCGAGCTCGACGCCGATCTTCATCAATTTGCCGACGCCTGCCTGGTCTATAGATACGAAGGGGTCGCCCGGCAGAATCTTCCTGTCGACGTACTCGCGGATGAACTTTCCGGCATCGTCGCGCGAGAAGCCGAAGGCAGTCTGCGTGAGGTCGTTGGTGCCGAAGCTGAAGAAGTCGGCGTACTTCGCGATCTCGTCGGCGGTGATAGCCGCGCGGGGCAGCTCGATCATCGTGCCGATGTAGTATTTCACCTTCTGACCGGTGCGCTCGATCACCTCTTCGGCGACCTTCTCACACACCGTCCTCATTTGGCGAAGTTCGTTTACGTGTCCGACGAGCGGTATCTCGATTTCCGGAATCACGATGATGTGATCGTCGCGAACGAGTTCGCAGGCAGCTTCCATGATCGCCTGCGTCTGCATCGCGTAGATCTCCGGGAAAGTAACGCCCAGGCGGCAACCGCGGTGGCCTAGCATGGGGTTGAACTCATGCAGCTCTTCGGCCTTGGCGCGAAGCTTTTCAGCGGGAACGCCGAGCTTGTTGGAAAGATCGGAGACCTCTTCCTCAGTGTGAGGAAGAAATTCATGCAGCGGCGGATCGAGGAGCCTGACGGTGACGGGATAGCCGTTCATCACGCGGAAGATCCCCTTGAAATCCACCTTCTGCATCGGAAGGATCTTGGCCAGCGCCTTCTTCCTTCCCTCGAGCGAATCTGCGAGAATCATCTCGCGAACTGCGTCGATGCGCTCGCCATCAAAGAACATGTGTTCGGTTCTGCAAAGGCCTATCCCTTCGGCCCCGAACTTGCGCGCGACCTCCGCATCGTGCGGGGTGTCGGCGTTGGTTCTGACCTTGATCTTCTTTATCTCATCGACCCATTCCATGAAGGTGCCAAACTGGCCGGTTAGTTCAGGACGTGAGGTCTTGAGCTCGCCCAGCATGACTTCGCCTGTGGAACCGTCGAGGGTTATCGGATCCCCCTCATTGAGGGTGAGGCTGCCGATGGATGCGATCTTGGCCTCGGCATCGACCTGAAGCTCTGAGCATCCTGCAACGCAGCAGGTTCCCATGCCGCGGGCGACCACGGCCGCGTGCGACGTCATTCCGCCGCGAGCGGTAAGAATTCCCTCAGCGACGACCATTCCCTTGATGTCATCGGGCGAGGTTTCGAGTCTTACAAGGATAACCTTCTCACCCCTTTTCACCCATTCATCTGCATCGTCGGCGGTGAAAACTATCTTGCCGACGGCGGCGCCGGGGGAAGCGGGAAGCCCTCTCGCGATCACTTCGCGTTTCACCTTCGGATCGATCGTCGGGTGAAGGAGCTTGTCGAGCTGTTCGGGTTCGACGCGGCTCACAGCCTCTTTCTTATCGATCAGTTTTTCTTCGACCATATCGACGGCGATCTTCACAGCCGCTGCGGCCGTGCGTTTGCCGTTTCTGGTCTGGAGCATCCAGAGCTTTCCCTGCTGGATGGTGAATTCGATGTCCTGCATATTTTTGTAGTGCTTCTCGAGCTTGAGATAGATCGCTTCTAGCTCTTTGTAAGCCGCTGGCATCGCCTCTTCCAGGGAAACCTCGGAAGTGGATTTCTTGCCCGCGATGTTGATCGGCTGAGGGGTGCGGATGCCTGCAACGACATCTTCGCCCTGGGCGTTGATCAGATATTCTCCGTAGAAGCGATTTTCGCCTGTCGAAGGATCGCGCGTAAACGCGACGCCGGTGGCGCAGTCATCGCCCATGTTGCCATAGACCATCGCCTGCACGTTGACAGCCGTTCCCCAGCTGCCAGGATACCCGTGTATCCTTCTGTATTCCACTGCGCGTTCGGTGTTCCACGACTTGAAGACCGCGCCTATTCCGCCCCAAAGCTGCTCGCGCGCATCGTCGGGGAATTCAACGCCGAGATCCTGGCGCACCCTCTCCTTGAAAAGTTCACAGAGCTTCTTGAGGTCTCCGGCGGAAAGTTCTGTGTCGAGCTTCACGCCGCGCTCGGCCTTGAGTCCATCGATGATCTTCTCGAAGTGCTCGGAGTCAGCGCCCATCACGACGTCGCCGTACATCTGGATGAAACGCCTGTAGCTATCGTAGACGAAGCGCTCGTTGTTGGTCTTCTTGATCATGCCTTCGATCGTCTCGGTTGTAAGACCCAGGTTCAGAACCGTGTCCATCATGCCGGGCATGCTGGCGCGCGCGCCTGAGCGAACCGAGAGAAGCAAAGGATTGGTCGGGTCGCCGAACTTAGCGCCCATCACCTTTTCGGTGTGCTTGAGCGCGGACATGACCTGGTCTTCCAGCTCCTTCGGATAGGTGCGGTCGTTGTCATAGTAGTAGGTGCACACCTCGGTGGTCACCGTCATTCCGGCCGGAACCGGGATGCCGAGATTGCTCATTTCGGCCAGGTTCGCGCCCTTGCCGCCGAGCAGGTTCTTCATCGTCGCATCGCCGTCCGACTTTCCTCCTCCAAACGTATAAACATACTTCTTTCCCACAGCGTTCCTCCTTGTTTGAGATTTTTTTGTTAAGCTGTATCGCGTCCTTTAGAACTTCGAAAATTTCTCTTCGAAGTAACCGACGAGATTTGCCAGCGGTATTCTTTCCTGTTTCATCGAATCGCGGTCGCGCACAGTGGCGGCGTGGTCGTTCTCCGAATCAAAATCGTACGTCACACAATAAGGGGTGCCTATCTCATCATGGCGCCTGTAGCGCTTCCCGATGGAGCCTGCGTCGTCGTATTCGCTGAAAAATTTCTTCCTGAGATCCAGCTCCAGCTTCTTCGCCGGTTCCTTGAGTTTGTTCGAAAGCGGCAGCACGCCGATCTGCACCGGAGCCAGCGCTGGGCTAAAGCCCATCACCACCCTCTTCTCGCCGGCGACATCTTCTTCCCTGTAGGCGTCGCACAGCACCGCAAGCGCCGTCCTGTCAACGCCGACCGAAGTCTCAATGACGTGCGGAATGAACTTCTCTTTTCTCACGTCGTCGAAATAATTCATGTCCTTGCCGGACTCGTTCATATGCTGCGTCAGATCGTAGTTGGACCTGTTGGCGATCCCCTCCATCTCAGACCAGCCGAACGGCATCTCGTACTCGACGTCGCTGCAGGACTTGGCGTAGTGCGCGAGCTCGTCCTTGGAATGCTCCCTGATCCGAAGCTTATCAGGCTTGATACCTATCGAGGCAAACCAGTTGCGCCTGTCCGCGACCCAATACTCAAACCACTTGTCGGACTCGTCGGCGTGGCAGAAAAATTCCATCTCCATCTGCTCGAACTCCCTCGACCTGAAGATGAAATTCCTAGGCGTGATCTCGTTTCTAAAGGCCTTGCCTATCTGCGCGATACCGAACGGGACCTTCATCCTGCTCACGGTCTGCACGTTCTTGAACTGCGTGAATATGGACTGGCAGGTCTCCGGCCGAAGGTAAGCGAGCGAGGCGTTGTCCGATGTAGCACCGACGTAGGTCTGGAACATCAGGTTAAACGCTCTGGCATCGGTAAGTTCCCCTCCGCATTCCGGACAGGACCCTTCGGGGTTTCCCTTTTTTGGAGCAGGCATGTCGTCCGCCCGAAAGCGCTTTTTACACGATTTGCAGTCCACCATCGGATCGCTGAAGCTAGATACGTGTCCGGAGGCGACCCAGGTCCTGGGATGGGCTATTATCGAGGTATCGACGCCGACGACATCATCGCGCCCCTGAACCATCCTGCGCCACCAGGAATCCTTGATGCGGCGCTTGAGTTCGACGCCGACCGGGCCGAAATCCCAAAAGCCGTTGATCCCGCCGTATATCTCGCTAGATTGAAAGACAAACCCTCTGCGCTTGCAGAGGGATACGAGAGTCTCCATGTCCATATGTAAAACCCCTTGAATTATGAAGTAAAAGAGCGCCCTTGCTAACATGCACCCCGGTGGGCGTCAAGAGTTGATAGACAGCTCTTTTTAGGGTTGCCCTCCCCGGATTCATCGCTATAATCCTTCGAAAATACGGAGGTTTTAAGTGAAAAGAGCTATTCTCGTCGCGCTAGTTGCCTTGCTCCCGCAGATTCAAGGATGCGATTTCGACAGCAACGGCTTTCTGGGGAAACTCTTCAAGGGCGGTGGAAGCGCCGTTCCCGTAACGGTAGAGGGAGTGACTATAAGGGACAAGGATTACAAAATAAAGGTCCCGGCGACAATCGAGCCCTCGAAGGTTGAAGAGATCACCTTTCCCAAAGAGATAACCGTTGAAAAGGTGATCGTCGCAGTCGGCGACAAGGTCTCGGTTGGAGACCCGCTGTTTCAGGTCTCCGAAATGGAGATCAAAAACAGGATCGCGAAGCTTCAGGAAGATCTCAAGGATGCCAAGGCCGACATCGACAAGAACATGTACCTCTTCAACAACCGCGACCGCCTCATCGAAGAAGGGCGAATTGAGCAGGCCCAGTACGATGACATAGAGCCCGATCTCGAGGCCGCCGAGCAGAGAGCCGAAAGGGTTCAGGCGGAGCTGACAAGGCTTGCGGAGAGTCCCTCTAGCAACAGCATAACGAGTTCCGCGCGCGGGGTCGTATCGGAAATAAATGCGGCGGTAGGCGTCACCACCCCGGCCGGGAAACCGCTGATAAAGATAAACAGGGTCGACCCTCTCACAGCACGCTTTGAACTCGCCTCTTACGAATCTTCAACCATATCGAACGGCATGGGCGTAACGGTGAGGCTCCCCGACTTGAGCGCCGAAAGCATTCAAGCTAAGATAGTGAAGATCGACCCCACGATAGATCCCGATATTCAGACGTTCAAAGTCTGGGCTGAGGTTCCAAACGCCAGTGGTCACCTGAAAGTGGGAATGTCCGCCGAGGTGGAATTCGTTACTCCAAAGAAACAACGCTTCTACCTAATTCCGGCGGAAGCGCTCATCAGGGAACGTAGAAGGCATTACGTCTTCACCGTCATCAATGGAATAGCACACAAAGTTGAAGTGGTGCCGAAGGAGAAGGTCGGCAGCAAGATCGAAATCGCAAAGGGGCTGCGCGAAGACGATTTGGTCGTAGTGAAAGGAAATGAAAAACTCACTGAAGGAACGGTGCTCGACATATGGGGAAGATGAAAAATTTCACAAAAAAAATAGCGTCGGCCATCGCCATCATGATGATCGTGATATCGGCGAACTCTCCCTTGGCATCGGCCACGCCAAAGGCCGCTTACGTCTGGAATGAGCTCGCCGACGGGATCCACTACGCCTCTTATTCGTTCGTAATCGGCGAAAAAGAGCGCGTCATGTTAAACGCCTTCAAGATCGACCCGAAGCTTTATCGATTCGATGTGCTCATAGCCGACAACGAAGTGGAAGGGGCCACGGTGTTCGACCTCGCAAGAAAACAGAAACCGCTGATTATCATAAACGGCGGGTTTTTCACCCCCGAACATAAATCCATCGGCCTGATAGCGAGAAACGGAAAAGCGGTGAGCAAGCTCCACAAAACCAGCTGGTGGAGCATATTCTCGATCTCGAATGGAGTACCGTCAATTTCGAGACCCTCCGATTTCGTCATGTCCGAAGATATCTCCATCGCGCTGCAGGTGGGCCCTAGGCTTGCCATCGACGGAGTCATACCAAAGCTCAAGGAGAGCCTTGCAACCAGATCCGCGCTGGGAATATCCGAGGACGGCATGGTCATAGTCGCAATCACTTCCGGCTATGGAATATCGATGACCGAGCTCGCCAGAAGGATGACCCTCTCTTCATTTCAAGGTGGCCTCGGCTGCAAAAACGCCATGGCGCTCGACGGCGGAAGCTCCTCGCAGATTTTTGCAAAAATCGGAGATTTCGAATATTCACAGTCAGGGCTCGCACGCATAACCAACGCGCTGGCAGTCTTCAAAAAGTAGCCAAAGCAGCGCTTCGGCAATAATCTAACAACTTGTTATCATTGAAATATCCGCTTCAGGCCTGAGACCTTTTTCCTTGCACCACCTTTTCTTTTCGTATAGACGGGCCGAGACACTATTTCAACAGAGGAGACCCGCGTGGGGGCTTTCGACTGGATTTCGATGCTTGGCGGTCTCGCCTTCTTCTTCTTCGGACTCGATTCCGCAAGGCAGGGCTTGCAGCTCGCGGCGGGCGAACGCCTGAGAATGCTGCTCGGCAAGATGACCAAGAATCGCTTTTTCGCTCTGATTTTCGGGGCGCTGATCACGATAGTCCTGCAGAGCTCCACCGCCACCACCGTAATACTCGTAAGCTTCGCAGAAGCTCAGCTGATAACGCTGACTCAGGCCTTCGGCGTAATACTCGGCGCGGATATCGGAACGACCTTCGTGGTCGTCCTCCTGACGTTCAAGAAGATAACCCACTACGCCCTTCTAGTGATAGCGCTCGGCATCGTGCTCGAAAAGCTTTCCAAGGTTCCGATAGTAAAATACGTCGGCGCGATAATCCTCGGCTTCGGAATGATCTTCTTCGGAATGGGTTTGATGACATCGGCGGCCGCGCCTCTCAGGGAAAGCGAAGCGGCAATCGCGGTATTCCAGTTCCTGGCGAAAAACCCGTTCTGGAACATAATATTCGCGGCGATATTCAGCGGATTGATACATTCCTCGGCAGCGACGATAGGGCTCGCGATAGCGCTCTCATATTCCGGTGTTCTGACATTCGAGACCTCCATTCCGATCGTTCTTGGCGCGAACATCGGAACGTGCGTGACTGCGGGGCTCTCATGCTTTGGGATGGGAATACGCGGCAGGCAGGTGGCCCTTGCGCACGTTATGGTAAAACTCCTGGGAGTGGCGATAGTGTTCCCGTTTCTGGGCCAGTTCGCCGCGGTCATAGACAGGATCGATTACATAATAACCCATCAGAGCATCCTGCCGACACTTGCATCGGCCGGGAAAATCGTGCTCACCCACATAACATTCAACGCTTTTCTTGCGGTATTGTTCATGCCCCTCGCAGGGCCATTTGTCTGGATGATCCAAAAGCTCGTCCCTTACCGCGACATAGGGGAAAAGAGATTCAAGCCTAAGTACATCGACGAAGCTGCGCTAGACACCCCAGCCCTGGCCTTCGCACAGGCAAAGAGCGAAATGATGCGCATCGCACAAATCGCCCGGATGATGTTCAAACTCTCGCTGAAGATATTCCATATGAACGTCGATCATCAGGGGATCATCGAAAGCATCGAAAATGACGATGACAGGGTCGATGTCCTAGAAAAAGCCATAAGATTTTACATAGCCAAAATATCGCAGAAAAGCCTTACCGAAAACCAGTCGCAGACACAGATGGCGCTTCTTAGCATAGGGGACGAAATAGAGGCGATAGGCGACATCGTTTCAAAGGACATAGTCGCGCTGTCGTTCAAGAAGCGCAAAAAGATGGTTCGTTTTTCCGAAGAAGGATGGGCGGAGCTGGAAAAGCTGTTTTCCTTGATAAATGAAAATTTTGATCTGACGATGGCCATGATGGTTCACCCCGACGAGGATATCTTCAAAAAGATCCAGCGCCACGAACGCTACATGGACGAGATGGAGCGCGATCTCAGGCATTCGCATCTGATGAGGTTAAACGAGATGCGCGCTGAAAGCCATGAGACGAGCACGATACATCTCGAGCTCATAAGCCAGCTACGCCTCGTAAATGCGAGGCTCGCAAAGATAGCCAGGGCAGCTGCCGCACTAAAATAAATATACGGAGGCAAAATGAGGGTTCTAGCAGCGATCGACTACTGGATTATGGCGATTTACGCAGTGGCCTGCATCATCCTTGGGCTCTATTACACCAAGAGGGCATCGAAAAACGTAGATCAATTTTTCCTTACCGGACGCAGCATGCCGTGGTGGCTTATCGGCGCGTCGATGGCGGCGACGAATTTCTCCATAGATACGCCACTGGCGATCACCAAGTACGTGTTCACCGAAGGGGTGGGAGGCGTATGGTTTTTCTGGTCGTCGGCCATATCCGGAATGGTGGCGACCTTTTTCTTCGCAAAGATGTGGAGAAAGGCGCAGGTTATGACCGACGCCGAGATAGTCGAAAGAAGATACAGCGGAAAGCCGGCGGCGGCGCTGCGCGTATTCAAGGGATGCTATTTCGGAGTTCTGATCAACTGCTTCGTGATGGGTTGGGTATTCTTGGCGGTATTTAAGGTACTCAAAGGCTTCACCAACATAGATCCATTCTGGATAATCGTTGGATCGGCGGTGGCCGTCACCATTTACTCCCTCGCCTCAGGTCTCTACGGAGTTATCCTGACCGATTTTATCCAGTACGGTTTCTGCCTCTTCGGCTCCTTCGCACTCATGTACTACTCGCTCAAGGGGGCCGGCGGAAGCGAACAACTCGTCGCAACGATCAACGGCATGTTCGGTGAAAACAGCGGCGCGTTATCATTCGTTCCCAGCTGGGATTCCGCCTCGCAGATATTCAAGGGCGTTCCCATGAGCGCCTTTCTGGTATACATCCTCGTCCAGTGGTGGTCGCAGAAATATTCTGACGGCGGAGGAAAACACATCCAGCGAATGTCCGCGGCAAAAAACGAAAAACATGCGACGCTCGCCACATTCTTTTTCACGATAATGAATTACGCGATTCAGACCTGGCCATGGATCATAGTCGCGCTCTGCGCCCTGACGATTTACGGGCGAGATATTGCCGACCCGGAAATGACATACGTATGGATGATGGCGAAGTGGCTGCCGCACGGCGTTTTGGGAATCATGCTCGTATCTTTAATCGCGGCGTTCATGTCGACGATATCTACGCACATCAACCTCGGCGGATCGTACATGATCAACGACATCTATCGCCGATTCCTCGTAAAAAACGCCTCCGAAAAACATTACGTGAGAATGTCGAGGGTAGCTACGATACTGAGCCTAGGCATAGCAATTCTGATTTCACTCAACATGAAGTCGGTCGGCGACTCATGGAAATTCATAATATCCTTTGCCAGCGGCGCTGGCGTCACATGGGTCTTGCGCTGGTTCTGGTGGCGCATCAACGCCTGGTCGGAATTCTCCGGCATGATCTCGTCTGGGATCATCGCGATATATATTTCGATCTTCCATCCAGAGATGGGATTCGGGTATAAAATAATGATAAACGTCGTGCTTTCGGCGGCAGTATGGCTGACCGTGACATTCCTCACAAAGCCTGTGGATGAAAAAGTTCTCGTAGCATTCGTTGAGAAGATTCAACCTGGCTCGCCGGGATGGAATTATATCTACAAAAAGTACGGCATAAAATCCGGCGGCTTTGCATCCAGGGCCATAATAAACACATTGGTTGGCATCTTGTTCTTCGCCACCTTCAACTTCGCGATAGGAGGCTTTCTTCTAACCAAGTATGAACTCGCAACGGCGCTGGGCATCATAGCCGTGATTTCGGGAGGATTTCTGCTTCACAGGGTAAGCTCGGAATCGAAGATCAAGCCGGTGGAGGATCATGCCAAGATTCAGCCTGAAGGGGCAGAGTATGTAATTGAAAATCCCTAACTGAGATTGAGTTGATAGAACAAAAACCCCCGGAAGATATTTCGGGGGTTTTTTATTACGCTATTGAAAAAATCGCAGGCTAAGCCCTAGAGGCTGAAAGCGTCTGGCCCAAGAAGAGCGGCTCTCTTTCTAGCCGAATGCTCCCTGATATGTTGGTTGTAGCGGACGCCGTCCATCTTCACTATTTTTCTTACAGAAGACCTGCGCTGCCTTCTATACCTGCCATCAGGAACTGGAGTCGACTTCCCATCTATCGCGAGCATGTCCATGAGCCATGAATTATCTGCGAAGAATTCCGAAATAACTTCGCCGTTCGCCTCATTTTGCCTTGCCATATACAAAGTCTGGATGACAGGCCTTAAAACATCCTGGTGCATAGCCTTTTTCGCTTCCTCGTCAAGATTAGCCGCCGGAGCAAAAGCTGAGTCGGCGAACTGCAATACTGCTTCAAACATCGTCTTCATTTCTGACTTTCCAAGCGAGTTGAGATAACCGCCCTCCAGCAGCTGCTCGAGCGCTCCGAAATAATGGGCCTGTGGCATCAGCGGAAAAACTGGCGGCCTCACTATTCTCCTTATGGCCGTAAGCGGAAAAAACTTATCTGAGAGATCGTGCGGCCTGAAAAAATGGCTGAGCGGCATTCGCTGTGATGCCTTTATCCAATGATCTATCACTTCGCTGTGACGTTCCTGCTTCAACATTTCTACAAAGGCCGCCCTCTCCCATTCAACGCCGCCGGTCTCAGGGAAAACCATCGTGGCCGCCGGATTCGTAAAAACAAAATTTATTCCGACAAATGAAGAATATCCTATGTTCGTATCCCAGCCTATATAGGTTCTGAGAGCGGCGCTTGGAACGTCCAGGGTCGGTGACCTACCGACGCGATTGAATACGTAGGGAGTCCAGAATGAATTCACTCCGCCGATCGCCGACTGGGCGACGCGATTGAAAAGTCCGGTCCCCTTCGAATCATCCCATCCCTCTTTTATATTGTCGAAGAGTTCTACGTTTCTTTTCAGGACTCCGCTGATCAGTATCGTGATCGGCAAGAGGCCTAGAGTGACGGCGGCTCCCTTGGTGGCGATAAGGGCTATGTTGTCGGGTTTGGGCAGCCCCTCGGTCATAACCCCGCCCATTGCGGAAGAAACGCCGACTGTTAGCGCTATCGCGACCAGCGCGTTGTGATCCGCCCTTTTTATTCCGCCTACTATGGATGAAAGAGAATCTCTAATGGATTTTGTTTTCGCCAGAGCTATGACCCCTGCCGCGAGAAGCATAGAGGTCCCCTCTACTATCGATATAGATCCCCTTACGAACCTGTCCCAGAAATCGTCCTTGCCGGATATCGCCATGCCGAGATCGGCCCCCAAGATAACAGCCCCTGGGATGAAAAATTTTGCCGTCTTGGCCAAAAAACGTCTTTGCTTTGGAAATAAAAGATAACCGAGGTACTGGGCAGCCGCCCCAGTCTCGTAAGCCCTTAAGAGGAAAGAACCGGCATCTCCAATTGAAACCGACGAATTGAAATTGCCGGCGATGTTAGAGTAGGTGGCGGGATTAAATAAGGCCACAACCCCGTTTGCGGCGCCGGAAACGAAACCGCCGTACATCTGCAATGCCCTGTCCAGTATGGTCGTAGTAAGAGATGAGGCCTCGGGCAAAACCTGAGACAGCGAGGTCGGAGCAAGCCACGCTCCGGTTTCAAGTCCGCCTTTCAAGATAAGGCCGGCGGCATCGCCGATGGACTCTTTCATGCTTCTCTCGTACAACCCTATCGAAGCGGCGGAAAGCGCCTCCTCGGTGTTCCACCCATTTCTCAGCTTATTGAAAAGAGAGGCACCTCCGGCGACCATGGCAGGAACTACAACCGATTCTATGTTTCCATCGAACATAAAATCCGCCGTCATAGCGGCTGCCGCAGCAGCTCCTCCAACCATAATGCTCTGTGAAAGACTCTCGGAATGAGCATTAGCAAGAGCCGCCCTTCCCCTTGCGACAAGTCCTTTGAGATAAGGGGCCCTGGCTTTCAATTCCTCTCTGCTTAGAATCCTTCCGCCCTCCACAAAGGGGGATAGCTCTTGCATGGACAGCACGAAACGCGAGGAATCCGTCGTGGCGTAGATTTCATTTTCAGTAAAACGCCTCGCTCTGTCCAGAGCCAGGGCCCAAGCCTTCATACCGATGAGCAGAGAGATGATGCGCTCCTCGTACCTAGCGGCTATATCGACATGGCCGGAAGAGAGCTCGACCCCCATCTTCGCAAGATCGTCGGCCGCGGCCATCATCTTCCCGAGCAAAACTTTTCTCGCCTTGAAGTCGCCTCTGTGATGAGCTCTCTCAGTCTGCCTTGCCAAGGACTCCAATAAAAGGGCTCTGGCTGAAAAAACGATATTGTCATCTTCTTGAGAAGCGGGATTTTCCAGAACCTCGCCGATCAATCTCTCCACCGATTCGTAGCGTTCGGACCTTTGGATAGTGAAGGCAGATGTGTGTTTCATCAAAGCAAAAGCCTTGAGCAAATTAGCCCTGACCAGGTCAACGCCAGAGGCATCCGAAGATTCCTTGCTTAAATCAGCTATGATGCCATTTAACGACTTGAGGGTTTCCACGGCATCATTGGGAGTAACATAGGCCGCCGCTCCGAAGACGGCCTCACGATGAAGTCTCCTGCCGTCATCTATTACATCCAGTATGCGAACCTCATAACCTGCGGAGGGCTCAAATCGGGATTCCAAAATAGCACTGGCCTTTTTGAAACAGCTTCGCGCCGCCTCCGGATCAAGAGAGGAATGAGCCTTGTAGGCTTCCGACAGATAAAGATTCAGAGTATCTATTTCACCATGTATAGATGAAACGACATTCGCCCTTGCTATCGGAGAGGTCAAAAAGGAGGGGCGCGCAGCATTGATCGCCGGATCATTCAAAAGATCATAAGCAAGAAATGGTGAAGATACGGGGGAGGCATAGGTATTGGCAGAAAAACTGCTTGCCATCGGAAAGATCGACGAAAAAAACGGTGCAGAAGCGCGCATCAAATCCTCGGCGTTAGTTAAATATTGGCCTAAAACCTATTTCCGCCAGCTTTTTCGACCATGGCAGGGAAAAGTTGCTACCTTTTTCCTTTTCGTCCTCTTAGGCAACAGTAAAGGCCGCAAAATCGGCGTTTTACACCCATATACCGCTGCAACCGCACCAAGAGTGCAGTGGCCGAGCAAATGGAGGAGACTACAAGGTCGGAAATTAGAGCCTGCAACTAAGCAGATGCGGAAAATAATTGCTTGCTTTCCGAAGTTCGAAGGATAGTATTCCGAATCTTTATTTTTGGATAAAAAACGCGCGCTTACATTCCAAACGGAGGCCCTAGATGGCAAGCTTAATCTCCCTCATAAAGCCAGCCCCCTATATCCCTCAAATAGAGGATCCGGAGGAAAGAAAGAGGCTCTACAAGCATTTTAGAACTCGCAACCTATACGGTATGGTCGTCGGTTACGCCATCTACTATTTTGTGAGAAAAAATTTCTCGATGGCCATGCCTGTCATGCTTCAGGAACTCGGTTACACAAAGACCGATTTTGGAGCTATACTGACTCTCTTTGCGATACTTTACGGAATCGGTAAATTCGTAAACGGCGTCCTTGGCGACTACACCAACGCCAGATATCTGATGGCATTCGGACTTCTGCTTTCCGGCGTAATCAATTTCTTTTTTGGAATGAGCAGCGGAATAATGGCCTTTGGATTTTTCTGGCTGTTAAACGCTTGGGTGCAGTCTCTCGGCATGCCCGCCAGCGTAAGACTTCTCACAAGATGGTTCAGCCCTACTGAACTCGGAACCATATGGGGGATACAGAGCACGGCGCATCAGATAGGCGGAGCCGGAATAATGGTCTTCGCCGGATGGCTCATACCCCGTTATGGATGGAGATTCTCCTTCTACATTCCGGCAGCGATAGCGATTTTAACATCTTTCTGGCTGATCAACCGGCTTCGTGACACCCCGCAATCCGTCGGCCTTCCTCCGATAGAAAAACACCGCGGGGAAACCACCGAAGCGGACCCAGATGCCGGAGACACAAAACCCTTCATGGTGATAATGAAGGACCACATATTCCGAAACAGACTTCTATGGATCGTCGCCACCGCCAACATATTCGTCTACGTGGTCCGGGTTGGCATAATGGACTGGGCTCCCACATTCCTCACCGAAGCGAGAGGGTCGGGCCTAGTTGGCGCCGGATTCAAAACAGCGGCATTCGAGCTGGCAGGGATGCTCGGCGCAATCGGGGCTGGATGGGTCTCTGACAAAATTTTCAGAGGAAGGCGAGGGCCCCTCGCAACGATCTCGATGATTCTCCTCGGAGTCGTCGTATCGTTGCTCTGGATACTCCCTCCGGGCAGACCGATGATCGATACAGCTCTTCTGATAGCAGCCGGCATTCTCGTCTATGGTCCACAGCTTCTCGTCCCGGTTGCAGCTACGGACTTCGCTTGTAAACAAGCCGCCTCTACGGCGGCCGGAGTTACCGGCGCTTTCGGATATATCGGAGCCGCTATTTCAGGACTTGGAACCGGGCTTCTCGTTGACAAGTACGGATGGGCCGGAGGCATATATTTCTTTGCCGGGGCGGCATTTCTTGGCTCCATACTATTCGCGATGACTTGGAATAAGCGATCGCCTCACATCAAGAAGATAAAATAACGGTGGGCAACAGACCTAGATAGATTCGGGGATATATCCAACACATATCCCCGATTTTTTATGCCTTGAAACTTTTCTTGATCGAACCCACTGATGAACACTCCACCTGCGAACTATAGTCGGACATATTGACAAGCACCGAGCAAAAATCGCCCCCATTATTCCATGAAAGTTTTATTTCCTTTTCCGAAGGAGAGAAGACGGAAAATTTACCTTCAAAGGCTGGATGTTCATTTCTGAACCTGATCAGTTTGATCAGTCTCTGAACGACGGGTTTGCCCATGCACTGCGATATCTCATCGATAGTAAAGTTGTGCCTGTTGATTTCCCTTCCTTCCTTTGAAGCCTCGACCCCCTCGTAGTCATTCTCTCCCGCCAGAAGACCAACGTAGTAGATCTGGGGAATCCCGGGTGTAAAAAGCTGAATGGCCCTTGCCGCTATGTATGCATCATCGTCGCAGCCAAGCGCCGAGTAATAGGTGCATCTTATTTGATGGACATCAAATCCGTCGGGGTCCTTGTGCTTATCTGAAAATATAAGGCTGAGATTGGCCCCCATCTTCATGCAATGTTCTACCAGCTTTCTGGCATCGTCGGTTTTAACAAGACCGTCCATGTCGGGTTTGACCGGTATGCCATCATGACAGTCAAGCATCGTAAACTGCCTCTTAGGTCGGCTCCCAAGATATTCGGCGAGCTTACGCGAATATCTGTTCACCATGGCATCCAACACCAAATAGGGGAGTATAAAATCGTATATCCAGCATCCATGATTGGAGAGTTTAAATTGAATCGAGTGGTGGGCGTGCACCTCAGGGAGGAGTTCCAGACCTAAAGAAGATGCAACCCCGTTTATCCAGTCGATGAAACTGTAAATTTCAGGTTCGACGAAAAAGCAACTCGTGCCCATCTTCTTTATGATATAACCTATGGCATCCAGCCTCACTATCCTCACTCCGTTCTTGCTGAACTTTTCAAGGACATCGACAAAAAGTTTTTTTACAGTATCAGAACTCAAATCCACATCTATCTGCTCGGAGGGATTCTGTTTCCCAAAGGTAGTCCAAACCGTCTCCGTTTTGCCCGTATCAGAAATAACAAATTCTGAATAAGGGACTTTCCTTCTCAAAAATATCTTGGCTATGTCTTCCTCTTTTGGGACGGAATCCTCCCATATCTTGTCGATAGTGAGAAACATGTCTGCATATTGCGAAGACCTTCCGTGCTTCAAAAAATCCTGAAAGTATGGAGACTCTTTCGATACATGGTTGACCATTAGATCGAGAAGAACGTCCGCATGAGACGAAATCGCGCGTATCTCATCCCATGATCCAAATTTTGGATCGATTTCAAAATAGCTCAGCGGAGCGAAACCCCTGTCCCCTGAGGATGGAAAAGGGGGAAGTATGTGCACGCCGCCCTGGAAAAGATCTGGAAAAAAATCCAACATAACTCTGTTGAGGGTCCTCAGATCCCCGCCGAGCGAATCCGGATACGTTATGAGCTGAACCTTATTTTTGACCGTCATGAAAGATCTCCATTCAACGGAATACAACTACATTCTGTGGAGTATATTGACGCACCGCTTTTAGGCAAGACGAAACGTGTATGGAATAGCCATTCACATCAGTGAAGCACTGGCATTCTGGAAGCAAGTGCCATAAAGCAAGGCATAGCTGTATTCATATACCATGTCTGTCCGCTTACGACTATGTTGGCTGTCGCAGCGTTCAGCGCGTTTGCCCCAAGGGCGATGTGAAGATCCCCGACTAAGTTAGGACGGTTGGTAACGAACACCCTAGCGTTTTCTTCGAGGAAGACTTTGCCTCCTCCATAAACCGCAAAATCGCTGTCATGGAATCTGGAAGAGTGCATTGTTCTCCTGATAAGTTCTTGCGGGACATTCCCCAACACCTCACTTGCAACTCTTTGAACACGGGAGGTCGGCGAATCTATTGAAGCAGCCAGCAAATCGGCAAAAATCTCGGAGTTCTCTCCATCAACTGTAATCAGCTTCCTCGAAGCTGAGGGGTTTTTGATTAGCCAGCCTGCAACCTGACCACCTATATCTTTGACAACTTCGCTCATCCACGCAAGAGACTGGTCGGAAGTCGATGGCATGCGCGGGAAGTTCCCTGTGGCGACATCCACTATGGTATGTGGGCTCCTGTACCATGCAGGCATAGCCAGATAAAGGCTCGGCCTGAAAGCCTTCTCCTTCGCGCTATCTTGGAGTACGCCTAGCTTCGTCCTAGCCAACCTCTCCCATCTAAGATTCTCATCGGCGAATTTGGCGCCCCTTTCGATTCGTTTTTTCAGATCGGGGTGCTTCCTAAACAAATGGATCTTCTCCGCAGCTATTTTGTAAGCCTCGATATCGAATTGCTGCGAGGCGCTTTTAGTTCCGAGATCGATTATAGAAACCGAATCACCTAAGCCGTTTGCTCTAATCCACTTGGCAAACCCAGATACCTCAGGCACAACGACGAATCCTTTTCCTCCGACAGCAAGCATCTCGGCGGGGGCCATTCCAAACGGCTCATGAAATTGCGTTCCGAGATAGGCGATGGCATCCTTAGCTAGAAGCGCTATGACGCTGGAATCGAGATTTCCTATTCTGACGATATCGCCTTTCGCGCTGACTTCAAGCCCGTACTCACCCGCCACATCGCACACCTTCTGAATCTCGGCCCTTTCCTCTTCAGTTGGATTCTCAGGATTCCCACCTATCATTAGGAGCTTCACATCTTTATATTCTTCTGGATACATTCCCTTGAGTTCGCCGAGTATTCGAACTTGGCCTGCGAGATTTTTATCGTGGGCAATCCTTCCCCAGCTCATGAAATATCTGTCTCTTTTGAGATCGTGCGCAGAGACCTTCTGCGCCGCGGCCGTGCGATAGCACTCGTGCTCATCACACTCGTCTATGAAAAATGCTCGATTCACGCCCGGAGGAAGCATCCGCGAATTCGGCACATCTATTCCGTACAGCTCGGCGTAAGCACGGTTTTCATCTGGAGTGTTGGCAACCACGAAATCGGCGCCTAAAAACGAAGCCCTTTCCGCGTGAAGCCTCGGACCGAACCACAATTTTGATTCGTAGTAAGAATTCGGATCTCTTACATCTCTTCCGGAAAGAGAAAGTTTTCTCAGCCCCATCGAGTGAGCAATGAAAATGGACGGTCTTCCAAGCGCCTGGCCCGCTGCAACCGCTACAACCCCACCGTCGGCATACCCTCCTATGAAACCGTACGCCCCTCTGAGGAGGGCTATTGCTGAAACATCGACAGATGTCCCATACAGATTGGGATACAGATCTTCTTTCCTGACAAATTCATACCGGCTTTTTACAGGCTTTCCGTGATCCCCCGCCTGTATGCCACCGGCCGGCACCCTCACTATCTCCACCTTCCCGCCGCTTTTATGCTGGAACCAATTGAGATACGCAGGACCGTCGTCGAACCTCTGCGCTATGATCACTATACTGTGCCCAAGTTTCGCAAGCGCCATAGCCTCGTCCAGCACATAAAAGGTTTGCCCTCCCGTATCTGTACCTGAGGAAACCCAACCTCGCTCGGCAGGACTTAGCGAGCTGTTCGCGCCCATGTAGTTGACTCTAGGCATATGCCCTTGAGTCTGAATCATAAATATCGGGGGATGATTTGAAAGCTCGTTGGAAAAAGAATCGAAGCTGTATGGATCTATAGTTTGGACACCGTTCCTCTCAAAAATTTCTTTATACGTTCTGTAAGCAAATGAGTCTAAGATACCTTCCTTCGTGATCTGCCTGTTCATGCTAACATCCTTTGTTTAAGATGGACCGACAACACACGAGCAATGCTCAAACTCAATTCCCGCAGATTTATCGCTTTGTAACGCAGGAAGTTGCTTAGTTTTTTCCCCTTGTTTTACAGGCAACTTGATCGCCCTTTACGTTCCATACGAGGCACATGAGGAGTCCTCCCATAACCGCGAAGGCTATGAGGCTCGGACCCCAGCCCTTCCAACCGAAAATATCTATTATCTTTCCCATGACTACGCCGACGAGCGATGCGCCAACGTACTGCATGGCATCGACGAAGCCGTGCGCGGTAGCGGTAGCCTCCCTGCCGCCGAAGTCCATCGCCACGGCGCTGCCTACGATCGAATGCGGCCCACTGAACATGAATGAAAGTATTATGAGAAGGATGCCGCACCAAAGCGGATTTATTGCGAAGATGAAAAGCAAAAGTAAAATCGCCTGCGCGAAATACATGATCGCAACTATCGGACCTCTTCTGGCAGCAAAAAGCCTGTCTGAAATCCAGCCGGCCACTATCGCACCAGAGAGTGCGGCTATCGGCATCAGCACCGCCTGCGCGCCAAATTTTACGGAGCCCGGCATGATATTGTGAACTTCCTGCAGGTATTTCGGAAACCACTGCTCGAGCCCATTTCTGACGACCCCCGTCGAAAGATATGCGAAACCCATTATCCACATATATTTATTGGAAAGAACTATCTTGAGAGAAGTGAGAAAGCCTACGTGCGACCCCTCTTCTACCTTGCTCTGAGCAAAATCAATATCGTCGAAGCCGGCCTCTTTAGGCGTCTCCTTCACAAAAAACAAGACGACTAGAGAGACTAGAACTGTTACGAGCGCCGGCGCTATGAAGACCCATTTCCAATGATATTTGGCTATGATGAGGGGCCCGAATATCATGATGGCAAGTCTTCCGCAGTAAACGACAGCGGTAAAAATTCCAGCGAAGAGGCCGCGCTCTTTGGTATCGAACCAGCTTCCGTTGACCTTCAAATTTCCGGGAGAACCGTATGCCTGCATATAACCATTTAACACCCAAACAGCGACGAACAGGTTCAGCACGCCGGTGTACGCGCTTATGCCGAAAAGGATGTTGGCTATTATCGTTCCGGCTGCGCCGAAGAGCATCATCTTCTTGCCGCCGAAGCGATCCACGATCGGGCCATTCACAAACTGTCCTATGGCGTATGCCACGTAGGTCGCCGTGATAATAAGGCCGAACTGGGCGTTGCTAAACCCGTACTCGTCGCAGATCGATTTGTTTGCCAGCGACAGGTTGTACCTCAAGGCGTAAAAGGAACCGTAAAGAAAGGCCAATGAAAGCCAGTTGATTCTTCTCCTGCGTATAAACTCCTTGGAAAGCGCCTTAGACATTTCGTATCTCCCTTTTAAACTCTCGAAAAATTTCGTGGAGGCTAACAGAAGCGGAGATGCTTAGCAACCCATGAAAGGCATAAAAAGGCAGGCCGGCCAATCGACCGCCTGCCTCTTGAAAACCGATTGATTTGTCAAATACGCCGCCCCGAAACGCCTCTCCTATAGAACAACGGCGACATCGCTCCGTAGATTATTTGAGAGACTCGAGGCTGCTCCACCTCATAGGCCCAGCCTTTGGAGGCATATTGTACCGCACCTTGCCGTCCGCTGAATTTGTCGAATTGACGAGGTACTGCTTAAATAGGGCATTGATAAGCCGCCTTTCCTTCAAGCTCCGGCTCCTTGGCAGGGCGACTACCTTGGAGCCTATCTTCGGTTCCCCGTAGATGCCGTGGGCATTGTACAGATGCTTGTGTTCCTCAATCCACTTTTTTAGAAGTTCAGAATGAGGGCCATTCGAAGCCAGCCATATAGTCGTCAACAGATTATGGCGTATGTCAAATCTGGAATCGTTCAGCTTCGAGGCAGAGTTCAATACCCCTGAAAGCAGGGGTAACAGATATTCAACTCTGTACTGTTCCATGCCCATTTCAGCTTTGGCAGGATTCCCCATCAAAATTTTGTACAGCGTGCCTTTGAAAAACGTGGGATCGGCCTTGGTTTCAAATGCGGGATCCCCCTGTATGGCGGAAAGCAAGAAAGCAAAGAGTGGCGACCCGTTTTGAACCACCGAATTGCCAGTGACGACGCCGCTGAACGGGAAACTCCTCCCTGGCACTGTAGCGGCATTATAGAATTTATCTTCCTGAGAAAGCACCGGTTTTCTGAAATGCTTGGCGATAAATCCCCTCGAACTGCCTGGCAATATTCTCAAAGCCTTCCATGCCTCACTGTCATACGTTCCCCGTTTTTCAGCAACCTTCTCGTAGAGAGCAATGAGTCCATAGCTCTGCATGACCAACCAGACATCTTCGCTATCCAAAAAGCCTTTTATCCTGTCGCCATGTGCCGCTCCTGCTACAGCACAAATTGTAGCGACCAAAAGGTTGTGGCGCACATCGGCGAGCGCCGGATCCAAGTCCGTAAGAATGATGCGCAATCTCGAAAGATATTCGTCAACCACTTCGCCAGGAGTCTCGGTGGTAACCAGCGCCCTAAAGACGACATCGTTGTATTCACTGGAGGCAGGACGAGGAGGTATGAAAGGCGACCTATCGGACCTTACATAATAATTTGATGTAAGCTTGATCAGCTTTTCCTGAAATGGAAGCATCGCATAGTTATCCTTTAAGAATCTGGCTCCGTCGCCTGATCTTGCCGCAAGGGTTCCTTGCCTCTCCGTTTCAAGGGCTTCGGCTGCCATCCGTTCATACAGTTTGACGAATGGCGAGGCGAGCCCTTCAGGCACTGCGGCCTCCAAATTTTTACGCTCCAGACCTATCTTCTTCAGGTTGCCCATAACAGCATCCAGCTGAATCGGAGAATTTCCTGCCTCCCTGAAGCTCGCTGTGACGCTCGCCCCGATCCCAAACTCCTTTATCGCCGTTCCTGCGACGTTGCCGGCGAGCGATGTCCATCCCAAGCTCAATTTCAAAACGTTTGCCGGGATCTCGTAGGTATATGCCTTTGCATATTTCGCCAGGAGGGTCTGCCGGATGTTGAGACCAGTAAACGCCGCGTGGAAAACGCCTAGCGCCGCGAGAAACGGGACCATCCCCATATGCGCCTCGACGTTTGCCAAGAGGTAATTCGTTATCTCGGGGAAAGTGGAGGCCATCCAGTCGATCTTGGGGATATTCGGCTTTATCGCATTCCCGGGTCCGATATATAAGAGCTGAATTGCACCTGCCCTCATAAATTTTGAAAGATCCAGGCCCCTAAAAACATCCTTTTTGTATATCCTCCAGTCGCCCCCGCTCTGAACGTGATGGCGGTACTGAACCGCATAACAAAACAGAGTGAAAATGGATGCGGAAAGAGGATTAAAACCCGAGGCGACCATGCCCGCAACGGTCCCAAGATAGGCTCCTAGGAAAAGTTTTCTGTCTATGTTCTTTGGCAGCTTGTCCTTCATGAAGGCGGCAAGGGTAGGATTCATACTGAAAATGGCATATAGGCCAGACGCTCCCACGTAGGAAGCAAGCGCCGCCGACGCCGCCGAGATAGCTGCGCCAGCCAATCCATCAGATGGAAGTGTCTTGTAGAATTCAACGGCCTTGTCCCAGGTCGAGTAACGCTGAAAAAGCATCTCCACTATATCCGTGGATGGTCGAAATGGAAGCGTCAGGCCATTATGCAACGCCTGTGCGAACGGGCTGGTAGCTCTCCATCCATCCCAAAAATTCATGAAGCCGTCGGTAAAGTTGGTATCCGAAATCGAGGTGACAAGCTGATTCATCCTTTCCGTCGCAGAGCTCACAAAATACGACAAGACGCTGCCCGGCCCGTACAGCTGACCCGTAAAATTTCCGCTGGCTGCCAAGGTAAAATCCGGCATAAAATTAAGCAGGGGAAGCGCACCACCAAAAAACGCATAGGTGGCAAGAAGCTTCATCGTTTCAGAAAATGCAACCTGGCCGAGATTGGTGTCGGAGTATCCGGTAATGAAGGCCTGCCTCGTCTCTTCAGAAGTCGCTCCACGCTTTATCTTTGAAGCGGCAACGGAAAGCGTAGCGCCCAGTCCCGCGCCCATGAGGGCGGCGGAAAACGAACCATTTGAAAAGAAACCGTACACAGCGCCAGCTATCGACGCCGGTATGGCACCGCAAAGCGCGGACTTCCAATAAGCCACGTTGTTTTCAAATGAGGAGGTCCTCAAAAATTCTGCTGTGCCCGCAATAATGTGATTGAAGGACTGGTCTGACTCCTCGGGATCTCTAGTCTGGCTTGCAATCAAGTTCTGCAACGGAGTTCTTACCTTCGTGCTCGGGCCATCTCCCGTCACAGGGGAAGGGTTCTCAAAAAGAGCCAGCGTCTTCGGGTGTTCCGGATAATATTCTTTCAGGGTATTGATGATGTTCATCGCGTCCAGCGGCCTGTGCTGTGCGAGAAAGTAATCAGCTATATAAACATAGAGATCCGGAAGCGTGGACTCCATCGTCTCGGCGACGTATGAATCATCTTTTGCCTCCCGTATAGTCTCCGGAATCGTTTCATTCATCAACTCCCCGAGATACTCCAGTGCCTCGTTTCTCTTCGCGCCGGTGTATTTAAAACCTTGGTTGACGAGAACGTTGGCGTACATGACCATACTCGTTATTTGCAGCGGAACGGAACTTTTCATCTCCTCACTATCCACTGCAAACCGCAACGTGTTAAGCGCGGCTTCATCATTGCCGACTTTAGCGCTTGCAACTGAGCGGATCAGAAGCTCTCTGGCGAGGGTAGTTTCGTCTTTTTCTTCATCGGCCGCCAGCCTCACATTTCTTAATGCCGCGAAAGTCCCTTCATCGACTTGTCCCCATATCGCCTCGCCAAAGGAGGCCATCCCATATAAAGCGCCGCCGACTCCTCGGTCATTGGTCTCCATATTGATACGTATCCGCTTGAACTCCTCCCCAGCGGCGTCAGGATCGGATGACACCTTCCCCATGGCATCCGTCACCCACGTGGCGTACGGATCATCATCCGAATGTTTGAGGGATTCTCGCGAAACAGTGCGACCACTATCGGATACATACCTTGCTTCAAGAGGATCGAATAGCACATTCTTCCCAGCATCCGTCACCCGCACGGTGTGCGGATCAAAGTCCGAAGTCGTCCGAATGCCTTGGTCGCTCATAAATGCGGACATGATCGGAGACATGCCTGGCTGAGCGAGAAATGGATCCCTGATCTCGCGAGGGAGGTAAAGCCCCTTGCCCGGATTATACGTATAGGCCTGTAGCGGATTGTGAAAACTGCTCAGAGTTTGAAAATTCATACCTGACATTAAGCGCCATCCGCCAGTAATCGCTCCAACCATCTCTCCAACCTCCCTTTGATGAGATCCCCTCAGGGAACAATTAAAAAATCAAAGCGCATGTCGCATAAGCGAAGCGCGCGCAGGATGCCCACTCAAAAAAATATTACAATGGAATTTTCTTTTAAATTTTTGAAATGATAGTGAAAAAACTGAGGACGACAGAGCGATCTTTTTGAAATGGATGATCATGACCAGCCCCTAGTTAGACTTCTTAATTTCCTGCCCCTTTGTCGGCCTTTATGAATTTAAGTTGCTAACATTTTTCACATTTTTCACCCCGCCCGCGATCTGGGAGCCGACGCCGGAAGGGATGCCGAGGGCAAAGTTGCAGCCCGACCAATTTAACGTTAATTTTCAGTTAGTTAGACTGAAGAGTCACCTGCAACCGCATCCGCAGCCATGCCCGGACTTGCAGGAGGCCCGATCCTCGCTGGCTTTTATCTAATACGTTTTAGCTTCGTATTCAAAAGTGTTGTCCGCTATCTATGATCGGATTGGTGGAGGCTTTCATTGTTTCTGAAAAAGAAACGTATGTGTAGGATCACGCAATTACGCCAACTTTTTACATGCTCCTTTATGATTTTTATTCATAATTTTCAGATGACGGCGTGCCGTCACGCCGACGCCCCGATATCCCCTCAAATGTCCCGAAATTCCACCCACCAGAGGTGTCTACGTTCCCCTCGTATAAGTTAGAACGAGAAAAGCTGTAATATCGATGATTACAGCCTTTGTCCCGCAATGCTCGCCGAATTCCGGGCTCTCGGAATTATAAGGCTACCGCCATAGGTTAGACCACCGCCATAGGTTAGACCACCGTCCCGACCACGTTCTACCGACGTGCCATAATTTGACGCGTCGCCTTCCTGTATAGTCGGCAACATATTTGTCAGGAAACATGGCTTCGCATCTTTTGGCAAAAGACTCGCTCGTAATTCCAAACATCCCTTTTGCAGCATATTCCTCACACTTGGCCTCGGTTTTTCCCACATGATCTTCTTCGTGCCTCGATATTATTTCACTTAGATCCACCTTATCTCTCCTTTCGCTTTATGCCGATACCATAACGTTTCCCGCTGTTCCTGCCTATAAGTTAGTCTTGAATAACTTATTTCATCAAAAAACTTCCTGTCAATCCATAATCCCGAGGACACTGACCATACCCCTTTCTCTGTACCAGTTTTTTGATAGAACATCCTTGATCGCTGTGATCTCAAGCGCCTGATCCGTCACGATTTGCTTTAAACGCCTGTTTTCATCCTCTAGGCACTTGAGACGCTTTGCCTCTGATATATCCATTCCGCCGTATTTACGATGCCAGTATCGAATACTATTTTCACTAACTCCGTGCTTTCGGGATAATTCCCCGGCTTTGATCCCTGTCTCCAGTTCCTTCAATATCCCGATTTCTTGCTCCTCCGAAAATCTAATTATATCAATGTATTAGGTGTAACGTTTTGTATGGGTTTGCCATCAAACGCAACATCGGGGCTGAGCCATGCCGATATGTAGGCGGAAGGTCCTCCTGCGCGTTTTTTTAATGCAGACCTTGGGGGCAGTGATGTTGTCAGCTGGCGAAATCCAATCGGTGAAAGAGCGACCGCTATCGATCGATTCCGGCATATGCGCCGACGATCCGTTCCTATCTGCTTCAGAGATGTCGCCATTCGCTGCTGTACCTGATCAGAGCATTTTACAGGATAGTTCCTCAGGGTGTTCATACACATCATGGGCCCCGTCATTTCTGGACGCGAATCCCCTTTCCATTTCGCGCTTCGGCTGTAAAGCCACGCCAGCTCCGCAGTCCTCAGAGGAAGATCTTTCCCTAGACGACAAGCGTGACTTAAGCCTCGCTCGAGCTATGCTCCGCGGCACATCCCTTTTTCTGGCAGGTGTGGATGTTTCCTCGAGCGACGAGCTTGCGGTAGCGGTAGATGTGCTGCGCGACTCGATTCAGGACATCGAGGCTTCGCTCGCAGCGGCCTTATCAACCGGTGATATGCCCCTGCTTCATGATCTTGAAAAGAGGATCTTTGCTGCTGAGGAGGCGGTGTGGCTCCTGAGACGACTCGATTCGATGAAGTTCGAGTATCCATCGAAGTCCGGGCCCGGGGGGCAGGGCGACGCCGGAGGCATGCTCATAGCGCGACTGAAGGCGGACGTAGCATTGACGGCAGACGATATCCTGACTGGAGTTGAAGGCTATGAATCCGTTCTCAAAACGCTCGGATGGAAGGTAGATGCCGCTGGGAAGTATGCGGCTCATCTGGCAAGACGGATGGATACGGCAGAGTTTCTCCGCAAACTCGCTCCGCTGCCGATAAGGTACGGTTACGCGCCCTTCAACCTTAGCTTCAAACATAGCGAAGGAAACAACCCTTTCTATTGGACCGGACGGGTTCCGATCGATCACATAAGCAAAAGCCCTCTCTACAGACACATCGCTTCACTCAGTCATGACAAAGCCGCCGCGTTTGCAGCCATGCATCGCGCCGTCTTCGATGAGGATGTCGTAAATAAGGCGAGTGATGGAAGGATCGACTTCGAAGGTATTCTCGCTGATGTCAAAAGGGAATCGGACATCCTCGACGGCTTCGATTTTGAAAGTCTTGCTGACGAAATTTTAAAATTGGACGAGACGAGGCTTCTATCGAACGAGGAGATTGCTAGGGCTAGCGTAGAGAGAAAGAGGCAGGATTCGATCATCCATGCGCATGAGATCGCCGACCTTGAGGCGATGCGTACGGGTCTTGTGGATTACTTCCTGAAACATAGAAGCGGCGATGAACAGGCGGCGTTTGCAGACGGTCTTGCGGAACTGATGGCCGCCCAGATCGACGATGCAATGACGCAGGCGGCCGCCGTAGCCACGGATACAGAAGATACGGAGGTGGCGGAATACTATGACATGCTTTCCGGTCGGAATGGAGGGAAGAGTCAGGTTCAGGACGTGAGGATGGACAGCATCGAGAGCCGCAACTTCGCCGACTATGGCTACACCGTGGACGACAGCGATGAAGTGTATCCGCGCCCGTACTGGCAGGATTCGTCACCGGGCGAGGCGTCGATGGTCGGTTCGCGCCTCGCGGATCTGGCGGGAAAGATCAAAGGGATACGAGACAACGAATCGCTCTCTCCGGCCCAGAAGCTTGATAGCCTCAAGGACCTTATAGTCGAGCTGCAGATCCAGAAATATACGATCATGAAGATGCAGATGGCCTACCAGATGCAGGCGATGCGTCAGCAGGATGCGCAGAGTAAGGAGATGAAGGAGGTGATCGAGCCATTCGCGGATGGAATGGAGGAGGCCGGAAAAGTCGCGAAATCGCTCGATGCCTTCTACGGGGCGCTCGACAGAAAGGCAGTGCAGAGGGCTGTCGAGGGCGAGCTGGAGTTTATCAACAGGAACATCGAAGAACTTAGCAAGATGAAGGACAAAACGAAGACTATATTCTGGGTTGTTCCCACGGGAGCCTCGACTGTGGCCTTCGACGGGCCCATCGAAGCTCTTCAGAAGGCGAAAAGGCTGGCGGAGACTGGCAGTTTCGAAGAGGCGCAGGCGCTCTACATCACGGTTCTCAATTCCCCCCTTTATTCTGGGCTTCGCGCGCGGAAGGCCAACTCGGATGCAGCGCATGATACCGCGATAGCCATCGCCGTCACGATAGTTTCTGCTGGAGCGTGCGGAGTCATGGGGGGTGTCGCGAAAACTCTCGCCGAAACGCTTAAATGGAGCAGGGCGGGAATATTCATGGCCGAGATTGCGGCCGAGGGTTCGATGTTCCACATCATGAATAATACGCTGATGTCGGGGGTTAGCCGACAGGGCGGCTGGGGCTCGAGGGGCTTCGGAGAACATACCTTCGATTTTGCGATGACAATACTCATGTTCGGATTCCTTCGCGGAACCGTTGGTGGATTTCGCGCGCTTGCGAAATCCCCTGTTATAAGATCGATGGAATCGAAGATGGGACGTCCACTTTCCGCAGTAGAAGGTGACATACTCTTCGGAGCTTGGCTCAAAAAGGCCGCCGCATTCAGGCGGGCCGTCTATCATCTCGGAGAGTTCAGCGCTGAAAACGTGGCGTTCATCGCTTGGAACATGATTCAGGAATCGATAAGGACCGGCGATGTGGGAGGTTCTATCGACGCGGCGATCGATCCCGAGGCCGTTCACGAACAGCTCATATTCCTTTGCTGTTTGAGGCTCGGCGGTATGGCGACGAGGCCCATCACCAAGTTGGCGGATGGCAGGGTGAGGGATATTGCGCTTGGAGAACGCGCGGGCGAGTACAGGGCTATAGAGGCCGAAGGCGCAAAGATAGCGGCAGACATGGAGGCCTTCTTCGTCAAGAGGCTCGGGGCCAAGGGGGAAAAAGGCGCGAAGGGCTACAGCCTGCTTCTGGCCAGATACGAGGAATATGCGCACAAAAGGCTCGCGTTCATGGAAGGCCTGCCTCCGGAAGTTGTTGCAGCTGAGGAGCTGGCTACGGCCAGAAGCGAGGCGGCAGAGGCGGAGGGCATCGTAGGTGCCGCAAAAGAGGCGGAGGGTATGCGCCTTTACAGGGCATCTCCGGAGGTAATCGTAGCCGACAGAACAACCCTTCGAGAAGTCATAGCGAAGAGTGAAGGAGTCGTTCACGAGGGCAACGGCGTCTATTCTAAGGCTATGGAAGGCGGCACCGTATATTTCGTCGAGGGCGCCGCAAGGTCTTTGGAACTAAGAAGGAAAAGCCTCAACACCGAAATGCAGACCGATGTCGATGCGGTGCTTGTAAGCCGCTATCCGGGCAAGAAGCTCGAGGATTTCGACTTTAGGGAGCAGAAGAACCTGCTTCGTCGGCTCCGCCACGAGCGCGACTGGGGCATGCAGGAGATGCAGGACTTCGTTGGTGTCGAGGGAATGCGCAGCCTTTATGGCTACGGCATCGAGATACCCTATGGATTTGAAAACAGGGCACAGTTCGATTCCTTCCAGAGAAGCCTTATGGTGTTCATGGGAGAGCTGGGCTTCCCCGTGTACGACACGGGCGTAAGAGTTTACATACAGGGCAGCTCCGTAACCGGCTACAAGAGCGATCCGGCGAGAAGCCCCTATTGCTGGGAGGCGAACCCGACGATCGAAGGAAAGGCCGGCAAGAAGAGCGATATCGATATCGCGGTCGTGGTGCAACCGGAAACGCTCGCCCATATGTACGTAGGGAGGGTGCAGTATATCATGGAGCACATGGGGAAGCAGAAGGGGGACTACAAGGTGAATTACAGGACCGCTGCCGCAGCAACTCTCAGGTGGTTCGAATCCGTCGGCGTGGATGCTGAAAGCGCGAAAACCCAGAGGGAGCGCGAAAACATTCAGGGGAGAAAAGCCACGATAGATATGTTGAGGCCTTTCGTGGAAGATATGCTGGGCGAAGCGAATCTGGATTTGATCGATGCGACAATGCCCGACGGCCTTCAGTGGTGGCAGAGGAGGAAAGATCAGGACGGTCGCACTATCAAGAACACGCGCGCCGACAAACTCGAGGACGGCATGGGTCTGGCCGGCGGGAGGCTCACCATTTTCAACACGGACGCGCCAGTAAGAGAGGCGTACGGGCACCTGTGCGACGAGTCCATGCAGATCGGGCTCGACCGCGAGATTCAGCTTTCGTTCATGACCGATGCGAGCAGATTTTTCCCAAAACCCGAAGAGGCATGGTGGATCTCTTCGAAAATCTACAGCGAGATGTCGATGTCGCCTGAAAGCGGGGCCCAGTGAGACCGGCTACAGAAACCGCATGATTTCTTTTATCGATGTGACAAGTCAGTGGACGAGCGGTTTTGTTCCTTCCCAGACGAGGCCAAGGGCCTTAAGGCATTCCTGAAACGAGAAGAGAATCTCTTCGCAGGCTTGAGGTGATTTTATACTGCCGCACATCTCTTCGTAGATGGAGTCGGCTAGGGCCTTTCTCGATTTCACGTCGCGCTGAGAGATCGTTTCAATCCTCGTCGCGTATCTGGCCGCGGCCTTTATGGCGGTGTTCACGGCGAGACCCGCACGCATGTCTATCGCGTCCGCAAGATCGGGTACAGTATTCGGCACCCGCGGCGCAACGAATGACATCACCCTCGCATGAAGATCGTCCTTCATGGACTTGATTTGTTCGAATATCTCCTGTTCCCTGCCCATCGGTATTCTCCTGTGAAACACCTGCTTCGGTTCGGCCTGTATACCACCTTGCCACGCATATTGGTAGCCGATTTTCATGTCCGACATGACGGAGTCCGTCTTCATGATACGCATGCTCTCGCTTTTCGGGTTGAAGTCTATCGAGATACGATCTGTGCGGGTAGTCAAGCCCTATTACGCGCGTTTCTCCGATGCGCCCGAAATGGAACCTGTGATGATGGCCGAACAGGACGAGCCTCGGCTTTAAGTATTCCACTATGCTGCGAAGAATTGGGCTGCCCATCTCCCTATCCCCATCGGTAAGTCCTATTCCGCTTGGGGCATCGTGCATCATAAGTATGTCGATGTTTTTGGGCAGCGACATCATGGCTAGTACGTCTTCTGCGGTGAAATATTTGAGCGGGGCATTCGCGGATTGTTCGTGAAGATGTTCTGAAAAAACACCCGGAATGCCTGCGATCCGCAGCCCGCCTAGCATGATAGTTTCTCCCGAAAAGATCGGGTGATAATTTCCGTATTGGGACCGTTCGAGCCGGCCTTCCTTCGTGCCGCGTCGCCACATGATCTGCCCCCACGACGACAGGTTCGGATGCCTCGTATGCGGCACAGGTACAAGGCCTAATTTTTTTTCTTCTTCGGATTGGGTCTCTACTATTACGTCGACTTCCGTGTTGCCCTTGAGAATTTCGGCCATTATACGATGATGTCCAACCGCCACATATATCTTTCCCTCTATCAGCATGAGGCGGGGTTTGCCCGCGCCTCTTGGGTCGCCGTTTATGTAGTCGCCGACCGTATCCGTGAAAACGAGCTCCTGCGTGGGCGTTATGTCTGATATCGATATGCGCCTCGGGCCCGGCTCGATGTTAAATCCGCCTGCTCCTGACGGGACAACGGAAGCCGGCATAGAGACCTGATCCATCTTGAGATTACAGCGCTGACATATCCTGTGAAGGGCCTCGCGCGTCGTCATGTTACGGTTGCGCGCATCGCTTCTCATGTCGCTTATCAGGCGCGAACTTTCATGATTGCCGTGGACAAAAAACATGTGATGAGGATCTTCGATCTTCGGGGGAGCAACGAGATCGCCTGTGGACAGGATAACGCCCGGGGCGTTTCTAAATTCATGCCCCATGATCTGCTCTACAGCCGACCATTTGGAATGGATATCGCCCACTGCAATCAGTCTGAAGAAGTCAGCTGTAGCAGCGGCCGCAATTCGATCGCCCGCGACGGCAGATGAAAGAGGGTGCGCGAAAAAAAACGTCGACATCGGCATCGCCATCTGTGCAGACGGGTATACAATAGAGCCGTGTGCCATATTTTTCCCCTATTCCAATATCGTGTGTAAAATACTGCTGACTTATCGCCTCTTTCCCCCAAAAAGTTGCTACAAAAAATGGAGCTACTTTTTTTCACCCGCCCGCGATCTGGGAGCCGATGCTGGAAGGGATGCCGAGGGCAAAGTTGCAGCCTGACCAGTTTAACGTTAATTTTCAGCTAGTTAGGTTGAAGAGTCACCTGCAACCGCATCCGCAGCCATGCCCGGACTTGCAGGAGGCCCGATCCTCGCTGCGGATAAAAAGAAGGGGAAACGCGATATCGCTGAAACAGCATGGCAGCCAGACGGAGATGAACAGGAATACAAAGAGAACCGCATATTGGTACCACATAACCGATATGCCGAGCGCCATTATCATATGAAAAAGAGAGGCCCAGGTGCTTAGAAGCACGTGCCCCGAATGCGGCAGCTTCGTAGCCGGCCGAAAATATCCTACCGCGATTCCAGCGAAGGCTGCAGGATTTACGATCCACCAGCCATCTATAAAACCTATATGAGCATGGCTGTGCGGAAGATCGAGAAGCAGCTCTCCCGCATATGGAATAAGAGAATCGCTGAGCGTTCCTATTCCGACCGAACCGACGTAACCGATCGCAAGAACCTTCAAAAAATATAAAACGCCGGTCAAGGGGCCTCTATAATAGAGCTTGAATATCGCGGTAGTCACTATCGCACTAAGGAATACGTGCGTCGGATGGAATATGTAAAAGAGAATATGCGCCGATTGATACGTCATCGACCTGAATATGAACATCAGCAGGATACCGGATAAAGCCCCAACCAATGTAAACGGCGCATGATTTCTGAGCTCGACAAATATTCGTTTGAGCATATTTTTTTCCAAAGAAGAGCTACTGATTCATGGACATGAGAAACTCCTTGTTCGTCTTGCAAGGGGTCACTTTGTCGAGCAGGAATTCCATCGCATCGATCTGGTTGAGAGGCTGCAACATCTTGCGAAGGATCCAAACCTTGTTCAGCTCTTCGTCGTTAAGCAACAACTCCTCTTTTCTTGTTCCGGACTTATTCACATCCATACAGGGGAAGATCCTCTTTTCCATAAGCTTGCGGTCGAGATGAATTTCCATATTGCCCGTCCCCTTAAACTCTTCGAAAATGACCTCATCCATTCGGCTGCCGGTGTCTATGAGCGCCGTTCCTATGATGGTGAGGCTGCCACCCTCTTCGATATTTCTCGCCGCACCGAAAAAGCGTTTCGGCTTGTGAAGGGCGTTGGAATCGACGCCGCCTGAAAGGATCTTACCAGAGGGAGGAACGACAGCGTTGTAAGCTCTGGCGAGCCTGGTTATTGAATCGAGAAGTATGACGACGTCCTTGCCGTGTTCGACCAGCCTCTTGGCTTTTTCGATAACCATCTCAGCAACCTGTACGTGGCGCGTAGCTGGTTCGTCGAACGTTGAGCTCACCACCTCAGCCTTCACCGAGCGCTCCATGTCCGTCACTTCCTCCGGCCTTTCATCGATGAGAAGGACTATCATCGTAACTTCCGGATGATTCGAGGTGATCGCATTGGCCACGTTCTGCAAAAGGACGGTCTTTCCGGCCCTCGGCGGAGAGACGATCAGCGCGCGCTGTCCCTTCCCTATCGGAGTGAAGAGGTCCATGATCCTCGTAGAATAGTTTTTCGGATCGTATTCGAGTTTTATTCTCTCGTCTGGATAGAGCGGTGTAAGGTTATCGAAGAGCGTCTTGCTCTTGGCCTCTTCAGGAGTGCTGTTGTTGATGCTGTCCACTTTAAGCAGCGCGAAATATCTTTCGCCTTCCTTCGGAGGTCTGATCTGGCCGGCTACCGTGTCACCGGTACGAAGGCCGAAGCGCCGTATCTGCGACGGTGAAACATATATATCATCCGGACCCGGAAGATAATTATAGTCAGGGGAGCGGAGAAAACCGAACCCGTCTGGAAGGGTCTCGAGAACTCCCTCGCCGAAGATCGCTCCATTTTGCTCGGAGTGCGCCTGCAGAAGCGCAAAGATCAGCTCCTGTTTACGAAGGCTCGTCGCATTTTCGATATTCATGTTGTTGCCGATCTCGATCAGTTCGCCGATCTTCTTCCTCTTCAGTTCATTCAGATGCATACACTATTCTCCTAATGGGTTGGACTTACGGAAGGCATCGCAGAAAGGCCGGCGACCAGCCGACCCGCAAATGCCGATGATAACGCATAAAGTTCAGAAAAAATCATAAGCCTTAAACAGGGTTATTTTAGATATCCTTACCGAAAACCGTTAAGAGGACTCCCGTTTTTGGAAATTATTAAGAACCGATCGACGATAAAAATGAGCTGGATCCATCTGCTAAGTGTTTGATATCTATCCAGAAATAAAAGGCAAGTCAAGATAATTGATAACTCAGGGCTTTCCTTGACAAAGGAGGAGTCAGTTGATAACCTCTCACAAATTTTGTTATAAATTACAAGCAGTTACGGCTCCAGCGGGGCCGGTCCGGAGGGTTCATGGCTACAAAAAAATCAAAAACTCGGCACTTCGTAAAGATGCACGGAATCGGAAATGACATGATCGTCTTCGATTGCACCAAGGGCTCTATCGCCAACCCAGCTCCCCTTGCGAGGAAGGTATGCAACAGACACACCGGAATCGGCGCAGACCAGATGCTTCTGATATCGAAGTCCCGCAAAGGGGATTTCATGATGAGAGCCTTCAATCCGGATGGTACCGAAACGGAGATGTGTGGCAACGGCATCCGCTGTGCGGCGAAGTTCATAAAGGAATACAAACTCTCCGCAAAAAAGGAACTCCTGATAGAGACGCTCGCCGGGCTGAAGACCGTGAAAAGCGTCGGAAACCAGTTTGAAGTCGACATGGGTGAACCTATAATGAAGGGGAAGGAGATCCCCGTAAATCTCTCCGGCAGGATCATCAATCGCCCTCTTAAAACCGAAAGCAAGGATTTCCGTATCACCTGCCTGTCTGTGGGAAATCCGCACTGCATCACCTTTCATGAGGAACTCAAGGATCTCCCGATTGAAAAGTTCGGCCCGATGCTCGAAACTTATTCGATATTCCCGAAAAAGGCCAATATCAGCTTCGTGAACGTCGTCAGCAAAAAGGAGCTTCAGCTCAGGGTCTGGGAACGCGGCGCGGGAGAAACCCTCGGCTGCGGAACAGCCGCTTGTGCATCCGCCGTAGCATCGGTTTTGAACGGATTCACTGACCGCAAAGTCACGGTCGTCCTGCCCGGAGGCAAACTGGAAATCGAGTGGAGCACCAAGGACAATCACATATATATGAAAGGCCCGGCGGAAATCGTATTCAAGGGCGAGATAGCCATCTGATGAAGAAAACAGTCCTGAAAAAAGATCCGAAATTCTGCGGCGCGATGACGGCTATAGTCACACCCTTTAGAAACGGGAAGATCGATGAGTCCGCCATGCGCGAGCTCGTCTCATGGCAGATCGCTTCTGGAATAGACGGAATCGTGGTGCTTGGCTCGACAGGCGAAGGGATCACGATCGAGGAAAACGAGAAGAAAACCGCTATACGCCTGTGCGTCGAAGAATCCGCCGGAAGAGTTCCTGTCATAGCAGGAGCCGGGAGCAATTCCACCGAAAAAGCGATCAGGCTCGCAAGGCTTGCCGCCGAATGTGGCGCAGATGCGATGCTTCAAGTAACGCCGTATTACAACAAGCCGACACAGCAGGGTCTGTTCGAACATTTCATGGCGATAGCCGAGGCGGTCCCGCTGCCGATGATACTCTACAACGTTCCATCGCGCACGGCGGTCAACATGCTTCCGGATACAACCCTTCGTCTGGCGGCAGCCGACAGCATCGTAGGAATCAAGGAATCCTCAGGCGATCTTTCGCAGGCGCAGACTATAATGAATACGAGGCCCCCCGACTTCACCCTCTACTGCGGCGAAGATGCCATGAACCTGGAGATGTACAGGGCCGGGGCGGATGGCTGCATATCGGTGACAGCCAACATAGCCCCTGAACTTGTTTCAAAGGTGTGGGATCTCTTCAACTCGGGAAAGGTAGATGAAGCTGAGGCGCTGCAATCGCATATTCAGAAATTAAATTCTGCGCTATTCATGGTAACCAACCCTATACCGGTAAAGACAGCTCTGTCCGTTATGAAAAAATGCAGGGAGGAATTCCGCCTTCCGCTCACACCGATGGATGATAATAAAAAAAGAGAGCTCGAATCGGTGCTCTCCGAATTCAAAATGATCTGAGCTGTAAATTTCTCTAAAATTCACTTGAGGGCATCATGATAAAAATAGCGCTCTGTGGCTATAAAGGAAGGATGGGCGGCAGAATAGAATTTTTCCTCTCTCAGGATCCGGATATGAAAATACTCTCCCGGATCGACGCCGAAGACGCCGTTGCCGGAGCGTTCGATGATATCGACGTAGTAATAGACTTCAGCTCTCCATCCGGAGCCATAGAGCACATCGGAGAAGCCGCAGCAAAGAGGAAACCCTTCGTTTTGGGAACGACCGGATTTTCATCCGATCAGGAGGCTGAGATAACCAGAGCGGCTTCAAAGATAGCCCTGCTGAAATCCTCCAACATGAGCATCGGAGTCAACCTTCTTCTGAAAATAATCGAAGAGACCACAGCTGCCCTTGGCAATTCCTACTCGATTTCAATAGAGGAAACACACCACGTACATAAAAAAGACAGCCCCAGCGGAACGGCTCTGATGATGAAAAAATCCGCTGCAAAAAATTTCAACGGCGAGATAGGTATAGTTTCACACAGGAAAGGTGAAGTCGCTGGAGATCATAAAATAGCCTTCGAAGGCGAGGAAGAAACCTTGACATTTTTCCACCACGCTAAGAGCAGGGACCTTTTCGCGCGCGGAGCCGTGGCAGCGGCGAAATGGATAGTCGGAAGAAAAGCCGGCCTCTATACGATGCAGGACGTATTATTTAAGTACCCCCTGAAAAGCTGGCTGCAACAATAACTTCGACCATGGACAATTAACCATCGACCAAAACATCAAGAAGCTAGAATCTAGAAGTGAGAAGCAATATTTTTACAGGCGAGATTTTTCTAGCTTCTAGCCTCTCGCTTCTAGCTTCTGTTTTTCCCAGTCACGGTCGTTGCGGGGATGACAAGCGCATAGTTTTTAGAGGCGCCTTGAACTTGCTGATTTTTCGGAGGTTACTTAGATGAAAAATACAGGAAAAATTTTCCAAGAAGTTTACATCGGATTGGGATCCAACCTTGGAGATCGCAACGCCAACATAGACGCTGCCATCGACCTGATCAGCAGCAACAAACAGATAGAGATCATCTCAACTTCCAGGAGATATGAAACCAGGGCCCTAATAAAACCCGGACTACCTCCACAGCCGGATTACATCAACGCTGCGATAAAAATTGAAACTTCGCTATCCCCGCATCAGCTCCTGCTTTTTCTGATGGAAACTGAGTCACAGCTCGGAAGAAAATATCCTAGGGTAAGCGGCGAGCCCAGGAGCATCGATCTCGATATCCTGATCTTCGGCGACCTCATCATGGCTGAAAAAAACCTGCAAATTCCACACCCTGAGCTGCATAAAAGAATGTTTGTGCTGCTCCCGCTGTGTGATATAGCATCGGCTGAGATTCATCCCGCGTTAAAAAAAACGATCGCGGAGCTGATGAAAGGGTTGAAAGAGAATGGCTAGGTTGCTGCTCACAGCGCTTCTCATATACTTCGCCTACAGATATTTCTCCAGGAACAGGCAATTCAAACGCGGGCACACCGCTCGTCAGGGCCGATCTGTGGGCGGGGAAATGGTTCCCTGCGCAAGATGCGGAACATTCGTCGTAGCCGTCGAGGCCACAAACAAAGGCGGCGCGCTTTTCTGCTCTGAGAAATGTAAAAATAAATGATGCGCCAACCCCATAACAAGGAGTGAATGTATGAAGATATTCATCGACACCGCCAAGATCGAAGAGATCAAGGAAGCTAATGCCATGGGAGTCCTGGATGGCGTCACTACAAACCCCTCCCTGATCTCGCAGACTGGGAAAGACTTCAAAAGCGTCATAAAGGAAATACTGCATGAGATCACCGACCGCCCCGTAAGTTTGGAGACTACCGCCCTTGACGCCAAGGGAATGATAGAAGAAGGGAAAAAACTGGCGGATATAGCGAAAAATGTCGTGTGTAAAATTCCTTCAACGGTGGAAGGGCTCAAGGCGATAAAGGCCCTTTCCGACATGGGGATAAAGACCAACGCCACCTTGTGCTTTTCACCAAACCAGGCGCTGCTCGTAGCCAAGGCCGGCGCTACGTACGTCAGCCCCTTCGTAGGAAGGCTCGACGACATATCCCAGGAGGGGATGTCGCTCATAAGCGATGTGGTCAATATCTACGATAATTACAACTTCTCGACCGAGATCATCGTCGCCAGCATCAGAAATCCAATTCACGTAAGCCAGTCAGCGATGATAGGCGCCGATATCTGCACAATACCGCTGAAGGTGATATCGCAGCTCATGAAGCACGCTCTTACCGATGCAGGAGTCGATAAGTTTTTAAAAGACTGGCAGAAGGTGCCGCAAGCATAAAGAATAGGGAGGAATCATGTCCTTCATCAACGACAAGACAAAAGAGATAAACTGCAAGATCGTATACTACGGTCCGCCTCGATGCGGAAAATCGACGAGCCTCCGCCATATTTACGAAGAGGTAAAAAAAGGGGCAAAGGGAGAGATGATATCGCTTGCCCACGAAGACAACAGAACTCTCTTTTTCGATTTTGTCCCCGTAAACCTTGGCAAGGTTGGCGACTACACGATAAGGCTGCATCTCTACACCGTTCCGGGAGATGTCGGATACAAGCAGAGCCGCGCCCTCATATCGAAGGGCGTCGACGGACTGCTATTCATGGCCGACTCGCAGCTAGAGATGATGGAAGGCAACCTGGAAGCGCTGGCCGACCTCAAGGAGATACTCTCCGGGGAGAATCACAAGTGGGGAGAGATTCCGTGCGTATATCAGTATAACAAGAGGGATCTCAAAAACGCCGTACCCATAAAAGATTTGAGCGACTATTTAAACCAGTCCGGGTTCCAGGAATTTTCGACTATCGCTACAGAAGGAAGCGGGGTTTTCGATGCCTTCAAGGCGATATCCAAAGAAGTTCTGAAGGGTTTGAAAAACTGACTTTTTTGATCTTATAAAAAGGGCGGCCGCGTGAAGCAGCCGCCCTTCTTTTTTATCTCATTAACTTCCTATTTTTCACACTTCATCTCTGAAATCTGCCTGTAGAGATTGTATTTTCTATTCGCCAAACTCTGCGCCTTGGCGATGAGCCTCCTCGCCTCCTCAGGCCTGGACTTCTCGAGGATGCGGTAACGGTTCTCGCCCTTCACGTACTCCTCTATGGAAATTGAAGGAGGCTTGCTGTCAACTGTAAGAGGATTCTGGCCGTCCAGAGCCTTTCTGGGATCGAACCTGTAGAGCGGGAAGTGACCGCTATTTACGGCCTTCTTCTGTTCCTCGAGACCTTTGGACATATCGATCCCGTGAGCGATGCAATGCGAATAAGCTATTATTATCGATGGACCATCATAGCTCTCGGCCTCGATAAAGGCCTTCATGGCCTGTGACGGATCCGCACCAAGCGCCACCGTCGCAACGTAGATGTAGCCGTACGACATGGACATCAGGCCTAGGTCCTTCTTCCCGAGGGGTTTTCCTCCTGCGGCGAATTTCGCCACAGCGCCGATCGGCGTCGCCTTGGAAGCCTGCCCGCCCGTATTCGAATAGACCTCTGTGTCGAGAACGAGGATATTCACGTTTCTTCCGCAAGCAAGGACATGATCCAACCCGCCGTAGCCGATGTCGTACGCCCAGCCATCACCACCTAGCGCCCATACCGATTTCTTGATGAAGTTGTCGGCGACGTGAAGCAGGTTGATGCATTCCTTGCAGTTGCATTTGGCAAGGTGCTTCTTCAGCTCGATGACGCGGGAGCGCTGTTTCTCAATCGCAAGATGACTAGACTGATCCGCGGACCTGATCTCCGTCAGGATATTTTTAACCTCCTGTGAACATCCGCCGTTGGAGATGATGTTATCGGCCAACTCCATCGCATACTGAAACTGCTTATCGACAGAAAGCCTCATTCCGTATGCGACCTCGGCGTTGTCTTCGAAAAGCGAGTTCGTCCACGCCGGTCCACGGCCGTCCGCCCTCTGGCAGTATGGAGTCGTAGGAAGGTTGCCGCCGTAGATGGACGAACATCCTGTGGCATTCGCTATTATCGCCCTGTCGCCGAAGAGCTGAGAGAGCATCTTCACGTAGGCCGTCTCTCCGCATCCGGCGCAAGCACCCGAATATTCGAATAGCGGCTTCACGTACTGAATTCCCTTCATCACAGAAGGATTGTAGAGCTCAGGGTTAGGATCCGGTATGTTCAAAAAGAAATCGTAGTTCTCTCTTTCCTGATCCCTCAAGGGGAGTTGAGGCTCCATCTTTATGGCCCCTTTTTCCTTCGCGGGACAGTTCACCACACAGGTAGCACACCCGGTGCAATCCTCTGCCGCGACCTGAAGCGTGTAAGCGTATCCCTCGAGCCCCTTGGCAGGCTTTGGATCCGAGCTCTTGAAGTTTGCCGGAGCATTCTTGAGGATGTCCTTCGGATATATCTTGGAGCGTATCGCTGCATGCGGACATACCATGACGCATTTTCCGCACTGAACGCAGGCATCTTTGTCCCACACCGGGATATTGACCGCTATATTTCTCTTCTCGTACTGCGTCGTCGAAACCGGCCATGTTCCGTCTTCAGGAAACTCGGAAACCTTGAGGGATTCACCTTCGCCGCTCATGAGTTTCGCGGTGGTGTTCTTGACGAAAGCGGGGGCATCGGCAGGAACCACAGGCGGCACCGGCTTTCCAGTTACCTCCTTGGGATAATCGACCTGTTCGATTTTCTCGATGGTCATATCGACCGCGCTGACATTCATCGCAACTATCTTTTCGCCTTTTTTCCCGTAGGTTTTTTTGATGGCGTCCTTGATGGCATCGATTGCGATCTTCTCATCGATCACCTTCGAAATCTTGAAGAATGCGGTCTGCATGATCGAGTTGATCCTCGCGCCAAGGCCTACCCCCTCGGCGATGCTTATTGCGTCGATCACATAGAACTTCAATTCCTTGTCGATTATCTGCTTCTGCACGCGGTCGGGCATGTTGTCCCAAACATCGTGCTTGTTGAACGGGGAAGTCAACAGGAAGGTGCCGCCCTTCTTGATGTGCTTCAGCATGTCGTACTTCTCGAGAAACGAAAAGTTGTGACAGGCCACAAAATCTGCGGTCTCGATGAGATACGGTTTTCTGATGAGATTTTTCCCGAAGCGCAGATGCGAGACTGTGATCGCACCGGCTTTCTTGGAATCATAGACAAAATATCCCTGCGTATAGTTCTCGGTCTCTTCGCCTATTATCTTGATCGTGTTCTTGTTGGCGCCGACTGTTCCGTCCGATCCCAGTCCGTAGAACATCGCCTGATATACCCCATCCTCGAGCGTAAACGAACGATCGTAATCCAGACTCAGGTTTGTCACATCGTCATTCGGCCCGATGGAAAAATGGTTTTTAGGATCGGTCGCCTTCAGGTTGTCGAAGACCGCTTTGATCATAGCAGGGTTAAACTCAGCTGAACCGAGGCCATAGCGGCCGCCTACGATCTTCGGATGGTGCGAATACCATCCCTCCTGCACCGCCTCGCTGATCGCAGTTCTCACATCACCATAGAGCGGCTCCCCTATCGAGCCCGGCTCCTTGCACCTGTCAAGAACAACCATGGACTTCACGCTCTTGGGAAGGGCGTATGCGAAGGATTTTATATCAAAAGGCCTGAAGAGCTTGACGCATAAAACGCCGACCTTCTCGCCCTTCTTGTTCAGATAATCGACGACCTCTCCAACCGCCTCGCCGCCGGAGCCCATGATTACGACCACCCTGTCAGCATCATCAGCGCCATGGTACTCGAAGAGCCTGTACTGGCGACCTGTCAGCTTGGCGAATTTATCCATCGCCTTCTGAACTATCGCAGGGCATGCGTTATAATATTTATTCGCAGTCTCGCGACAGGTAAAGAATACGTCCGGATTTTGTGACGTTCCCTTGATGGTTGGCCTCTCGGGATTGAGCGCCCGCTGCCTGTGGGCGTTGACGAGTTTGTCATCGATCATCGAGCGCATATCGTCAAATGTAAGTTCCTCTATCTTCTGTATTTCGTGGGAGATCCTGAATCCCTCGAAATAGTGCAGAAAGGGAATTCTGGATTCGAGCGATGCGGCCTGGGAGATGAGCGCAAAATCCATCGCCTCCTGAACGCTGGCGGATGAAAGCATCGCCCAACCGGTCGACCTGGCGGCCATAACATCGGAGTGATCACCGAATATCGAAAGGGCGTGGGTCGCGATAGCCCTTGCCGCGATGTGAAACACGGTCGGAGTAAGTTCTCCTGCTATCTTGAACATATCGGGGATCATAAGCAGAAGACCCTGCGAGGCTGTAAACGTCGTGGTAAGAGCGCCTGTGGTAAGAGCGCCGTGGCAAGCCCCCGCCGCTCCAGCTTCAGACTGAAGTTCGCTGACTATAGGGACTGAACCCCAGATATTTTTTTCACCGTTCGCCGATTTTTCATCGGCGATCTCGCCCATGTCCGAAGATGGGGTGATCGGATAGATAGCTATCACCTCGTTTGTCGCATGGGCGACATGCGCCACTGCGCTATTTCCGTTGTGTGGGACCATCTGCCTTGCCACAATTTCCTCCTGATTGTATGCCAATTGGGCAGTTATTTTGTGAGAAACGCACAGCGAAGAAACCCATCCGCCTCGAGTCCGGAACGCCAGCTAACTTGATGATAAACGTATTTTTAGGAATTGCCTTCGGACCGGCCGGACAATCCTTCTATCTGCGGCTTTTGTCAAGTATCGAGCCCGCCATGCAAGGCCCTTAAAAAGCGGATTTGCGAGGCATCAGAGCCCCAGAATTTCTCGGGCCTCATCGCATCCCGCCACGGGTCGCCCGACCTCATCGGCTATCCTCTTAACCCTTGCAACGAGTTCCGCATTGTTCTTGGCCAAAACGCCCTTGTGATAATAAACGTTATCCTCGAAACCGACGCGAACGAAACCTCCCATGACGACCGCCATGACGGCAAGGGAAAGCTGGTATCTGCCAACGCCGGCAACCGCCCAGCTGTCACCATCTTCCAGCGAATTCACCATAAACTGGAGATTCCTGGACTCACCGGAGAGTCCTCCCGGAACGCCGAGGACAAACTGATAGTGCGCCGGTTTTTTTAAAAGCCCCTCTTTCATCAGCCTCTTGGCGATATCGATGTGACCGGCATCATAGACCTCTATCTCAGGAGTAACACCGAGATCTCGCATGTGGCCGGCGAGCTTCCGGACATCGGCCGGGGTGTTCATGAATACTTCATCGGAAAAATTCATCGAAGCGACATTCAAGGATGCCATCTCCGGTTTGAGTTCGACGATGGGCGCTATGCGATCTTCCATACTCGCGCCTATCGCACCGCCGGTGGATATCTGAATTATGGGTCCCGCACCGCATGCCGTCCTTATCGCATCGACCGATGCCCTGAAGTGATCGAGCCTCTGCGACGGAGTCCCCGACTCATCCCTGACGTGAAGATGGATCACGGAAGCTCCTGCCTCGACACATTCCCTTGCGGCGATCGCCTGTTCCTCCGGAGTCTCCGGCAAGGCTGGATTTTGCGCCTTGGTGGTCTCTCCTCCGGTTATCGCCGCAGTGATGATAAGAGGATTCAAGATAGCTCCCTATGCCTTTTCGTCGAATTTGAACTTCAATTCGTATGTATCCCCGTTTTTTTCCATGTTAAGTTTGCACCCGCATCCGCGAAAGACAGAAATCATCATTTTATTTTTTGGAGTGAGGGTGGCCTTGAATCCCTCGACCCCGTTCTGTTTGGAGATGTTGATCAGCGAATCGAGCATGGCCTTGCCAAGCCCCCTATTCTGCCACGCATCGTGAACCAGGAATGCGACCTCGGCATATTTGTCGTCCAGTCCTTCTCTCATGTACCTGCCAATGCCTATGATCTTTTCACCGGCCGAATCCTGTATGGTCGAAACTATGGCCATGTCCTTCTCATAGTTGATGCTGACGAGAGGGAGAACCTTCGCATGAGGAAGAGCGTCGATGGGCTGGAAAAAACGCAGATATATACTCTCTTCGGAAAGCGAATAGAACATATCCCTCAGCGCGCTTTCGTCCGTCGGGCGAACAGGCCTCAGGGTGACCTCAGTGCCATCAGCTATAACCTGGCGCTGAGAATATCTGTCGGGATATTCCCCTTCCAACAGCGACACGTCGATTGGATCGTCATAGACGTACTTCATCTTCCTGGCTTCCTCATAGAGCGAAGCCCTGAATTTAGGATGCGCTATCCCTATAAGAGCCATCGCCCTTTCCCTGATATTCTTACCGTACAAATCGGCTACGCCGTATTCGGTAATCACGTAGTGGACATCGCCCCTCGTAGTAACGACTCCCGCGCCGGTGCTCAGGTTCGGAACTATTCTGGATATCCGCCCATCATTTGAGGTCGATTTCATCACTATGATCGGTTTTCCGCAGTAGGAGCGCCCTGCACCTCTCATAAAATCCGACTGTCCCCCGATACCGCTGTGGAACTTATTTCCCATCGAGTCGGCGCACACCTGACCCGTCAGATCGACTTCCATCGCGCAGTTTATTGCAACCATCTTGGGATGCTTCGCTATCATGACCGGATCGTTCACGTATTCAGACGGATGCATCTCGATCACGGGGTTACGGTTCACGTAATCATAGACCTTCTTTGTTCCCATTATGAACGAAGCGACGACCTTTCCTTTGTTGTAAAGCTTCTTCGATCCGTTAACCACGCCCTTCTCGATGAGATCGACGAGCTGATCGGTGAACATCTCGGTATGTATTCCAAGGTCTTTCTTGTCATGCAAAAATTCCGGCATAGCCTGCGGTATGGAACCCATGCCGATCTCTATGGTAGAGCCATCCTCTACGAGGGAAGCCACATGCGAACCTATACGGCGGACAGCATCATCGACTTCGGCAGGCTTATAGGTCAGAACGGGGGCGTTTGATTCGACGAAGTAGTCTATGTAATCCGCGGGGATGAGCGAATCGCCGTGGGTCCAAGGCATATTCGGATTGATCTCCGCGATTACCATGCTGGCGTTTTCCGTCGCGCTCTTCACGATATCGACCGAAATGCCTAGGCTCACCATCCCGTTTTCATCCGGCGGAGTGACCTGGATCAAAGCCACATCCAGCGGCGTTCGACCGCGGGAAAAGAGATTCGGTATTTCCGACAGGGATACCGGGGTATAATCGCCAACGCCGTTGTTCACCGCCTCGCGGACATTCTCGCCAATGAAAAAACTGTTGAAGCGATACTTGTCGGCGAAGTTCTCCATCGCGTAAGGGGCGGGCCCCATCGTGATAAGATGGAATATTTCGACGTCGACCACTTTCCTCTTACTGGAAGAGAGCCCTTCGATGAGGAGCTGGGGCGCCGCACATCCGGTTCCGATAAAAACTCTGTCTCCCGCCTTTATGTGCGAAAGAGCCTCATCGGCAGAAACCATCTTGTTAGCGTAAAGTTCTTTCCAATTGAAATCTTTCATATGTTCACCTTATTTTGAAATGCGGATTCGCGCATCTACGGCGACCGCTCTTGAAAATTCGCTCGATATCTTGAGCGGGTTGATGTCGAGTTCCTGAATATCCGGGAAGTCCATCGAAAGCTGGGATATCCTCTGGATGCACTCCGTGACCAGCTGCATATCGACCGACTTCTCGCCGCGAACGCCCTTGAGCAGGTTGTATGTCTTGGTGCCGAGTATCATCTGCAACGCCGCCTCGGATGTAAGAGGGGCGAGCTGGAAGGAAACATCCTTGAGCACTTCGACATAAATTCCGCCGAGACCGAACATCAGCATCGGCCCGAACTGCGGATCGCGCGTCATTCCTATGATGATCTCGCGGCCGTCGCTGACCATCTCCTGTATGAGGACGCCGTGAATCCTGGCGTCAGGAACGACCTCCTTCACCCTCTTGATCATGAGCTCGAAGGCGTCCCTGACCTCTGAGGGCCCCCGAAGCCCGACCTTCACGCCGCCGGCATCGGACTTGTGGATCACATCGGGGGACGAGATCTTCATGACGACCGGATATCCTATCGCCGAGGCCGCAGAAACCGCGTCCTGGGCGCTTCTGGCCAGCGAGCATTGTGGAACCGTAAAGCCGTACGCTGAAAGCACCGCTTTAGAATCCTGCTCGCCAACGTTGTACTGCTGATGCTTCCTGTTTAGGTTTATGATGCGGTCGACCTTGGTGCTGTTCACAGGAAACCTGCGAATCACCTTCTTCGGCTTCGCGCGCCATTTCATGTATTCAACCATCTGTTTCATCGCATCCACGGCCCTCTCCGGGGTGGGATAGTGCGGAATGCCATTTTTCTGCAGCATCTCTATGCCATGCGCAACGCGTTTGGCTCCGATAAAGGATGCCATCGTGGGCTTGTTGTATTTCCTGGAAACTTCGATCACCGCCTCGGCTGTCTTCGCAACATCGATCATCGCCTGGGGAGTGAGGAGAACCACGAGCCCGTCAACTCCATCGTCGGCGAGAACAGCGTCTAGCGCCTTCCTATAGGTTTCGGCCGGCGCATCTCCGAGGATATCCACCGGGTTATTGACGTTTGCGGCCGATGAAAGGAAGCTCCTCAGCTTGTCCTTGGTCGCGTCGGAAAGTTTGGCGAATGACAGGCCGGAATGCTCCACCGCGTCCGTCGCCATGATCCCGGGGCCACCCGCGTTTGTCACGATGACGATGCGGTCGCCCTTTGGCAGAGGCTGATACGAAAAGGCCTGTGCGTAATCGAAGAGCGTCTCAAGTGAGCCGGCCTGAAGAACGCCGCTAGAGTTGAAGGCGCATTCATACGCCATCTGCGCGCCTGCGATGCTCCCCGTGTGGGAACTGGCCGCGGTCGCCCCGGCAGCGCTGGTCCCGGCCTTTATGAGGATGATCGGCTTCTGACGGGTCACCTTTTCGGCGGTACGTATAAAATGAGGTCCATTCCTGATGTCCTCGAGGTAACCGACGATGACCTTGGATTCCTTGTCGTTACCCAAGGCCTCGATTAGGAGCTCCTCGTCGAGATCGGTTTTGTTTCCCATGCTGATCAGCTTGGAAAAACCTATATGGTGTTTGAGCGACCAGTCGATGATCGCCGTGCATAGCGCGCCCGACTGAGAAATCACGGCGATATCACCCTTCTCGGGATGATCTGCCGCAAAAGAGGCGTTTACCCTGTTCATGGTGTTTATAAAACCGAGGCAGTTAGGGCCGAGGACCCTCACACCGGACAGCATAGCCGCGCTCTCCAGCTTCTTTTCGAGCTCCTTGCCCTCCTTGCCGACCTCTTTAAAACCGGCGGAGATGACCACCGCGGCGCCTATTCCGCGGCTTCCACAATCCTCGATAGTCTGAGGAACGACTTTCGCTGGAATGGCTATGACCGCCAGATCGATGCCGTCAGGAAGCGACTTCACATCCGGATAGCACTTCACCCCCATTATTTCGCCAACCTTCGGATTGACGGCGTAAAGACCACCCTCGAACCCCTCTTCGATCATATTCTTGAGCAGGGCATGTCCGACCTTTCCCTCGGTCTGTGACGCGCCTATTATTGCCACCGCCTTCGGATTAAAAAGTTTTTCTAGCATCTCTCACTCTCCATTTAAAAATGACGCGCTCTACTAACCCTGCATCGGCTCTATGTAAAGGGGATTTATGACGTTTTTTCGTCTTTCAGCCGCAAAACCTCTAGAAATCGACACCTGAGAATGTTTATTGCAAATGCTAAAATTGTAAAAACCTGTAGGAGTTTTCCAAGCATCTTTAACGA
>Ga0116183_1000385_pt1 | contig 52581 bp, 46 predicted proteins | sample AD_UKC078_MetaG_FD_89753 | JGI IMG/M metagenome (GOLD analysis project Ga0116183, IMG submission 89753) | Active sludge microbial communities of municipal wastewater-treating anaerobic digesters from USA - AD_UKC078_MetaG | ecosystem: Engineered > Bioreactor > Anaerobic > Digestate | place: USA...
ATGTATTAATTTTGAACTCTTTTAGTAAAAAATCTATGACGTTGTTATTCATAGATTCGGATACTATAAAATGAAATAGATGTTTTTTGTTTTTCATAAAATTTTCTCCTTTTTTTTATATATATAACAACTAAAAGTAGAAAACGTTATACAAAAATTTGCATAATTTTAAAAAAATAAAAAAAATATTTCATATGTGTCAATTTCTATGCGACAATTGTCGCGCGTTGTTGACGCGTCTCATATGTGTCAATTTCATCCTTAACATCATATGTGTCAATTTGCTTCCGCCCCAAAAAACCGCGGACGCGCAAAATAATTTTTTTTTGTTTGACAATTTAACTATTCGATGTTAATATTTTTTCGGGAAAACGGGGGAGGGCTATGGAAAAATTTCAAATTCTTTTAAAGTCGCTTTATAGTAAAGCTAAAGATCTTTATGTTAAGGGAAGTTATATAGAATCGCTTTTATTGCTGAAGAATACGACCGATATGTGGCAGGATAACTCTTATAAAGCGAGATGTCTTATGTTAATAGGCATGAATTATATTAAAACTAAGGAGTTTGATCTGGCGGAGAGGGCTTTGCTGGAGTCTGTCGCCGAGTCTCTTAATAATCCGAAAATTTTGGATATATTGGGAGGGCTATACTACTCCTTGGAGAAATATGAAGACGCCGACGCCGTTTATAGAGCCGCTTTGAGAGAGGACGGCTATAACGTGGATTTTATCGTTAAATCGGCGCGGATATTGTGGAAACTCGGCGACGTACGGCGCGCGTTTAAGAGATTAAAACTTGGATACTCTTTGGATTCTCTGGATATAAGCGAAGAGCGTAAATTGGACAAATTCCTTTTAGATTTTATCAGAAACTCCGATTTACCTCAAAGTTATTACTATTTAAAGAAAATCAGGTCGTGGTATAGTAATTATAAAAAAAGGAACGACCTCTATTTTTAGTTTTTTTAGGAGCGCGAATGTCTATAAACGTTTTGGTTACGGGCGGTTCGGGATTTCTTGGGATTAATCTTATCAGATACCTTCTCAAAAAAGATTATTATAAAATCAGATCGCTGGATTTGCTTCCTTTTGATTATCCGGAGAGGGATAGAGTCGAGGTAGTCGAGGGGGATATAAGAGATATAGACGTCGTGGATAATTCCGTAAGAGGTATGGACATTGCGATTCATACCGCGGCGGCTTTGCCGCTATATAAAAAAGAGGACATCTTTTCGACGGACGTAAACGGAACAAGATTGTTATTGGAAGCCGGTTTTAAGAATAACATAAGCAGATTTATTCATATTTCATCTACGGCGGTTTACGGGATACCGGATCGTCATCCGCTCTATGAAACCGATAAACTCGACGGAGTCGGACCTTACGGCGAAGCGAAAATTTTGGCTGAAAAAGAGTGCGAAAAATTCAGAGGAAAAGGGCTATGCGTTCCGATAATCAGACCCAAATCTTTTATAGGACCGGAAAGATTGGGGGTGTTCGCCATATTCTACGATTGGGCAAAAGACGGCAGAGGATTCCCGATGATCGGCAGCGGCGCAAACAGGTATCAACTTTTGGACGTAGAAGATCTTTGCGAAGCGATATATCTCTGTATGACCAAACCTAGCGCGACGGTTAACGATACTTTCAATATAGGGGCGAAAGAGTTTACTACTATGAAAGAGGATTACCAAGCAGTTTTGGACTACGTAGGGAAGGGTAAAAAAATTAAGGGGTTTCCCGCGGCGCCTCTTATAATTACGCTTCGTATCTTGGAAACTCTAAAGTTGTCGCCGCTATACAAGTGGGTATATGAGACGGCGTCGAAGGATTCGTTTGTTTCTATTGAAAAGGCGGAGAGATTATTGGGGTGGAAGCCGAAGTATTCCAATAAGGACGCTCTATTGAGAAATTATAAGTGGTATATTGAAAATTTGGATAAGTTTAAAAACAGCTCGGGCGAGACGCATCGCGTTCCGTGGAAACAGGGCGTATTGAAAATAGCAAAATTATTCTTTTAACAAAATAAAAAAGGTTTTTGTTTATGATTAAAATATCGCCGATTACTAAACGGAGAATAGAGAGTTTTCTTAAAATAAAACGGGCTTGGATATCGTTAATAATTCTTGCGTCGGTATATTTTATATCTCTTTTCAGCGAATTTATAGCCAACGATAAACCTATAGTTATCAGATACGAAGGGAGATACTATTTCTTTGCCGCGTTTAAGTTTTACTCGGATATTGAGTTCGGCGGAAAGTATAAGACGGAAGCCCAGTACAAAGAAATTGCCAAAACCGACCGATTTACGCAAAATCCCAAAAATTTTATGATGTTCCCGCCGATACCGTATAGCCCATACTCTTCAAATCTTGAGGATCTCGAGGGATTTCCTCCGACGCCGCCCGATTTAAAGCATATTTTGGGGACGGACGATCGAGGACGGGACGTTTTTACGCGGCTTTTATACGGATTTAGAGTGTCGATGACCTTTTCTATAATACTGCTTATACTGGAGATTGCGATAGGCGTATTTATCGGCGCTCTTCAAGGGTATCTTGGCGGCGTATTTGATATAACGTCGCAGAGGCTTATCGAGATATTATCGTCGCTTCCTTTCCTTTACATAGTGATATTGCTAGGCGCCGTTTTGGGTAAAGGACTTGCGACGCTTATTATCGTCATGGGGATATTTAACTGGATAGGTTTGTCGTATTATATCCGGTCGGAATTCCTCAAATTAAAACAACTTCAATATGTGGAAGCGGCGCGGGCGATCGGTATGAATCCTTTGGCGATACTGTTTTCCGAGATGCTCCCAAACGCGCTAACTCCGATTGTTACGTTTGCGCCGTTTTCTCTAATCGGCGGCGTATCGGCGCTATCGTCGCTCGATTATTTGGGATTCGGACTTCCCGCTCCGACGCCGAGTTGGGGCGAACTTATCAAACAGGGAACGGAGTATCTTTCGTGCTATTGGCTTTCGGTATATCCGTTTGTCGCTCTCTTTATGACTCTGCTTCTAACGGCGTTTGTAGGCGAAGGAACCAGAGAGGCGATTGATCCGAAGTCGTATTCAAAAATAGAATAAATTATTTAAATTTTATTATCAATATTCTTCTTTACGCGGTTAAAATTCGATAATATAAATACGTAAGTTTTGTTTTTTTGAAAATAATTGATATAATATAAGTTGAGGCGCGTTTAGATAATAAAAGGCGCGTATATAGAATATTGTCGGAGACGACGGCAGAATACTTTGGAAAATAGAGATGAATATAAAAAGAGCATATTTAATTACTACGTTTACGGTTTTATTTGCGCTTATTTATACTTTAAGCTGCAGTATCGAAACTTTACTGAATATTACTAAAAATCCCGACAGTATTAATTTCCCCAAGTGGGATCTGAAATTTGATATTCCGATTTTAGAAAAAACGGTAAATCTTGGCGAGCTTCTCGACCCGGAATCGGAGATAGGAAAAGAGATGTTAAGAATGAAGGATGCCTCCTTTGATAGAGTGGATATTGAGGAGATTAGTCCCGGCGGAAAATATTACTATCCCGATTACAACAATTTTGGATTGAAGGAAGGGGACTATATAATAAATTTTGAACTGAATTTTCCGGGAACCGACGAGCTTTTAAGCAAGGGCGGGCTTGATACCTCTTTAGATAGTTTTTTTAATAAAAACTTGATTTTTACTTTTGACAGTCCGTTTTGGCCGCTTCCCGTCGATAAAGACTTGATTTTGGACCCCGGCGATCTGGCAAATTTCGATTTGTCGAGCGTATTGATGGATATAAACGGCGACGGCTCGTCGGACGTGGATATATGCGGGATTATCTCCGAGGACGCGTCTCTGACTTTGAGGGTTTGGGTCGAGAAGGACGGCGCGACAATTGTTCCTTCGACAAGCGAAGTATCTATCAATAGTATTAAATTTGAAGGGATGGAATACGTATTCGATCCTCCGGTCGTCGGAGCGGACGGACTTCTTTTTTCTTCGTCGAATTTTCTGAGTCCCGATACGACTCCCCCTTATTACGTCGACTTTGCGGGAGACGCGAGCCATGATAAAACTAAGATCAATTTTGAAGGGCTGAGTTTATCGCTGAAATCCGGCGGGATACCCGAATCCGGAAATTTTAAACTTAAGATAGAGGCGATAATTAATTATGGGGCGAAATACAAGATCGTAGGCAACATATATCCGATGAATTTTGAACTCGGCGTTCATCCGGTAGACGTCTCGAAGTTGGATACGAAGGTAGATCCGTCTTCAGACGGCGTAGAAATATTGTTGTCCCATTTTATATCCTCCTTATCTCTTGATAACGCGGCGATATACTTAAAAGCGATAAACACTCTTCCCTTGTCTATCGATATAACTTCGATGTTTGACCGGACGACGGACGCCGTTATTAATCCGCCGTTTGCGCCGGTTCCGATAGGATCGACCGGGAATGGAGGAATAATATCGTATTTCGATCTAACGGGGGACCCGACTACCGACAGTTTTGAGATTCTATCGTTTGACGATCCGCAAAGCGTAATTATAAAAGGGTGGAGTGGCGGAGAGCCGGCCGTTACTCAAGTAGTATTGTATCCGGGGAATTCCAATATGGGCGATCCTTTTATAGAAAAAATATTTGTCGGAGAGGATCTTAGAAGACCGAGAGGGCTTTTTTTTATAAATAATTTCGATACCGTCGGATTGCAGGACGTCGAGGTCGGTATGTTTCAAAACGGCGGCGGATTGACGATGCAAGCCGGTCTGTTTATACCTATATCCATAAAAGTTGGAGCGCGGAGAGACGGCGTCGATATATTGGAATCGGTCGGATTTACAGATTTTCCTTTGACCGGCGATATGTTTAAACAAGGAACGGATCAGATACCGCTCGACGATATTAAGGAGATCGGGTTTAGAATAAAATTTACCAATCATCTGCCGGTCGGAGTAAATCTGCAATTTATATTCTATTCCGACGTTACGGACGCCTCCGGAAATATTATAGACACCGATACGGTTTTTTTAATGAATAATACCGACAATAGCGCGGATATTTTATACGGCAATCTTACTCTGGGGCTAAACGGAGAGTATTATATCGGAAGCGATTTGATATCGGAGTTTGTATTAGGCATCAGGGAGAATTTTAAGTACGTCAATTCGACCGGCGAACATATATACGACGGAAGTTTTTTGTCTTTTTTGAAAGAGCGCAATAGTCTAAAAATGAAACTCAAAATCGCTCTTTTACCGACGATCGATTCTCTTGGCAATCAGGTATCGGTAAGAGTGTCGGACGATAACTATTTTTCCGTTAAGGTCGACGCGCTTGGGATGATCTCTGCGAAACTAAAATAAAAATGGATCGGCGATGAAAATAAAAAAGAGCGTATTATTACTAATTGTCCTCGTTATTTGTCATAACTCTTACGCTCTAAATTATATAACTACCGCCGAATCGATAAGCTGGAACGGCGCTTATACGTCCGTATCCGAGGGGTTTGAATCTATGCTATACAATCCTGCGGGATTGTTTATGTCTCCGTCGAAATACGGACTAAACCTCTTTGGGACTTATGGATTCAGATATTACAACAATTCTATATCGACGGACGATGTTTTAAAACTGTTAGAAATGCGTATTAACGATCAGAATGCTACAAATTTACTGTCTACTATCATAGCGGGGATGCCGGTTACGGGATTTGATATGGGATTCGACGTTAGTTTGCCGAATTTTATGACCTATTTTAAATATGCAGATTTCAGTCTCGGTTTCTCAATTTTACCGAAAACAAATTTTACTATAACGATAGACAAAAATCTTTTTGTATATCTTTTTCAAGAGTTAAGTTTACAAAACGAACTGACTTTTAAAATAAATTCGACTTTTTTCCAATACGTCGATTTCAATTTTGTTTTAAGCGGTAGAGCCAAGACGTTAGAAAAATATATGCCCGTTGAGGCAATATATATCGGACTAACGGGGCATTTTTATTTGCCGACGGTTTTTGTGAAAGCTAAGTTAGACGAATCCAGCTTAAGCGCGTTTGCGTGGGATAATTCTTACGGATTATACGGATACAGAGTAAAATTGAAAGGAAATATTCAGACTAATATGAATTTGATCATAACCGAGCCGGTTAAAGCGACGAACGTAGTTAATCGCGATCTCGCCGGCTTTAATCTTCAATCTTTTGTTACTAACAGCGGTAGTTTTGGCTTTGGAGTCGGATTTGATATGGGATTTATTGTTCAGTTTAATAAATACGTCCGAGCCGGATTCTCCGTTACCGATCTGGGATTTATTATCTTTCCGCAATCTTCGAGAATATCGGCCGATATTTATATGGACGTAACGTTTGACCCCTCTTCAGGCGCGACTTTCGACTTTACAAAAATCAGTAACGACCTAATTTCCGGATTGCAAACGTCGGTTAATTCGGGCGGCGAGACGATAGCGTACGAATTTTGGCTTCCCAATACCTCCATTAGAACCGGAGTCGGGATATTGCCGGTTAGAAGCCGGTATTTTGATATGATTATCGCCGCCGACTTGTCCTTGTCGGATCTCAACAGAATGTTGATAGGCGATTATCCGACGTTTAATTTATCAATCGGGATGGAGATCAATCCAAAAGTTGCTTTTATTGAGATTCCGATAAGAGCGGCGTTTAATTATAACACGCAAGTCAACGCGCCGTCTTTCTCGACGGGTATCGGGCTATATTTAGGTCCGGTCGAGATGGAGATTGGGGTGAAAGGACTGGAAGCGCTTATCAAAGAACTTGGAGCGCAAGAGATCTGTATAGGGCTTGATTTTAAATTGGAATTCTAGCGTTATGCGCTCTCAAATAAATCTTTGTAGTGGCATTTGCATAGCGTCTTGGTCTCTTCGTCCCAGAGATGAAGCCCGTTGCCTTCGCACCATTTATATACGTCGCAATCGGCGCATTGGTCTTTGCGCGTCCATTTCCTGTCTCTCATAATGGAGTACCGGTTTTCCCAGACGTCTAGAAAATCCTCTTTGTAGATATTCCCCTGAATGAAGTCGCCCCGCAGACTCGGGCAAGCCGATATCGAGCCGTCGGCTAGTACCGATCCTATGTTGACGCCCGCTCTACAGAAAAAATACCCGTCTCTTACGACGTTCTCATACTTTCCTAGAAAGCCCTCGCAACCGTAACTCGACCGGATTAGTCCTTCGCCGTTTGTTTTTACAATAAACTCCATAAGAATTCTAAAATCTGCGTTTGATAATTTTAGTTCTTCGTCGTCTCTCGCCCTTCCTCTAGGGAAAATAGTAAAAAGCCGCCAGTTTCGAGCGCCCTTCTCCAGAAGTAGCGTTTTGAAAGAGTCTAATTCTGAAATATTTCTGGAATTTACGCACGTTACAACGTCGGATACGACCTCGCGGTTTTTGTTTATTATCTCTATCGATCGAACTGCTCTATCAAACGAATCTTTTTTACCTCTTAGCCAGTTATGACTCTCTTTTAATCCGTCGAGACTAATCGTTATCGACCTCATGCCGGCGTTTATCAGCGCGTCGAACCTGCTCTGATTTAGAGCGTAACCGTTTGACACAATTCCCCATGGGAAGCCCATATTGTAAAACGTTCTACCGCACTCTTCCAGATCGTTTCTTAGGAGAGGTTCGCCGCCGGACAAAACCAGCATTACCTTGTTGGGATTGTATTTTTTGGAAACAGACTTTAGAACCGTCGTAAAATCGCATAAGGGCATATCCTTAACCTTTGCGTCGGTTTTACAGTCGCTTCCGCAATGTTTACAGGATAGAGAACACTTGAGAGTACATTCCCAGAAAAGATAGTTCAGGTCATGCAACTCTTTTTGGATATTTTTATATAGCGCAAAACTATTTAGACCCAATTTCTTAAAGAAACCGATATTTTTCATTGTAATAACGCCGTTTGTATAGAATATTAATTAAAGCGGCTCCATTTGAATATTTATAGTCGCGGTAGCCGAGCCTTCGTTCCACCTTCCGTCGCCGCCGCTGAAATCCGTCTTTTTTATTGTATGAGACTTCTCGGCGTCTTTAAAGTTTCCGTTAAGTTCTCCGTCGACGTCTTTAGCGCGTATATATACTACTTTCCCATCGGGCGCGCCGCCGTAATCTTTAAGTATTTCATAGTCGCCGTTTTCATCCGTTATGATAGATTTTATATATGCGGAGGTTGAGTCCACCGTAACTTTAACTCCGGGGATCGGCTTTCCTGTCAAGCTTGACGTAACTTTACCTTTGAACGTATATTCGGCGGTAGGACAACCGTATTCGGCGAGCATACAATATGCGGATATACCGAAAAGAGACAATATCCCGCCCAAAACTGCTGAAATAATTCTAATAAATCTCGTTTTAACCGCCTTTGCCATAAATCTCTCCTAGCAAAAAATATTCAAGCGATATATTGCCGCCTGTTACAAAAGCATAATAAAATACGACCAATAATGCAACTAAAATATTAATATTTCATTTAAATAAATAATTATAAAAAAACTCTGATTAATTCCCAAATCCTAAAAATTACCGTTTATATCCTTATGAGTCTCTTTTCTATCGTAGAATCGTATTTTATTACGAATAGTCTAGTAAATTTTGGACTACTGTGGAATAAAGGAGCCTTTTTTTTATGGAGATTTTCATCATATGTGTCAAAATATTTTTCATAGCATATTTAATCTTATGCAAATTCAAATTTTTATCTATCAAATCCAGAAATTTATCCGCTCCGTATTTAACTATTCCTTCATAGAAAAATTTAATAATATCTCTTAAAATTACAGATATTCCATATTCATTGAACAAATAATGCCATTTTTTCAATGTTTTGTATTTATTCTCATTTAATCTTACGTATTTATCTATTCTTGATCTATCTTCCGTATCTATAAAATCGTATTCAGATTTATGATCTCCAATAATTTCTTTTAATTTTGGCATATTTTTTGATATTTTCTCGATGATATAATCGAATAATTCGCAATTACTCTTGATATTGAGGTTTTCTCTTAAAAAGTCTATGCGACAATTAATATTTTTCGATACGATAAAATGAAAAAGACGGTTTGATTTAGTCATTTGACGCTCCTAAAAATTATTTGAATCTATATATAAATAACAATAAATATTTTTTTTGCTTTACAAATTCGAAGAAATATTTTAAATATTTTTTTATGAGGGGATTAATTAGAAAGACAGATACGCATATGCTCCATATGCGTTAATACGTATTAATTTATTCCAAGGTCTTCAAATAAATCTCGATTAATGTCTTCCAGGGTCTCTTTTTCGTCGGTTAAGAAGAGCGTCCATTCGTAGAAACTTTTAAAATTGTATCTTGTAAGAATCAGGCTTATATCAAAATTATTAAGTTCGTCGTTAAAAACTCTTTTAAATAGAAGTTTAGAGAATTTTTTATTGTCAATAAAGGTGTTTTCTAAAATTTTATTAATTTTTTTCTCAACTTCGACAAATTCTTCTTCCCACTCTTCCAGTTTAGTTTCGACTAGATCGGGAACGGTTAGGATATTGAAGAGGTGCGATTTTAGCAGTTCTTCGAATTTTTCTATGTTTTCTATAACTTTGAAGACGTATTCCAGATTAGATTCAAAATTTTTAAATATTAAGGTCGAGTAAATCGCTATTATTACGTAGAGATCCACTATTTTATCGAAGAATTTTTTTAATTTATCCGAGGTTTTTTTAGGTTTCATAACGAGCGAAAGTATCAGGTCGAAAATCCGTAGTTTTCTTTCAAGCGGTATATCTATCCATTCGATTATGAAGTTGTCTGAAATTTTTTGACTAAAGTTTTTTATTATATCGTCTCTCAAAACTTCGTCGATGATTTTTACTTTTAGGTAATCTTCCAGTTCCTGAAAAATGAGTTTTTTCTGTTCTATGAGCGCGCTTTTTAAGAAAACTATTCCGCTGCTTATCTTCATAATTTCCGACTTCGAGATCTCTTCAAGCGCTACGTTGCGCATATTTTTTTCCGCAAGAATCGAATCGAGTTTATCGAGGGATATACTATTCCTATAGTTGTTTAAAATTTCTTTTATTGCGTCTATTATCATATTATCCTTTCAATTCTTTGATTATATCGCGAATGGAGAGACCTTTTTTTTCAACGCCGTCTACGATATTTTTTAAGCCGTAGCGGTCATTATTAATTTCATTTTCGCCGGCGAACAGAACGTATTTGATAGTCTTTTTTTCGGCGTATTTGAATTGTTGCGGAATTTTCTTATTTTCAAGAAAAACTTCTGCGTTAATATTCTCTTTTCTCAGTTCGCTTGAAATTTTCTGGTATTTGGGATAGAATTTATTGTCCATATTAAATATTAATATCTCCGTCTTGGCGCTCTTTTTAGATAAAAGATTTTTAGACTCCATAAGCGCCAACAAGCGATCCAGTCCGAACGAAGCTCCGACTCCGACGACTTCGTTTTTACTATAAAGCCCCGCGAGGTTATCGTATCTGCCGCCCGAGCAGACCGAACCGAATTCAACAGCGTCTTTTATAAAGCTTTCAAAAACTATGCCGGTGTAATAATCGAGCCCTCTCGTTATCGCGGGGTTGTATGAAAACCGATCGAGATATCCGCATTCGGCAATGGTCTTAAAAACCGTTTCCAGTTCGTCGACGTATTTCAACGTATCTTCGCCGACTGCGCCTCCGGCGTCGTTTATTGCGTTAAATATCTCTTCGCCGATTATCCCTCGACCCTTGCCGGCTTTTTCTATATTTAGGAATTTAATTATTGAATCGGTTATTCCGGAGTCAATTTTATGAGTTTCGACGAGTTCTTTTACGACGTTGTCGGCTCCGATCTTGTAAATTTTATCTACGGTTCTGAGGATATCCGACGCCTTGTCTTTTACTCCGAGTTTCTCAAGAAATCCGTTTAGAACTTTGCGGTGATTAATATTTACAACGTAGTCTCCCGCGGAGATCGCGTCGAAACCGCTTTTAATCGTCAAAAGTATATCGATATCTGCGTTGATTGAGGAGCTTCCGAGTATATCAAAATCGCATTGATAAAATTCTCTATACCTCCCTTTTTGAGTGTTTTCGCCGCGCCATACGGGGGCTATGTGGTATCTTTTAAAAGGGAAAGTCAGTTCGTTGAAATGTTCCGACACAAATCTGGCGAGCGGAACGGTCAGATCGTACCGGAGCGAAACGTCCCGGTTTCCGTGATCTCTAAACCTGTAAATCTGTTTGTCGGTCTCGCCGCCCCCTTTGCCAAGAAGAATCTCAGTATATTCTAGAGCTGGAGTATCAATCGGGACGAATCCGTAACTCTCAAAGACGGACTCCAGTTTATAGATGATGTTTTTTTTATCGATCATATTTTCCGGAAGCGAATCTTTAAATCCTTTCAAAACTCTAGGCTCTATCATAAAATCCCTTTTTTTTAAGTTAAATCTGAACGCCGAATTCCTTTGTAGCGGCATTTAAAATATCGAAATCTGAACCGTTAAAATTTAACTATTTAGTTAAGAATAGAAAAAAACTATTGAAAATAAACAAACATTGTGTTACAAAATTTATTAAAAATGGAGTTAACGTAATGAATGTCATAGAAGGAAAACTTAACGGGAAAGGGAAGAAATTTGCGATAGTCTTATCGAGATTTAACTCTTTTCTTACCGAAAGACTGCTTGAAGGCGCCGTGGATTGTCTTGTCAGACACGATACGGCGGATAGCGATATATCGATTGTAAGAGTTCCGGGCGCTTTTGAGATGCCGCTAATATGCAAGAAATTAGCCGAAAAGAAGCTTTACGACGCAATAATAGCCGTTGGAGCGGTAATTCGCGGAGATACGCCTCATTTTGATTATGTAGCCGCCGAAGTATCCAAAGGGCTTGCGACGGTATCTCTTCAAACGGGCGTTCCAGTAATATTCGGCGTTTTGACTACCGATACGATAGAGCAAGCTGAGATCAGATCGGGAGCCAAAGGGGGCAATAAAGGTTTTGAAGCGGCGATGACGGCTCTGGAGATGGTCAACCTCGTCGGCGTTTTGTAAAAAGGATTGTATTTGTTAGAAGAATTGAATATTGTAATGCTCGGCGATGTTATAGGAGCTCCCGGGCTGGAACAAGTTTTCGTTAAACTAAACCATTTGAAGAAGAAAGAGAGGATTTCTCTTGCGATCGCCAACGGGGAAAATTCGGACGACGGATTTGGTATAACTCAACAGATTGTCGGTTCGATGATAAGTTACGGTATCGACGTTATAACGTCCGGCAATCATATATGGTCTAACAGAGACGCCGAGGAACTTCTTAACGATTACGACTACCTTTTAAGACCGGCAAATTACCCCGAAGCGGCGGGTAAAGGTTATTTCATTAAAACCATTAACGACAAAAAGATCGGAGTAGTCAACCTGATGGGGAGATACTTCATGACGCCTATCGATTGCCCTTTTCAGACGCTGAATAAACTCCTAAAAAGCGAACTTAAAAATTGCGACGCGATTATAGTGGATTTTCATGCGGAGTCAAACTCCGAGAAACAGGCTTTGGCTATGGAGTTTGACGGTAGGATTTCGTTGTTAGCCGGGACTCATACGCACGTTCAAACGGCGGACGAAAAGATTTTGCCGAAGGGGACCGGATTTATCGCAGACCTTGGTATGTGCGGCGGTATAGACAGCGTGATAGGAATGGAAAAAGAGGGTATTCTTGAGAAAATCGTTACGCAGACGACGGTTCCTTTTAAACCGTCCAAAGATAATTGCAAATTGCAAGGTATCATAGCAAATATCAGTCTTACCTCAAAAAAAACTAACAGCATCGGCAGGTTTAGTATATGAATTTTATAAAAGAAGAATTTGAGCGGCTCAAGATTGAAGATAATGTAAAAAAAATTTTCAGTCCCGATCCTCCGGAATTTTCTATCGAGTGGGGGATGAAATATATTACCCTATCCCCTTCAAAAAGAATTCGACCTCTTCTGTTGTTGGAATCAAATCTGGTTTTTAACGAAATAGACGACGACTCGTATATACTTGCCAATTCGCTGGAATTAATACATACTTATTCGCTGGTACACGACGATCTTCCCTGTATGGACGACGACGATTTTAGAAGGGGGGCGACTACGCTTCATAAGCTCAAAAACGAAGCCTACGCGGTATTAGTCGGCGACGCTCTTCTTACAAAAGCGTTCGGATTGCTATCCGAGTATTCCAAAACGGATAGATTGCCCGCGATATTAGACGTTTTTTACGCCAAATCCGGGGATAAAGGGATGATAAAAGGGCAAATCCTCGATATGGAGGGAGAAAACCGTAAATTATCGATCGACGAGATACTGCTTATCAATAAAAACAAAACGGCTTCGTTGATAGAACTTGCTTTTATATCGGGCGGTATTAATGGCGGAGCGTCGCAAGAGGAATTAGAATTGTTGCAAAATATTGGGGAGAAAATAGGGCATATATTTCAGATACAGGACGACATACTTGATATAATAGGCGATCAAAAAGAGTTGGGTAAAAAAGTGGGAAGCGACTCCGATAAAAACAAATCCTCTTTACCGCTGGTATTGGGAGTTGAAAAAGCTCGCGAAGTATTATTGACATTTAAAGCGGAAGCGCTCGCGCTTATCGGCGCTCTTCCTTCAAACAAAGAATTCTTTATTAAATTATTGGATTTTCTGGAATCCCGGGCTAAATGAAAAAGAATATAGTTAAATTATTAGTTTCAAAGTTTAATCTTTCAGAAAAAGAGGCGGCGGGATTGACGCTATCGGGAAGGGCGTTGGTAAACGACGTTCCTATTACAAAGACCGGAACGTTGGTCGACGAATCGTCCGATATAAGAATCAAACAAAAGAGCAAATTTGTATCGAGGGCTTCGCTTAAATTGATTGGAGCTCTTGAAGAGTTCAATATCAATCCGGATAGTTTTATATGTCTCGATATTGGAAGTTCGACGGGGGGATTTACCGACGTATTGCTCGATAAAGGCGCTAGCAAGGTTATTTGCGTAGATTCTGGCTCAAATCAACTTCATTACAAACTTAGAACCGATAAAAGAGTAACCGTCTTTGAGAATATCAGAATTCAGGACGTCAAAATTGGGGATATAGGCGTCGCCGTCGATTTGGCGGTAATGGACGTTAGTTTTGCCTCCGCGACGCCGATCGTTATTTACGTAACGAAAGAGCTGGGGATAAAAGAGACGCTTGCGCTTGTTAAACCTCAATTCGAATATGAGAGATTGAGGGAAATCTTGGAGTTTGACGGTAATTTTAACGGCGTAGTTGCGGATATTGACGAACGAGAAAAAATTGTCGCTTACGTTTCGAATGAATTACTACAAAGCGGCGTTAAAATAGCCGGCGTAAAAGAGAGTAAAATAAAAGGGGCAAAGGGAAATGTCGAATATTTCTTTCATATTAAAAATTAGCGTTTTTTTCATATTATTAACATTGTCGTTTAGTTGTTCGAGAAAGTATGAAAATGAGATCTTCAGCGCGCTATACGAAAAAGAAAAATGGGCTAATTATAAAAATCAGTATGAAGAACTGACCTCTATCGACGATAAAATACTCTGGGCCGACGAGGTTTGCAATTTTTTTATCGAGGCGGACAAATCTTCCGAATTGATAAAATATTATAATTCTATTTTATTAAAAAACGAAGATCCGACCTTCAAATATTATATTTATTTTTTAATTTCGAATATTCATTGGAACGAAAACAACAAAGACGAAGCGCTGTTTTTTATGCATAAAGTAGATCAGTCGGCTTATAATCTGAAATACAACAATCAATTCATAGGATATACTATTGCGTTAAGATTTATCGGAAGCGAAATAAATATCAAATTAAAAGAGAGTATGTATAAAATATTGATAGACAATTACCGCGACTTAATAGACGTCCCTTATACTCTTTACGAAATATCAAATTTATATAAAAAAAATTATGAATCTGAAAAATATATAGATTGTTTGAAAAAAATTATTGAAGAATTCAAAACAAATAAGTCTCTCGAGTCAAGTGTCGATCTCAAAAAAGTAAAATACGAATTAGATTATTATTACTTAAAGAAAAATTGGATAAATAAAGATCTTGAAACGTTAATAGGAGACATAAAGAACGCTATAAAACTAAAAGATATAAATCTGTTATACAAATACGCTTCAAAAACCAATTTTGAAGCGTATGTTTCTCAGAAATCAAGCCAGAAAAAAAGCTGGTCGTTTTGGGAATTGGATATTCATAAATATTGGTATACGAACATAGTATTTTCCGGCAAACTCGAACCCCAATCAAATGAAAACGAAGCGATAATTAAAACTTTTAACTGGGGATTTCCTCAGATCACAACATGGTATTTTTATTTTAAAAGGATAAATTATCCGATCGACGAAAAAATAGATAGAGGATGGGAGTGGTCGGGGATATATTACGGCGATATGTTTTAAATAAATCGCGATTGCCTGATCGCTAAAATCCGCCTACTATTGCGCGCGTCGGTAAATTGGACGCATATGCGACGGGTTTAATCGCAAATTAATTTGACACATATGTGTCAAATTAATTTGTCGGAGAACGACGCGACAATTGTCGCATAAAAATGACACATATGGAGCTATACGCGCCGCGTCGCTCCTCGATAGAAAATTCGACGCATATGCGTAGATTATTTTTTTTTGGGTCTGGCTATCCGCGCTTCGTTCGGTTCGAGTTTTTTATCAAAAATTATCGTCCAAATCAGTAAAAGTATTCCTATCGAAAAACCTATAATCGTTATTTGATGACCGGTTGTAAAAACCGAAAACCATTTGACCGAGTCGCTTCTAAAAAACTCCACAATAAATCTTATCAAACTATATCCAAGCGCGTACCAGACTATCCTACGCCTTGTAATCCATTCGTTTTTACCGGTTGCAAGTATAAGAGTTAGTAGTATCAAATTGCCAAATATCTCGTACAATTGGGTTGGATGGAGAGGCGTCCCCACCGCGGGATAAGCTTTTGAGAAATTCGTCGCGGCGTTACTGTAGGCGACGCTCTCCGGATGAAACACTACGCCCCAGGGAAGGCTTGTCGGCTTTCCGGCGGCGTCTCCGTTTAAGAAACAACCGAATCTCCCTATGATCTGTCCGACCAAAATAGCCGGAACAAAAAACCTTATGTGATAAAAGAAATCAAGTTTTTTTACTTTAGCGTAAATAAATCCGGTTATCAATCCGCCGAGCACTCCCCCCGTTACGGTAATCCCGCCTTCCCATGGCTTGAAAAAAACCAAAGGGTTTGAGAAAAAATATTTGGGATTCCAAAAAAGGAAAGAGAACAATCTTCCGCTCGCTAAGGCGACCAATAAACTTATGAAGATCGCTTCAAACATTACTTCTACGTCGATATTATTATCTTTACATAGAATAGCCAAATAAATAATGGCGGATAAGATTGCGATAAAGAAGAATATCCCTTCGTAATTATGAAGATGAATAAAAAGAAAATCGATATTAATAGGAAGCATAAATTTTTCCTCCGTATAAATAAAAAACCTCAGGTTGTCCCTGAGGTTAATGTATAATGAGCGAGAAACGGGACTCGAACCCGCGACATCCACCTTGGCAAGGTGGAGCTCTACCACTGAGCTATTCTCGCATTTTAGAGACATCTATGTGCGAGCGGGGGGATTTGAACCCCCACGCCTCACGGCTCTAGATCCTAAGTCTAGCGTGTCTGCCAATTCCACCACGCTCGCAAGATAGCGCTTCCGTAAACTGAGCCGTAAAGGGATCGAACCTTTGACCCGCAGATTAAGAGTCTGCTGCTCTACCAACTGAGCTAACGGCCCTAATATTGCCATTAACGCTTGTTAAAAACGTTAGTATTTGCGTCCGGCAGGACTCGAACCTGCAACCAACGGATTCGAAGTCCGCTACTCTATCCACTTGAGCTACGAACGCGTTTTATCAATGGGTGAACGAAGGGACTCGAACCCTCGACAACCAGATCCACAATCTGGCGCTCTACCACTGAACTACGTCCACCATAATTGCGTCAGCCAAGACTCGAACTCGGGACCCACAGCTTAGAAGGCTGTTGCTCTATCCACCTGAGCTACTGACGCTCATTTATCTGAGCGCTAATTAAGTATATAGATCTTACAAAGAACTATCCCGATAAGCGTTCGGTATATCGGGATGGAGGGATTCGAACCCCCGATTTTCTGCTCCCAAAGCAGACGCCTTGAACCGGACTAGGCCACATCCCGTCTAATCGACGCTGATAAAAATAGCAAATAATTGATCAAATGTCAATAAAAAAATAATTGATTTATTATTTATTTAATCTCAATTTCAAATTTTGCCAGTTTATTATGCTTTGACGTTAATTTATCGCTCTTAGAACTTGCCAAAATAACGGTATGCTTACCGGGATTTAAAACAACGTCAAACTTATCTTTGGAGTCTAAAGGTATCGAGAATTTAAGCGTCGTTTTACCGTCTTTTTCTTCGCCGAATTTATTTGCAACATTATCAACTCCGCCAAGTTTTTCGTCGGGTTTGTGAGATATAGGACCCGTTCCAAAATTGTCTTGAATCGTTACCTCTCCATTTTTATCTACCGAACCGATAATATAATTGGCGTCTTTCATTTTTTTGGTAGGGTCAAAACCCACGCTTATCCACCCGGTTGTAGGCGCTTCAAGAATTATATCCATAGTTCCGTCTACTACTCTCCAAGAAAACGTAAAATCGTCTTTTGTAACGACGGCGTAATCCTGATCCTGAGAAAATGCTACGCTAAACGATAAAAGAATTAGCGTAAGTATCAAAAATTTTTTCATGATAATCTCCCTTTTTATGTTTATAATACAATATACCATTTATTAAAATAAATCAAAAAGAATTTTGGATATTTACAGAATACATATATAATCCGTCAGTTTTTTGGGGGGGAGAAATTCGACGCATATGCGTCGCAGCGCTCGTCGATGAGAATTTGACACATATGGGACGCGGCGACGTTCCCCGATATAAATTGACACATATGCGTCGTGTCGATAACGCGCGACAATTGTCGCATAAAAATTCAACGCATATGACGTTAAGAATAAAATTGACACATATGAAACAGATATTTTCTATTCCCCAAAAAACTGACGGGATACAATACATATATAATTTACTTTTGCAAAAATCTTCTATATAGTATATAATGATAGTATATAATGTTTTATTTAAACGGAGAACGGATGTCTTACATTAAATTGAAAAACGGGAACGTTTATTATGAAATATTCGGCGAGGGAGAGCCGCTTATTTTTCTCCACAACGGGTTTTATAGTTCGTATACTTGGAGCGGAGTAGTAAAACGGTTGTCGAGATACAATAAAGCTATAGTTTACGACAGATTCGGGTACGGACGTTCTGATAAATACGGCTCTATCGACGGCGATATTGTCGATAAGGGGGTAGAGGAGTTAGCCGAATTTATCGACGCGCTAAATTTGCCTAAGGTCAATCTTCTTGGGCACTGTCTCGGCGGGGCTATAGCGCTTTTGTATTCGTTGAAAGAGCCGGATAGGGTATGTAAAATAATAGCCGAATCTGTGGGATATTATTCGGATCATAAACTAGAGATCAAAACCGATTGGACTTTTCGCCCTTACGACGAGATTCCCCATGATCTTAGAGATTATTTGGTCGCTATGCATGGCGAGGATTATTCTAAAACATTCTGGGATTTGATAAGAACTTACAGAGACGGTTATATTATGAATCCGGATTACAACATTCTCAATTCTATAAAAAATATTAAAATTCCGGTTTTGATTATGAACGGCGATAGGGATTTCTATTTTGATATAGAGCATCCTCTTTGCGCCCGGAAAAAATTGAAAAACTCGCAGTTTTGCGTCATTCCGGGCGCCGGACACGACGTCCATGCGGATAAACCGGAAGAATTTTGTCTTGCCGTCGAAACTTTTTTAAACAATTGCGAAAAATGCGTTTAAACGACCTGTATCTTAAAATTGCCGATTTGCTCGATAAACCTTTTATCGACGCCCCCAAACTCGAATCAAAAATTTTCATTTGTAAAATCTTAAATATTTCTACGGAAGAATTTTTAGCGCAAAGAGGCGAGAAAGAGGTAGATAAAAAATTTGTCGATAGAATATTTAAAATTGTTAAGAAAAGAGCGCGGGGGAAAAGTTTAGCGGAACTCGTCGGCGAGAAAGAATTTTATGGAATGAAGTTTATAGTTTCTCGCGCCGTCTTAATTCCAAGAAGCGATACCGAACTTATAATAGATATATTTCTTGAAAATTGTAAAAGCGGCGATCGCGCGCGAGTTCTTGAAATCGGCTCGGGAAGCGGCGTAATTCCTATCGTAATCGCAAGCAAAACCGATAACGTTGTTATAGATTCGATAGACGTTAGTTATAAAGCGATAAAAATCGCTAAGAAGAATATGGCGCTAAACGATATTTCGCCGGATAAAATCAATTTCTACCATAAAAACATATTAAAATTTAATCCAAAATTCGATTACGATTGTATAGTATCAAATCCGCCGTATATCCCGACCGACCGCGCAAGGCGACTGCTAAAGAGTAAAACGATAGACGACCCGCGGATCGCGCTTGACGGCGGCGAAGACGGATGTAAATTTTACAGAATTATCAAAAAAATCGGAGATAGACGCTTAAAAAACGGCGGGAAGATCATATTGGAGCATGGATTTGATCAAAAAGAGGATTTGTTGAAAATATTTTCGGACGGTTATAAACCGCTCTGTTACAAAGACCTCGCCGGTTTGGATAGAGCGGTTTTGTTTGAGAAAACCTCTATTTATTGACTATAATTTTGTCGTCCTTTAATTCTATTTTTATGACGTCCCCTTTATTTATTTCATGAGAAATAATTTTTAGACTTATAGGATTCTCAATATAATTTTCGATAACTCTTCTAAGCGGTCGAGCCCCAAATTCCGGAGAATATCCCAGTTCTGAAAGTTTGGCTTTTGCTTCGTCTGAAATTTGAATGCTATATCCGACGCTTTCAATTTTGTCTCTTAGTCTGCCGATTAGCAGTTCGGATATAGCGACTATATGCTCCATCTGTAATTGATGAAATACTATAAGATCGTCGATTCTGTTTAAAAATTCGGGCTTAAAGAATTTTTTTGTTTCTTCAAGAATTTTTTCTCTGATAAGCTCGTAGCTTTTATTTTCGTCTCTATTGTCGGAAAAACCGATTCGTTTATCGACGTCGAATATATGAGTCGATCCTAGATTTGAAGTTCCTATGATGATACAATTTCTGAAACTAATCGTCGCTCCCTGACTATCCGTAAGTCGGCCTTCGTCGAAAATTTGCAATAAGATGTTGAAAACGTCCTCGTGGGCTTTCTCGATCTCGTCTAAAAGTATGATAGAGTAGGGCGATCTTCTTACCCTTTCGGTTAATTGTCCCCCCTCGTCGTAACCGACGTATCCGGGAGGCGAGCCGATCATTTTTGAAATGCTGTGTTTTTCCATATACTCGGACATATCGAGACGAATGATTTTATTTTCATCGTCGAATAAAAACTCCGCTAACGCTTTGGCGAGTTCCGTCTTACCGACGCCGGTCGGTCCTAAAAAGAGGAAAGCGCCTATAGGTCTGTTGGCGTCTTTTAGTCCGGCTCTGTTTCTCCTGATGGCGTTGGATACGGCGATAATAGGCGCGTCTTGACCTATGATCCTGTTGTGAAGCTTCTCTTCCATTAACTTTAGTTTTTCGCTTTCGGTTTCGACTATTTTATTTATAGGTATTCCGGTCGATCTGCTTATAACTTCGGCAATATCCTCTTCGGTAATACTATTGTCGGCTTTATTCTTGGATTCGGTCCATTTGGTTTTTAACTCGGTAAGTTTTTTTTCTATCTTATTAATTTTCTTTTGATAGTCTACTACCTCTTCAATTTTATTTTTGACAAAAGCGTCCGTTTGAGCCCTACGGATAGAAGTTTTCTCTTTTTCCAGATCTTGCACTTCCGGAGGGATAGTTATAAGATAGAGATGTTTTTTTGCTCCAGCCTCGTCCATAAGGTCTACCGCTTTATCAGGCGAATATCTGTCGTTTATGTATCTTTGCGACATCCTAGCGGCGGCTTCTATTGCTTCATTAGTATATTTGATCTTGTGATATTTTTCATATTTGGGCTTTAATCCGTTTAAAATCTTAATGGTCTCGTCTACGGAAGGCTCTTCCAGTTTTATAGGTTGAAATCTCCTCGACAGCGTTTTATCTTTCTCGAAAGTTTTTTTATAAATTTCAGTCGAGGTTGTTCCGATCAGCTGAATTTGGCCGCGCGCTAAAGCGGGTTTAAGCATATCTATCGCCCGCAGATTGCCGCCGCCGTTAACGTCGACCAATGTGTGTATATCGTCGATAAACGATATAACCTTACCCTGAGAATTTATAAGAGAATTGACGAGATTTTTGATCCTCTCTTCAAATTCCCCTTTAAATTTAGCTCCGGCGGTGAGCTGAGTCATATCGATTTGAAGTAGTTTTTTATTTAACAAAGTTTCGGGAACTTTTGAAGAGGATATAAGATGAGCGAGCCCTTCTACAAGTACGGTTTTACCAACCCCCGGTTGACCGATGATAATGGGATTGTTTTTTGTCCTTCTTGCAAGAATCTCTATAATTCGCGCTATTTCGGTTTCTCGTCCGACGACCGGATCAAGTTTATCAAGTTGAGCTAACTCGGTCAGATCGCTGCCGTAAACTTTAAGTACGTCTTCTCTGCTTTCGGAGTCGCGCGAATCCATCGTCATGCCGTTTTTTATATTTGCAAGTATATCTTTGCATTCGTTATATCTCAGTCCCGAATCGTATAGAATAGTCGAAGAGGGCTGAATAGACGGATTGAAAAAGGCAAGGAATAGACTGCCCGTAGATATATATTTATCGTTAAATTTTTTAGTTTCGTCCAGAGCTATTTCAAATAGTTTCTCAACATCCGGACTGAGCGTAATGTTCATCGAGTCGGGCGGAACGTCGTTTTTGGGTTGGACGGCGTAGATCTTCTCGGTAATACTGTCCGCCATCTTTACAGGATCGTTGGTGGCTTCTTGAAGCACTTTATATACTATGGACTCGTCCTGTTCGATAAGACCTAAAAGAATAAATTCAGGGGTAAAAACAGATTGTCTGAGATTGGCCAGTTCCATAGTGCCGATATTAATCCCGTGAATAACCTTTTCTGTGCATAGTCTTAAATATTTTTGAAACATTTACGCTCCATTTGTAAAAAAAAATATTATCATTAATATAATATACTTAAAAAATAGCTATTTGTCAAAATATTTAACTTTTAGATATATTTCTAATATTTGTTTTACTAAAATTGACAATAATGAAAAATAGGCGTATAAAGCGTTATGGAAAATTTTTTGACGACTATAAAAATAGCGATAACCGTTATGGGGATAGCAGTTTTCTCCGGTTGTTTTTACGATTCGGGAGAGGTAAATTTGTTAACCGACGACGTAATACTGTACGACGTCGTAGAAAAGTATAACAAAACATTTCATGAACGCCGCGTAAACGTCCTATATTTTAACGATAAATCGGGGAATATTTTTAAAACTTACAACGCAAACGACTTGAAAAACGTAGATATAATCGCCGGAAGTTATTACGCAGACGTTCCTATAAATTCTAAAAAGTATAAAAAAATCGACAAAGAGATAATCGATAACAAGAATTTTTCCAATCTGGTAAAAAGTTATATAGCAAATTCCCGTTATTTGTCGATACCTTATTCTTCAGATTTTTTTGTATTAAAAGCAATTCCATCTGTTGAATTCGATAATACTCCTAACAGTTTGAATATAAACGAATTTATAGAAATAAATAAAAAAAACAGCGTATTTGATGAAAATACTAACTCTTACGTTACTCTTTCATATAGCCCGTTAGGTTCGATTACCGACGGACTCGACTACCTTTTTATTCTTAACGCAAAACTAAAAAAGGAAAACGGTTATTATAGCTTTAACGGACAGGCGGAAAACTTCGCTTATAATTTCTATTTCAAATACGACGATTTATACAATAAGGGGATCGATATTACTAAAAAGTATTTTGATTATTATAAAAATGTCGATAAAAGTTTTTATGTAAAAAAACGGATTATGAATTACGATTTTATCAGGTTGTCCAAAGCGTTGTCTTACGGAAAAGATTATAAGATCGTATTTATTGAAGATCAACAATTCGGCTCTTTGAAAAAAAAAGTAGTCGCCGTTTCAAAAAATTCGTTTACGAGCAGAAAATCTCTTTTATTTATCGATTATTTGCTTGGATTTGAAACGCAGAAATTTTTATACGAGACAACTTTAAAACATAGAGAATTTTATGAATACGTTCATATTCCGATCTACGCGGAAATTTTTGACGCGACGAACGATTCGATAGAATCCAAAACGTCGGAATATATAAAACGCGAGTTGACGAAACTAGTCGAACCTTACTTCTATTCTTCCAAAATTCAAGAAAGATTTTTTCAAGGTTATTACGACGCCGTCGACGCCTTCTCAAAAGGTCAAGTCGGCGAAAAAGATTTTTTGAAATTTTTGACGAATGAAATAAATAAATAATCCGTCAGTTTTTTGGGGCGGGGAAATGACGCATATGCGCCGTAAGCGCTCTTTGATGAAAAATTCGACGCATATGAGACAAATAAAATGACACATATGAAACAAATACTTTTAATTTCCCAAAAAACTGACGGGGATACAATAAATAAATAAAAAAAAATTGACATATGTACAGAAAACTATTACAATGGGCTATTGTTAATTATTAAAAAGGAGTTAATAATGGCTCGAGTTGTACTAAAAGATGTAGACAAAATTTATCCGGGTAACGTGCATGTCGTTTTTAAAAACAACATCGATATTCAGGACAAGGAATTTGTGGTTTTTGTAGGACCGTCGGGTTGCGGTAAATCGACAACTTTAAGAATGATTGCCGGCTTGGAAGAGATTACCGCCGGAGAACTTTTTATCGACGACAAATTGATGAACGACGTTCCTCCAAAAGACAGAGACATTGCTATGGTTTTTCAAAATTACGCTCTTTATCCGCATATGAGCGTGTATGATAATATGGCTTTTGGTCTTAAGATCAGAAAATTTCCAAAAAACCAGATCGACGAAAGAGTAAGAGAGGCGGCGGGTATCCTTCATATTGAAAATTTATTGGATAGAAAACCGAAGGCGCTTTCAGGCGGTCAGAGACAGAGAGTCGCGATGGGTAGAGCTATCGTAAGGAAACCGAAAGTATTTTTATTCGACGAACCTTTGTCAAATCTTGACGCTAAGTTGAGAGTAACAATGAGAGCGGAGATATCGAGGCTTCATTCAAAACTTCAGACGACGATGGTTTACGTTACTCACGATCAGGTTGAGGCTATGACTATGGCGGATAAAATCGTAGTTATGTATAACGGACATATTCAACAGCAGGATACTCCGTTGAATTTATATAACTTTCCGGTTAATAAATTTGTTGCCGGTTTTATAGGGTCGCCTCCGATGAACTTCGTAAATGTAAAAATAAAAGAGAAAGACGGTAAAATAGTAGCCGAGCACAAAGATTTTACGATAGTTCCCAATCAAAATCAACAAGATAAATTGAGAGATTATAAAGACAAAGACGTTATTTTTGGAGTCAGACCGGAGGATTTGATGGCTGAAAGCAAAGAGGGTAATAAATTGAAAGCTACGGTCGACGTAGTCGAGCCGCTAGGCGCTGAGATATATTTATATCTATCTACAAGCGACGGTTCGCAATTAACCGCTCGAGTCGATCCTCACAACAAATTTAAGGTAGGGGACGTTGTAGAGTTGGGAGTAGCGACGGATAAATCTCACTATTTTGATCCGGTTCCGGTAACGGACGCTGTTGGAAAAACAGAAGAAAAGTGTATAATCTAAATGACCTTTTTGAAATAAAAAAGAGACTGTTCGCGGGAACGGTCTCTTTTTTTTATTTTAGCAACAACTTAAAACAAAACGTTAGTTTTCATTGATAAAATCTATTGATTTTTTAATTATCAGGTCTTTATCGTAGTCCAAAGTCGCGACGTGGTAAGAATTTGTCAGCCATTCAAATTTTTTATTTTTCGACGATATATGTTCGTAAGTCCAAACGGCGCTCTCTATCGGCGTTACGTGATCCTCTTTTGATTTAAAAATAAGAGTGGGAATTTCTACCGATTTGATATTTTTTTTCACAATTTTTATCAGTTTCATCAGTTCGTTAAGTCCGTTTGTAGGATTCTTATCGTAAGCTATTTCTGTTTCGTTCGGATCTTTAATATCGCCTCCAATAGCGGGAGTCGCTCTAATTAATAATTTTAGTAGCGGTAGCAAATGTAGTCTCGGATCTTTGAAAATAAGAGCGTTATTGACGAGAATTAATCCGGATAAATCTTTATGATTTTCCGCCAAATAAAGCGATATCGTTCCCCCCATTGACAGGCCGAAAACAAAGACTTTTTTTGATATATTTTTGAGTTTGAGCAAAGCGTTTTCGGCGTCTAATATCCAATCTGTATATTTTACCTTATTTAGGTTTTCCCACCTGCTTCCGTGTCCGGAAAGTCTAGGCGCTTCTATGTTATATTGCGCCTTATTGAAGCCCTCAATCATATATTTCATAGACGATACGGTCGACGTAAATCCGTGAATTATAAGTATACCGACGTCGGAACCGTTATTAATGGAAACCGGCTTGCCGCTCTCTTCAAAATTCATACTATTCTCCAGAGATATAAATAAGATTAATGTTAGTATTTTATTTATCAAAAATCAAACAAAATATTATAGTTTCGTAATCCGTCGGTTTTTTGGGGTGGGAAAATGACATATATGAAGGATGTTTTAGTATTTTAGTATATTCGAAACGTGAATTCCCATTTTTATCGGGACGCGGCGGGTCGATAGCGCGCGACAATTGTCGTAGAAAAATTCGACACATATGCGCCAATTTTCTTATCAAGCCCCGAGGGGCGCATATGTGTCAATTTCTATCAGGAAGCGCGCCGCGTATGCATCTCCATATGTGTCATTTTTCATCGGGGAGCGACGCGGCGGCTATGCAGCTCATATGTGTCAAATTTTCTTTCGCCCCCAAAAAACCCGACGTAATACCTAAAATAGCCCTCTTTTGCTGGACGACGCCAATTTATCCGCCGATCTGCCTAGTTCGGATATAGCGGTATTTACTTCGGACATAGACCTATAAAGCGTTTCGATAGCTTCTGAAAAGTCGCTAGTCTCTCTCGTCAGTTTATCCACATTTTTGTTCATTTTGTCTATATCTTCGGTCATCGTTTGCATTATCGGGATAATTTTATCCGTCTCCAATTTGGTTTTATCGGCGAGTTTTCTGATCTCGGTAGAAACGACGGCAAATCCTTTGCCCATCTCTCCGGCTCTGCTTGCTTCGATCGCCGCGTTAAGGGAGAGTAGATTTATCTGCTCTGATATTTCTGAAATTGCCCCGACGATGGGCGCAAAAAGGTCCGCTTTACTTTTCAATTCTGTATTAATTTCTTTAGATACGTCCGTGTGTCTGTGAATATTTTTAAAAGCGTCGAGGGTCTTTTCGGAGAGACTCATAATGGACCTTGTAGTCGCCTCCATCTCTTCCGTCGTAATCGCAATACCTTCGGATATCTCGCTGTTGTCCGCGATGGTGCTTTTAAGCGTAGACTCAATAAAGCGTCTGCAATTAATTTTATTATTTCGATTATAGCGCATAGAAGTTGCGAATTTCTGACAAGAATTAAATCCGCAAGACGAACAGTTAAGAAAGTCTTCCGCATTTTTTTTATTTAAAAGAGAGTATTCGCGCTTCAACTCTTCGTTTGGTAGAGTAACGATAGGTTTTTCGGATTCTGAAAAATACACTCTATTTATATCGATGTTTTTATTATTGTCCAGGATTTTTTCAAAAGTTTTATGCGCTCTGTTTTTTTCTCTGTAAAATTTCTTCGCCTCTTGCTCTCTGTCGTCTATTAACATAGATTCTTCAAGCATCGTTAAGTTAGTAACTGTCGCCGGTCCTCTAAAACACCCGCCTATGCAACTCATAAGATCGATCATAAGCGGCATTTTAGCGCTTTTTCTCTCTATCGTTTTGCTGACGTCGGGAAGATACTTTTTATAAATAATTTCCCCTTCGATATGTTGAATATTAGCGTTTTGATAATACCCGTCGACGATATTTTTAAATCCTCCCGGTTTGCAAAATACCGATCCGCTCTCCGCCGGAGCCCATTCAAATCTGCCTTGTTTATAATTTGACAGATCCACTTTATGAAGTTCCATATATTTCTTTAAGTTATATATAGTAAGGTTAAACTGAACTACGCCGTCCGTATCGGGGTCTCTGAATTCTCTTCTTTTTGCCAGACAGGGACCGAGATAAGCGATGTTCCCGTCGTATTTGAGTATCTCTCTGATATACTTAGCCATAATAATGACGGGAGATTGATACGGAGAGAGATAGTCTATTAATTCGGGGTAGTAAATTTTAATAAATTCGACGATCGACGGACAATGTTGGGATATGATCGGAACAATACCCGTTTTATTAATAAACGAAAGGTGTTTGGCGGTTATTAGTTCCGCTCCAAGTCCCTCTTCAAAAATTCCTTTAAATACCCAGGTCTCTTTTAACCAGTAAAGAAGTTCTTTGTGCTTTGAAGGGAACGCCGTAACTATCGCCGGAGAGGTTATCAGACAAGTCTTTTCTCCCTTATTTGTGGAGTCGAGGAATTCCTGAAAATCGTCTATTATACTGATAGCGCCATGTTTGCATGCAAAAAAACATCTGCCGCATCCTATACATAAATCGTCGATTATTTCAACAGTTTTACCGTCGGCTTTCATACAGTATTTGACGGGACACGACGCGATACACGCATGGCAGTTAACGCACTTATCGCCGTCGATATTTACAACTTTACATAGTTTCATAACAAACCTTTCAAAAAAAAAAATATTCTATTACATATATCGAATAAAAATAAATAAATATAAACAAAAAAGATAGCGGAATATGTAAAAAAATGATAAATATTTATTTGACGGATATATAATTATATGAAAATCATAGAAAATAAATTATAATAGTAGCAATGATGAAAAACTTATTTTATATTTTGTTTTTTTTTCTGTTATTCTCGTGCAAGACTACGGAGTTTGTCTCGTTAAAAGATGTTAAAGAGATTTATGTACGAGCCGGTTTTGCCAAAGAGGTCAAGGTCAACGATAAATATTTGTTGGATTTGAGCTCCGATCTTGCCGATAGGTTTTTTAATCCAGATAAATATTTAATAAAAAAAGACGAAAAAAAAGAGGTTGAAGATAAATCCGAGGATGAGACTTCAGACGCTGTTTCTGAAAAAAAGAGTAAGGTTATTGAAGCCGTAGAGGACCTTTCCGACGACGTTGAAGATAATACGACGGACGCGTATGTAAGGGACAATTTTATTTTTGAGGAAATCAGACTTAACGAGATAGCCGGATATAAAGATTTTTTTTCGTCGGCAATTATAAAGAGTTTGCAGACTAAATATGAAAAAAGTAAAATCGCCGTCTTGGATAATTCGGCCGACGTTACCGGAGACGGCTTGACCTTTTGTAACTTCGAAATATTGCGATACAAAATAGGAGAGTTCAATTTAATCGCAAATATTCCGATGGAGATAACGGTCAAAATATCGATAAAAAATAAAAAATATAAGATAGATAGAGAATTTATAAAGAAATTTAAAGTTCCGGCAACTTCTCAATATCCTATCGAGCGGGCGCGGTTGTTAAAATGTTCCGAAGATATAGCGAACTATATTTATTTATATATAAATAGTATAAAAATAAAAGAAATATTATAAAATAGGGGTAATAATGAGAGTAATTATGTTATTTTGCATTACGATTGTAATGTTTGGGTGTAAAACGATCGAACAGAAAAAAAACGAAGAAAAATGGGATTTCAATAAATATATGATGGAGTCGCAAAATTTAACCTCCGCCGAAAGGTATCTTAAGTCGATAGATTTGTTGAAAGAGGCGGCTATAAAATTCCCCGACGGCGATTTGATGGGAATTAACTACAACATTGGTTATAATTATTATAAATTAAAGAGATACGACGACGCTAACGGATATTTCAATCTGGTCATAAAGAGTTACGAGGAGAAACCTTTTACCGACGCCGAAAAACAGGAGTACCAAAAATACGTTATATTATCGAATATCATAATAGAGAAGGCAAAAAAAGATATTGAAGAAGCCAAAGATCCGTATAGGATCAAAGAGGAGATGGAAGAAAATAGAAAACTGAGACCTAAGAAGTAAGCGTTTAGAAACTCTCTTTTCCGGCTTTCCTTTTGCTCTCCATAGCTTCCATTTTCTTGAAGTAATCCACCTGTTTTTTGATCTCCTCTATATCGGTAACCGAGATTTTGTTATCAACCAGTTGGAATTTCCTATTCTTGAATATTTCCTGCGCTATCTCTCTCCCCTCCTCTTTGCTAAGCCCTACCATATTGATAAGTTCTTTCGGACCAAAATCGTAAAGATACGCGCTGCCGTATTTGATCGGAATTTTATTCTTTTCAAGCTGAAGGAGCAGAACGTCGTAAGTTCGCCCTAATTTGCTCTTTATTTGTAAATTCGAAAGTTGCCTATAAACAACCCACGTTCTTTCCGCCAAAAGACAAATCAGTCTTGTAACAAGTTGGGGTTGTCCTGAAATCATATTTTTGAAATTTTCTTTATTAACGACCATCAAATGAGACTCGCCGTACGATATAGCGGAAGCCGATCTCGGCTTATTTTCAAGTAGCGCCATCTCTCCAAAAATATCCCCCTCTTTTAGAACGGCGAGAAGCACCTCTTTATTATCGATTATTTTAGTAATCTTTATCTTCCCCGACTGTAAAATATATAACTCGTTGCCGGGCTCGTGTTCGCAGAAAACCATAGTATCGTCGGGATAAACCCTTTTAAACTCATTTTTAGCGTCTAAATATACCGCTTTAGATTTTGGTTTGATCTGAAGCAAGAATTGTTTTGCTTTAGGGACGTTGCTATTATCCGGACAATGCTGAATAAATCTATAAAATGCGTAAAACGCCTGATTGAATTGATTCAATTTCATATAATACTCGCCTATATCCATCAAGTTGACTACGTCTTCAGTCGAAATAGACTTCAGAGTCAACTCGGCGATAGAGGTATCCAGTTCTCTTAGTTTTCGCGAGAATGATAAAATAATCTTCATAGCGACGGGATTATTTTTTTGAATAAGCAACGGAAATTGATCTTTTACGACCATTATCAAAGATACGTCGGTAAGCGCCACGCTGGTTTCGATATGATCATGACCGGACATAGCCGATATAACGCCAAAGAAATCTCCCGTTTTTAAAGTTTCGGTTTCGTTTCTCAAAGCTTCTCTAGTTACCTGGACGCTTCCCATCCTAATAATGTAAAAACAGTTGTTCGAAGCTTTACCCTCTATAGTAATGTATGCTCCCTTGTTGTAATTTACAACATTTAACTGCAAATTCCCGTTTGCCATAAAACTCTCGCTTTTTCAAATCGTTTAATATATCGTTTAATATAGTATCGGAATAATCCTTTTTTATTTAACCGTAACAGCTGACATTGTAATATAAAAAAAATAATTATACAAGATTTATAAAATTTTATTTAATTAATTTATATTTTTTTAACAACTCTTTATAGTCGGAAAACTCTTCAAGAATAACAAACTCTTCCTGAGCTTGTAAGTAAGAGAGATCGGTAAAACCGTTAATCAGAGCTTTTTCAATGTTTTCAAAAGTCATTTTTTTATCGTTGTAGCCTTTTGCGTAAATCTTTGCAAGAGCCAGATAATAAGAACTATCGGCGTTGTTTAACTCTATACTTTTTACATACTGCTCCTTGGCAAGTTCGTACTCCCCGGTAAGATACAGTATCTCGCCTAGTTTTGCAAAAACGTCCGGATTATTCTTATCGATATCTATCAGCTCTTTATAGTATATCAAACAGCTTTTATAATCTTTTTTATTGTAGTAATAGTCTCCAAGATTAAATAGTATAGGCGCATATGTTTTATTAATCTTATACCCCTCGTTTAGGTAGAATAAAAAATTTTTTTCATCGCCGAGTTTATAATAAGAAAGCGCAAGATTGAATATTCCGTTAACGTCCGACGGATAACTTTTAAAATACGCCTCGTAAACTTTCGCCGCTATGTCAAATTTGCTCTGATAAAAGTAATTATTCCCCAAAAGCAGTAATAATTTTTGATTATACTCGTTTTGCGTCTCTTTGTATTCCGCTACGATTACCTTTTCGGCTTCGGCATATTTATTGGATTTTTGATAAGCCAGAATGAGGTTTATATTTACGTCTTTCAAGTTCTTGTTGTTTTCAAGCGCTTTTTGATAGTATATAACCGCCTTTGCGTAATCTTCCATTTCGAAATATTGATTGCCCAATATATAATAGTCGTCGGCGATAGAACTTTTGGTTTTAACGCTGAGACCGGATAGAAGCGCCGGAAATAACAGTATCGTAAAAAATATTTTTAGTTTCATTTTATAGGACTCATCGTTCTTAAAAAACTTACTACCTCGCCGACTTTTTCTATAGTCTGATCGATCTCTTCTTCGGTATTTTCCCTGCCTAAAGAAAACCTGATCGAACTGTGAGCGATCTCCGGTTCGACGCCCAGAGAAGAGACGACGTAACTTGGTTCAAGAGAGCCCGACGAACAGGCGCTCCCCGTCGAGACGGCGATCCCAAAAAGGTCTAATCTAAGCAAAATCGATTCTCCCTCGATATTTTTAAAAGAGATATTTAAAGTTCCCGGAAGCCGTTCGGTCGGATGTCCGTTTAGTTTGATGTTTGGGATAGTCTTGAACAACCCGGCTTCGAGCTTGTCTCGAAGTTTTTTTATACGAATTATCTCTTCGTCCATCTCTATTTTCAGCTGTTTAAAGGCTTCTCCGATAGCGACGATCCCTATAGTATTCTCCGTTCCGGCTCTAAATGAAAACTCCTGATGTCCTCCGTTTATTAACGGGCAGAGCGCTTTTGTCCCCTTCTTTTTATACAAAACGCCAATCCCTTTGGGAGCGTAAATTTTGTGCCCCGATATCGACATATAATCGACGTTAAGTTTTTTGAGATCGATAGGGACTTTGCCGATAGCCTGAACGGCGTCCGTGTGAAAAGGGATATCGTATTTTTGCGCTATGGCGCTTATCTCTTCGATAGGCTGAATAACGCCGATCTCGTTATTAGCGTACATCGTAGATATAAGAGAGGTAACGCCGGGTCTTATCGCTTTTTCGACGTCGGACGCCGATACTCTGCCAAAAGCGTCGACTTTGACGTAAGTTACATCGATATTTTGATTTTCGACGCATTTTAAAGTGTTTAGGACGGACGGATGCTCTACGACCGTCGATATAATGTGAGATTTGCCGGCGGAAGAGTAGCAGAGCGAATTGGCGCATCTGCCGACGCTTTTGATAACGGTGTTGTTCGCCTCCGAGCCGCTTGCCGTAAATATAATTTCGTCGGGGCGGCAGTTTAGAAACGACGCGACGGATTCGCGGGCGTCCTCAACCATAAATTTAACTTTTCTACCGGTTTCGTGCGCGGAACTCGGATTGCCGTAGTCGTTTAAAAAATCTATAATCTTCTCTTTGACTTTTGGATGCAAAGGGGTTGTGGCGTTATAATCTAAATAAATCATCTATTTTTCTCCGGTATAGATCGAACATTTATAATACTGTTCTACAAAATCGTTTAAGATTTTTTTTACGTTATCAGCGCATTTTCCGCAACTGGTTCCGACTTTTGTCCGTTTTTGTAAAGTATCGAAATCTTTTACCCCTTCCAGAACTTCCATTCTTATATCCTCGTCGGTTACTTCGAGACATTCGCATACAATTTTTGCCTCGGTTTTCGGGATTTTATCGGTCTGTCCGGTTTTTTTATAATAATCGTTTATCGCGTCGCGAAGAGCCTTGTCTCCAAGAACGGAGCAGTGTATCTTGTTAGCGGGCAGTCCGCCGAGTTCTTTAATGATCGCTTCGGGGGTAATCTCAATCGCCTCTTCGAGAGTCATACCGCCGTCGCGAGTTACCATCTCGCTTAACATAGAAGTAGAGCCGATTGCGCTTGCGCATCCGAAAGTCTGCCATTTAAGATCTATTATTCTCCCCTCTTTGACTTTTATAAAAATTTTCATCATATCGCCGCACGCCGGGCTTCCGACAAAACCTACTCCGTCGGCTTTATACTCTTCTTCGCTAACTTGCAGTATATTTTTTGGGCGCATAAAATGCTCTTTTACAACGTCCGAATAGTTCCAACCTACTCCGTCCATACCTTTCTCCTTAATCGGTCTGTATAATAACAAAAAAAACGCTAAGAGTAAATAAATGTTACGAATAAATTAAATATTTGCGTTTAATACTTCCGCGACTTTTTTTAGAATAACGCTTGAATCTACCGGTTTGACCAAGTAGCTTTTTACTCCCAAAGAGAGAGCCCGTTGAACCGTTTCTCTTTGAGAAAGAGCCGAAAATATTATGACAGGAATCTTATTGCCGCTCTTGTTTAACGTCTGCAAAGCGTCGAATCCGCTGATCTTGGGCATCATTAAGTCGAGGAAAATAAGATCAAACTTTTCCTTTTTCACGTTTTCCAAAAAATCGCCCGCTTTTGAATATGTATAAATTTTATATCCCGTTAGCGCCAACACTTCCTTAATGAAATCCAAAATATATTCGTCGTCGTCCACGACGGCTATTTTGACTATCTTTTCTATTTCGTCTATGCCGTACGCCCCTTTTTCAGAGATTTCGTTAGTCCACAAAAACACGTCTTCTTTACCGGTTTTAGACGCCGGAACGATGTAGTCGTTAATATTATTAATATTAAGCTTTTCCAAAGTCGACTCAATATTATCGGTAACTTCTATATCTTTGAAAGCGCTGTTTAATTTGAGAAAATCCTTTACTTCTTTGGATTTTGTTAGAATTTTTAAGAATTTCGGCTCGGTTTTTGCCGTATCCAGGATAATATGTATAAGATTGTGAAATTTCCTGTAGTCGTTGTTGTAACTCAAATTCATATCGACCATAATCAGAAGAGTTTTGAGCTGATCGATCCTGTGAATATTCATAAGCTCTCTAATCTTATATTTTAGCGAATCTATTCTATCTCCGTTTAGTCCGCGGGCAATATCTATAAAAAGCGTATCGTAATTGATAGTAACGTCGAGTTGGCACGGAGTTTCGTCAATTATTACGGTTTTATTCAACAATTCGGATATAGACCGCATTATATCGCCGAATTTTATAGGTTTTGAGAATATCTTTGTAATGTTGTATTTAGCCAGTTGATAAACCGTATTTGTGTTGATTTTATTAGCTAGTAAAATTATCGGAATGTCTCTAATCGCTTTATAATCTTGCTTCTCTTTTAAAAAGTTAATGTCGGCGTATTTCAACGTAACGTAATCTAATATTACGACGTCGGGAAAATGGTTCTTCATCTTTATCAAGCCGTCAAAACAATCGTTGGAAGTAAGAACGTCAAATCCCGACTGTAAAAACTTTTCTTTTAGAAAATCTTTAACAAAATTCGATCTATCGATAATCAGTATTTCGTCGCTAGCCATTATTTAATAATATTTCGGCTTATATACAAAATTAATGCGTTAAGATATAATTTTTAATAGCCGGCTCCTGCAAAACGTAATATAAAGTTTTGGTTATATCCGCCGAATCTTCCAGTTTGTTAAATAAAGTCGATATCGTAGCCATAGAGTCTTGTATGGCGGCGTATTTTGATTTGGGATTTATACCTTTTACGTAGAGCGAGAGTATGTTGTATACCGTATCGTCGATAGCTTTACTCTTTTTCCCTTTTTTGATCAAACTTTGAACCATACTGTCGATCAATTTTATATCCGCTTTGCTTTTGAAATCTCTCAAAATCTCATATCTGATATAAAGACTCTCCGGCTTATACCCTTTTAGGTCGGCGTTAGACATAAGATCGTCTAAAAGCAGTTCGTAGTCGCCGTCCGCCATAATTAACATTTCGCTTAACTGTTTTAATTCGTCGTTGGATATCGAATCCATCGTATCCGCGGCTTTATCTAACATCAGCGTATAGCCGTAAATGACTACCTTTTGATCGACGCTGTATTTGGATAAATCCTGCGAAAAAGTCGTTTGTAAAAAAGCCAAAACCAAAACAAAAACAAAAAATATTTTTTTCATATAGCTCTCCTATGGAATTTAATATAGCGCTAATTATAATAATAAAATTTAAAAATACAAATTTTTTGCAATTTATTTTTGAAAAATTAATAAAATCTATTATAATATAAAAAGTCGAATTTAAAGGGCGGTTAATATGCTTTACAATAGGATTAGATCGGTAATAAACGATATTACCGAAGAGATGCTGGCGGGAAAAGAGGAGTGTTACGAAATTGTATCCTTTAATCTTATCGGGGATCAAAATGTTCCGATTACGATCGAGACTAAGTTGTTGTACCCGTTGAGACAGATAAAGATCTCTCTGTTTTGCCCCTTTTTACTTGTAGATCCTGAAGTTGAATACGAAGAGATATACCAAAAAGGCGTCGAGGACGACGAACTGCGTCTTATGAAACTTATCGCTAAATTTACTACGACTCTCGAAAGATTGAAGGCGTGGATCAGGGACGACTGTCCCGATATGATAAGATGGGGAGAAGGGGTTATTTTTGATAAAAGCGGAAGAGCGAGGAGAATTCCATACCCTGCGGTAAGCCAAAAAAGCCAAAAAAGCAGAAAAAAGAACATTTCGTAACTAAATTTGCTAAATAGAGTTAAAAAACAGAATAAAAATGCCCTTCCAGCGCGAAACCGGCAAAACCGTCTTTTTCCGGCGTAAAGTTTCCGAAGTTATCGCCGTAGTGAGATAGATACGTTCTTTTTTTAACGTCCGGCGGGAAAGATTTGAGTTCCTCGATGGAGCTGTGAACGCCGCCGGTAAATAGCTGGCAATCGTGGAAGTAATATTTGATATTGTATTTTGCTCCGATAACTTCGACAATTTCGCGGTCAAACCTTGTATCCGAAGTAAAAAGGATACTTTCGTCGAATATTACTCCGTATGAATAGAAAGAATCTCTCCAGCTGTTTGCCGAATCGGGAATATGCATAGTTCTAAACAGTTTTATATTTAGACCGCCGATCTGAGCCTCAAACATAGTTCTAGGCGCGTCGGGCATTTTTGCGGTTTGGCGGACTTCAAAAATATCTTCTATCGTCAGATTTTCGCCGTCTTTCAATTCCCCGAAAGATAGCCCGCCTTTAAGCGAATAGTTCCAAAAAGCGCTTTTGTATTCGGCGGGTATATAGAGATTGGGCTTCTTTTTTGCAACATATCGGGACATTAGCGCCAACTCTTCAACGCCTCCTATATGATCGGCATGACTGTGCGTTATAATAACGTTATCAATGTTTACGATAGGACATCCGTAGTTCCACAAAGCTTTCGGGCAGAGAGTTCCGCAGTCGATCAAAACGTGATCCGAGCCTTTGATCGCTAAAACATTTGTCTGATTATGTATCTTTGAAAAAGCGGATCCGACTCCTATAAAAAAAAGCGACAGCTCGCCGCCGTTTGTTAGAGTAAGTTTTTCTCCGTTTTGTAATTTGGTTACCGCTAACATAAATTTTTCCCATTTTTAAATAAATTTCGTCAACGGCGGTTTATAAATTAAATAATTTAAAAAATTTGTTCCATATGCGTCGATTTTTATCGAGGAGCGACGCGGCGCATATGCGTCAATATTCGTCGGGGAGCGGCGTAGCGCATATGTGTCAAATTATTCGTCGAGGAGCGGCGCGAGTCCCGATAAGGTCCCGGTATGAAAGAGTCTTTAGTATTTTAGTATATTCAAAACGGGAATTCCCTATTTTATTAGGGCGCGGCGCATATGCGTCAATATTCGTCGAGGAACAGCGCGACGCATATGCGTCAATTTTCAGCGACTATAAATTATTCTAAATAAAAGTAGAATATATCCGAAATATTAATTGTTATGAATCGAAAATTTATTCTATTAATAGTTATATCTGTCTCTTTCAATTTATGTATCAGCTCTAAACCGACAAGAATGATTTTTATCGAGCAGATATATCGGCTTTACGAATCCAACTTGCATACGACTCATACCGATCATAAGAGAAATATATTTTGGTTGGAAAATTGTCTGTCTCTTCCGAATATTCATCCCAGTCAGGCTATCGTCGTTACAAAAGATTGGGAGGAGTACGTAAAATACAAACTTTTATTGAGATTTCATATACATTATCTTCTGACTAAGGAGTATGTAGATTGGGGATGGGAATACGATAAACGGGATATCGCATTTTATAATATCGAATGGGCGAAAGAGATAAAAAACAGCTTTGAAATTGCTAAATCAAGGTATTTGATAGCGCGGCGCTATTGGGAAGAGACAAAAAAATGGTCAAATCTTGCTTACGGTAAAAAGTTGCATATAGGCTGGGAACAGATAGAAGATCTCAACTACGAGATTGAAAACAATTTATTCGATTACGATTACGATACGATTATAGATATGCGTCTAAAAGACCTCGAACGAAAAATAAAAATCGTAGACTCTTATCTGGCAAAAAATAATTAATTTTATTTTAAAACTTTCTAAAATTATGCTACCATCTCCGCGTTCTGATTTACAAGTTTGAAGCATGAACTTTTAGTTATTCCGTAAATTTTAATTTGTAAGGAGTTCGTCGTGGATTGGAAAACGGTAGTTATGCAGACTATAGGCGGAATCGGATTGTTTCTTATGGGCATGAAGATCATGTCGGAAGGTCTCCAGAAAGTAGCCGGCGACGGTTTGAGGAAAATTCTGAATATTTTAACTACCAACAGATTTCTTGGGATATTTGTAGGATTAACGATAACGGCGATCATCCAATCGAGCAGCGCTACGACGGTTATGGCGGTTAGTTTTGTAAACGCCGGCTTGTTGACTTTGAGACAAGCGATTGGGATTATTTTCGGCGCGAACATAGGAACTACTATTACGGCGTGGATAGTAATTTTACCGATAGTCAAATATAATCTGGCGTTGATTGGATTATCAATTATACTGACTTTTTTCTTTAAGAATGAGAAGATCAAATTTACCGGAGAGATACTTTTCGGACTGGGTATACTTTTTCTCGGAATGGAGACGATGAGCGGCGGCATGACGCCTTTAAGGAATTCGAAGTTCTTTACGGATCTATTTCTCTTTGTCAACGGTTCGTCGTATCCTACACTGATCCTCGGCGTGGTAATCGGCTCCCTAACGACTATGGCGGTTCAGTCGAGTAGCGTAACGATAGGAATCGCTATCGTTTTGGCGACAAGCGGGCTGATAAATTATCACGGAGCGGTGTCGTTGATACTGGGGGATAACATCGGAACTACTATTACGGCGATCTTGGCAAGTCTTGGAGCGACGCGAAACGCAAAAAGGGCGGCTTTAGCTCACGCTATGTTTAACGTTTTCGGAGTTATCGTTATTTTAATTCTATTTTATCCCTTTACAAAGCTTGTCGACCTTATTATGCCTAACGATCCCGATTTCTTATCGGATAATGGAACCAAACCTTATATTGGACAACATATCGCTTTAGCGCACTCTATGTTTAATATACTTAACGTTGTGTTTTTTACCGGATTAATTCCGGTATTTGTAAAAATTTGCGAGTTTATTATACCCGTAAGAGAGGAAGAAAAAAGTAAAAAAACTCACGTTAGTTTTACTTACATAAGCACAAAACTATTAAAGACCCCGTCGTTGGCGTTAATCGAAACGGAAAAAGAACTTGCCAATATGTCGGATATGGTAAAAAAGATTGCGGACAACGTATGCAAGATACTTACAAAAGACGGTAAAGCAAATAAGATTTACGAAGATATTGAGACTCAAGAGCAACAGATCGACGATTTTCAGAAAAGAATAACGGAATTCTTACTCTCCTTGTCTCAAAAATCGGTATCGCGCGAACACAGTATTTTAGTCGGAAATTATATCACATTAGCTCACAATCTTGAAAAATGCGCCGATTACCTCAACGGCATAGGTTCTATTTTTGATAAATTGGAAAAAAAGAGTCTTGAATTAACCAAAAACGAGTATAAACATATCAAAGAGCTATACGGTGAAAGCCAAATTTTCTTTAACAAAGTTATAGAGATTTTTAAAACAAAAAGCGGCAAACAAACTCAAATGGCGGGAATGCGGGTAAAAAGTAAAAAGATACGAAAAATGGTAAACGAGGCAAAATTGTCTCATCTGGATAAACTAGGGAGCGAAAACGCCTGCAAACGGGACGCTTCAATTTTTTTTATCGACATTCTTAATTGTTTCGACAGTATGAGAAGAGAAATTTATAATATTGCCGGAGTAGTAACCTGGACTAAGTACTCTTTGCGGCGTTAATGCGGCGCTCTGTCAGTTTTTGGGGTAAGAAACGACGCATATGCGCCGCATAGACAACGCGCGACAATTGTCGCGTAAAGATTAACGCACATGCGCCGATTTTTCTCCCGCCCCAAAAAAATCGACGGCGTTAATATGTTAAAAAAAACAATTGATTTTTTCACAAAATTCAAATATAATTGCAAAATATAATTGCGGGCGGTTTGCGAAATATCCGCAAGCGTTGTTTGTAATAAACCGCAAAATATAAGCGGTATTTTTCCGGATGGATATAAGGAGAATTTATGAGCGTTTTAAAATCGGTCGATCCCGAACTGTACGATTCTATTGAAAAGGAGTTGGGTAGACAAAAAGATAAACTTGAGATGATAGCAAGCGAAAATATAGTAAGTAGAGCCGTATTGGAAGCTCAAGGGAGCGTTCTTACCAATAAATATGCCGAAGGATATCCCGGGCATAGATATTACGGGGGATGCGAATACGTAGACGTAGCGGAAGAACTAGCTCGCGATAGAGTAAAAAAAATATTTGATTGCGAATACGCTAACGTTCAGCCGCACTCCGGCAGTCAAGCAAATATGGGGGTATATTTTTCGATATTAAAACCGGGCGATACGATACTTGGTATGGATCTGTCTCACGGAGGACACTTGACCCACGGATCTCCGGTGAATTTTTCAGGTAAATTGTTCAGAATAGTAAGTTACGGCGTCAACAAAGAGACCGAAACGATAGATTACGACGAACTCAAAGAGATTGCGATGAGAGAAAAACCGAAGCTCATAGTCGCCGGCGCGTCGGCTTATCCGAGATTTTTTGATTTCAAGAAATTTAAAGAAGCCGCGGACGCGTGCGGCGCCTATCTTATGACCGATATGGCTCATATTGCGGGACTGATAGCCGCCGGTCTTCATCCGTCGCCGGTTCCGTATTCAGATTTTGTTTCGTCTACCACCCACAAAACTCTTAGAGGACCGAGGGGCGGGCTGATCTTAATGGGGAAGGATTTTGAGAATAAAATGGGGATTGTAGCGCCTAAGTCCGGTAGAGTAAAAATGATGAGCGAGATATTGGATAGCAATATCTTCCCCGGAATACAGGGCGGACCTCTGATGCACGTAATAGCGGCGAAAGCCGTCGCTTTCAAGGAAGCCCTGACGGACGAGTTTAAAGTTTATCAAAATCAGATATTGAAAAATTGTAAAGCTCTTGAAAAATCGTTAAAAGACGAGGGATTTAGACTCGTTTCGGGCGGTTCGGACAACCATTTACTGCTTATCGATATGTCCGTTAAAAATATTACCGGCAAACAGGCGGAGACGGCGTTAGACGCGGCGGGTATAACCGTAAATAAAAACGGAATACCTTACGATAAACAACCGCCGACAATCACAAGCGGCATCAGAATAGGGACGCCGGCGCTGACGACCAGAGGTATGAAAGAGAAAGAGATGCAGATTATCGCGGGATTAATAAACGACGCGGTAAAGAATCATAATAACTCCGATAAACTAAAAGCTTTATCGCTGGAGGTCAAGAAGTTGTGCGATAAATTCCCTATCTATAATAGCTAGGAGAAAACGCATTGCCAAAAAAGATCCCGTATTCTATGAAGTATTTTACATTTTCAGAGGATAAGAGCTTTGTTTTAGAATCCGGCGAGAAATTTGGACCTATTACGGTGGGCTATGAAACGTTCGGCGAGTTAAACAAAAAAAAGAACAACGCGTTGTTGGTTATTCACGCGCTGACCGGAGATAGTCATGCGACCTCCCAATACGATCCCGATAACGCTACTCCGGGGTGGTGGGACGCTCTTATTGGCAAAGGCAAATCCATCGATACCGAAAAATATTTTGTAATTTGCGCTAATTATTTCGGCGGATGTATGGGCTCTACGGGTCCCTCTTCAATTAATCCGGAAACGGGTCAACCTTACGGATTGAAATTTCCGATATTTACAGTCGGCGATATGGTAGACGTTCAAAAGAGATTGATCGATCATCTGGGAATAACCAAACTTCATACTATAATCGGAGGGTCGCTGGGCGGGATGCTTGTCCTGGAGTGGAACTATAAATATCCGGACTCGATGGAAAATTCAATAGTTATCGCGAGCGCTCATAAATCCTCGACTCAGGTTATCGCTTTTTACGAAGTGGGAAGAAACGCTATTTTAGCCGATCCCAATTTTAATAACGGGGATTACTATCAATCGACCTTCCCGGAGAGAGGGCTTGCGATCGCGAGAATGGTGGCGCACATAACGTACCTTTCAAAAGATTCTATTCAGACAAAATTCGGCAGAGATATAAACGAAAATATTCTTGAAAGCGATCTGATGTACGGATTTTTCGGACCTATGTTTCAAGTGGAGAGCTATCTACGGCATCAGGGAAGAAAGTTTGTATTACGATTCGACGCAAACAGCTATCTTTACCTGACAAAAGCTATGGATATGTACGATTTGACCAGGGGCAAAATAAAACTTTCTGACGCCGCGTTAAAATTTAAGTCTAAGATACTGATTATAACTTTTACGTCGGATTGGCATTATAGCCCGCAGGAGAGTTGGGAGATTGTGAAGGCGCTGATGAATAAAGATAAAGACGTCACATATGTGAATATCGAATCTCCGTACGGACACGATTCGTTTTTGATGGATAACGCCGATTTGGAAAGGGTCGTATCAAGTTTTTTGAAAGAAAAGAAAACCGGCGGTCGAGAGAAGAAAAATAATGAAAAAATTTAAAGAGAAAATATATCAGTTTATTTCCAAAGAGATTCCTAATAATTCGAGAGTTTTGGATCTGGGATGCGGCAACGGCGAGTTGCTCTACCATTTGATTACCAAAAAGGGAATTACAGGTCATGGGATTGATATAAAAACGGACGCTCTGGTAAAATGTATAGAGAAGGGAATTCCCGTTATTCAACTGAATTTGGATAATCTCCCCCTGGATTTCCCCGATAAATCTTTCGACTTCGTCGTGTTAAATCAGACTATTCAGGAGATTTATAAATCAAAAGAGATGATCGAAGAGATTTTGAGGATAGGAAAAGCGGGAATTCTCGGATTTCCCAATTTCGGCTATTTTAAAACGAGATTTTCTTTTTTGTTTAAAGGGAGAGCGCCTATGTCGGAACAACCTCCCTATAAATGGTTCGATACTCCCAATATACGCTTTTTGACTATTAAAGATTTTAAGGATTTTTGTAAAGAAGAGAATATTGAAATCATAAAACAGATCTACATAAAAAAATCTTTCTTTAGAAACAAATACAAAGAGATAAAATATTTTTGCAATTTAAGAGCGGAATTGGCTATATTTAAAATTTCAAAATAAATAAAAAAAGTTAAAAAAATATTGATTTTTTTTTAATTTTAACCATAATTGTCGTATGGATAAAAAGAAGTCTATATTCCCAATCAGATGGCAACTGTTATTGTTGATACTGCCCGTCGCGATTGCTCCGCTTATTATAATAGTAGGTTTCACAACCAATCAAGTATTTCTCCATCTTGAAGAGAAGAATAAAGAGTTTTACTCTTCAATTTTGACTCAAATTTCCAACAATATAGATTTTATGTACGAGCAGTATGCGAGAACGCTTACGAATATTGTAAGAATCCCAAACGTAGAAAAAGGACTTTCCCACCCGCCGTATAAAAGCGAGACGGAGGAGATAGAGGTCTCGGATATGGTAAAGGGTAAAAACACCATATATAAAGGCAATCGGGTTATTGCCGAAGGGTTGAGAAAAACGGCGGAAGAGAAGATAGACGGCGACGTTTGTTTATACGAATTAGACAGAAGGTCCGTTATCAACGACGCAGATTATATGACGCACAAACTAAATCTTGGACTGCCCGACCCGGATTTGAAATTGATGCTGGAAGACCCGCTTTTTAAAAAAATAAAAAACAATAATCAGATAAAATTAATATTCGGCAAATTTCAAGATAACGTATTAAAAGGGACAAATTGCGAGTTAAAACCCGTTATGATTTTTCCTTATTATTACGAACCGCCGGAGAATCCCGACGATACTTTTGAGAAATTTATATTGATTCAGTTATTTCCCGATTTTATCCCGAAGTTCTACTCTAATATAAGCCATATCAAACAGGGGACTTTATATATTTTGGATCAGCTTGATAATATTATTTCATTTAATCACCCTTCAAGCGAAGATTATTACGAATTTGATTACGATAAAAATCAATACGTTTTGAACGACGACGATCCGAACGATCCTTATGAGAAAATGTCTTTTAAAGAGTATAAATTACTAAACGTCGATAAAAACATACTAAACCTTGAAAAAATAAAAAGTCTAACGGATAAATTAACGCCGGAGGGATATAACGAAGAGTTGGACAAAGAAGAAGATGAAAATATCTTTAACCAAAAACATATAATCAGATATAAAGGGATTGATTATATGACCGCCATTGAATACGGCAAGTCAAGCGAGTGTAAACTTATATATTTTCATCCTATGTTTCAGATTCGCAAACCCGTTTACAATATAATTAAAATTATTGTTATCATCGCGATTATCGCAAGTATCATTATTGTGTCTATTTCAATAATATTTAGTAAGAGTTTTACCGAGCCTATCAGGAATCTTGTCTCTTCAGCCCAGAGAATATCCGAGGGTAATTATAAAACTTCCGTTCAAATTGACGATTTTAACGGCGAATTTTATATATTAGGATCAACATTCAACGATATGGCTAATAAGATCTACGATTATAGCGAAAATCTTGAACAAATGGTAAAAATTAGAACAAAAGAGATTAACGACGCAAACGAGAAGATGAAAAGAGAACTTGCTATGGCTCAGAATATTCAACAAGCCATAATACCTAAAGTTTTTCCGAAAGTCGGCGCTCTGCAGATTTACGGCTTTTATCAACCGATGGACGATCTCGGCGGCGATTTTTACGACGTTTTTATGCTGGATAAAAACAGAATTGTGTTTGTTATCGTCGACGTTTGCGGACACGGCGTTCCGGCGGCGTTAATAACCACTATGGCGAAAGTTTCTTTTTTCAACAACTCAAGAGAAAATCTGAAAACTTCCGAGATTTTAACGCTGGTAAACGAGGAGATATGCGGAGCCATCGGCGAAAACAACAGCTATTTTACCGCTTTTTACGGAATATTTGATATTAAGAGTAAAATTCTTGAATATACTAACGCTGGTCATAACGAGATAACAATTTTAAAAAATGATAAAAGCATAGTTTTGCTGGATAGCAATTCGGGCTTTGTCGGAATGATTAAAGGATTGGAATATAAAACTGATTATATAACGCTTGATGCGGGAGATAAGCTGATACTTTACACCGACGGGATACCGGAAGCCAGAAACGCCGCTAAAGAGTTGTATGGATTTGACAGATTTAAAGATTCTATTATAAAACATTCCGATCTGTCTCTTGAGGAGATGATAAAGAGCATTATCGACGACGCTAAGGAATTTAGAGGGGATTTTAGAGTCGACGACGATATGACGATTCTCGTCGTTCAGATACTGCCCGACAGTATTGAGATAAATATTAACCTTTCGGATATAGCCAATAAAATAAAGATTGAGATAAATAATAGCGCGGAAGACGAATTTGCCAAACGTAAGAATCAAATTCTGACCGCAATTAACTGTTTCAACGAGTCGTTGTACGACAAATCTATCGAAATATTGAAGGAGGTAGATAAATATTTCAATAGAAAAAAAGACAAATTTGATATTTTTTATCTTTTGGGATGCAATTACTATAAAAACAGCGATTTTAAAAGCGCTCTTAAATATTTTGAAAAGGCAAATACGATAAATTCTGAAGACAAAAATATCAAGCAATTAATTAATATTCTAAAATCAAATTAATAAATAATCGGATTTTTTATGGACAAAGCGCCCGGAAAAAAAATAAAACATGCGATCGCCGGACTCGGAAGGATAGCGAGCTCGTTGGAAGAGGATATTTACAGAGAAAAACCGTGCACTCACGCGGGCGCTATAAAAGCAAGCGGCGGCGTTATAATCGCGGGATGCGATATTAACGAAAAAAAAAGGTCTGCGTTTGCAAAGCGTTGGGGAGCGTCGAACCTCTACGATAACTGCGAAGAGATGCTGAAAAACGAGTCTGTCGATATATTGCATATCGCCGCGCCGCCGGAAGCGCACTTTGATTTAATAAAAACGGCTTGCAAATATAAAATCCCGGTTGTTGTGTCGGAAAAGCCGTTGACCGATAACGTCGAAACCTCAAAAGAGGCGCTTAAAATAACCGAAATGGCGCAGACTAAATTAATAGTAAACCACGAGCGAAGATATTCAAACGACTATATTTATACCAAAAACGTAGTTAAACAAAAAAAATATGGAGAAGTTCAAACTATATTCGCTAAGTTGTATTTTGGCTCCGGTAGGACTCCGAGTTCTATGTTATGGGACGATGGAACGCATATTATCGACATATTGAGATTCATACTCGACGACGAACTTGAAGTTGTAAACGTTATAAATTTATCAAAAAAAGATATAAAAGGCGAGTCGTTGATAATTAATCTTAAAGCCGGAGGCGCATATGCGCTGCTGGAAGTAGGCGGGGCTAAAAATTATACGGTATTTGAATTGGAAATTTATTTCAATACGGGCTTAATACGCATAGGCAACGGATTATTTGAGGAGTATTCCTCAGAACCAAGCAAACTTTACGAGAATTTTAGATCTTTAAAACAAGTTGACAAGACGTTTATAAAAACGGACTATTTTATTAATATGGTCAAGGATGCGTCAAAAGTTTTTCGAACGTCGGCTCAACCGGTTTCGTCGGGATACGACGGATACAGAGCCGTAGAAATTATTAATAACATACTGAATTTTAACGGCGATAGTCTATAATCTTTTGATGCAGAAAATCGTAGCGTCGTCGTTGAGTTCGTCCTTGTTTGTAAAACTATAGACCGCATTTACGGCTTCGTCGACGACGACGCTTGACGGTTTTTCGTTAATTCTTGAAAGATGATCGACAAATTGATCTTCATAAAAAACTGAATTGGAATTCTGAGCTTCGATAATGCCGTCGGTAAGAAAAAATATCATATCGCCGGGATTTATTTGCAACGTAGCTTTCCCGTAATCTATCTCTTCTATAACTCCTAACATCATACCGTTTATATCCGGTCTTTCTACCGTTTTATCTTTACGAACTATTACCGGCGGGGTATGTCCGCAATCCATTATATGTATTAGTCCCGTCGAATATTCAAGACGGGCAAACATAAGCGTAACAAATATGGTCGCCGAAGATAGAATTTTATTCATATCGTTATTTACCGCCTCAACAATAAGTCCCGGGTCCCTCTCTTCTTCAATCCGCATCTGAAAAGACATTTTCAACATCATGGTAATAAGAGCGGAAGGCACTCCGTGACCGGTAACGTCGGCTATAACGAAATCAAGATACTGCTCGTCCGAATCAAGTATTGCAAATAAATCGCCGCTGACTATACTCGCCGCTCTTGAAAGCGACGCGATCTCGTATCCTTTTATAGTCTCATTAATTTCGGGGAAAATACCCTCTTGCACTTCGCGGGCGAGAAACAATTGACGCAACATCTCGTCGTCTTTTTGTTTCAGCAATTTGTACGCTTTCTCTTTTTGAGAAATAACGTGATCCAACTCTATAGTTTTAAAACTTAAACTGTCGTATAATTCTTCAAAAATCTTCTTAAAGGAGACTATATCCGAAATATTTTTAAACGAAAGGTAAAGATACGGCTTATCGTCTAAAAGTATCTTTCTGGAAGACAAAAGAAGAGTAGCGGTGAAATCTCTGTTTTTTTCATAAGTAACTTCTCTGTTTTCAAAATCAAAATCAAAATAAGTATCAAATAACGGCGAGATGAATATATTTTCGCCGTTTGGATTTAGAAAATTTATTTCGCCCAAATCTGCGCCGACAAAAATTTTTTTATCTAATAACATTCTTATTTTCTGATTAAATTTAACCGCTTTTTTATCAAAATCGGCAATAATAAGCGGCTCGGGGGCAAATTCAAAATAGTCAAAATTCAAATCAGACTCCATGCTATCCTATATCAGAGATATATAAATAAAAAAAACTTATTATAAGGACAACTCAAAACGCTACGCCGTTTTAACGATTATAATAATATTTTTATATTTTATCAACACTATTTTAAAAAAACATTAAAAAAAAGACCGCCTCATATTTTTAAGGCGGTCAAGTTATTAGAAAAATAATTACTTTAGACTAAACTTAACGAATGTCTCCACATGATTTTCCCACTGTATCCTATCTTTAATCGGTTTAGGATCTGCCGGAGCGGCTTTTTCAGTTATACTTTTACCATTCTCCCATACTTGATATCTGCCAAGATAAGTTATGCCTATAGAAAACCACTCCTTAGAATATCCCAACCCCATCTTTGTTCCTACCCAAACGTTGTCAAGTTTAGTATCCGGATCGTTGTCGAAAGTGTCTATGTTTTTAACGTAAAATCCTATGAACGGAGTTAATTTGAAAATATCAAACTTCACTCCAAAGGTAAATTCGTTAGATATATTTCCAGTAGTTCTTAGAAGCGTCGCCGGATCGCCTATAAGCGGTTGACTTCGATCCATTTTTCTCCGTTTAAGCCTACGACAAGACTGTCGTCGACATAGACGAAACCCTTAATTTCTTTTGGAGCAAAGAAATGAAAGAATTCAAAATCGGCATAGTAAGATCCTTCCAGTTCGGTTTTCTTAAACACTTTTGGCGTATTGTCTCCCTCAAAATTGTAATACGTTGGATATAGATAGAAATTTATATACTGTACTATCTTAAAAGAGAGACCAAAATCGTATTTTCCGTTTAGCGATAAAATCGGAGATAATCTTAATTCGATCGACTCTTCCGGTTTACTATTATCGGCTGTTTTTTCTTTACTTATATCGGATTGCAATCTTAACTCAAAGTTGGCTCCTATATTAATAATTTCTGGGACTTTCACGGTATTGTCAAGATTGAAGTAAAATCTGTTCCTCGGAAGAATTTGAATAGCGTTAGGAGTGCCGATTCCGTTAAATTTTATATCGAACCTATCCTTGACCGATACTCCGAGCGAATACATCTCGTGCAGATCAAAAACTAATCCCAGTTTGAGTTCGGTTCTTTCATACAAATCGCCTTCGGATGGAGTTCCGGCCGGATTTTTTTCCGGTTTATTATTTACAATATCAAAATCAAACCTTTGCGAAAAATCCAACGTGAACTTACCGGGGAATTTGATAGCGGATTCTTCAGCCGTAACCGACGCCGATAACAAGACTGAAAAAATAAATAAACAAATAAAACATCTTTTCATAAAAAAACTCCTTAATAAAAATTGAGTCATTAATAACAATGAATTGTTAAGATATAATTTATTTATAATTAATATTTAAAAAAAATTCAACATAAATTTATTATAAGGATGTAACTCGTCGGTTTTTTGTGGAATAAATATTTTTTTACGGGGCGCGGTTTTTAATCAATAATTTAAATTTCTTCTCAATCGATTTGTTTTTAATAAGATCAAAATAGTCCCGTTCTCTGCTCTTTCTCGATTCGAGATATCTGTCAAATTTCTCTTTAACGGATTTATCCTTAAACGTAAAGCCGTCGTAAGGCTCGCCGTATTCTATAAAAAAAAGTATAGAGGCGGGAAGAATCGGCGCGTTTTCATAAAAAGTAATTCTATCGAGAATTATTATATCTAATTGTCTCTTCAAAAAATCATCGATTAAAGAATATTCGTTAGAGTATAGGGATAAATTTTTTATTTCAAGATTTTTCTTTTTAGTAAGATCGTTAAAACTTTCAACGTAAATATGCGAGTTAGAATTGAAAACCGCGCCGACGTTTTCCGTTAAAAACGACTTCGGATAATTAAAATTCGCCTCTTTGGATTTATCTATAAGAAAGTATACGGCGTTTGAAAATATTTTGTCGGATAAAAAATATTTACCTTTGCATCGATCTTTACGTTCAAATATAATATCGAAATCGCCGGTATCCGCCCTGTTTTCATAAAAAGCCCTATCTAGCGCGAAATATTTCAACTTTGACCGAACCCCGCTCTCTTTATAAAAATCTTTTAAAATCTTCTTCTTTAAGTTTACGATGAAAGGATCGGCGTTTCCTTTTTCTATAAGAACCGCCGTATATTTAGGCAGGGCGTTTTTATCGATCTTTTTGGATTTCTCCGACTCGCCGAATTTTATTTTAGGAAATTTGTTAACGACGCTTTTTATACTATCGCAACCTATGAGCGCTAAAGAAATCAGAACAACCGTTAATCCAAATTTAATTTTTCTATACAATCCAACTCTCTCTCGTCGTTAACTCTTTTATTCAAGCTAGATTGTATATAATTAATCAATTCCTGTAAATTCATATTTTGCATTATTTTTTTTCCATAAAAATATTTTATCCGCTTCGCAGTTAAAACCTGAGAAGCGGACAATCTAATATATTATCGGACTAAACCGCTAACATTTTATTAGATCTTTCAATAAATTTTACAAGACGATCCCCTTTCAACTGATTTTGAGACAACAAAGCCAGATCGTATATCTGATTAACGGCGTCGTTAATCGTCTCCCCCTGTACGGCGGGATTTAATTCAAGGATTTTTTTTACCTTATCGTTAGCGCTGTTTACGACAAGAGTACAATCGTTAAACATATTCTCTTCGCCCGCCTCTCTGTTAAAACTGAAACTCATCTCTTTAAATCTTCTCATATATTCAGATAAAACTATCATACCGCTGATTTCTGGGTCCTTAAGAGCGGATACTTTTACAGTTACCTTAGTTTTATCGTCTTTCAAGGCGTTTTCAAAAATTTCTTTCAATTTATCGTCGCTCGTTTTGTTTTCGCCGTCGACAATTTTAGCTTTGGTTTTATCGTCTTCGGACAGATGATCGGTAGTATCGCTATCGACTCTGGTAAAAGATATTTTACCGTCTTTCATTTCAAGAAATTGTATAAAATGCGTATCGATTAGCGAGCCGAGGATGACCGCCTCCATCCCGCGAGACTTCAAATAATTAATATAAGTTATCTGATCTTTTTCATTGGAAGCGTAGAAAATCGTCTCTTTTCCGTTAGTTTGCTTATTGATCCCCTTGTTTTTCTCAAGATATTCCGGCAAAGTTTTATAAACGCCGTCGGTAGTTTTATATAGTATTATATCCTTGACTTTCTCGTAGAATTTTTCATCGTTCATCATTCCGAATTTGACAAATATACTTATATCGTCCCAAAATTTTTCGAAGTTCTCCCTCTCTTTGTTGAAAAGCGAGCCGAGTTTATCCGCTACTTTCTTCGTAATATGTTCGGATATTTTTTTTACGTAGGGATCGTTTTGCAAATACGACCTCGATACGTTCAACGGTAGGTCGGGAATATCTAAAGTCCCCTGCAGGAGCGTTAAAAATTCCGGAATGATCTCTTTAGCGTGGTCCGAAACGAATACTTGATTACAGTAAAGTTTGATTCTCCCTTTCGAACTGTCGAGTTCGTGCCTGATCTTCGGGAAATAGAGTATCCCTTTCAATCTAAACGGCACTTCGACGTCGAGATGTATCCAAAAAAGCGGATCCATCTCCATCGGAAATAGTTTTTTATAAAATTCTTTATACTCTTCTTCTTTAACCTCCCGCGGACTTTTCAGCCACAAAGGATTTTGATCGTTAACGACGTCTTTACCGATCTTTATCGGATAAGGCAGAAAGTTGCAATATTTATGTATCAACTCTTTAATCTTCCCCTCGTCGAGGAACTCTTTGTCGTCGTCGGCGATGTGTAAAATTACGGCGGTTCCTCTATTTTTTCTCTTATCGTCGACAAGCTCAAAATCCGTCGAACCGTCGTTTATCCAACGAACCGCCGCCGTATCCGGTTGAAAAGATTTGGTAATAATTTCAACCTTGTCGCTGACCATAAACGCCGAATAAAATCCCAAACCAAAATGTCCGATTATTTTATTCTCTTCCTTGTCGTCCTTATATTTCTCCATAAACTCCGCCGCGCCCGAAAAAGCTATCTGATTGATATACTTTTTGACCTCGTCGCGAGTCATTCCTATGCCGTTATCTTCAAACGATATAGTCTTCTTGTTTTTATCAACCTTAATTTCCAGCGACAACTCGCCCAACTCCTCTTTATACTCTCCGATAAGCGACAAATGTTTAAGCTTAGTCATAGCGTCCATCGCGTTAGAAACCATCTCTCTTAAAAAGATCTCCTTATCAGAATAGAGCCATTTCTTGATAATAGGCAATATATTTTCGGTATGTATCGAAATTTGCCCTTTCTCCTTGATATTTTCAGACATTTTCTCCTCCGTATACGATATTTCAGTCTAATTTTAATCAAAACCCGACATTCGACATATCGAGTCTCATAAAAAAGAAATAAGAGACTAATATTTAGATTTTTACAAGACTGAATATAATACGAAACGACGCCGAGGTCAAATAAAAAATCCTTTTTTTTACAATTTATTATAATATAAGTAGCCCGCCAGTTTTTTGGGGCGGGAGAAATTGGCGCATATGCGTCAAAACAAATTTGACACATATGAGACGCTATGCTCCTCGAAAAAAAAATGACACATATGGAACTAAGAATAAAATGACACATATGAGACGCTATGCTCCTCGATGAAAAAAATAGACGCATATGGCGTTAAGGAGGAAATTCGACGCATATGGTATTCGAGGATAAATTTGACGCATCTATGGTAAAAGTCAACGATAATCTTTGTTTTTTTTTAACATTTTAATCTATCGTCTATAAATACAGCCTCATAAATTTCCTTGTCAATAAATTTTTTCATAAGTTTATCCATA
>Ga0116183_1000392_pt1 | contig 51892 bp, 45 predicted proteins | sample AD_UKC078_MetaG_FD_89753 | JGI IMG/M metagenome (GOLD analysis project Ga0116183, IMG submission 89753) | Active sludge microbial communities of municipal wastewater-treating anaerobic digesters from USA - AD_UKC078_MetaG | ecosystem: Engineered > Bioreactor > Anaerobic > Digestate | place: USA...
CCGTGCCGGTCCACCCAGTTCCGAAGACCTTCGGAGACGACGGTCCCCGGCAGCCGTGCCCCGAGTCCGGCGGCCAGGGTCGACTTGCCGGTGGACTCCCCGCCCACCACCGAGATCAGGCCGGCGCGCACCGGTTCAGCCATGGGCGGGTACGGGCGAGGGCGAGACGGCGTTCGCCGCGCGTGCGGCCCATGCCCGCCAACCGGTCACTGCCATGAGGATCAGGACCGCGTAGAACAGCGAGGTGAAGTACAGCCCCTGGGTGGCGTAGAGCACCGCCCCGACGGTGTTCACCGCGATCCAGGTCGGCCAGGTCTCCATCTTCTGCAGGACCATGAGCAGCTGACCGACCAGTGAACCCACCAGCATGAAGGCGTCGCCCCAGGTCGCAGCGCCACCGATGCTCTGCAGGACCGGCGCTACGACGGCCCAGAGACCGAGCACCGCGACGGCGCCGCCCACCCGGGTGGCGGGAGCCAGCCGGCCCGGTGCCTGGACCCCCTCGCGTCCCCAGGAGAACCAGCCCCAGATCGCGGCGGCCATGAAGATCAGTTGCATGGCCGCGGAGGCGAACAGGTTGAACCCCACGAACAACCAGCCGTAGAGCAGGCTCGCCAGAAAGTAGAGCGGCCACGTCCAGCGGGTTCCCCGGATGCCCAGGCCGATGGCCAGGACGGACGTGATGACCGCGAAGAGTTCAACGACGGTGACGGCGTATCCCCACACCGAAAACAGCACAGCCATGACTGACGCTCCCTGCCCGGCATTACCCGGACGGTCGTGCGGTCGGCGGCGCGGTAAGCCACCTTCTCAGACCGGTTGCCCCGGCCTCCCGCGGTTGTTGCCCTGCACGCTTAGGCTATCGCAACCTGGAACGGAATAAAACGGACTGTGGTCCGGTTAGTTCGGACATGCCCGCAATAACTGCAGACACCCTGACCCTGCCCCGCCTGAGCCCGCCCGGGCCCACCGACACCGAGCGGCCGGTGCGATACGTCAGCACTGGGCCGCGCGGATATGAGGGGGAGGGATTCCCGGTGGTCCGGGCCTTCGCGGGGGTCCGTGCCGCCGACCTGGACCCCTTCATTCACATGGACCAGATGGGCGAGGTGGATTACGAACCCGGCCAGCCTCGGGGAACCGACTGGCACCCGCACCGCGGATTCGAGACGGTCACCTACATGATCGACGGCCGTTTCGCGCATCAGGACTCGCACGGCGGCGGCGGCCTGATCACCGACGGCGCCACTCAGTGGATGACGGCGGGCGCCGGAATCCTGCACATCGAAACGCCGCCGGCCGAACTCGTGGAGAGCGGCGGACTGTTCCACGGAGTGCAGTTGTGGGTGAACCTGCCACGCAAGGACAAGTTCACTGCGCCGGCGTACCAGGCCATCGAGGGCGCGTCGGTGACCCTGCTGTCGTCGTCCGACGGTGGCGTTCTGGTTCGTGTCATCGCCGGTGACGTCGACGGCCGTCGCGGCCCCGGTGCGACCCGCACCCCGATCACCATGGCGCACGCCACCCTCGAACCCGGAGCGAGACTCGACCTCGGGTGGCATCGCGATCACAACGCACTGGTGTACGTGCTCAGCGGCCGCGGCACCGTTGGGTCGGCCGGTCATCCGGTTCACGAAGGTCAACTCGCGGTGCTGGGAGCGGGTGATCGGATCGTCGTCGCGGCGGCCCGGTCGCAGGACTCCCGGCATCCCGGACTGGACGTCCTGGTGCTGGGCGGCCGACCGATCCGCGAGCCGGTCTTTCACTACGGGCCGTTCGTGATGAACTCCAAGTCGGAGGTGGCCGAGGCGTTCGAGGACTATCGCGCGGGCCGATTCGGGGCCATTCCGCCGAACGCGCTGCGGCCGCACCGGCCCCGGTAGTCGCTCCCCCCGGTAGTCGTTCCCCCCTGTTAGTCACCCGTTAGTCACCCCGTAGTCGAAAGCATGGACGAGCGGTCGGTTTGGGTTCTACGCTGAGGATTTCCTGAGCTCGGGAGGCGATCGTGGTCAACATCGGCGTGTGCGTGGGAGCGGCGGGGTTCACCCTCGGGCTGTCGCTGGCGGGACTGTGCGTCGCGGGCGCCGCATCCGCGGATTCCACCACGACCGACTCGGCGCGGACCGATGCCGCGGCGGTGTCGTCCGCGGGACCGAGGGCCGATTCGCCGAAGGCCACGAAGCGGGGCGCGCGGGGTGGCGCGGTGGTCAAGCCGAGTGCCACCACTGTGAAGCCTGCCGCGACCGCCAGGGCAACCCAACGGACCGCAGCTGCCGTGGCTGGGTCGGTTGCCGACGGTGCTGAATTGGCCGCTGAACGGGCCGCTGAACAGGTTGCGGGTCCGGCGCCGGCCGCCGATGTGTCGCCGCAGGCGGAGCCGGTCATCGCTGCGGTCGGCAATGCGCCGTCGATCACGATTCACAATCAGGCGAAAACGGAGTCGATCTGGGTCTACAACCTGACGAACACCGGCAACTACAGCATCCCGGACACCCCGTGGCAGGCCGAACCGCCGGCCCCGGCGCCCCCGCTGCCGCCGGACTGGGTGGGACCGGTGGAGATCACCGCAGGATCCTCGGCGCCGATCACACTGGCGGTGTTCAACGCCCCGGCCGGATCGCCGGGCAACCGCATTTACATCGTCGAGGGATCAGCGTTCGGCCTGCCCATCACTTCGGCCGGCGGTCTCGATCCCTTCTATCCGCCGGGATTCCCGACCGGCGACACCTTCCAGAACTACAGCTTCCTGGAGTACAGCCTCTACCCGGTCGATGGCGGCTACGAGTACACGATCGATGTGTCCTATATCGACGAGTGGTCCCTTCCCCTCCAGACGAAGTTCACCCTCAACGGAGCGGACTGGTCCGGAGCCAAGACCGGAAAGCTTTACGGCTTCAACGACTTTGACACCGTCGTCAGCCAGTTGAAAGCTGCCGGAGGCCCGTACGGCGATCTGGTCTGGAGTGGCGCCACCCCGTGGGATCCGCAACCGCCGTCGACGGTGAAGCGGATCATCGGCCCGGACAAGGTGTGGACGGCCCAATCCCTGGAGCCGACGTCGAACTTCACCATGAACGTCACCGGCTGGGTCCCGGCCTCCTACTCGAATTTCGTTCAGTACGGGAGCTACACCGACACCAACAGCCAGACGGTCTATCCCTATGCCTACAACGGCACGGAACTCACCAAGCCGCCGACAGCGCCCAATCCACAGGATCCCAACGCGCAGAGCAACTTCGACTTCTGGAAGGACCAGGTGTCCGCGCCGGGGTCGACGCCCTATCCGATTGCACTGCGCACGGCGGCGATCTACGACGGCTTCACCACCCAGGACGCGGGCGGGGTGTACGGATTCTTCACCTACCCCAATGACGAGGCCGCCGGACAGTTCACCAACATCCCCACCGCGGTGTCCCTGGACATCTACGTCAGCCCCAGTTCCGACGGTCTGAGTGCCAGCCTGATCCCCGGCGGGGTGTGGAACTACACCAGTTCCGCCAAGCAGACCGGACCGTGGCGGGAGGTTCGCAAGACCCGGCCAGTTCTATCAGGGTCGATCGCGACCGACACTTTCATCAACGACTCCGGATTCGCCAACGCCCGCGTCGCGCCGTTGATCGACCTCACCGGACCCGGCGGAGACATCGCCGTCATCGACCGATTCCCGCTCGGAGCCACCAGTACCGCCATCGACTTCGTCGACCGGGCTTGGTTCCTCGGCTGGGGGCTGGGCAACATCACCAGCCAGTTCGTCTACGAAAGGTCCACGGGCGTCTTGTACTACGACCGGGATCCGCAGTGGCCGGGATACACCTCGGTGCTCGGCATCTTCAGCGGTCTGACGGATCCGGAGTCGGCGTTGTTCGTCCTCTGAGGAGTCCCAGGAGCACCCGCCACGCGCCCGTCGACCACAGTGCCCACGCGATCAGGACGGGTTGGAAGAGCAACCGGATGAACCGCGCCCGGTCACTGTTCAGTCCGAAGGCGTCCCGATGGTGGATCCATTGGGCGATATTGCCCGGGAAGATCGCGACGAAGAATCCGGCCAGCAGCAAGCCGACGACGACGCGCCGGTTCTTCAGCAGGATCAGCGAGCCGCCCAGGGTGATCTCGACGATGCCGGAAGCGAGCACCGTGACATCAGGTGGCACCGGCACCCACGTCGGCACCTGCGCCTGAAACTCGGTGCGGGCGAACGTCAGATGCGCGACACCCGCGAACGTCATGAACGATCCGAGCAGGATGCGGCCCATGTGCTGGGCGGTGGTCTCCGGGGGGCCATCCGGGCACTCGCTGCATTTCACTAGGCGAGTGTATTCACCGAGGTGTCCTGAGTGCTCTTCAATGGATCCGTGACCGCAACCCTCGTCGCGAAGAATCTGGCCGGCGGATTCGCCCACCGCACCCTCTTCGAGGGTCTCGATCTGACCGTGGCGCCGGGCGATGTCGTCGGCGTCGTCGGCGCCAACGGCGCCGGGAAGAGCACCCTGCTGCGAATCCTGGCGGGTGATCTCGAACCGCTCGCCGGTACGGTCAGCGTCGCACCCGCCGACGCCTTCGTCGGCTGGTTGCCCCAGGAACACGAACGCATCCACGGGGAGACCGTCGCCGGCTACATCACGCGTCGGACCGGATGCGCGGCCGCGACACTGGCCATGGAGACCGCGGCGACCGCCCTTGCCGAGGACGCGCCGGATGCTGCCGCGGTGTACGCCACCGCGTTGGAGCACTGGCTGGTCACTGGAGCGGCGGACCTCGAGGAGCGAATCCCTGCGGTGCTCGCCGATCTAGGCCTGGGCGGTGATGCGGTGCAACCGGATTCCACACCGATGACGGCGCTGTCCGGTGGCCAGGCGGCGCGGGTCGGGTTGGCGGCGCTGATGCTGTCCCGGTTCGACATTGTTCTGCTCGACGAACCGACCAATGACCTCGACCTCGACGGGCTGGACCGGCTGGAGGGGTTGGTCCGGGATCTACGCGGCGGTGTGGTGCTGGTGAGCCATGATCGGGAGTTCCTGGCCCGCAGTGTGACCCGCGTCCTCGAACTGGATTTGGCCCAGAACACCACCACCGTATTCGGCGGCGGCTACGACAGCTACCTCGATGAACGCGAGGTCGCCCGCCGACACCGGCGCGAGGAGTACGAGGAGTTCGCCGGGAAGAAGGCCGATCTGGTGGCGCGTGCCCGCACGGCACGGGAGTGGTCGAGCCACGGTGTGCGCAACGCGATGCGGAAGGCGCCGGACAACGACAAGATCCGGCGGCGCGCGGCCACCGAATCCAGCGAGAAGCAGGCGCAGAAGGTTCGCCAGATGGAGAGCCGGATCGCCCGACTGGAGGAGGTGGTCGAACCCCGCAAGGAGTGGACCCTGCAATTCAGCATCGGAGCCGCACCGCGATCCAGTTCGGTGGTCGCGACCCTGGACAAAGCCGTAGTCCGGCAGGGCGATTTCGTCCTCGGACCGGTATCCCTTCAGATCGCCGCCGGTGAGCGGGTGGGTATCACCGGTCCCAACGGGGCGGGCAAGTCGACGCTGCTGCGGCTGTTGCTCGGCCGCCAGCAGCCCGATGAAGGCCGCGCAAGCCTGGGCGCGAATGTGGCGATCGGCGAGATCGACCAGGCCCGGGCCGACTTCTCCGGGTCGGGCCGGCTCATCGACCGGTTCGAACAGCGGGTGCCGTCATGGCCGACCGCCGAGGTGCGGACCTTGCTGGCGAAGTTCGGGCTGCGCGCCGATCACGTCGAACGCGATGTCGAGGAGCTGTCGCCCGGGGAGCGGACCCGGGCCGGCCTCGCGTTGCTGCAGGCCCGCGGCACCAATGTGCTGGTTCTGGACGAACCGACGAATCACCTGGACCTGCCCGCCATCGAACAGCTCGAGCAGGCGCTGGAGACCTACGATGGCGCGCTGCTGCTGGTGACCCATGATCGCCGGATGCTGGAGAACGTCCGGCTGGACCGGTACTGGACCGTCGAGAACGGCAGAGTTGTCGAGGACTAGTTGTCCCCGGCGGCCACCAGCGAACTCAACCGCACGTCGGGGTTGTCCTCCTGAAAGCCCTGCAGCCGCCATTTCGTGGTGAACAGCGCGAGCATGACGCCGTCGGACCGGGTCAGCACTTCCATGGACACCTGCTTCTGCGCCACCGCGGCATCCTCGGGGTGAATGGCGCGGGCGACGGTGTAGGGCAGCGGTTCCAGCGCGATCGGGGAACTGAACTCGCCTGCCATCCGGTGGCTGGCCACCTCGAACTGCATCGGGCCGACGGCGGCGAACACCGGCGCCTGGTCGCCGCGCCGATCCGAGCGCAGCACCTGGACGACGCCCTCCTGGTCCAGTTGCTCGATACCCTTGCGGAACTGCTTGTGCTTGCTTGGATCGGTGCCCCGCGCCACCGCGAAGTGCTCGGGGGAGAAGCTCGGGATCGGCGGAAAGTGAACGGGGACATCGCGATACAGGGTGTCGCCCGGACGCAGTGCGGCAGCGTTGGCGAGGCCGATCACATCGCCCGGCCAGGCACTGTCCAAGGTGGAGCGTTGCTGTCCGAACACCGATTGCGCGTACTTGGTGACGAACGGTTTGCCGGTGGCGGCGTGGGTGAGGACGTCGCCGCGCTCGAATGTGCCCGAACAGACCCGTGCGTAGGCGATCCGGTCGCGGTGCGCGGAATCCATCCCGGCCTGGACTTTGAAGACGAACGCACTGAACGGCGAGTCGACCGGCCGAAGGACACCGTCGACGTCCCGTTGTCCGCTCGGCGGGGGAGCGATCCGCACCAGGGTGTCCAGCAGTTGGTTCACCCCGAAGTTGAGCGCCGCGGAGGTGAACAGCACCGGTGTCGTCTCACCGGTGAGGAAGGTGTCCTGATCGTGGTCACTCCCGTCGGCGGAGAGCAGTTCGCACTCCTCGGCGGCATTGACCCAGTCGACCCCGGCGGCATCCTCGGCCCGGTCGGGCGAGATGTGCTCCTCGGGTGCCGCCGTCGCGCCGCCCGCCGTGCGGGTGAACCGGATGAAGTTGCCGGTCCGCCGGTCGAGCACCCCCTTGAAGTCCCCGGCGATGCCGACCGGCCAGGTCAGCGGGGTGGGCTTCAGTCCGATGCGCTGCTGGATCTCATCGAGCAGTTCCAACGCGTTCCGCCCGGGCCGGTCCCACTTGTTGATCACGGTGAGGATCGGGATGCGGCGATGCCGGCACACCTGGAAGAGTTTGAGGGTCTGCGGTTCCAGGCCCTTGGCCGCGTCGATCAGCATGACGGCGCAGTCGACGGCGCTGAGTACCCGGTAGGTGTCCTCGGAGAAGTCGGCGTGCCCGGGGGTGTCGAGCAGGTTGATGACGCAGTCCTGCCCGTCCGGGGAGGTGTAGGGAAACTGCAACGCGGTCGAGGTGATCGAGATGCCCCTGGCCTGTTCCATCTCCATCCAGTCCGACACGGTGGCGCGCCGGCCGGCCTTGCCGTGGATCGCACCGGCCTCGTTGATGGCCCGGGCATGCAGGGCCAGTGCCTCGGTCAGCGTCGACTTGCCGGCGTCGGGGTGGCTGATCACGGCGAAGGTGCGTCGACGGCCTGCTTCGCCCGTCAGGCGTTGAGCGGCAGGCCCGGTCGGGGCGGGGCGGGTGTCCAGATCCTGATCCATCGGTGTCGATGCTATTGGCCGGGGACCCTCACCGGCCAATCGCGAGGGCGGACTTACGGTCGGCCGTGCGGCGGGCCGAGGTAGGGGAAGACGTCCATGGTGTCGGTGTGCGGGGAGAGCCCGGAGGGCGGGCAGTCGCCCCTGCTCAGAAACGCCAGCCGGTAGTCGATGACATCGTCGGTGAACACTCGGCCGTTGGGGTACTGGGCCGGCAGGGCCGGGTTGTAGGTCAGCATGTCGGGAAGGGTGCCTTCGGCGTCGATGGCCTCGATCGCCTCGTCGCGGGTGTAGCCGCCGGTGTGCCCCAGCAGATGGATGAACTGTTCGATCCACCGCCTGCGGTCATCGACGGGCTCACTGGCGTTGTATTCCTCCTTGGTCTCATCGGTGTTGAAGAAACTGCTGACCGAGGGGTGTCCCGCGCGGTCGACGTGGACGAGATCGTCGCCCCGTCGCACGCTGCACCGGCCCCAGATCCGCAGGTCGGGATCAGCCCCGAGATGCGCGGTGGGCAGTTCCACGGCGATCGAGAAGACGTTGGCCTCGAGGTTGGAATCGACTCCGGTCCAGGGGGATTCGCCAGCCTCACCTGGTGCGGTGGAGTGCGGTGCGGTGAAGTTGCGACCGCCGGTGATGTCGAAGAGGTTCTTGATTCCGTCGAAATCGAAGAAGAAGGCGTCGCTACGGGCACCGGCGAAGAACGTGATCTCCCCGGACCGGGTGATGGCGGGTGTCGCGCCGAACGACACCGGGGCCGATTCCAGAATCAGCTCACCGACCGCTTCGGGTGATTCGGCATCCTCGCCGAACGCCAGGTACACATCGACCGTCTGATGCTCGCCGTCGGGTTCGGAGAAGGCGAAACTGAACGCGATGTCGTTGCGCAGATCGCCGTCGTTGTCGATGGCAAGCCGGTAGATCGCGTCCGGGTGCAGTGCGTCGGCGTTGGGGTTGGCATTCAGGATCAGCACGGTGCGATCCGGGTCGGCGGGGGAGGCGAACGCGTACAGGTCGCACAGGTCTAGGCGCTGGTCGCCAAGGGGCGGGCCCAGGCTCAGTCCGGTGAAGTGATTGGACATGCTCGTGCCCCTTTCCGGTTCCCTCCATCCTGAACCGGAAATGCTGCCGGCGCTAGGTCAGGACGGCGGCTCACCCATGTTGATGGTCAACGGACGGCGGAAGAACCGGGTGATCCACAACAGCACAGCGAACCCGATCACGAACCAGATGGCGCCGTAGAGGGTCGACTCGGCGGACAGGTACAGCCACAGCACGACGGTGAGCAGCACCCCGATACCGGGCAGGACGATGTTCCGCAGGATCTGGCTCGCACCGTGAACCTGCCGGCGGCGGTAGGCGAAGTAGACGATCACCGTCAGGTTGACGAAGGTGAACGCGATCAATGCCCCGAAGTTGATCAACTGGGCGACGAAATCGAGGTTGAACGCGATCGCGAACAGCGACACGAACCCGACGAAGATGATTGCGTAGGAAGGGGTCTGGAAGCTCGGATGCAGATGCCCGAAGAACCTCCCGACCGGTCCGCGGCCGTTTCGCCCCATCACATACAGCAGGCGGGACACCGACGCGTGCGAGGCCAGGCTGGAGGCCACGGTAGCCGCGAAGGCCGCCGCGGTGAGCGCGATCTTGAACAGGTGCCCGCCGACCAGGAAGGCGATCTCCGGCAGCGAACTGTTCTCCAGGGACTCCTCGCTGAACCCGGAGACGTCAGGGAACAGCGACTGGCTGAACCAGGCGCAGACGAAGAAGATGCCGCCACCGATCAGCAGGGCCAGCACGATGGCCTTCGGCACGGTGGAGGAATCCTTGGCCTCCTCGGTGTACATCGTGATCGCGTCGAATCCGATGAATGAGAACGCGACGATGGTGGCGCCGGTGATCACCAGATTGAGGTGGATTCCCTCGTGCCAGAACGGCTCGGTGGAGAAGATGGTCCCATTGCCCATCCCGTCGATCAGGGATTTGGTGGCGAGGATCAGGAAGACGGCGATCAGCACCACCTCGAACACCACCAGCAGCATGTTCACCCGCGAGGTGTTCGTCATGCTGAACAGGCACATTGCGGTGATCGCGGCGACGTAGACGATTACCCAGAGCCACTGCGGGGCTTCCGGGAAGAACGAGTACAGGTAGCTGCGGATGATGAGCGCGTTGACCAGGGGTAGCAGAAGATAGTCGAGCAGTGCCGCCCAGCCGATGAGGAACCCGAGGTTGGGGCTCATCGTCTCGGAGGTGTAGGTGTACGCCGAACCGGCGGAGGGGAAGACCCGGGTCATCCGTCCGTAACTGATCGCGGTGAACACCATGACCACCAGGGCGAACACGTAGGCGGTCGGCACGACGTTTCCGGTCTCGGTGGAGACGATGCCGAACGTGTCGAACACGACGGTCGGGGTCATGTAGCCCAGGCCGAGCCCGACAATCGCCCACAGTCCGAGGGTGCGGGCGAGTTGTGTCTTTCCCGCCGGGCCGGGGGATACCTGCGTCATCGTGTCGTCACCATCGTCAGACCCTCTCCATCCGTTCCACGTGGCTTATCACATGACGGGCCGACTTGTCGGTCTGTCCGTCGGAAGAACCTGGCTACCAGGGTCGATAACCCGTGTTAGCGTCACGATCCATGAGGTATGTCGTCGGTTACGGGCCCCGCCAGCGGGGATTGGACGGTCTCCACCTCGCGGCGACCCTCGCCCGATCGTCGGGGGCCACGCTCGAGCTGGTGACGGTGCTCCCCAGCGATGCCCCCACCTTCCACCGCTACTCGCCCGACGACGCGTTCAACGCCGAGGTCGAGGCGCAGGGCCGGGAGTGGGTCGAGGAAGGTCTCGCTCATGTCCCGGACGATGTGCGCGCGGAAGGGCTTGTGCGCCGGGCGGATTCGATCACCGAGGGGTTGCTCGATGCGGCGACGGACCCCGATCGCGGTGACGCGGGCCTGATCGTCGTCGGGACCCATCACCGCGTCCGCAGCGGGCGGTTCGGGCTGGGAAGTCTGGCCGACGCCCTGTTGCACGCGTCGGCGGTGCCGGTGGCTCTCGCGCCGTCGCATTACGAGAGCCAGGCCGGGGTCACCCGCATCACCTGCGCGATCGGGACGCGACCGGGTAACGAGGCATTGCTCGATGCCGCGATCGGACTGGCCGCTCAGTGGAAGGTTCCGCTTCGGCTGATGTCGCTCGTCGCGGTCGGCGAGGGTGGGCGCGAGGACCGGAGTCAGGAGTGGACCCGGCTTGCGGAGGAACATGCCGCGACCCTGGTGGACCAGGCGGTCGCCGGTCTACCTGTCGGCGCCAGTGTGACCAGCGTCGTTGGTCACGGGGAATCGCTCGAGGACGCGGTCGGCGGGTTGGACTTCGCCGACAGCGAGGTGGTCCTGGTCGGCTCGAGCCGACTGGCGCAGCCGAAGCGGCTGTTCCTCGGTCAGTCCGCCACCAAGATCGTGCGGGCCCTGGAGGTTCCGATCATCGTGTGGCCGCGGGGCTGAACCCGGGCTAACGGGTTGGGCGAACGGCTCAGCCGAAGCGGATATCCAATGTCGCCAGCCCGAAGATCTTGCGGCCGTCGGATTTCGCGGCCACCAGCACGACGCCGGTCCGGGTCTCCGGGTCCAGCGATTTGACCTTGCCGCTGAACTCGATGTCGGCGCCTTCGACCGCCGACACGATCGCGGGCGCGGACAGTCGTACCGCGTAGCGGGTGACCGCGCCCGGGTCGCCGGACCACGCGGAGACGAAGCCGGCGCCCAAGCCCATGGTGAGCATGCCGTGGGCGATCACATCGGGCAGTCCGGCCAGCTTGGCGATGCTCTCATCCCAGTGAATCGGGTTGGCATCGCCGGCGACGCCGGCGTAGTTGACCAGGTCGCCGCGGGAGAGTCGGGTGTGGTGCACCGCCAGTTCGTCGCCGACCCGCAGGTCGTCGAACGACGGCGTTCCCGGCGTACGGACGGTGTCCTGGGCGATGCGGACCTCTCCCTCGGGGCGGACCGTCTTCTGGTAGGCCGCGTCGGACGCGTCGATGCTCATGATGTCGACGTCGTGCATCATCGCCTTCTGCACCGCTGCCTTGACCTCGGGATTGATGTCCTCCCCGGTGACTCCGACGACGGTGGTGTGCAGCGTGTGCACCCGTTCCCCGGCGGCGTCGGTGAAGGTGTTGGTCACCGTGATCAGGTCGCGGCCGGCGATCCGGCGCACCGATGTCAGTTCGACGTCGATGGTCAGTTCGTCGCCGGCGACGATCGGCCGGTGCTGTTCGAACACCTCCTCGGTCTGCACGTAGGTGTCGTAGCCGACGACGACCGACTCGAACATCCGGCGGTTGCAGGACATCCCGGGCGTCGAAGTGAACGTCAACGGCGCGACCAGACCCGAGTAGCCCAACTCCGCCGCGGCATCGAGATCCCAGTGCGCGGGGTGGTAGTCCTGCACCGCACGGGCGTACTCCCGCACCTTCTCCCGGCCGACGACATAGGTGCCGTCCATCCGGTAGTAGTGGCCGACCCGGGATTCGAGCGCCGGTGCCTCTGATGCTGCGGTCATTGATTCACCCAACTGTTGTGGCGGCCGTTCCACTGAGGCTCGCTTAGGCTCACCTAGGCCGACCACAGCACACTAATGCTCGGAGACAGCTCAGCGGAAAAGATCCGATCCGGGGACTGGCCTGTGGCGCCGGTGCCCGTATCGTTGACCGGCATGAGCTATCGCGGTCGAATGCTCGCTGCGCTGGTCGGCTCCGCAGCCCTCGGCGTCCTCGTCGCCTGGGCCGGACCGGCCGGAGCCGAACCGGTTGATCCTTTCGTCGTTCCCGCCCCGCCACCGCCGATTGTCACCTATCCGGTGGCGCCGGTCGCCAACGGTGCCGCGATGACTCCCCGGCAGCAGACGGTGCCGCCCGTCGATCCGGCGGCCACCCCGCCCGCGCCGGTCCTCAGCGAGGGCGGCATACCAGAGATCCAGAACCCGGCGTACGGCTCCGGCAACAACGGCGGGGGAATCTTCGGAACCCTGAAGGATCTCTGGAACGAGGTCAAGAACCCCGCGTTCGTGCCGGACGAGATCATGGGCGCGAACGGCGGTGTGCCGGCGGCTCCCGGCGCCGCCCCGCTTCCGTCGGGCAGCGCTCCCGCTGCCGGGCCGGCCGGTCCCGGCTCCGCGCCGGCGGGGCCCGCCCTGCCGCCCGGCTATTACCCACTGGACGGTCCGCCGCCGCCCGGGTACGAATTCGTGACGCCCGGACCTGTCACACCGACGCCGTAACCCTGTCGGCTCCGGATCGGCACGCCCTCCCGGCTGTCGTAGCGCCGGGTTCGGATTTCGTCAAGACCCCCCGAGAATTGGCGCTGAACCGTGACCGGCGTTACTTTCTGGGGGTGCTTACCTCACTTGCCGGCGCTGTGGCCCGCTGGGTGCGCCCGTTCTCGCTGGTGGCCGTCGTTGCCTGCATCGGGGCACTGACCGGTCCGGTCCAGGCTGCCCTGACCGGTCCGGTCCAGGCTGACTATGCCCCTCAGATCCGTCTCGCCGACGAGTCGAACCCGTTGGCCGGCAGGCCGTTCTACGTCGATCCGATCTCGGGGGCCATGCGCGCCGCGAAGAACGCCAACCCGCCGAGTCCGGAGTTGACCACGATCGCCAACACCCCGCAGGCGTACTGGCTCGACCATGCCTTCCCGACCAGCACCGTCGCCAACACGGTGTCCCGGCACGTCGGCGCGGCGCAGGCCGTCGGCGCCATGCCGGTGCTGGCGATCTATGCGATCCCGAACCGCGACTGCGGCAGTTTCGCCGCGGGCGGGTTCGCCTCGGGCTCGGGCTACCGGCAGTGGATCGACGCGATCGCTTCCGGCCTGGGTTCCATGCCGGCGGCCATCATCCTCGAACCCGACGCCATCGCGATGGCCGACTGTCTGTCACCCGACCAGCGGGCGGAGCGCTTCGCCCTGCTCAGCTACGCGGCTGACGCACTGTCCCGCGACCCGGCCGCGGTGGTGTACATCGACGGTGGGCATTCCCGGTGGATCAGCGCCGAGAAACTCGCCGCCGGGCTGAACGAGGTCGGCGTGGATCGTGTCCGGGGCTTCAGCCTCAACACGACGAACTACTACACCACCGAAGAGCAGATCGCCTACGGCGAAGCGGTGTCGGCGATGACAAACGGGGCGCACTACGTGATCGACACCTCGCGCAACGGTGCCGGACCCATTGAGGATTCGCCGTTGAGTTGGTGCAACCCCGCCGGCCGGGCGCTGGGTGTCCCGCCCACCACCGACACCGCCGGCGCGCACGCGGACGCCTACCTGTGGGTCAAACGGGTCGGGGAGTCCGACGGGAGCTGCAACAGCGGGCAGCCGCCGGCCGGGCAGTTCGTCAGCCAGTACGCGATTGAACTGGTTCGCAACGCGGGACAGTAGAACCCGCCGGTTCGCTGTTGACGACCAGGTTGAACTCGTTCGGCTTGAACTCGTTCGGCTTGAACTCGTTCGGCAGGGACAGCCGGATGATCTTGTGCCAGGCTGAGGCGACCTGGCGGGGCAGGCTGCCGGAGGCGTAGGTCAGGCCGTAGCGCTCGAAGATCTCCTGCACCTGGGGCGCGATCTCCTGGTAGCGATTGCTCGGCAGGTCGGGGAACAGGTGATGTTCGATCTGGAACGACAGGTTGCCGGTCATGAAGTGCATCGCCGGGCTGCCGGAGATGTTGGCCGAGCCGAGCATCTGGCGTAGGTACCACTGCGCACGGGTCTCACCCTCGATGGACGTCTTGGTGAAGGTCTGCACACCCTCGGGGAAGTGCCCGCACATGATCACCGAATGGGTCCACAGATTGCGGACCAGGTTGGCCGTCACGTTCGCGGTCAGCGTGGTCAGCGCCGACGGTCCGGACAGCAGTGGGTGCAGCAGGTAGTCCCGGGTGGCGTGCCGGCCGATCTTGGCCAGCACTTTCTTCGCCTTTGCCCGGAAGTCGTCCTTCGGGATGCGGCCCTTGAGGAATTTCCCGACCTCGAGGTCGTAGAAGGCGATGCCGTACTGGAAGAAGCAGGCGTTGAGCAGGTTCGTCAACGGCTGGAAGATCAGGAACGGGCTCCAGGGCTGGTCCTCGTCGACCCGCATGATGCCGTAGCCCAGGTCGTGGTCCTTGCCCAGGACGTTGGTGTAGGTGTGATGCAGTTCGTTGTGGGAGTGCTTCCACATGTCCGAGGGCGAGACGTTGTCCCATTCCCAGTTGGTGGAGTGGATTGCCGGGTCGCGCATCCAGTCCCACTGGCCGTGCATGACGTTGTGGCCGATCTCCATGTTCTCGACGATCTTGGAGACCGACAGGCCGAGCGTGCCGATCAGCCAGGCCGGCGGGAACAGCGAGAACAGCAGGACGGCGCGGCTGCCGAGTTCGAGGCGTCGCTGATTGTCGATGACGCTGCGGATGTAGTTGGCGTCGCGCTCGCCGCGGCCGGCGAGCACCTCCTCGCGGATGGCGTCGAGTTCGGCGCTGAGATTCTCGATGTCGGCATCGGTGAGGTGGGCGATCGGGTTCGGGGTGATGTCCTGCATGACGGTCATGGGTGTTCCTGTCGGGTGGGGTCGGGGTCGGGGTCGGGGTCGGGTGGGGTCCTGGTGGATCAGAGGTCGATCTCGCAGTTGCCTGCCGCCGTGGAGACGCAGGTTTGGATCACCACGCCGTCGCCGCCGTCGGTGGCGGTGGTCAGGGCGCCGTTGCGCAGGTCGCGAACGGCGCCGCGGCGCAGTGGGGCGACACAGCCGAAGCAGATGCCCATCCGGCAGCCCGAGGGCATCAGCACCCCGGCGGATTCGCCGGCGTCGAGCAGGCTCTGGTTCCCGTCCGCCTCGACGGTGGTACCGGTGGCCGAAAAGGTGATGCGGCCGCGCTCGTCGAGAACGACGAGCGCGGGACGGAATCGCTCAGTGCGCAGTCGATCGGCGATACCCGTTGCGGCCCAATGCTCTTCGATTCCCTGCAGGAAGTCGCCGGGTCCGCAGGCCCAGGTCCGCCGGTCGGTGATGTCGCCGACGAGTTCGCCGATCCGGGTCGGGTCCAGTCGGCCGTCGGTGCGGGTGTGGATCTCGACGAGTCGGATTCGTCCGGCCCGGGCCAGCATGCGCAACTCACCGCCGCAGATGACGTCTCCTGCGCTCGGAGCGCTGTGCACGACGACGATGTCGTGCTTCCCGCTCAGGGCTGGGGACCGCAGCATGCCCAGCACGGGGGTGATGCCGCTGCCGGCGGTCAGGAACAGGATCCTGGCCGGGGTCGGGCTGTCGAGCGTGAAGTCTCCGGCCGCCTGGTCGAGCGAGACGATGGTCCCGGTGGTGGCGTGCCGCACCAGGTGGTCGGAGACGACACCGCCGCGGACGGCTTTTACGGTGATCGACAGGCACCCGTCGGCGCGGTTCGGGGCTGAGGTGATCGAGTAGCAGCGCCAGTGCCGCACGCCGTCCACGTCAACCCCCAACCGCAGGAATTGGCCTGGCCGGTGGCTCCGCCAACCGCTGCCCGGTCTGATCACCAGGGTGGCGGCGTCGCGGGTCTCGGCATGGATGGAGACGATGCGGCCCCGTAGCCGGGTGCCGGACCGGAGCGGGTCGATGAGGTCGATGTAGTCGGTCGGCACCAGCGGGGTGGTGATCCGTCCCGCCCATCGGGCCAGGGTGCCCCGCAGTCCGGCGGAAACTCCCCGGCGTGGCGTGGTTGTCGTCATGTCTCCACAGTGGCCCTCATCTAGGCATAAAGTCTTGACCAATGCGGGTGAAGAAACCCGGCAAGTTTGTTCGAAAGAGATAAAAATGGCGAAAACTCCGCGGCTGACCGGGTTCGACCTCGCCCCGGACGTGGTCTCCTCCCTGGAGGCTGTGCTGCCCCGGATGGCCGAGCGCACCGTGGCCGCGATCATCGCCGAGGTCCCGGCCTATACCGATCCGTTCCGCGGTCGAATGGGCCAGAACATCGAGAACGCGGTACAGGCGTCGCTCGGCGCCTTCCTGCGGTTGACCACCCGCGGCGGCACGGCGGACTCCGATTCATCGTTGCGGGCCGCGGTGGACGGCGCCTACGAACTGGGACGTGGCGAGGCCCGCGACGGCCGATCCATCGACGCGCTTCTGGCGGCCTACCGGGTGGGCGCGCGGGAGGCCTGGCGTGAGTTGTCGGCCACCGCGGTGGAGTCCGGAATCTCGGCGCAGACCATCGCCCGGTTCGCCGAATTGGTCTTCGCCTACATCGACGAACTCTCCGCGGCGAGTGTGTCCGGGCACGGTGACGAACTGGCCACCGCCGGGCGGGTCAGGCAGCGCTATCTGGATCTGCTGGGGCACCAACTGCTCAGCGGAGCACACACCGACACGCTGGCGGCCACCGCGGATACCGCCAACTGGCAGCCCCCGCAGGCGCTGACCGCGGTGCTCGTCCCGGCAGCCCAGATGTCCCGCGTGGCAACACTGGTGAATCCGGCCTCCCTGCAGGTATCCGAGGACCTACCCGATCTGGACCCGGCCGAATCCTGGGCAGCGGTGCTGGTTCCCGACGTCGAGGGCGGTCGCCGGGCGGCCCTGCTGGCCGCGCTGTCCGGCCGTTCGGCGGTGGTCGGACCGAGCCGGCCGTGGGTGTCCGTCGGGTCCTCCTACCGGCGGGCGGTCCGGGCCCGGCACCTCGCCCCCGCCGGCGGTGTCGTGGACACCGATGAGCATCTGGTCGAGTTGGTACTCGGTGCAGATGGAGACGCCGCCGAGGATCTGCGGCAGCGGGCACTGGAGCCGCTGACTCGCCTCGGCCCGACAACGGGTCCCCGACTTGTCGAGACATTGCGGAGTTGGCTGCTGAACCAGGGGCGCCGAGACGCCGTCGCCGCCGAACTGTACGTCCACCCGCAGACCGTGCGCTACCGGATGAACCAGATCCGGCAGGCGTACGGAAGCCGCCTCGACGATCCGCGGACCATCCTCGAACTGACCGTCGCGGTGGGGATCACCTGGTGACGCTCAATCGTCGAACTACGCGGTGTCCTCGAACTACGCGGTGTCCTCGAACTACGCGGTGTCCTCGAGTTGCACCACGGTGCGGGATTCGAGGTTCGGCAGGATCATCTCGTTGAGAATCCGCTGGTGCTCCGGGTGATCGCGGTAGGCGATGAACGCATCCCGGTCGTCGAAGCGGCCGACCACGGCGAAATCGTAGGCTCCGGCTGTCATTCCCGCGTCCGGTCCGCACAGGTAGCTGTGGACCCCGCTCATGGTCGCAGCCAGGGCCTGCAGAGCTTCGGCGATCGCCGCATCAGCACCGGAGTCGGCACGCCATTTGAAGGTCACGATGTGGGTGAAGGTCACGGTCGTCTCAGCCCGGTGGCGGGACCGGGGCACCCGGTACCGATTCGGGCGGCGGCGGCGGATTGTTGTTGCCGATATAGGTGCCGTTGGGTCCGACGACGAAGCCCACCTGTTCGCGGCTGTTCAGACAGGCCACCACACCGGCGTCATCGACACCGCAGCCGACCTGCCGGTACGTCAACCGGGTGTTCGGCGGCAGTGGCCGGACGGCCCCGGCATCGGCGTAGGCGGGGGATTCGGTGGTGGCGAAGACCGGCGCCCCGACCGGCCCTGCGCTCACCAGGTTCGCACCCCCGGGTGCGCCCGGCAACGGACCGGCGCAACCGTAATTGCCCTTGAGGCTGTCCAGAATGCAGACCACCCCCGCCGGGCCGGCGAACGCGAACCACTTACCGCCGTTGACGGTGTAGTCGGCCGGGTTCACCGGTGTGTTGGCGAAGACGTTGGGAATCGGGGGAGGCGCAGGCGCGGGATCGGCACCGGCCGGGACAGCCCCCAGCAGACCGCAACCCAGCACCGCGGCGCCCGCCGTGAGAATCGTGCGCAACATCTGGTCACCCTACCGCCCGCCCGGCGGGACCCGGGTGGGGTACAACGGTGTGGGCTGCAATAGCTGGCACGACGATGTCGAGAGCGCGCCCAGAGGGAGATCACATCATGCAATCCGTCCGGGGGACCAACGTCCTCATCACCGGGGCCGCCATGGGCCTCGGGAAGTTGTTCGCCGTCAACGCCGTCAAGGAGGGCGCCGCGACGGTGGTGCTGTGGGACGCCAACGAAACTGCGCTCAAGGAGACCGCGGTGGAGTTGGAGGCGGCCGGGGGCACCGTCCACTACGACATCGTCGACGTCACCTCCCGGGACCGGGTCGCCGAGGCCGCCGAACGGGTGAGGGCCGATGTCGGGACGATCCATGTGTTGTTCAACAACGCCGGAATCGTTCGCGGGAACGGCTATTTCTGGGACAACGACCCGCGGGACTTCACGCTCACCATGGAGGTCAACGCGATCGGCCCGATGCTGGTGGCGCGGGAGTTCCTGGCGGGGATGATCGCATCCGGCAAACCCTGCCGGCTGATCAACATCGCCTCGTCCGCCGGGTTGAACGCCATCCCGCGGATGGCCGCCTACGCGGCCTCGAAATGGGCGGCGATCGGGTTCTCCGACTCCGTGCGACTGGAACTCGAACAGGCCGGCCACAAGCAGGTCAAGGTCACCACCGTCTGCCCGACGTACATCAACACCGGCATGTTCGACGGGGCCAAGGGCATCCTGTTCACCCCGATGCTTGAACAGCAGGATGTCGTCGACGCGACGTGGGCGGCGATGCTGGAAGGGCAGCCCTTCGTGGTCATGCCGTGGACGTCGAGGATGAACAAGGTGCTTACCGGCGTGCTGCCGGTCCGGTTGCGTGACTTCTATCTGCGCAAGGTCGGGGTGTACAACTCGATGGACAACTTCCACGGGCACTGATTCGCGCGGGCACTGATTCACGCAGGTACAGTCGGCACCGAAGTTATTGGAAATGATTTTCAATAATGGAGGTGGTCGTGCTGATCCCTGGGTACGAGTCGGCCGGCGGAGCGGGAACCCTGTGCATTCCCGAGCGGATCGCGGAGGCGGTCGGCGACATCAGAACGGGCGCTATCCGACTCCGCGTCCCACTGCTGGACGACGTGATCCAGGTCGGGGCATCTGAGGTTTTGCAGACGGCCTCAATCGTTGTCGTGCGAACCCCGTCGGCGCTCTCCGTGCACCGCAGCGACGGCAGGCCCCTGCAGGCCCGGATCATTCGGGAGCATGACGGGTGTCACCCGACCCAGATCGGGGTCTTCCTCAGGCCGGTGAACCGTCTGACGGTCCGGGGCGACGGCGGCCGAATCTGGTGGGTTCCCGACGGCGCCCGGATCTGTCGATGCCAGGACGACCTCATTCAGTTGCTGGAGACGATCGCGGCCTTCAGCATCGCTAAGCAGCGCCGGACGCTGCGCGCCGAACGAGCCGAACCTCGGTGATGGTGTTCCGCTCGACTGCGCTGACCTCGATGGTCCAGTCCGCAAGGTCCACCCGGTCGCCCGGCGTGTGGGGGATGCGACCCAGCGCCACCAGGACCAGGCCGGCCACGGTCGCGTAGTCCCCGGGCGGTGCGTCGGTCAACTCGACGTGCACGTCGGGCAGGTCGTGAATCGGAAAGCTGCCCGGCAGCACCAGGCTGCCGTCCGGCAGCACCTGCGCACCGAGGACGTCGCGGTCGGTTTCGTCGTAGATCTCGCCGACGATCTCTTCGAGGACGTCTTCGAGCGTGACGATCCCGGCGACGCCGCCGCGCTCGTCGACCACCACGGCGAAATGCTCCCGTTCGGCCTTGAAACGCCGCAGCGCATCGGAGACCGGCAGGCTATCGGGCAACTGCAGCGCGGGTCGCATCGCCTCCGTGAGTGATGGATGGCCGCTCAGCAGATCGCGCAGGTGCACCACGCCGACCACCTCGTCGAGGTTGCGGGAGTGCACCACCGGGGCCCTCGAGTGCCCGGCGCTGACCAGCATCGCCTGCGCTTCGGTGATCGGGAGGTCGCGGGACAGTTTCACGACCGTGCGGCGTGGTACGAGGATTTCCCGCAGCACCCGGTCGTGGATGTCGAGCGCGCCGGAGATCATGTCGCGCTGTTCGGTGGTCAGCCCGCGTTGCACGGCGACGAGTTCCCGCAATTCATCGGAGGACAGTTGCTCGGCGGCGGCGTTCGGGTTCCCGCCGAGCAGTCGGACCAGCACATCGGTGGCGCGGCCCAGCAACCAGACCATCGGTTTGGACAGGGTGGCCAGCCGGTCCAGCGGTACGGCGACAAGCAACGCCCAGCGTTGGGCGTACTGCATGGCCAGTCGCTTGGGCGCCAGTTCCCCGACCACGATGTTCACCGCGGCCAATATCAGCGTCACCGAGGTGACTGCGACCACCTCGGCCGCGCCGCCGAGGAATCCCAGCGACGGCACCAGGGGTTCAGCCAGGGTGATCGCCGCGGTGGCCGAGGCCAGGTAACCCGCCAACGTGATCCCGAGTTGGATCGTGCCGAGGAAGCGATTGGGGTCGCGGGCGAGTCGCACCAGCGCCCGCTCGCGGCGACCGTCGATGCGTTCCAGTGAACGCAACTGGCCTTCGCGCACCGAGATCAGGGCGATCTCGCTCCCGGCGAACAGGCCGTTGAGAAGCAACAGCACACAAATAAGCCCGATGTCGAACCAGTACCGCTGCACGGATAGTGCCCCTTCAGTCGTCAGATGCCTATTCGTGCGACACCACGGCACCACACTACCGTCGTCGACAAAACTAAATAGTTGTTAAAGTTGGTTGACAAAAATAGATAACTGTCGGATCGTCGACGGAAATGACCTATCTGAAGGGCGCCATGACCAGCTCACTCAATCGGGGCGAACGGACGTACGACCCCGGTAACAACGTCCTCGTACCGGGTGGGGAGAGTCGGTGACGGGACACTCCGGTCGCACCGCCCCGTCAGCCACCGCCACCGCCACCGCCACCGAACAGTCCCGCCGCGAACTGCGACTGCCCGCCACCCGTGACCGTTTCGCCGACATCGCCACTTCGGCACGACGCGAACAGCAGGACTACCTAGGGTTCCTGGCCGAGTTGGTCATCACCGAATGGGACGGACGTGACCGGCGCCGCGCGGAACAACGAGTCCGCGCCGCGGGGTTTCCGTTCCGAAAACGGTTGGACGACTTCTCTTTTGAGGCCAACCCCGCCGTCGACGCCACTCTGGTCGGCCGGCTCACCGGCTGGGACTGGGTCAAGGCCGGCTCCCCTCTGTGCTTGTACGGCGGCTCCGGGACGGGGAAGAGTCACCTGTTGATCGGCCTGGGAACCCGCGCCGCCGAGGCGGGCTACCGGGTCCGCTACGCGGAGGCCGGAAGGTTGGTAGCCGACCTCGCCGAGGCCTCCGAGGCCTCCGACGACGACCGCCTGGCCGGCGTGATGAGCCATTACGGCGACGTCGATCTCCTGCTCATCGACGATCTGAGCCGTCTCCACCTTGACCGGCGCAGGGCCGAACTGCTCCTCGCGGTCCTCACCGAACGGGAGCAACGGTGCGCGGTCGCCAGCGCCGCCGACGCGCCGTTCTCCTCGTTGCGGAAGACATTCACCGATCCGCGTCTCTGCGCAGCCATCGTCGACCGACTCACCTTCGGCGGACACGTCATCGACACCGGCGATCGCGCGTACCGCCGCTAGGGTGTGCGGGCGATCTGGGCCACTTCCGCGGCCAGTGTCGCGCCGACCCGCTCAGCCCTACCCGAGGCGGCAAGTGCGATCGCCAAACCCGCCACGCACCAGTACAACCCGAGCATGGGCGCGGCCCATGCGCTGGTGGAGCCCTCGACGCTGAACCACAGCACCGCGGCGACGACCGGCACTCCGGCGGATGGCAGCAGTACACCGGCGATCCGGCCCGAACCGCCGTGAACCGCGGCGAACTTCACCTCGGCCAGCGGGTTGCACCATCAGGCAGACCGACCCGGCAACGGCGAACACCAACGGGCGAACACCAACGGAAGGGTCGCACAGCACTGGGCTGACCGACACCGGCGCAGGTAGTTTGGCGGTTATGGCCGATTCCTCGCCCGGAGCGCGGACCGCGGGTGGGGCGGCCTCGGCCGGGGTGGCGGGGGCAGTGGTAGCGCTCGGCGTCACCCAGTTGATCTCGGCTCTGGTGTCCCCGGCCAGTGACGCCAGAGCGGCCGTCGGCGCGGCGGTGATCGACCGCACTCCCGGCCCGGTGAAGGAATGGGCCATCCAGACCTTCGGAACCGCCGACAAACTTTTCCTGTCGGTGATGGTCGTGCTGGTCGTCATCATCGTCGCGGCACTGGCGGCGGCCCGCGAACGGTCCCGGCTCCCGCTGGGCTCGCTGGCCCTGCTGATCTTGGGTGTTGCGGGGTGCGCTGCAGTTCTGATTCGGCCCGCCGCGGTGCCGCTTGATGTGGTGCCGACGGTGCTCGGCGCCGGGTGTGGGATCGCCGTGCTGCGACATCTGACCGCGTCCGTCGAGGACCGCGGAACGCGGGCCACTGATGCCGGGCGGCGCCGCTCGCTGCAAACCCTGGCCTTTCTCGGTCTCGGCTCGGCGGCGGGGGTGGGCGGCGTGCTGGCCTCCCGCCGCCTGCAATCGGTTGCCGGTGAGGTCGAGACCGCGGTTCTGCCGCCGGTTGCCCAACCGGTGCCGCAGATCCCGCCCGACGTGCAACCGCCGCTGCCCGGGCTGCCGCGTTTCATCACCGGCAACGCCGATTTCTACCGGATCGACACCGCGCTGCGGGTGCCGCAACTGTCCCGCGGCGACTGGACGCTGCGCATCCACGGCATGGTCGGCCGCGAGCTCACCTATTCATTCGCTGACCTGCAGCGGTTCGAACCGGTGCAGAAGGCGGTGACGCTGACCTGTGTGTCCAACCCGATCGGCGGTGATCTCATCTCCAACGCCGTGTGGACCGGCTACCGGATGCGGGACCTGCTGCGTGAGGCCGACATCGCGGCCGACGCCGACATGGTGCTGTCCACCTCGGTGGACGGATTCACTATCGGCACCCCGGTCGAGGCTCTCACCGACGAGCGCGACGCGCTGCTGGCGATCGGGATGAACGGCGTCCCGTTGCCGGCCGAGCACGGCTATCCCGCGCGGTTGGTGGTGCCCGGGCTGTACGGGTTCGTCTCGGCCACCAAATGGGTCGTCGACCTTGAGCTGACCCGGTTCGACCGCGCCGAGGCCTACTGGACCAAGCTCGGGTGGTCGGCGCGCGCGCCGATCAAGACCGGGTCGCGGATCGACGTCCCCCGCGCCGGTCAGCGGCTCGACGCCGGACCGGTGACCCTGGGCGGGGTGGCCTGGGCGCAGGGCCGGGGGATCACGGCCGTCGAGGTGCGCATCGACGACGCCGACTGGAGACCGGCGAAACTGGGCGCGGCGTACTCCAAGGACACCTGGCGGCTGTGGACATTCGACTGGCAGGCCACGCCGGGGCCGCACACCATCACGGTGCGTGCCACCGACAACACTGGGACCGTGCAGACCGAAGACCGCAGCAGCCCGATCCCCGACGGTGCCACCGGTTGGCCGTCCATCACCGTCGACGTCCGGTAGCGGGCCGACCATGGCATTGACAGTCGTGCCCGCCGTCCCCACCGATGCGGCCGGGTCTGGCACTCTGCTCGGCACCGTCGTCAACCCGGCCGGGCTGACCCTCGCCAAGACCGTTCCGATCAGCGGGGCGCCGGCCTTCGTCGACCCCGGGCTGGGCGCGAGTCCGACCTGGCACGGGTTCGCGATCGACCAGTCCGGTATCGCGTTCACCGACGCGATCAGCGTGGTCGGCGACCATCGGGTGCGCATCGACCCCACTGCCGCGCGACCGCTGGATGACGGGCTGGACTGGGCGCCCGGGTCGTTCTACGACCAGGATGGCGCACCGGTACCGGAGTGCGCCCGTGGCGTGCTGGCCCGCGTCGAGGCTCGACTCGCCGCCGCCGGCCTGCGCGCACTGGTGGGCCACGAGATCGAGTTCCTCCTGGTGGCCCCGGACGGCGGAAGACTTCCGGGCGCGCTGTGGGCGCAGTACGGGCTGGCGGGGATGCTGGAGCACGAGAACTTCGTGCGTGACGTGATCGCCGCCGCCGCGGCGGCGGGGGTCGGGATCGACCAATTCCACCCCGAATACGGCGTCAACCAGTTCGAGATCTCGCTGGCTCCGCTCAGCCCGGTTGCCGCGGCCGACCAACTGGTACTGATGCGGATCATCGTTGCCCGGATCGCCCGCAGATCCGGACTCCGTGTCAGCCTTTCCCCGGCCCCCTTTGCCGGAAGTGTGGGATGCGGTGCGCACCAGCACTTTTCGCTGCTGCGCGGCGGGGTTCCGATCTTCTCCGGCGGCACCGGCGCGCGCGGGATGACCCCGGACGGGGAAGCCGCCGTCGCCGGCATCGTGACGGGACTGTCGCAGGCGCAAGCGGTGCTGGGCGGTTCGATCGTCTCGGGGTTGCGGATGCTCCCCGGTAACTGGGCCGGAGCGCACACCTGCTGGGGAACCGAGAACAGGGAAGCGGCCGTCCGGTTCCTGCCGGCCACCCACGGCAACCCGCGGGGTGCCAACGTCGAGGTCAAGATCGTCGATCCGTCGGCCAATCCGTACTTCGCCACCGCGGCGATCCTCGGCCTCGCCCTCGACGGTATCGAGGAGGCGAAGGCTCTTCCTCCGGAGGTGACCATCGACCCCGCCGCGCTGACGGTGTCCGAGCGCACCGCCGCGGGGGTCGGACTGCTCTCCACCGACCAGGCGGAGATCGTGGCCGGATTGGCGAACTCGGCTCGGATGCGGGCGATTCTCGGCGATCCGGCCGTCGATGCGCTGGTGGCGGTTCGGCGCTACGAATACGAGCACTACTCGGCGCTGGATCCCGAGCAGTTGTGCGACCGGTTCAGGATGGCGTGGAGTGTCTGAACGGCACCTGTTCGATCACGTTGCCGGAATAGAACTCGTCGACAACCATGTGCACGGTTTCTGGACCCGCGCGGTGGACCGGCGGCGCTTCGAGAACGGTCTCAACGAGTCAAACACCGATCCGCTGGCTGACTTCGACTGCGGCTTCGACACCCAGATCGGGGTCGCGGTGCGGGCGCACTGCTCCCCACTGCTGGGCCTCAGCCGGCACGCCTCCCCCGGGGAGTACTGGGATGCCCGCGGTCGGCTCGGTCCGGCTGAACTGGCTCGGCTGTTCCTGTCGGCCGCCGGGGTGAGTCACTGGCTGCTCGACACGGGTCTGGACGGGGACACCGCCGGCCGCGCTGGGATGGAACAGGTTGCGGCAGGGCGAATCCGGGAGATCGTCCGCCTCGAACAGGTAGCCGAGCAGGCGGCGGCCGCCGACGGCGACTATGCGCAGCGGTTCATCGAGATCCTGCACGCCCGTGCTGAATTCGCGGTGGCGACGAAGACCGTGCTCGCCTACCGCGGGGGTTTCGACGGTGACCTCAGCGAACCGGACCAGGCCGAGGTGCAGACGTCCGCCGCGCGATGGCGTGATGCCGGCGGGACACGACTCACCGACCGGGTTCTGCTGCGGTTCGGGATCCACCAGGCGTTGCGGCTGGGCAAACCGCTGCAGTTCCATACCGGACTGGGGGACCGGGATTGCGATCTGCATCGCACCAATCCGCTTCTGCTCCTCGACTTTCTGCGCTCGTCCGGGGACTGCCCGATTGTGCTGCTGCACTGCTACCCCTTTGAGCGCGAGGCCGGTTATCTGGCACAGGCGTTCAATCACGTCTACCTCGACACCGGGTTGAGCATCAACCATCTGGGGGCGCGGGCGGCGGCGTTCCTCGCCCGGACCCTGGAACTGGCGCCGTTCCGGAAGGTCCTTTACTCCTCCGACGCCTTCGGACCACCTGAACTCCACTACCTCGGCGCGAGCCTATGGCGCAACGGAATCGCGGCGGTGCTGGGGGAATTCGTCGCACGCGGGCAGTGGGGGATCGACGACGCGAAGCGGGTGGCGACGCTCGTCGGCAGGGCGAACGCCGTGCGGTTGTACCAGCTGTGAGGGCGTCTCGCCGCGTGCTGCTGCGCGCCGCCGCTGCGGTTCTGGTGGGTGCCGCTTCGGTCGGCGGATGCGGCTCGCCGCCGGCACCGGGTCTCGTCGTGTTCGCGGCGTCCTCGCTCACGTTCGCGTTCACCGAGATCGGCACCGCGTTCCGTGCCGCGAAGTCGGACACCGATTCACCGAACACCGATTCACCGGAGAGCGATTCACCGGAGACCGATTCAGCCGTGGCGTTTTCAACCGTGGAGTTCACCTTCGCGGGCTCGGCTGACCTGTTGGCCCAGCTCACCGGTGGGGCCGGAGCCGACGTCTTCGCTGCCGCCGACACCGCCACCATGGACAAGGCCGCGCGGGCCGGACTGATCGACGGCGAACCGGTTTTCTTCGCCGCCAATACCCTCACCATCGTCGTGGCTCCGGGCAACCCGGCGAAGATTGCCGGGATCGCCGATCTCGCCCGGCCCGGTCTGGCCGTCGTCGCGTGCGCCCCGCAGGTGCCGTGTGGGGCCGCCACCGCGAAACTCCAGGACGCCACCGGGGTGCGGCTGGCGCCGGTCAGCGAGGAGTCCGCCGCCGGCGCGGTACTGACGAAGGTCACCAGCGGGCAGGCGGACGCCGGCATCGTCTATGTCACCGACGCCCGGGCCGCCGGGGACGCCGTCACCGAGGTGCCGGTGCCGGAGGCCCCCGGAGTGGTGAACACCTATTCGATCGCGGTCCTCAAGCAGGCGCGCGACTCCGGCGCGGCGCGCCGCTTCGTCGAATATGTCGTCGGCGAGGCGGGTCAGCGGATCCTCGAAGCGGCGGGATTCGCGAGCCCCTGACCGACCTGCTGCCGGTCCACGCCGTCCGGGCGCGAGTTCACCTTTTGTTTTTGTTATGTTCACCCGGCGTCCACGGGGACTCGGGAGGTGTGATGGAAATCGGGCTGTTGATCGCCATCGGCTTCGCGCTCGCCTTCGCACTGACCAACGGCTTTCACGATGCCTCCAACGCGATCGCGACTCTGGTGGCCACCCGCGGGGCCACTGCCGGACAGGCAGTCGTGCTGTCGGCGGTGTTCAACATGGCCGGCGCCGTGCTGCTGGGAACCGCGGTGGCAGACACCATCGGCAAGATCGTCACCGTCCCGCAAACCCAGATGGTCGCCGTCGTCGGTGCCGGACTGGCCGGGGCCACCGTCTGGAACCTGCTGACCTGGTGGCTGGGGTTGCCGTCGTCCTCGGGGCATGCCCTGGTCGGTGGCCTTGCCGGGGCCGCCATCGCCGACGGGATGCTGTCCGGATACGGCGGGCTGGAATCGGTCAACTGGGGCGGTGTCGAGGGCTGGCACCCGACCGGTGTCATCGGGGTGCTCATCGCGCTGCTGATCTCCCCGCCGCTGGGTTTTCTGTTCGCCTTCTTGCTGGTGCGCCTGCTGGGCAAGGCGTCGCAGCGTTGGACGACGCGGTGGGTCGGGCCCGTCCGGGGCGGCGGATGGGTCGCAGCGGCCGGGTTGTCCTTCAGCCACGGCGGCAACGACGCCCAGAAGTCGATGGGTGTGATCGCCGTGCTGCTGCTGGCGTCCGGGCAGACCGAAGACCTCACCGTCCCACTGTGGGCGAAGATCGCGACCGGTCTCGCCCTCACGCTGGGAACCGCACTGGGCGGGTGGCGCATCGTCAAGACCATCGGGCAACGCATCTTCAGCCTCACCCCGGTGGACTCCTTCTCCAGCCAGACCTCGTCCACCGCCGTCATTCTCGGCGCCTCCCTCATCGGAGCCCCGGTCAGCACCACCCAGGTGGTGGCTTCCTCGGTTGTCGGGGTCGGGGCGGGGCGCCGTCGCTGGCGGCATGTGCGCTGGGAGATCGTCCGCGAGATGGGTGTCGCCTGGCTGACCACGATCCCCGCGGCCGCCCTGATGGCGGTCGTCTTCCTGCTGATCTGGAGGTCCATGCTGTGACGGAAAAACCTCGGAGGGGCGCGAAACTCTCGCTGCGCAAGGGCACCCGGTGGTTCCTGCCGGAAACTCCCGACGTGATCGGCCAGTTGCAGACCCAGGCCGAACGGACCGCCAAGGGCATGCGGGCGTTCGCCGCCTGGGCCGGCGGGGACACCGCCCGGGCCGACGATGTCCGGCGGGCCGAGCATGAATGCGACGACGTACGCCGGACGCTCGTCGACGCGGTCAGCGAGTCTTTCACCACCCCGTTGGAACCCGAGGACCTGTTCCAGTTGTCCCGCGACCTGGATCGGGTGATCAACGGCGCCAAGGACACGGTGCGGGAGTCCGAAGCCATGTCCTTCCCGCCCGATCAAGCGGTCGCGCAGATGGCCGCACTGCTCGCCGAGGGCGTCGAGCACCTGCAGGAGGCGTTCGCGGCCCTGGACGCGCGCGGACTGAAGTTCGTGGCGTCGGCCACCGCGCACGCCGACGCGGCGGTGAAATCGCAGCGCAACCTGGAACGGATCTACCGGCAGGCCACCGGCGACCTGATCCAGGTCGCCGACGTCCGCTTCATCGTCGCCAGCCGCGAGCTGTATCGGCGGGTCTCCAGTATCTCCGATGACATCGTCTCGGTCGCCGACCGGATTTGGTACTCGCAGGTCAAGGAGTCCTGAACCGGCCCCGCGGCGCTACGATTCGGCGGTGTCAGTGCGGACCGCGGAACTGTTCGGGATCGTGATCGTCGCCGTCCTGCTGGGGGCGGCGCTGGTGTATCTGTTCGGTTCGTTCTTCCTGATGGCCTCGCACGTCACCCCGCGCCCGGGGCAGAGCAAGGTCCGCGCGATGCTGCGCGAGTTGTACTACGTGCTGATCACGCAGCCGCTGATCCCGCTGTACTTCGTGAAGGGGCGCCGGATGGGCAGCGGCGTGAACCCGCCGTCGGGCTTCCCGGTGATCTTCATCCACGGTTATTTCCAGAACCGCGCCGACTTCTGGTGGCTGGCGAGGCAGTTCCGCAAGGCCGGGAAGGGTCCGCTCTACGGTTTCAACTACCCCTGGTTCGACTCGATAGATCGCAACGTCCCGCGGCTGGAGCGGTTCGTGGAGCGGGTGTGCGCCGAAACCGGCGCCCAGAAGGTCACGCTGATCGCCCACTCGCTGGGCGGTCTGGTGTCGCTGGAGTACGCGCACTCGAGCACCGGTACGGCCAGGGTGGCGCACTGCATCACGATCGGCACTCCGCATGCCGGCGTGGTGTGGCGCGGCCCGATCCCCGGCCGGGTGGCCAAGGAACTGCGTGCCGGGGGAGCCTTCGCGACCGAACGCAGCGAGCGTGCCGTGGTGGCGCCGACGTTGAGCGTCTACTCGACGCACGACAACATCGTGCACCCGCCGTCTACCTGTGAACTGTCCGCGCGGGGCGGTGATGACGTCGCCATCGACGGGCTGGGGCACCTGTCGCTGCTGTACTCCCGGGAGGTGGCCCGGGTGCTGATCGCCTTCATCGACGCCGACGAATCGGCGGCATGACCGGACTGCGGCTCCGGCCATGACCTGGCAGCAGATGGAGCCGTTCCTGGTGGCGCTGGCGATCGGCCTGCTGCTGGGTTTCGAACGGGAACGTAGTCATGAAGGGACACAGGCCGCGGGCTCCCGGTCGTTCGCGCTGGTGGCGCTGCTGGGCGCGATCGCGGCCGGGTTCGGGCCGGTGGCGCTGGTTGCCGGGCTGGCCGGGGTGGGCGTGCTGGTGGCGGTGGCCTACTTCCGCACCAGCAGTGCGGACCCGGGAACCACTACCGAGATTGCTGTTCTGATCGCCTACTTGCTGGGCGCGCTGGCCTATACCCGCTCCGCATTGGCGGTCGGCCTGGCCGTCGTCACCACGGTTCTCCTGGTGTCCAAAGCCCGGATCCACCGCTTCGCCCGCGAGGTCGTCAGCGACGTGGAACTCGAAGACGCCATCAAATTCTTCGTGGTGGCATTCGTGGTCCTGCCGTTGCTTCCCGATCGCGATCTCGGGCCCTACGGTGTGCTGAATCCGGCGAAGTTGTGGCTGCTGGTCGTGCTGATCACCGGTATCGGCTGGCTGGGGTACATCGGTGTGCGGGCGCTGGGGCCGGCGCGCGGCCTGCTCGTCACCGGACTGGCCGGCGGCTTCGTGTCGGCCAGTGCGACCACCGCGTCGATGGGCCGGCTCAGCCGAACCGACGTGGGTGTGCGGGCCCCGTTGGCCAGCGCCCTGGTCGCCAGTATCGGCACGTTCGTGCAATTGCTCATCGTGATCGGTGTCGTCGACGCCGAGGTGCTGCGCCTGCTGTGGCCACCGGTGGTGGCCGGGGCGATCACGCTGACGGGAGTCGCCGCCTTCGTCGCCCGTGGCGGTCTCCACGGCGCGACCGCCGAACCGCCTCGGCCGGTGAGCCGCCCGTTCGCGATCCGCCCGGCCCTGATGCTCGCGGCGCTCTTGACAGCGGCCCTGATAGTCGCCCGCTGGGGCGCCGCACAGTTCGGCGCCGACGGAGCGGTCGCGGCCGCCGGCGCCGCGGGACTGGCCGACGCGCACGCCGGAGCGCTCGCCGGCGCGGGCCTGGCCGCCAAGGGCGCTATCACCGCCGACATCGCTGTGCTGGCCGCCACCGCTGCGCTGGGCTCCAATCTCCTGGTCAAGTGTGTGCTGGCCTTCGTCGCGGGTGGCCGTCGATTCGGCGCCGGGTTCGTTGCCGGAATGGCGCTACCGGCGCTGGCCTACGGTGGCGTCCTCACGGCGATGCGCGTGCTGTCCTGACCGCGGCTCAATCGGGGCTCAATCGCGGCTCAGCCGAAGGCGGCGCCCTGCTCGCGGTCGAGGTGTGTTTCGGCCTTGTTCTTCAGGAAGAACACGTAGACGGCCAGCGACACCGCGATACACACCGTCACGTAGGCGATGAACAGCGGAACCTGATCGCGCGCTTTGAGGGCCTGATACACCAGTGGCGCGGTGCCGCCGAACATCGAGTTGGCCAGTGCATAGCCGACTCCGACACCGAGGGCCCGGATGTGGGCCGGGAACAGTTCGGATTTCACCAGGGCGTTGATCGAGGTATAGCCGGTCAGGATCACGTAGCCGATCGCGACCAGCAGGAAAGACGCCCAGGGCGTTCGGGTTTCGGGCAGGTAGGTGATCAACACGTAGGTGTAGAACAGCCCGCCGATGCCGAACCACAGCAGCAGTGGGCGGCGCCCGACCCGATCGCTGATCAGTCCACCGATGGGTTGAAGGAGCATCAGGAATATCAGCCCGGCCAGGTTGATCCAGGTGGCCGCCAGCGCCTGGGAACCGTAGGCGGCCTTCACGATCGCCGGGGCGTTGACGCTGTAGGTGTAGAACGCCACCGTCCCGCCGAGGGTGATCATGAAGCACAGCAGCAGCGGTCGCCAGTAGTGGGTCAGCAACTCCCGCAACGAACCTGCGCCGCGATCCCGCCCGGACCGGACCGCCTCCAGTTGTTCGGCACTAAGTGACTCGTCCATCGTCCGGCGCAACCAGAACACCACCACCGCCGCCAGTGCCCCGATGGCGAACGCGATCCGCCAGCCGAATTCGTAGACCTGCTCGGTGGGCAGCACGGTGAGGATGATCAGCAGGGTGAACTGCGCGAGGACGTGGCCACCGACCAGGGTCACGTACTGGAACGATGAGAAGAAGCCCCGGCGCTCGCGGGTCGCGGCCTCCGACATGTAGGTCGCCGACGTGCCGTACTCGCCGCCGGTGGCGAACCCCTGGACCAGTCGACTGAGGATCAGGATGACCGGCGCCGCCACACCGATGCTGTAGCGCCCCGGCACCAGAGCGATCACCAGTGAGCACGCCGCCATCAGCGAGACGCTGACGGTCAGGGCGGCGCGACGGCCCCGCCGGTCGGCGAAACGGCCGAAGAACCACGATCCGATCGGCCGGGTCACGAACGTCACCGCGAAGATCGCGTAGACGTAGATCGTGGAGTTCTTGTCGGACTGGTCGAAGAACTGCGCCTCGAAGTACGTGGCGAAGACGGTGTAGACGTACACGTCGTACCACTCGACGAGGTTCCCCGAGGAGCCCCGGATGGTGTTCCAGATCGCCCGCCGGGTCTCGGCGGGCGTGGACCTCGGCGCGGGCGCTGCCGCGGAGGGAATGGGCGACCTGCGCATCGTCCGACCCTAGCGTCCGACCCTAGATCAGCGGTCGAGTCGGGACCGGCACCGCGCCGAGCCGCTTCCGTTACTCCGGGCCCCTACGATCAGGCCCTGTGACACTGGTACCCACGCGGTTCCGGATCGCCGGTCTGCTTGCCGCGGTCCTCCTCCTCGCGGCGCTACCACTGGCCGCCCCGTCGGCCGCACTGCCGGCGTCCGCGAAGACCACCCAGTGGATCGTGGTCGGCGTGCCGGCCGCCGACGCCACCACCGGCACCCTGACCGCCTACCAGAAGGTCGGCCAGCAGTGGAAGGCCGTGCTGGGCCCGACCACCGCCAAAGTCGGCGAACTGGGTGTCGGGGCGCCCGCCGACGGCGTCTACCGCACCCCGGAGGGCACCTTCGCCTTCGACCAGGCCTTCGGCCGCCAGCCCAACCCCGGCACCAAACTGCCCTACTTTCAGGCGACCGACCAGGACTGGTGGGACGAGGACGCGTCGTCGCCGACCTACAACACCCATGTCCGCTCGCCGAACAGCCCGTCGGGTATCACCGAGAACCTCTACGACTCCGGGCCGGTGTACGACTACGCCGTCAACATCGCGGTCAACCCGCAGCGCATCCCCGGCAAGGTGTCCGGAATCTTCCTGCACGTGACCGACGGCAACCCGACCTGGGGCTGCGTCGCGATCGGCCGGGACGAGATGCGCTCGATCCTGACCTGGCTCGATCCGGCGGCCGACCCGCGGATCACCATCGGGGTGGGAAGCCCCGGACTGTTGCCGGTCGCGGGCTGAGCGACGACCGCCGGCACCCGGTGAGCTGTGGTTCGGAACCACGCTGATCAGCCGATAGGCTCATCGGCGTGATCTCGGGACGCGCAGTGCTGGCCGCCGCCGCCGCGGTCGCGGTGGCCGGGCCGCCAGACTTCGGACAATGGGATCTACCGCGATGAGGTGGGTTCCGGCGGTCATGCTCGGTGGGGGAGTGGGGCTGACGCTGTTCTGCGCCGCCGGGGTGGCCACTGCGGATGCCGGCGATTCAACTGCAGACCGTGCGAGTGCAGACCGTGCGAGTGCCGGCCGTGCGAGTGCCGACCGCGCGAGTGCCGCGTCGGCGCAGCGGGGTCCGGGGGCGTCCCGGAACCGCGCGGTGGTCCCGAAGCGCGCATCGTCCGCCGTGAGTCGGCCGGTGACGGTGAATCTGCCGCAACTGCCGGCCACCAGTGGCCGGTCGTTCACCGTCTCGGCGGACGCCGTCACCGATGCCGCGCAGGGCTACGTCGACGCCGGCGGCGACCCGGCCGACGCACCCCGCTTCTTTTTCGGCGACCTCGCCGTGGGCAGCCTGGAACGACTGGCGGCCCCCGACGTCACCGCCGGGCAGATCAGGGACGACCTGGGCAACCTCACGGTGTCGGGGTACTTCGGCGGGGTCTGGCTGCGCGACAACCTGCGCCCGACCGATCCCGTTCCGGCACCCCCACCCGAGCCGGTCCCGGCTGCCGACCTGGTTGCACCTGCCGACCTGAGTGCATCGGCACTCGCGATCGGGATGTTCGACGCGCTGGCCGCCGGGCTGACCGGTGCCGCGGCAAGCGGCAACGGGTGGATCACGACGACCGCCGCGCACGCGACGGTGCCGGTCCTGCTTGCGCTGTACGGCTACAACCGCGGTTACCTGGAGTACCTGCTGGAGAACCCGCCGGCGGGTACGCCGTCCATGCAGGACACTCTGACCTGTACCGGTTTCCTGGGATGTTCGTCGACCGCATTCCCGCTTGAGTTGGACACCCGCTATGACGCGGTGCTGACCAACCTGGACACCCCGACGACTCTCGGATGGTGGGAGATGACGGCGTGGAGCGCCCTGCTGGAGAACGCGACCGGGACCGGCCGTTCGGTCTGGCAGACGATCGCCGGGCAGAGCGGCTTCTCCCCGGCCTCCTATCAGGCGTTGGTCGATCTCAGCTCGGCCTACCTGATGGTCAGCAAGGCCGCCGTGCTGTCGGCGATGCTCGCCGCGGCCGACGGGGACACCGACACCGCCGCCGCGTCCCTACGGTTGCAGGCCGGGCTCTGGATGTGGTCGGGCAGCTACTTCGGCGGCTTGGCGTCGTCCGCGCCGGTCGGAACCATCCCATCGATCCGGACGTGATGGCATGGGAATAACGTGATGGCATGGGAATAGCAGTGGAGTAGCCGCGGCGCGGGATCACTCGCGCCGGATGGCGAGTGCCCCGCTGCCGGCGAATACCAGCAGCAGGAACGCGAAGCAGTACACCGCCGCGAGTTCGCCGCCGTTCTGGATGGGCAGCAGACCATCGGGTTGATGCGCGGTGAAGTAGGCGAAGGCCATCGTTCCCGAGCCGATGAACGCGGCGATCCGGCTGAACAGGCCGACCATCACGAGCACCCCGACGATCAGTTCGATGACACCGGCCCACCAATAGGGCCAGGTGCCGAACGGCACTGCCCCGCTCTTGGTGGCCGGCCACCCGAACAGCTTGGCCGTTCCGTGCAGGGCGAACAGAAACCCGATGACGATGCGGAAGATCCCAAGGACCGTCGGCGAGTGCTGATCGAGTCGCGCTGAAACCTGGCTCATGGAATGACAATACGGCCGGACCGTCCCCCGGCGACAAACCACTGAAAGGTCCACAGCTTCGCACCGTCCCGGGCTACTCCTCTCTCAGATTATTTTCAGGACCGCCGCCCAGCCGACCGCGCTGATCATGGGTCCCAGCGGCGTGCCGATCCCCAAGCAGGACTACATCGACACCGTCATGGAGTACTACGTCCTGCCCAACAGCCCCGCCGACACCGTCGCCCAGACGGTCTTCACCCCAGAGGGGCTGTACCTGATCACCGGGGTGAAGAGCCTGGAACTCAACACCCCGGTCGACCAGGGCATCGACATCCTGGATCTGACTATGGATGAGCTCGAAGCCGGGACCGTGACATCGGTTTTCGGCTACTCGCAGAGCGCCATCATCGGCGCACTGATGCAGCGGGGATACAAGGGCTATACGGTTCCCGACGATCTCGCCGACACCACCCAGTTCATCTTCGTCGGTAATGAGCTGAACCCGGACGGCGGTCTGCTGTCCCGTTTCCCCGGACTGACGTTGCCCAGTCTCGGTCTGGACTTCTACGGCGCGACCCCGGAGAACGCCTATCCCACGTTCAACTACACCCAGGAGTACGACGGGTTCGCCGACTTTCCGCGGTACCCGCTGAAATTCCTCTCCGACCTGAACGCCGTCATGGGCATCTTCCTGGTCCACACCAGGTACACAGATCCTGAATACCTCCCGATCGGGGCGGTGACGCCGATCGCCCGCGGCGGAACCGCGATCGAACTGCCCACCACGTCACCGCTGACCCAGAGCTACTACTTCATCCGGACCGAGAACCTGCCACTGCTGGCGCCGCTGCGCGCTATCCCCATCATCGGTGAGCCGCTGGCCGCGCTGGTCCAGCCCGCGCTGAAGGTGATCGTCGACCTCGGCTACGGCGATCCGGCGCACGGGAGTGGTGAACGACATCATGGGCCCCCGCACCGTGTGACAGACCGCCGTGAGGCGCCAAGCGTGAGGCGTCACGCGTTAGGCGTTACGCGTTACTCGGATTCCGACGCGCCCGAGCCGACCTCGGCCGGCAGTGGCGGGGGCAGCGGGGTGGCCGATGACGACGGCGCAGCCGATGTCTTCGGGGCGGAGGTGCCCGAGGTGGTCGGGGTAGCCGTGCCTGAGGTCGTCGCAGCTGGCGTGGACGTACTCGAGGTGGACGTACTTGACGTGGACGTGCTCGACTTAGCGGTGCCCGACGTCCCCGGGGACTGCGGTCCGTGGTAGTCGGTCCAGGTCTCGGTGCGGAACGTGTCCCCGCCGACGGTGACACTGAGCGCCTGCGGAGTCACCGTGTAGGTCGCCCCATCGTTCTTGGCGACGAAGGTGTTGCCGGCGGTCTTGGTGGCCGCGACGACCAACTTCGCGCCGTCGGTGACCCGTACCCCGCGGTACTGGTAGTCGCCCGCGGATGTCTGACAGATCGCCACCCGGGAGGTGTCGGTGGCGCCGAAGATGACCGCGGTGTCCGGCTTGGCGCACCGGGCGGTGGAGTCGACATAGCCCTGCCCGTCCGAGGGAGGTGCCGCGGTGGGGGCGGCAAAGGCCAGCGGCACACCGATCGCGACGATCCCGGCAGCGGCGGACAGGCCGACAACGAACCCTGACTTGCGCAACCCTGATTTGTGAAGAGTGGAGCCTGAATTATGAAAGATGGAGTTAGTCATCAGGTCTCCACCAGAACACAGCCCGAGGCCGCGCCGCCAGCAAAGATGCCGACCCACAACGCAATCGTTAGGCCCCTGAGACAGAGATCCCTGGGACAGGCTCGCCCCGGTGGATGACCGCGGTGACGGTCAGAGCTTCGTCGAGAATCACCAGGTCGGCCCGGTTTCCGGGCGCCAGCATCGGATCCGGCAGTCCCAGCGCGCGGGCCGGATTGATCGAGGACTGGAGGACGGCCGCGCGCAGGGCGTCGTCGCGGGCCAACCCGCAGTGCTGCACCGCGAACCGGAACAGGCGATCCATGGTGGCGGTGCTGCCGGCGATGGTATCGGTGCCGGCCAGGTGCGCCACCCCGTCGGTCACCTGCACCGCCAACGGCCCGATCCGGTACGGGCCGTCGGTCACGCCGGCCGCCGCCATCGCGTCGGTGACCAGGTCGACCCGGTCCGGACCGGCACTGCGGCAGACGTGCCGGTACAGCGCGGGGTCGATGTGCACGCCGTCGGCGATGATCTCCACGGTGACCCGGGGATCCTCCAGCAGGGCGATCACCGGACCGGGTTCGCGGTGGTGGACCGGGCGCATCGCGTTGAACAGGTGGGTCGCCACCGTCGCCCCGGCCGCCACCGCGGCGCGGGTCCGGTCGTAGGTGGCGTCGGTGTGCCCGACGGCCGCGACCGCGCCGGCCTCGACCACCCGCCGGATCGCCGCCAGTGCGCCGTCTCGCTCCGGGGCGAGAGTGATCATTCGTATCGTGCCCCCGGCGGCGGCCAGGACCCGGTCCAGTTCGGCCGGATCGGGATCGCGGAGCAGCGCCGGATCGTGTGCGCCGCAACGGTTCTCCGCCAGCCATGGGCCTTCGAGATGGATCCCGTCGATCACACCGGCCCGGACCTGACCGGCGAGTTCGCCGACCTGGCGCAGCAGGTCCGGCGGGGATTCGGTGACCAGGGACACCACCAGGGTGGTGGTGCCGTGACGACGATGCAGGTGCACGGCCGCTGCGACCTCGCCGGGTCCGCCGGAGAAACTCGCTCCACCCCCGCCGTGGACATGGGTGTCGACGAAACCCGGCACGATCGTCGCCGTCTCGCCCAGGTCCATCTCCGCGGGCTCACCCAGATCCCTGTCGGCGGGCCGGGGTGGCTCGCCCGCGCCGACGGCGACGATGGTGCTCCCGGAGATCTCGACCCAGCCCGGGCGTAACAGTTCGCGGCCGGTCAGAACCGTTCCGGCACGAACGATCACGCTAGATGCCCTGCCAGGCCGGCTTCGACGCGTAGGTCTCCCGGTAGTAATCGGCCAGTTGCAGCCTGCGGGCGGCGGCGTCGTCGATCAGCACCGTCGCGTGCGGGTGGTGTTGCAGGATGGTCGCCGGCCACAACGCCGACACCGGACCCTCGACCAGTTGATGGACCGCCTGGGCCTTGCTACGCCCGGTGGCCACCAGTACCACGTGCCGGGATCCCATGATGGTGCCGAGGCCCTGGGTCAGACAGTGCGTGGGGACCGCGTCGATGTCGTCGCCGAAGAAGCGGGCGTTGTCCAGTCGGGTCTGCCGGGTCAGCGTCTTGATCCGGGTGCGCGAGGCCAACGACGAACCCGGCTCGTTGAAGCCGATATGACCGTCGGTGCCGATCCCGAGGATCTGTAGGTCGATCCCGCCGGCGTCCCGGATCGCCTGCTCGTAGGCGGCGCAGGCGGCCGGAATGTCGGCGGCGAGTCCATCGGGGCCCTGCACCGCGCCCGGGCCGAAGTCCACCCGGGACGCGAAGACGGTGTCGATGACGTTGCGGTAGCGCTCCGGGTGGTCCGGCGGTAAACCGACGTACTCGTCGAGGGTGAACCCGCGCGCGGCGGAGAACGAGATCCGGCCGGCCGCGCAGCGCTCCACCAGGGAGTCGTAAATGGGTAGCGGAGATGAGCCGGTGGCCAGCCCCAGCACGGCGTCGGGCTGGCGAGTCAACAGCTCCTCGATAGCGCCGGCGGCGACGTCCCCGATCTCCCCGCCGTCGCGCAGGATGACGACCTCCATCCCCGGTGTCCTACTTGGTCGCGGTGAACAGTGTTGCGCCGCAGCCGATCGGACCGGCACCGGTGACTTCGTCCGCCACCGCGACATTGCCCGGTTCGCGTTCGTCCATCACCACCACCGGCACCACCGGACTGAACCCCGCCGCCACGATGGCCGGGACGTCGTAGGTGATCACCCGCTGTCCGGCCGTGACGGTGTCGCCCTGGGCGACATGTGCGGTGAATCCGGACCCCTGTAACTGCACGGTGTCCAGACCGAGGTGCACCAGGATTCCGACATTGTCCGGGGTCATGATCACGTAGGCGTGCGGGAGGAGTTTGAGGATCTTGCCGCCGACCGGCGCCACCGCATCGACCACCCGGTGCGGCGGGTCGATCGCCGCGCCGTACCCGACCATCCCGCCGGCGAACACCGGGTCGGGGACATCGGCCAGGGCGACGGCCGTGCCCTCGATGGGGGCGAGGACGTGGGTGCTGCTCACGGCGGCTCCTTCGGCGGTGGTTCAGGCTCGCAGTTCGACTCGGCCTCGGGTCGACTCAGGATAGTGACTCCCGCCCCGCCGAGCGGGCGAATTGGCGGGTGAGCTGGGGTGATTGTGGCTAAGCTCGGCGCGGACGTGCGATCAGGAAGGTCGGCCGGAGATGACCGAAGTGACGAAAAGCGCAGGCGGACAACCGAAGTCGGGACTGAACATTCCGGGCTTCGCGCAACTGCAGCGGCTCGGCAAGAGCCTGATGCTGCCCATCGCGGTGCTGCCGGCGGCCGGCATCCTGCTGCGGTTGGGTCAGGACGACCTGCTGGGCCGTATCAAAGCCCCGGTGATCGGGCCGTTCTTCCAGGCCATGAGCGCCGCCGGCGGTGCGCTGTTCACCAACCTGGCACTGCTGTTCGCCGTCGGCGTCGCGATCGGGTTCGCCCGCAAAGCCGACGGATCCACCGCCCTGGCCGCCGTGGTCGGCTACCTGGTGATGCAAGCCGTGTTCAAGACCATGTCGCCGTTCGTCCTGACCGACCAACTGGACAAGGCCGGCGAACAGGCCCAGATCAACTACAGCGTCTTCGGCGGCATCGTGGTCGGTCTGATCACCGCCACCCTGTTCGACCGGTACCACACCATCAAATTGCCGCCCTACCTCGGATTCTTCGGCGGCCGCCGGTTCGTGCCGATCGCAGTGTCGCTGGTCACGCTGGTGGTGGCGTTCGCGATGAGCTATTTCTACCCGATCTTCGACGCCGGTCTCACCGGTCTGGGCCGGTTCATCGGCGGCGCGGGCGCGCTGGGCGCCTTCGTCTACGGGTTCGCCAACCGGATGCTGATTCCCATTGGGCTGCACCACATCCTCAACTCCTTTGTGTGGTTCCTCTACGGCGACTACACCACCCCCGACGGCAGTGTTGTCACCGGCGAGCTGACCCGGTTCGCCGCCGGGGACCCGACCGGCGGGCATCTCACCGCCGGCTTCTACCCGATCCTGATGTTCGGCCTGCCGGCCGCCGCGCTGGCGATGATCCACGTGGCGAACGCGCGTCAGCGGAAGGTGGCGTTCGGCATCCTGTCGGCCGCCGGATTGACGGCGTTCCTCACCGGGGTGACCGAACCGCTGGAGTTCGCCTTCATGTTCGTCGCCTTCCCGCTGTACGTCATTCACGCGGTCCTGACCGGTCTGTCACTGGCCATCGCCTACGCACTCGATATCCACCTGGGTTTCTCGTTCTCGGCGGGACTGATCGACCTGGTGCTCTACGGCACCGCCCCGGCGGCCAAGAACGTCCCGCTGCTGATCGTGATGGGCTTGGTCTTCTTCGTCGTGTACTACCTGCTGTTCCGGTTCGTGATCGTGAAATGGAATATGCGCACCCCCGGCCGGGAGCCGGAGGTCGAGTTCGAGGCGGAGGAGCGGGCCAACCTCAGCGACGGGGGCGACGCCCCCACCGCGGTGGGGGTCGAGCCTGCGGCAACCCAAGTCACAACCGACAGCAAGGCCGAGCAACTCATCGCGGCGTTCGGCGGCCGGGAGAATCTGGTCAACGTCGACGCCTGCATCACCCGGTTGCGGATGGAAGTGGCCGACACCTCCAAGGTGGACCATGACCGTCTCAAAGCGCTCGGTGCGGCCGGTGTCATCGAGGTGGGTAGCGGTGTTCAGGCGGTCTTCGGTACCCAGGCGGAGGCGCTGAAGAACGAGATCCTCGAGGTGCTCTAGCGGTTTGCCCGCGGAAACGCGCCCGCCGTGCTCGCCCGTCGCCCCGCCGTGCCTGAGAATGGGTGCCGTGCGGACCGGAGAGATCACAGCGCTGACCGGGCTGCGCATCGTTGCGGCCCTGTGGGTGGTGTTGTTTCACTTCCGGCCACTGCTGTGGGAGGCCTCGCCGCGATTGCAGGACGATGTCGCGCCACTGCTCGACGCCGGCGCCCAGGGCGTCGACCTGTTCTTCATCCTGAGCGGGTTCGTCCTGACCTGGAACTACCTGGACCGGATGGGGCCGACCTGGTCCGGCCGGGCGACGCTGCACTTCCTGTGGCTGCGACTGTCCCGGGTGTGGCCGGTCTACCTGGTCACCATGCACCTCGCCGCGCTCTGGATCATCATCACGCTGCACGTCGGGGACATCCCGTCCCCGGACGCCGACAATCTGACGGCGATCAGCTACGTCCGCCAGTTCTTCATGGTTCAGCTGTGGTTCGAGCCGTTCTTCGACGGCACCAGCTGGGACGGCCCGGCCTGGTCGATCAGCGCGGAGTGGCTGGCGTACCTGATCTTCGGCGCGCTGGTTCTGGTGATCTTCCGGATCGCCGCGGTCTCCCGGGCCCGGGTGCTGTTTGCGCTGGCCGCGCTTGCGGCGCTGCCGCCCATTCTGCTGCTGCTCGCCAGCGGGGTGCTCTACACACCGTGGAGTTGGCTGCCGAGGATCATCGCGCAGTTCACCGCTGGGGCACTGGCCTGCGCGGCGGTCCGGCGGCTGCGTATCAGCGACCGCGGCCGACGTGTCGCCGGCTACCTGTCGGTGCTGTTGGGCGGCGCACTGGTCGGCGGCCTCTATTACTACGCCGAACACCCGGTGCCGGGGATGGTGGACTCGGGAGCGCTGGTGTCCGTGCTGTTCCTGCCGCTGGTGGTGGCACTGTCCGTGGGCGCGGGCACGCTGCCGGCGCTGCTGTCCACCCCGGTTTTCAGCTACGGCGGGAAGATTTCGTTCAGCCTCTACATGATCCATGAGCCGGTGCACACCGCCTGGAACTGGGCGGTGGCGCAGTACCAGATCGTGCTGCCCAAATCGGTCGCCAAAGTGGTGGTGGTCGGGCTGATCGCGGTGGCCGTGCTGCTCGCCATGCTGCTCTACCACGTCGTCGAGGAGCCGGCCCGTCGCTGGATGCGGCGGATGATCGACACCGGGGATGTGCGGCAGGCCCCCGGATCCCCCGCGGCGGACGATGCGGCCGGGTCCGAGAGTTCCGGCGCGCTTCGTGGCGCAGCGGCGGGCATCGCGGCGATCACCCTGCTGATCGCGATGCACGGCGGTACCGGCACACCCGCCGCCCGGGCCGCGACGGTGAGCGAGATCGCCATCATCGGGGATTCCTACACTGCCGGATCCGGCGAGGGCGGTAACGGTCCGCAGGCCTGGACCGAGGTCGCCCGCCAACTGCTGGCCGCCGAAGGGGTGGAACTGGACGCCGCTATCGCCGCCGAGGGCGGCGCGGGCTACGGCCGGCGTGGCAACGCGGGAAGCGTGTTCATCGATCTGGCCGCCAGGGCGGTCCGCCCCGGAGACAAACTGGTGCTGTTCTTCGGTTCCCGCAATGATCAGCCGGTCGACCCGCAGCGGTTGCCGGGCTTGGCGGCCGACGCCTTCCGCCTGGCGCGCATGACCGCGCCGGCCGCAAAATTGCTGGTCATCGGTCCGCCCTGGCCCACCGCGTTCCCGCCGCCGGAGGTGCTGACGATCCGGGACCGGCTGCGCGAGCAGGCGGTCGGTGCCGGGGCGGTGTTCGTCGACCCGATCGCCGAGGGCTGGTTCGTCGGCCGACCGGACCTGATCGGCGCGGACGGAATTCACCCCACCGATGCCGGCCACGCCTATATGGCGGCCCGGATCGCGCCGCTGATCTACGACCAGCTCACCGTCCGGATCTGACCCCGATGAAACCCCAGTGGATGCTCACCGCGGCGGCGACGACAGCCGTCGTGGCGGTGACCTTCGGGCTGGTCGGTGCGGACCAACCGGCGCCGTCGGAGCCCGCTGCCGTGATCGGCGGCCCGTACGCCCGGCTACTCAGTGACGCCGACGATCTCGGTCCGGCCCGGGGTGAGCGGGTTCAGCTGACCGCCGCGCTGAACCGGGCCGCCGAGCCGGTCCGGCTGACCCGTTGGGCGGACGACCGCGGACTGTCGGTGCGCTGGCGGGACGGGGATGATTGGGCCATCCTGGAAGGGCCGCCGGCGGCCGTCGCCGACGCCTTCGGGGTCGAAGTGCACGACTACCGGGCACTGAGCGGACCGGAACCGGGCCGCGTCTTCTACGCCTCGCCCCAGCAGCCGAATGTGCCGCCGACGGCCCGCACCGAGGTCGCCGGGATAGGCCGGATCCTCGGCTACGCCCCGTATCGGTCGGCCTTGCCACCGACCCTGCCGCGCGACGTTCCCGACGGCGGATTGCTGCCGACCCAACTGCTCAGCGCGTACAACGTCGACCCGTTGACCGCCGCCGGCTACACCGGCGTGGGCACGACGGTGGTGGTGTTCAGCTTCGACGGGTTCAACGAGCAGGACATGGACAGCTTCGCCGACTGGTTCGACCTGCCGCTGTTCGACGTGGAGGTGGTCGGCGGGATGCCCAGCCAGCGCACCGGTGAGTCCACCATGGACCTGCAGATGATCCACGCCGTTGCGCCGGGCGCGAAGCTGGTCATGGTCAACGCCCGCCCGACCGTCGAGGACGGCGGCAGCCTGGAGAAGGTGGGCCGGCTGATGGAGTCGGTGGACCGGCAGTTCCCGGGAGCGATCTGGAGTATCTCCATCGGCTGGGGCTGCGACCGGCTCTTCACCCCCGCCGACCTCGCCCCGGTGCGCGCCGCGCTGGCCACCGCCGTGCGCCGCGGCACCACCGCCTTCGACGCGACCGGGGATCTGGCCGGTCTGGAGTGCCGCGGCGGGAAGAACTGGTCCGACCCGCCCAGCCCGGATGACGTCGGCGTCGACGCGGTGGCGTCGATACCGGAGATGACCTCGGTGGGAGGTACCACGTTGTCCACCACCGCGGACGGTGACTGGCTGGCCGAGCAGGCCTGGTACGACGTGCCGCTCACCCAGGGCAGCGCGGGCGGGGCGTCCACGCTGTTCGCCCGGCCACCGTGGCAGATCGTCAACTCGAGCGCCGGACCGGCCGACTGGCGGCTGGTCCCCGATGTCGCGGCCGTCGCCGACCCGTTCACCGGGGTGAAGTTCGTGTACAACCAGCAGGTGTTCGTGGGTGGCGGCACCTCTCAGGCGGCGCCGGTGTGGGCGGGGCTGGCCGCGGTGATGAACGACACGCTGGACGGGCAGGGGCTGGAGCCGCTGGGGGACCTCAACCCGGTCCTCTACCAGGTGGCCAAGGGTTCGGCGGTGCCCGCCTTCCGGGACATCCAACTGGGTGGCAACGCCATCAGCCCGGGCGGAAGCGGATTCGACATGGTGACCGGGCTGGGTACGCCCAACGTCGAGAACCTGGTGAAGGACGTCATGCTGCGCCGGTCGGTGAACCGATGACCGCCAGGTCGGTGGGTCCGGAGGATACTTTCGACGGTTACGCCCTGCCGCACGGGCGTTACCGGGCGAGGCGTTCCCGTGGACCGAAGTACTTCGTCACCCTGGGTGTGTGGGTTCTCAGCCTGGTCGCCGCGATGCTGGTGCTCACGCTGATCGACACCCAGGTCGCCAACGTGCCGACCCGCTATGTCTGCCCACCGGACTGTGGCAGTCCGCCCACCGGGCTCCCGGTTGCCACCAATCCCCGGTTCACCGCCCCCGACGGGTCATTCTCGGTGTCGTACCCGGTGGCCGGGGCCGCTTACGAGGTCACCACCGACGACAACGGCGTCACCGCGCTATGGACGGCCGGCGACGGCGGCACGCTGCGACTGTTCTCCCAGCCCGCGCAGGGGCGCAACGCCCGCCAGGTCGTCGAGCAGTTCATGCAGGGCGCCTTCCCCAATGCGGTGACCTCCTACGAACTGCCGAACGCCACCGTCGGCTATCACCTCGGGTACGGCGTGGTGGCGGACTTCCAGCCGTTGGGGACGGCGAACCGCGCCGACGCGACCCGGGTCATCGTCGTCGCCGCGATCAAGAACGATCTTGCGCTGATCGCCGCCGCTGCCGGGCCGTTCCGGGAGTTCGCGCCCGGAAACGGGCCCGGACCACCGTCCCCGGCGAATCTGCAGATCGCCCAGGACATGGGAAAATACGTCAACAGCTTCTTCTGGCGCGGCGACCCACCCCGCTGAACTTTGTGGCTCGCTGAACGCTATGGCTCGTCGTCCGGCCGGGCATCTTCTGGCGCGTCGGGTGCCGGCGGCGGCGGAACCGGCGGCTGCCGGTCCAGCCAGTCCTTGAGCCGGATCAACTGGCTGGCGACCAGTCCGAGGCCCACCAGCACCAGGCCGCCGATGATCAGCGCGGTTGTCATGGCTGTCCCTTCCTGTCCCCTGCGGTACTGGCCCTATCCTCGTCTGAGTGTCCCAAGCGTCCGGTGCCGAGGTGCGTGCATTGCGCGCCAGGCTGGACGGGCTGACCTTCCGGGACGCCGCCCGACTGGGCGGGCAGCTGAAATCCCTGCGCGGCGCGGTGACCGCCGAGAAACTCGGGCAACTGGAATCCCGGTTCGCCGCGGCCGAGAAGACCGTCGCCGCCCGGACTGCGGCGGTTCCCCGGATCAGCTACCCCGACCTGCCGGTCAGCGCACACCGCGACCAGTTGGCGGCCGCGATCCGCGACCATCAGGTGGTGGTGGTCGCCGGGGAGACCGGCTCGGGCAAGACCACCCAGCTGCCCAAGATCTGCCTGGAACTGGGCCGCGGAATCCGCGGCACCATCGGCCACACCCAGCCCCGCCGATTGGCGGCCCGGACGGTGGCGGCTCGAATCGCCGAGGAACTGGGCACCCCACTCGGGGAGACCGTGGGCTACAGCGTCCGGTTCACCGATCAGGTCAGCGACCGGTCGCTGATCAAGTTGATGACCGACGGCATCCTGCTGGCCGAGATCCAGCGCGACCGGCGGCTGCTGCGCTACGACACCCTCATCCTCGATGAGGCACACGAGCGCAGCCTCAACATCGACTTCCTGCTCGGCTATCTGGCCCAACTGTTACCGCGCCGGCCCGACCTGAAAGTGATCGTCACCTCGGCCACCATCGCGCCGGAGCGATTCGCCGCCCACTTCGGCACCGCTGAACCGGCCCCGATCATTGAGGTTTCGGGTCGTACCTACCCCGTCGAGATCCGTTATCGCCCTTTGGATCTGCCGTCACCGATGTCGCCTGGCAAAGAAGGTCCCGACGATCCTGACGATCCCGATCACGAGGTGGTCCGGATCGAACCACGGGACCAGACCGAGGCGATCATCGACGCCATCCACGAACTCGCCGCTGAACCGCCGGGTGACATCCTGGTATTCCTGTCCGGTGAACGCGAGATCCGGGACACCGCCGAGGCGGTCCGGGGGGTGGTTCGCGGCGTGGACGTGCTGCCCCTGTACGCGCGGTTGGCCACTGCCGAGCAGATGAGGGTATTCACCGCCAACAGCAGCCGGCTGGTGCGGCGAATCGTGTTGGCCACCAACGTCGCCGAAACCTCGCTCACCGTGCCGGGGATCCGCTACGTCATCGACCCGGGTACCGCACGGATCTCCCGCTACAGCCGGCGCACCAAGGTTCAACGGCTGCCGATCGAACCGGTATCCCAGGCATCCGCGGCCCAACGGGCGGGCCGGTCCGGGCGGACCTCCCCGGGTGTGTGCATCCGGTTGTACTCCGAACAGGACTTCGAAACCCGGCCGCAGTACACGGATCCGGAGATTCTGCGCACCAACCTGGCCGCGGTGATCCTGCGGATGGCCGCCCTGCAACTCGGCGATGTGGCGGACTTCCCATTCATCGACCCGCCGGAGTCCCGCAGCATCCGGGACGGTGTGCAACTGCTTCAAGAACTCGGTGCTTTCGACGCGAATGCGTCGATCACCGCTCTGGGCCGGCGGCTGGCGGAGTTGCCGGTCGACCCGCGACTGGGCCGGATGATCCTGCAGGCCGACAGCGAAGGCTGTTTGCGGGAGGTGCTGGTACTCGCCGCTGCGCTGTCCATCCCGGACCCACGGGAGCGCCCCATCGACGCCGAGGAGGCGGCCCGGCAGAAGCACGCCCGGTTCGCCGACGAGTCCAGCGACTTCCTGTCGTTCCTGAACCTCTGGGGTTATCTGCGTGAGCAGCGGACCGCGTTGTCGGGCAGTGCATTCCGCCGGATGTGTCGGCAGGAATACCTGCACTATCTCCGGGTCCGGGAGTGGCAGGACCTGGTCGGGCAACTGCGCGGGATCACTCGCGGGATCGGACTGCGCGGTGGGGAGGAGTCCGACGGCACCCAGCCCGCCGACCCGGCCCGGGTGCACGCGGCGCTGGTGTCGGGGCTGCTGTCCCATATCGGAATGCGCGACGGCGAGACGCGGGACTACACCGGTGCCCGCAACACCAGATTCGTCCTGGCGCCCGGGTCGGTGCTGACCCGCCGGCCGCCGCGCTGGGTGGTGGTGGCCGATCTGGTCGAGACCAGCCGACTGTATGGGCGGGTCGCCGCGCGGGTCGAACCGGAGATGGTCGAACGGGTCGCCGGACACCTGGTGGCGCGCAGCTACAGCGAGCCGCACTGGGACGCCAAACGCACGGAAGTGCTTGCCTACGAGCGGGTCACGCTCTACGGACTGGCCCTGGTGGCCCGCCGCCGGGTGAGCTACTCGGCGGTGGACCCTGAGCTCTGCCGGGAGCTGTTCATCCAGCATGCGCTGGTCGACGGTGCGTGGCGCACCAACCACCGGTTCTTTGCCGAGAACGCCCGGCTGCGCGCGGAGATGGCCGAACTGGAGGAGCGCACCCGTCGCCGCGACCTGCTGGTGGGGGACCACCAGATCGCGGAGTTCTACGACGCCCGCATTCCCTCCGGCGTCGTCTCCGGGCGGCACTTCGACGGGTGGTGGAAGAAGCAGCGGCACCGGACCCCGGACCTGCTCACGCTGCGCCGGTCCGACCTGCTGCAGAGCGAGGTCACCGACACCGAACGGCCCGACCACTGGGATGCGGGGGACCTCGCGTTGCCGCTGAGCTACCGGTTCGACCCGAGCGCCACCGACGATGGTGTGACCGTGCACGTTCCGGTCGCGGTGCTGGCTCGCCTCGGCGGCGAGGAGTTCAGTTGGCAGGTGCCGGCGCTGCGCGAGGAGCTTTTCACTGCACTGATCAAGTCGCTACCGAAGGACCTGCGGCGCAACTTCGTTCCCGCCCCCGATACCGCCAAGGTCTTGCTCGCCGCCATCGAGCCCGGATCCGAGCCGGTGCTGGCGGCGATACAGCGGGAACTTCACCGGCAAACCGGGATTCTGGTGCCGATCGACGCGTTCGATCTCGACAAGCTGCCCGCACACCTGCGGGTGACGTTCGCCGTCGAGGCGCCCGATGGCACCGTGGTGGCGCGCAGCAAGGACCTGGCCGCGCTGCAGGCGAAACTTGCGGCGCCGGCCCGGCAGGCGGTGGCCGACGCGGTGGCCGGTGCCTGGGAGCGCACCGGACTGCGCAGTTGGCCCGAGGATCTGGGTGAGCTCCCGAAGGTGGTGCAGCGGACCGTCGATGGGCTCAGCGTCCGAGGCTACCCCGGTTTCGCGGACACCGGCCGGGCGGTCGACATCCGGGTGTTCGCCACCGAAGCGGAACGCGACGCCGCGATGCCGGCCGGATTGCGCAGACTGCTCCGGCTGGCGGGACCCTCCCCGGTGAAAAGTATTGAGAAGCGGCTCGATACCCGAACCCGGCTGATGCTCGGGACCAACCCCGACGGTTCGCTTTCGGAGCTGTTGGAGGACTGCGCCACGGCGGCCGTCGACGTCCTCGCCCCCACCCCGGTGTGGACCCGGGCGGAATTCGACACGCTGCGCCAGCGGGTGAGCACCGGTATGGCGGCCGCCACCGCAGAGATCGCGGTCCGGGTGCAGAAGGTGCTGACGGCGCTGCAATCCGTCGAACTGGCGTTGCCGGTCAGCCCGCCTGCGGCACAGGCTGATTCGATCGCGGACATCCGGTCACAACTCGCCGCGCTGCTCCCGCCCCAGTTCGTCACAGCGACGGGAGCGGCGCACCTGGCGGATCTCACCCGTTACCTGACCGCCATCGCGCGGCGGCTCGACCGGCTACCGCACGGTGTCGCCGCAGACCGGGAACGGATGGCCCGGGTTGCCGCGGTGACGGCGGCGTACCGCGAACTCGTCGCGGCCCTGACGCCGACGCGGGCTGCCGGTGCGGATGTCCGCGACATCGCCCGGCTGATCGAGGAGTTCCGGGTGAGCCTGTGGGCCCAGCAGCTGGGGACCGCGCGGCCGGTCAGCGAACAGCGGATCCACCGGGCCATCGACGCGATCCTGCAGTGAGGTCGTCCCGGATCGTCAGCCGGTGGCCACCCGGACCGCACCGCTTTGCGCTACAGCGGTGTCCAGCACCAGTTCGGCGACCCGGTTGCGGTGCTGTTCGGCGCTGCCCAGCAGAGCGGCGTCGGTCGCGGCGCGTTTGAAGTACAGGTGAGCCTGATGCTCCCAGGTGAAGCCGATACCGCCGTGCACCTGAATGGTGTCGGCGGCGATCCTGCTGAAGGCCGCCGATGCCGTCGCCTGCGCGACGCTGGTAACCAGTGCCGCGTCGTCGGAGCCGCCGGCGAGCGCCCACACCGCGTAGTAGGCCGCCGAGCGGGCATGCTCGAGGTCGACGAGCATATCGGCCAGTTTGTGCTTGACGGCCTGGAAGGACCCGATCTGGCGGCCGAACTGCAACCGCGACTGGGCATAGTCCACCGACAGGTCTAGCAGGTGCTGGGCGGCGCCCACCTGTTCGACGGCGAGCAGGGCTGCACCGACCTGCAAAGCGTGGGTGATCACCCGCTCGGCGGAATCCGGGCCGGCCAGCAGTCGCCCCGGGGCGCCGGTCAGGGTCACCGTCGCCTGCGGCCGGGTCAGGTCCATGGTGACCAGAGGCGTGCGCTGTACACCGGGCGCGTCGGCGTGCACGGCGTACAGGCCGATACCGTCGGATCCGGTTGCCGCGACCAACAATTCGTCTGCTGCGTCGGCATCGACCACCCGTACGAAGGTGCCGGTGAGGGTGGTGGCGCTGACGTCGCCGTCGGTATGGACCGTCACGGCGGCCGGGTCGAAGGCCCCGCCCCGGTCGGCCACCGCGAAGGCCGCGGTGCTGGCCCCCTCGATCAGTGCGACCAGCAGGTCGTCGCGGGCGGTGCCGGCCGGGCAGGCAGCGAGGGCCGGGATGGCCAGGTAGACCGTGCCGAACAGGGGTCCGCTGGCCAGCGTCGCCCCGAACTGCTCGACCGCCACCGCCTGGTCCACCAGCGAACCGCCCACGCCGCCATCGTGTTCCGGGACCGACATCCCCAGGACGCCCAACTCGGAGCCCAGCCGCCGCCACACCTGCGGGTCGTAGCGGACGTCTGCTTCCATCACGCGGCGGGCGGCCTGTTCGCCGAAGTTGGACTCGCAGAACTTGCTGACAGCAGCCCGGAGTGCCTGCTGCTCGGCGGTGAAGGCGAACGTCGAATCAAGCTCCTCAGCCACGCGGCACCTCCTTCCATGGCATGCCGGCATCGGCACGCAGATCGCCGGGCAGTCCGAGCACCCGCTCGCCGAGGATATTGCGCATGACCTCCGAGGTTCCGCCCTCAATGGTGTTGGCCCGGCTGCGCAGGTAGCGCTGCTGAATCGGGCCGCGCCAATCGTCACCCTCATTGGCGCCGTGCATGGCGTAGCTGTGGTACAGAATTCCCTCCGGCCCAAGGAGATCCATGCAGAACTCGTAGATCTTCTGGTTCAGCTCGGCACCCACCATCTTGCCGATCGAGGCTTCCGGGCCCGGTCCGCCAGAGCCTTTCATCGCCGCCGCTCGTGAACGTTCCGCGGTCAGCCGTTGGGCCTCCGAGCGCAGCCACAGCTGGGTCAGCCGGTCACGCAGCACCGGGGTATGCAGATCGGGCCGGGACGCCCACAGCGCAACGGCCTCGCCGATGGTGCCCGACCCGCGGCGGTTGCCGCTGCCGCCCAGTGCGCTGCGCTCGTTCATCAGCGTGGTCATCGCCACCCGCCACCCATCACCCACGGCGCCGAGGCGGTGCGCGTCCGGAATTCGAGCGTCGGTGATGTAGACCTCGTTGAATTCGGCCTGCCCGGTCATCTGACGCAGCGGTCGGCACTCCACGCCCGGATCGTGCATGTCCAGCACGAAGTAGGTGAGCCCCTTGTGCTTAGGGGCGTCCGGGTCGGTACGGGCCAGCAGCAGCCCCCAGCGCGCCTTGTGTGCCAGGCTCGTCCAGACCTTCTGCCCATTGAGCATCCAGTCGTCGCCGTCGGCCACCGCAGACGTGGCCAGGCCGGCCAGATCCGATCCGGCGCCGGGCTCGGAGAAGAGCTGACACCAGATGTCCTCGGTGGTGGCCAGTGGGCGCAGGAAGAATTTCGGCTCTACTGACGTATCTGTGGGTGGTGTAGGGGCCGAATAGGGGCGCACGCCGTTGTCCCCGTAGCGTTCTGGCTTATCGAAGGTCAGGTCGCTATGGATACGGATACGGCGTGCGCA